>Ga0335071_10002000_pt1 | contig 21992 bp, 19 predicted proteins | sample Lox_Sample_15_FD_206724 | JGI IMG/M metagenome (GOLD analysis project Ga0335071, IMG submission 206724) | Soil microbial communities from Loxahatchee National Wildlife Refuge, Florida, United States - Lox_Sample_1.5 | ecosystem: Environmental > Terrestrial > Soil > Wetlands | place: USA... | reverse complement strand
GCAAGGAAATTTCCACCCGGCCGTTCCAGCTCGTGACCGGACGCGTGTGGAAAGGCACCGCCTTTGGCGGCGCGCGTGGCCGTACCGACGTGCCGAAGATCGTTGACTGGTACATGAACGGACGAATCCAGATTGATCCGATGATCACCCACGTCCTCAAGCTCGAGGAGATCAACAAGGGGTTCGATCTGATGCATGAAGGCAAATCGATCCGTTCGGTCGTCGTGTTCTAATCTCGAAACAGCAAGCACAAGGAGGATTGACCCATGACTGTCCACATCCACCCGTCGGTAGACAGCGGCGTGAAAAAGGGCTCGGGCAGCTTTGCCGGCGGCACCCTGGTCTGCAAATGCAAGGACCACCAGGTGAAGGTTGGCATCAAGGGCGATGTCGCGCACAACCACGCCTGCGGCTGCACAAAATGCTGGAAGCCCGAAGGCGCGATCTTCTCGGTCGTCGCGGTGGTGCCGCGCCAGAACGTGACCGTGCTCGAGAACGGCGACAAGCTGCAGATCGTCGACGCGTCGGCGGTGATCCAGCGCCACGCCTGCAAGGCCTGCGGTGCCCATATGTACGGCCGCATCGAGAACAAGAACCACCCGTTCTACGGCCTCGACTTCATCCATCCCGAACTGTTCCAGGAGCAGGGCTCCGCGGCGCCGGGCTTTGCGGCCTTCGTGTCGTCGGTGATCGAATCCGGGGTCAAGCCGGAGCAGATGGACGGCATCCGCGCCCGCCTCAAGGAACTCGGTCTCGAGCCCTATGACTGCCTGTCGCCGGCCCTGATGGATGCGATCGCGACCCATGTCGCGAAAGCCAAGGCGGCCTAGACCAGAACAAAATGGCTGAAGCGCGCGGCCAAGGTCATCGCGCTTCGGCCAGCGTTCCTCCCCTACTGACTTTGCCAAAACTGATCTGGCGCCTCGCCTCCGCATTGCGGCGGCGAGGCTTTCCTTTTTGCACTGCCAAATCCAATATGAACACAGGTTTATGAAGTCGATTCCACGCAGCCTCTGGTAGCATCAGGTGCCTGGGAGGCAGGCAAACCTTCAGTCCATTCAATCCAAGGCGGGACGGGTTCCCGAGAAAGGCAGCAACCGGACCGGCACGGCCTTCTGGCTGCCGGGTCTCGTCGTTTGAATGAAGGGAGGTCCAAGCGTGATCCTCAAAGCCCCGCCACATTGGAAATGTGTTCTGGCGCGGGCTGCGAGGATGGCATCGTGAGCTTAAAAAGAGCGAGGAAACGGTCATGATCAAGGTCAAGATTAACGGCCAGGAACAGAGTTGGGATGGCGACCCCAGTCTTCCGCTGCTCTGGTTCCTTCGCGACGAAGTGGGATTGACGGGCACGAAGTTCGGCTGCGGCATTGCCCAGTGCGGCGCCTGCACCGTCCTGATTGACAAGGAGGCCACGCGTGCCTGCATCACGTCCATATCCGACGTGAGCGGCCGGGAAGTCACCACGATCGAAGGCCTGCATCCGACCGGCGACCATCCGGTGCAGAAAGCCTGGCGCCAGGTCAATGTGCCGCAATGCGGCTTCTGCCAGGCCGGCCAGATCATGCAGGCCGCAGCGCTGCTGATGGATAATCCGAAGCCGAGCCACGACCAGATCCGGGAGGCGATGGCCGGCAACATCTGCCGCTGCGGCTGCTACCAGCGCATCGAGAATGCCGTGCACCTCGCATCGACGGGAGTGTAACCATGAACATCATGTCAGATTCGAAGAGCCTCCGCGGCTTTCAGCAGCAGGTCAGAGTCGAGAACGTCTCCCGCCGCAGCGTCGTCAAGGCGCTCGGACTTGCCGGCGGCTTCGTGCTCGCCGCTCCCGTGCTCTCGCGCCCGGCCTTGGCGGCCTATGAGACCGGCGCGGGCAAGATGCCGCACGGCGTCGTGGTCGATCCGCGCGTCTTCGTCGCGATCGCGCCCGACGGAATGGTGACCATTGTGGCGCACCGCTCCGAGATGGGCACGGGCGTTCGCACCAGCCTGCCGCTGGTCGTCGCCGAGGAGATGGAGGCGGACTGGTCGCGCGTGCGCGTGCAGCAGGCCCATGGCGACGAAGTCAAATACGGCAACCAGGACACCGACGGCTCGCGCAGCACGCGGCATTATCTGCTGCCGATGCGGCAGATCGGCGCTTCCGCGCGCGCGATGCTGGAGGCCGCGGCGGCCAAACGTCTTGGCGTGCCGGCGAGCGAGGTCAAGGCGGTCAATCACGAGGTCGTCCACAGCGCGAGCGGCCGCAAGCTCGGCTTCGGCGAACTGGCAGCCGACGCCGCCAAGGAGGCGGTGCCCGCTCCCGCGAGCGTGAAGCTGAAGGACGCGAAGGATTTCCGCTATCTCGGCAAGGGCGAGGTCTCGATCGTCGACCTCCGCGACATCACGGTCGGCGCGGCGCGCTACGGCGCCGATGTCCGCCTGCCTGGCATGAAATACGCCGTCATCGCGCGACCTCCGGTCACCGGGGGCAAGCTGGTCTCGTTCGATGCGGCCGAGGCCATGAAGGTCTCCGGTGTCGAGAAGGTCATGGAAGTTCAGGGCTGGCCCTGGCCGTCGAAATTCCAGCCGCTCGGCGGCGTCGCCGTGATCGCGCGCAACACCGGTGCGGCGATCAAGGGACGCGATGCGCTGAAAGTCACCTGGGACGACGGCGCCAATGCCAAATACGACTCGGTTGCCTATCGGGCAGAACTCGAGGACGCCGCGCGAAAACCCGGTTTGGTGGTGCGCAAGGAAGGCGACGTGGACGGTGCCCTGAAGTCGGCCGACAAGGTGATCACGGGCGAATACTATCTGCCGCATTTTGCCCATGTCAGCATGGAGCCGCCGGTGGCCGTTGCCGACGTCAAGGGCGACAAGGCCGAGATCTGGGCGCCGGTGCAATCGCCCGGCGGCACGCGCGAAGACGTGGCGAAGACGCTCGGCATCCCCGAGGACAACGTCACCGTCAACGTCACCCTGCTCGGTGGCGGATTCGGCCGCAAGTCGAAATGCGACTACGCGCTCGAAGCCGCTCTCCTCTCGAAAGCACTCGGCGCGCCGATAAAAGTGCAGTGGACGCGGGAGGACGACGTTCGCCACGACTTCCTGCATACCGTGTCGGTCGAGCGCATCGAGGCCGGGCTCGACAAGAACGGCAAGGTGATCGCCTGGCGGCATCGCAGCGTCGCGCCAACCATCGCCTCGACGTTTGCCGCCGGCGCCAACCATGCGGCTGCTTTCGAACTCGGCATGGGCCTTGTCGACATGCCGTTCGAGATCGCCAACATCCAGTGCGAGAATCCGGAAGCAACAGCGCATACCAGGATCGGCTGGTTCCGCTCGGTGTCGAACATCCCGCGCGCCTTCGCAGTTCAGTCGATGGTCGGCGAGATCGCGCACGCCACCGGCCGCGACCAGAAGGACATGCTGCTGGAGTTGATCGGCTCGCCGCGGATCGTCAATCTGTCCTCGGTGAAGGATCTGTGGAACTACGGCGAGCCCTATGACAGCTATCCGATCGACACCGCGCGGCTGCGCCGCGTCGTCGAGCTGGTGGCCGACAAGGGCGAATGGGGCCGGAGCGTCCCGAAGGGGCATGGCCTCGGTATCGCCGTACACCGCAGCTTTGTCAGCTACATCGCAACCATTGTCGAGGTCGCGGTGGACGACAAGGGCAAGCTCACGGTGCCGCGCGTCGACAGCGCGATCGATTGCGGCACCTATGTCAATCCGGAGCGCATCCAGTCGCAGCTCGAAGGTTGTGCGATCATGGGCCTGAGCCTTGCCAAGTATGGCAAGATCACCTTCAAGGACGGCAAGGTGCAGCAGGGCAATTTCGACGACTTCCCGCTGGTGCGGATCGACGAGGCCCCGCTCGTGACCAACGTGCACATCATGCCGCCCGGCCCCGACACGCCGCCAAGCGGCGCCGGCGAACCCGGCCTGCCGCCGTTTGCGCCGGCGCTCGTCAACGCGATTTTTGCGGCGACGGGCAAGCGCATCCGGAACCTGCCGATTGGCAAGCAGCTGGAGACGTGAGCGGCAGATGCACACGTGCGGTTCACCTCTCCCCGCGTGCGGTCGCGTGCGGGGAGAGGGAGCCCACCGCCGATGCTGCAACGGCTCGACCCAGGCTCAACTCGCTTTTGAAGCTCAGCATTCTTTTTGAAGCTCACATTCTCTAAAACCGCGCCGCCAGCTCCGCGAGCCGCCGATGGGCGCTGTCGCGTGCAGCGCGCACGGGACCGGGTGGGCCATTGGTCGGGCCGACCGGCACGAACTGCAGGTCGCGGACGCCGATGAAGCCCAGCGCCTGGCGCAGATAGGGCGTCGCGAAGTCGGTCTGCCCGCGGCTCAGGCCGGTGACGTAGTCGCCGCCGCTGGCCAGGATCACGACGGTCGGCCGGTCCTTCAAGAGCGGCAGATAGCCGCGCGCCGGATCGAAGCGGAAGGTCAGGCCGGGCTGGCTGATCACGTCGATCCAGTGCTTCAGCTTGTAGGGAATGCCGAAATTCCACATCGGCGTCGAGATCACGACGCGCTCGGCGAGCGCAAAGCGCATCGCCATCCGCTCGGCGATCGCAAAGGCATCGCGCTGCGAATCCGTGAAGGTGCGGCCGCCGATGCGGGCATATTTGGCTTCGAGGATATAGCCCTCGAACTCCGGCAGATGGTCCCGCCAAACGTTCATCTCGTCGATGTCCCAGTCCGGGCGCGATTTCCGGAATCGATCGACGAACACACGCGCCGCCGCCAGCGACTCGGACTCCGCCCTCGGCGAACAGCTCAGATGAAACAGTTTTGGCATCGCCCTCGGTTCACCCCAGCGCTTTCGCAACCGTCTCCGCGTTGGTCACGATCGCCACGTTCTGCATGGCAAAATTGATCGAGGCATTGTGCCACTCCGCATTCATGGTCGAGCAGCAATCCTCCGGCACCACCATGAAGTAGCCCTTGTCCGCTCCGGTCCGCGCGGTGTGCTCGATCGACATGTTGGTCCAGGCCCCGGTGTCGATAATGACGTCGCGCCCGGTGGCTTTCAGGATCGTCTCCAGCCGCGTGCCCTCCCATGCACTCATGCGCATCTTCTCGACAATGAAATCGCCGCTCTTCGGCTCGAGCCCCGCAACCGGCGCCGCGCCCCAGCTGCCGCGCACCATGGCCTTGCTGTCGACCAGCCCCTCGAACAGTGGCGCGTTCAGCGTGACGCCGGGCGCGCCCGGTTCGACGACGAACCAGACATGGATGATGACGACGCCGCGCGAGCGCGCGACCTCGGCGAGGCGGCGGACATTGTCGACGACGCGCTGCTGCCTGGCATGCTCAGGTGCGCCTGACGAGGCGAAGGCGCCGCCATCCATGATGACGTCGTTCTGCAGGTCCTGGATGATCATGGCGCAGCGGCGCGGATCGAGCTGCATGTCGCCGCCGGCAAGCTTTGGCGCTGTCGCGCTCGATGAAGCCGGTGCCGCCGCGCCGCGCTGCGCGCTCATATAGGGCTCATGACGCGGCCCGACCCGGGTCGGGATCGCATAGACCGAATGCGTCGCCGTCAGATAGAGGTTACGAAAATCGCTGCCGCCCCAGGCGAGATTGGCGACCAGCTCCGGCACCCTGACCTTGCCGAGCAGGTCGCCACCGGGCGAATAGACCCAGACACCGCCGGGCGCGGTGACCCAGACATTGCCGCGCTGGTCGCATTTCATGCCGTCCGGCAGGCCCGGTTCGAGCTCGGAGCGGATGGCACTGGCAAACACGCGCGCATTCGACAGCGAGCCGTCGGCCTCGACATCGAAGACGCGGATCAGCGCCTGCACCGTGTCGTTGACATAGAGCCGCTTCTCGTCGGGCGAGAAGCAGAGGCCGTTCGGCTGCTCGAACAGATAACGATCGACGACGAGTCTTGGCGGCCCGCCACCCGGCGGCACGCGATAAACGCCCTGAAAGCCGAGCTGTCGCGGCCGCTCGACGCCGTAGACCGGCATGCGCCCGTACCAGGGATCGGAGAAATAGATCGCGCCGCTCGAATGCACGCAGACGTCGTTGGGGCTGTTGAGCTCCTGGTTCTCGAAATGCGAGGCAATGATCTCGCGCTGGCCGCCGGGCCGCTCGCGGACCAGCGACGACGTCGCGTGTTCGCAGGCGATCAGGTTCAGCTCGGCATCATAGGTCATCCCATTGCATTTGTTCGACGGCCGGCGTACCTCGACGACGCCGCGCTTCGGATCCCAGCGCCTGCGCACATCCGCCGGCATGTCGGAGAACAGCAGAAACTGGTCGAGCGGATGCCAGATCGGCCCCTCCGTGAAATCGAATCCCGTTCCGACCTGGCCGACGGGCGCATAGGGATCAATCAGCGTCTCGAATTCCGGACGTAGCGTTACGTGCGTCATCGGGCATACCCTTTCACGCGGGGAACCAGTTCCTCTGCGGCAGGCTCTGGACGATCGGACCTGGCACCAGGTCGTGCAGCCGGCCCGCGATCATGCCGCGCTCGACTTTTGCCGGACGGTCGTGCACCGGTAGCAGGAAGCGCGACTGCGAGAGCAGCTTTTTGATCGCGGCCTTCTCGGCGCGCTTGGTGGTGCCGTGATTACCGGTGGTACGCGGTTCGGCGTCGTGGATCTCCCGAAATGGGTCCACGATCTGGTCGTTGATGTCATAGATCACGTCGCCGCAGATGGTCGCGATGCCCTCGGCGGTATGGACGTGAATGTTCATCGATCCTTCGGTGTGGGCGTTGGCAGCTTCGCAATAGACGCCGTCCATCAATTCGACCGGGCCGGTGATTTCGAGGTCGAGGAAGCGTAGCGCGCTCTTGGTGTGCAGGCGATCGATCAGATGCTTGATGTCGGGCGCCGGATATTGCGGATGCATCAGGCCGGAGACCGAATATTCCAGCTCGCGCCGGTTGACCACGACCGTGGTGTTCATCGGGAACAGATCGTCCTTGCCGGCGTGGTCGATATGCAGATGGGTGTGGCAGACGAAGCGCACATCGCCCATCCGCACGCCGTGGCGCGCGAGCTGGTTCTCGATCATGTTCTCGTGGTATTGCAGCCCGCGCATGCCCAGCGTTTCCATGATCTGGTTCGAACGATAGCCGGTATCGACCAGGACAGGATAAGGCCCGCCGAGAATCAGGAAGCCGAGCGTCAGCACGCGGCGGGTGCGGCCACAGTCGCGCCCGAGCACCAGAAAACTCGACTCGAGTTCGATATCGCCATAGTCCAGGACCTTTATCTCCAGCGCCATGTCACCTCCCCTGTCGTCTTTTTCCTTGTCTCACACCGTGGTCGCCGGCACGTCCTGCCTCAGCCGGTAGACGCGCATCGCATTTGTCCGCAGCACCGCATCGCGTTCGCTCTCGTCAAAACCCGCGAGCGCAGACTGGTACGCCGCGACGAGGTCGCGATAGCCGGTCCACAGCTTTTCGATCGGAAAATTGGAGCCGAACAGGCAGCGCGAGGAGCCGAAGATCGCGACCGTCTCTTCGACGATGCCGGCAATGTGCGCCGGTTCGTTGCGGTGAATGAAAGTGCCGAGCCCGGAGAGCTTGCAGACCACATTCGGACACGCCGCCAGGCGCTGCATGCCGTCGCGCCAAGCCTCGCGCCCCGCGGGCGATAGATCCTCTAGCATGCCCGCATGCTGTAGGATGAAGGTGACGCCGGGACAATGTTCTGCGAGCGCGGCGGCGTCCACCATCTGGCCCGAAAAAACCTGCAGGTCGAAACTGAATCCGTAATCAGCGAGCCGCGCGATGTTGGCGCGGATGAGGGCATCCGCACAAAGGTCGGGGCGCGCGGCAAAGCGATAGAGCGGGTTGTCGTGCCAGTGCAGCTGCATGCGCACGCCGCGCAGCAGCTTGTAACGCGCCAGCCGGTCGAGCTGCGGGCGCACATCCTCGACGTCCATGTCGGCATAGGCGACGATGGCATGCGGAAAACCATGTTCGTCGGCGGTCCGTTGCACCCAGGCCGCCTCGTCCTCAAAACGCTCCTTGGCCCAGTTGGTCTGCACATAGACCGACTGCGTCACGCCGCATCCCCGGAGATCGTCCAGATATTCCTCAATCGGATAATCGCGGCGGATCGCCTCGTAGGGGCCAAAAATGCGCGGCTGCATTGGACCTGTCAGCCAGGGCAGATCGGCCTGCCGCCAGATATGATGATGCGCATCGACCAGGGTGTTCATGCCGCGCGCCTCTGTCCGAGCGAGAGGATGTGCTCGACAATCGCCGCGTCCGATCCGCCGGCGACCATGTCGTCGACGAAGGGCTCGATCGCGACCAGCGCTTCCGTCTGCGGTTTGAAACCACGCCCGCTCGCAAGCGGCGTCAGCCAGCTCAGCCGCCAGGATCGCAGTGAAAGTTTTTCGACGGCCTCACGAAGCACCTGATGGTCGCCGCGCTCCAGCCCGTCGGAGATGATGAGCACGGCGGCGCCGCGGGCATAGGTGGAAAAGCGCGGCACGGCGAGAAACGCCTTCAGCGCATCGCCGATCCGCGTGCCGCCGTCCCAGTCGCTCACCACATGAGCGGCCGCGGCCAGCGCCTGCTCGCGGCGCTTCAAGCGCAGGGACCGTGTCACGCGGGTGAGCCGCGTGCCGAGGGTGAACACCTCGACATTGGGCGCGGCCTGCACGAGCGCATGGGCCAGGCGCATGTTCTGCTCGGTGCGCGCCTTCATCGAGCCGGAGACGTCGATCAGCACCAGCAGTTTTCGCGGCCTCGTTCGGCGTTTCAGGCGGCGAAGCCGCATCACCTCGCCGTCATGGCGGACGCTCTCGCGCAAAGTGCGGCGCAGATCGGCGAAGGCGCCGCGGCGGGCCCGCCTGCGCCGGTGGCCGCGCCGCCGCGGCAGCTTTGCGGCGGCCTCGCGGGCCAGACGGCGCAGCGCATCACCGGCGGCGCGAGCAGCAAAGCGGCGGGCCACGAGCGCTTCGGCGCGCGTTGCTGCAAGACCGGACTCGCTTTCTTCCTCGGCAAACAGCGGCTCGTCCGAGCCGCGTCCCTCCTCCTGCAGGCGGACGACGTCCTCCTCCTCGTCTCCGCCCGCCTGATCGAGCGCAGCGCCACCGCGGAAATGCAGGTCGAACAGAAAATCGTAAGTTCCGCGGCGCTCCGGCGGCGGCGCGAGCGTCGCGAGCCCCGCGCGGTAAATGTCATCGATGCTGCCCGGCCCGAGCAGTTCGATCGCGGCAAGGAAGGTGACCGTCTGCTCCGGGGCCACCGCAAAGCCGTTGAGGCGCAGCAGCGTGACGAAGGACACAAAAATCTCGGCTGCCGCCGGCAGTTGCGGTTCGCTCACGTCACCGCCTCCGCAATCAGCGCATCGAGCCGGGGCGCGATGAAGCTCAGATCCTCCTCGTCCTTCAGCGCGAGCCCGATCGAGCGCTTGAAGGCGTCGGGCCAGCGCGCGCCGCCCTTGTTGAGCAGCGTCGCCGCCTCCGCCCAGTCGACGGCTTCGGCAATCCCCGGCGCCTTGCTCAGCGGCTCGCGCCGCAGCCGGCCGACGGCAGCGACCACCGCGCGCGCCGTGGACTCCGCGACACTGGAGGCCCGCATCATCACGATGCGCGCCTCGCGCTCGGCGCTCGGGTAGTCGATCCAGTGATAGACGCAGCGGCGGCGCAGCGCCTCGTGCAGGTCGCGCGTGCGGTTGGAAGTGAGCACGACCACCGGACGCTCCGCAGCGCGAACCGTGCCGCGCTCGGGGATCGAGATCGAGAAGTCGGAGAGGAACTCAAGCAGGAAGGCCTCGAACTCCTGATCGGCGCGATCGATTTCGTCGATCAGCAGGACAGTCGAATCCGGCGCCCGCAGCGCTGCCAGCATCGGCCGCTCGATCAGGAAAGCCTCGCCATAGATGTCGATGCTGTCCTCGCCGGCCTGGCGGATCGCCAGCATCTGGCGCGGATAGTTCCACTCATAGAGCGCCGCGGCGGCATCGATGCCTTCATAGCATTGCAGGCGGATCAGCCTCCGGCCGAGCACGGCCGCGATCGCCTTGGCGGCCTCGGTCTTGCCGACGCCCGGCGCGCCCTCGAGCAGCAGCGGCTTGCCGAGCGCGAGCGCAAGATAAGCGGCCGTCGCAAGTCCCTCATCCGCGAGGTAATAGGCCGAGCGCAGCGCCTTCTCCAGCGCCTGCGGGCTGTCGATACCAACGATGGATCCACGCACGACCATGAAGCGCCCTTTACCTCCGCGCTTGCGGCCGGGCACCGCCCTGGGTCTTGATCGCGCGCAGCACTTTTTCCGGCGTGATCGGCAAGTCGTCGATGCGCACGCCAACCGCGTTGAAGATCGCGTTGGCGATCGCAGGCAGCACCGGATTGGCGCACATCTCGCCGGGGCCTTTCGCGCCAAAGGGACCATCTGCCGCCGGCCGTTCCAGCACCGCGATGTCGTGCGGACAGATGTCGCCGGGCCCGGGCATCAGATATTCCACGAAATCGCGCGGGCCGTTGCGGGGATCGGGATAATACGGCTCCGGCGTTTCATAGAGCGCGTGGCTCATGCCCATCCACGCGCCGCCAACGAGCTGCTGCTCGACCAGTCTTGGATTGAGCGCGCGCCCGAGTTCATAGGCCGAGTCCATCCGCACCATCGCGACCTCGCCGGTCTCGTCGTCGACCTCGACCTCGGCGACCAGGCAGGCATGCGCATAGCAGGTGGCCGGCGACATTTCGCCCGTCTCCGGATCGACCTGCGACAACGGCACCAGAAAAATGCCGCGTCCGGAAATGGTCTTGCCCTGCTTGAACTGCGCCGCGATGGCGACGTCCTTGGTCGAGATCGAGCGATGCGGCGCGCCCTTGACATGGATGTTGCCGCGCCCGTCGGTCTCGAGATCGGCGGCGTTGACCTCGAGCTCCTCCGCTGCGGCCTCCATCATGACGGCGCGGGCCTCCTTCGCCGCCGCCATGACAGCATTGCCGACCCGGTGGGTGCCGCGCGAGGCAAACGAGCCCATGCAATGCGGCCCGGTGTCGGAATCCGCCGTATCGACATAGACGTCCTCGACCGGCACGCCGAGGGTTTCGGCGCAGATCTGCCGGGTGACCGATTTCATGCCCTGACCGAGATCGATCGACGACAGCGCCACCGTGAACTTGCCTGAGGGATTGGAATGCACCAGCGCCTGGCTCGGGTCGCCGCCGAGATTCATGCCGATGGGATAGTTGATCGACGCCATGCCGCGTCCGCGATGTCTCGACATGGTCAGCGCCTCCTGGTGCCGAAGACGGAGGAAAAGCGCGTCGCGCCATGGCCCGGCGCGGGCGCAGGTGAAGACGGGGGTGGAGGCGGCTGCGGCGGGCTCGACGCCGGCGCCGGGATGCCGCGATCGTAGCTCGTGCGCTGCTGCGTTGCCGCCGCACGCTGCGGCGCCACCTCGCGCGGCGTCGGCGTGATCGTTGCGCGGGCGCCGCCGCCTTCCTTGCGCGAGGAGGCGCGCCGAAACTCCTCGCGGATCGGCCATTTTGCCTTCTCGGCTGCGACCTGGACGCATTCGATCAATGCGGTGTTCTTGGCCTCGCGGCGGTGCGCCTTCATGTCGCCGTCGCGATAGGCGTTGAGGATGCGGAACTCCATCGGATCCATGCCGACCAAATGCGCGAGCTTGTCCATCTGGCATTCGATCGCAAAGTCCATCGCGGTGATGCCGAAGCCGCGCATCGCAGTCGCCGGCGTGCGGTTGGTGAAGACGCAATAGATGTCGCCATAGACGTTGGGGATCGTATAGGGCCCCGGCAGATGCGCGGCGCATTTGACCGCGGCATAGCTCGACAGCCGCGTATAGGCGCCGCTGTCGAAATAGGCGCGGATTTTTCGCGCTACGATGCGCCCGTCGCGCATCACGCCATCCCGGATATAGATGCGCTCGGCGCCGCGCGGCGGGCCGAACAGCATCTCCTCTTCGCGGCCGAACATGTACCGCACCGGCCGCCCCGTCAGCATTGCGCCGAGAATCGCGAGCGGCTCGGTCAAGGTATCGACCTTGCCACCAAATCCGCCGCCGACCGTGCCGCCGATGAAGTGAAACGTATTCGAGGGCACGTCGAGAATCTTTGCGCAGGTGTCGACCGAGAAGAACAGCGCCTGCGTCGACGTGTAGACGACATAGCGCCCGTTGGTGTCGGGCGCGGCGATCGCGCCATTGGTCTCGGTCGGCGCATGCTCGATCGGCGACATCTGGTAGCGCTGTTCGAGCACGTGGTCGGCGTCTGCAAGCCCGCGCTTGACATCGCCGAAGCGCAGTTTTTGGTGATCGTAGACCTCATGATAGGTGAACGTGTTTTTTGGATAGGTCTCGTTGACCACGGGCGCGCCCGGCTTCAGCGCATCCTCGACGTCGAACACGGTCGGCAAGGGCTCATAGTCGACACGTATTTTCGCCATCGCCTCATGGGCCGCGCGCGGCGTGTCGGCGACGACGGCGACGATCGGCTCGCCCTTGTAGCGCACCTTGTCGACCGCAAGCGAGGGCTCATCGTCCTTGCCAAAATTGATCAGGCTCAGCAGCGTGTTGAGATTGCGCGGCACGTCGGCGCCGCGAACGATGCGCCGGACGCCCTCCGAACGTTCGGCTTCCGACGTATCGATGCGGCGCAGCCGCGCATGGGCATGTGCCGAGCGCAGCACTTTCAGGTGCAAGAGGCCCTGCAGCTTGTGGTCGTCGAAATAGGTCGAGGTCCCCGTGACATGGCCGAGCATGTCCTGGCGCTGCGTTCCCTTGCCGACTTCCTTCAAATTGTCGTCGCGCTCGTCGGCAAAAATGTCCTTGCGCAGTTCCAGCATGGTTGTCGTCCTCTAGGCGCGGGCGCGCAGTCCGGTAGCCGCGGCGAGCACGGCGTTGATGATCGGCTCATAGCCGGTGCAGCGGCAGATGTTTCCGGAGATCGCCTCCACCACCTCATCCCGGCTCGGCTGCGGATTGCGATCGAGCAGCGCCTTCGCCGCCATCAGCATGCCCGGCGTGCAGTAGCCGCACTGGGCCGCAAAATGCTCTGCAAAGGCGCGCTGCAGCGGATGCAGGTTCGGACCGTCCTTGATGCCGTCGAGCGTCTCGACCTTCCGTCCCTCGACCGTCTCGGCAAGGGTCAGACAGGCAAGATGCGCCTCGCCATCGATCAGCACGGTGCAGGCGCCGCAGCCGCCCTGCCCGCAGCCGAATTTTGGCGTCATGTCGCCGATCATCTCCCGCAACACAACGAGGAGATTGGTGCCGCCATCGACGAACAGCGCGACATCTCTGCCATTGTGCCGGAACTGCAGGGGCGTTTTTGCCATCGTGCTCTTACTCCTGCCCCGAAAGCAGCCGCCGCAGATGCACGCCGATCACCTCGCGGCGATACCAGGCGCTGGCGATCGCGGTGTCCGCGGCCGCCGTGCCTTCGCCCGCGACCGCGGCCGCAGCGGCAATCGACGAGGCATCGAGTGCGCGGCCCTCGAGCGCCCGTTCGGCCGCCCTGGCGCGCATCGGGGTTGGTCCCATCGAGCCCAGCGCAATCCGCGCGCCGGTGATGCGCCCGCCGCTGCCTGGCAAGAACGCGGCGAGCGTGATGACCGAGCCGCCCTTTGGCTTGATGCGCGCGACTTTGCGGTAGCGGAATGCATCGGCCGAAGATGGCCGCTGGCATGACACCGCGAGCACCAGCGCTCCGCTCGGCCGGTCGCGCGATTGCAAAAATTCCTCGATCGGAATATCGCGCGCGCCGAGGCCACCCTGCACGGACACCACGGCATCGAGCGCCAGCAGCGCGACCGTGAAATCGCCGAACGGATTTTCGGCAAACAGATTGCCGCCGACCGTCCCCATGTTGCGCACGGCGGGCCCGCCGATCGAGCGCGCCGGCGCATGAAGGAAGGCCAGCTCGCGATCGGCCAGGACGCGGGCGAAGGTGACGCCGGCCCCGATCACGACGCGCGCGCTCGACGCGTCGATGCGGTTCAGCGCGCGGTCGGTGGCGCGAACGACCGTCGAAATCGAAATATCGCCTTCGTTGAGCGCGCGCATGACCAGCGTGCCGCCGCCGAGATAGCGCGCGGCGCGGTCGGCCGACAGCGCGGTCGCCGCTTCCGCCGCGGTCGCAAATGTCTTCACCGTGACAGGCATGATGTCGCTTTCCCCGTCATGCGGGCTCCCTGAGATGTTTTCGGATCGCCTCAAAACCGGCCTGATAAATGTCCTCGGCGACCATCTTCGTCAGCGCCGCGGCGTCCTCCGGCTTCGTCGTGAAGCGGGATTCCCAGTGCCAAAATGTGCGGTCGCCGTCAGTCACCGGCAGCAGCCGGACATGGGCGACGTAATTGAACATCGGGATCGGCGTATCGAGCAGGCAGTAGCTAAACGTCTGTTCGAGATCGGACAGCGCCAGCAACTGCTCACGCAGTTCCGAGCCGTCCTTGAGACGAAAGCGGCGCACGCAGCCGATCTTGTCGGAGGCCTGCGCACGCTCGATGGCCGAGGTGGCGACAGCCGGATGCCAGTGGTCGTGGCCGTTGAAATCGCGCAGCACGTTCCACACTTCCGTTGTCGGCGCATCGATGATCGTGCTCTTGACGATATGCGGCACCGCTATCCTCCGAAGGCGCGCTTGAGGGCATCAAAACCGCCCTGGAACACGCCGCCGCCGATATTGTTGACGAGCTCGGCCTCGCGCTCCGGCGCGCAGTCGAACTCGGCCGTCCATTCCACGAAGGTCTGGTCGCCGTCGGTCACCGGCGTCAGCCGCAACGTCGCGACGTAATTCTCGACACCCATCGGCGATTCCAGGATCGAATAGGTGCAGAACATGTCGTAGTCGGAGAGCCCAAGCAGTTTTTCGCGAATCCGGTCGCCGTTGCGGAGGCGGAAGTCGCGCACACAGCCGATCTTGTCCGCGGGCTCGCCGCCCTCGATCCGGCTCTCCGCGATCGCCGGATGCCAGTTCGGCAGGCCGTTGAAATCACGCACGCGCTGCCAGACGCGATCGTTGCGGGCGTTGACGACGGTCGACACGTAGACCCTGGCCATGATCAGTGCTCAGCCCTTCTTCTTCGGTCCGTCGCCGCCTTGCGGCGGCTCGGATTTGGCCTCGCGATCCTTGCGCGCTGAGTCCTTGATACCCTGCATGTCACGCGCCTCGCGAATGAGGCCGGGCATCTTGGCAAGGCTGCCGCCTTCGACGCCGATATCGGAGAGGATGGAATCGATCAGCGGCGCCTGCACCCGGTAGCGCAGCGCCGAGTCGATCACTTCGTCGGTGGCGCTGCGGCCGCCGTTGGCCCCCCCGCCATTGCCGTTGAGGCCATCGACCTGGAGGATGCGAATGCCCTCGATCTTCTCCATCGGCTTGACGCTCTCGCGCACGATGCCCTCGATGCGGTCGAGCAGCTTGCGGCGGAACAGCGAGTAGCGCGCCTGGTCGGTCAGCACGTTCTCCGCCTCGTTGAGCAGCCGCTGCGCCTCGGCCTCGACCGCGGCCCGAACGCGCTCGGCCTCCGCCGCGATCCGCGTCTCCTCGGCCTGCTTCTCGGCAATGAGCAGCTCGACGGTCTTGCGGCGGCGCGCGATCTCGCTCTCGCGCGCCGTGACGACACGCTCGGCCGCCTCGGTCGCGCGCACCCTCGCCTCTTCCGCTGCGACCTTGGCGGCGGATTCCTCCAGCGACTTCTCGTAGAGCGCGATCGCCTTGTCGAGCAGCGCAGTCTCGACCTCCTTCTCGCGATTGACCTCAAGCTTGCGCAGGTCGCGCTCCCGGCCAACGCGGGCCTCGTCGAGGCCGCGGTCCGAGGCAATCCTCGCGCGCTCGACCTCCTCGCGGGAGGCGATCTCGGCCTCCTGCAGCGCCTGCACCCGCCCGACCTCGAGCTGCTCGATGGCGCGGCGCCGCGCCAGTCGGGCCGCCTCCAGCATCTGCTCGCGCGAGACGTCGGCGGTCTCCACGAGCTTGCGGGCGGTGATCTCCGCTTCCTTGACCTGCCGGTCGGCATCGATCCGCTCGGAGCGTTTTGCCGCAAGCTCGATCACCCGCGTTTCGTCGGCGAGCTCGATCGTCTTCTTCTGGTCGATGTTGAGCACTTCGCGGGTTCTCGACGACGCGATCCGCTCCGCCTCGAGCGCAAGGTCGACCTCGATACGGCGCCGCTCGACGCTCTCGCGCCGGCGGAGTTCGGCCGCCTCGATCGCCTCGGTGCGGTCGATCTCCAACCCTCGCGTTTCCTTGTCGGCGCGGATTCGCTTCTCCGCGACCGCCTGCTCCTGCGCGATCCGTGCCGCCTCGATCGCCTCGCGCGAGGTGATATCGGCCTCCTCCACGGTCCGATGCCGGGCGATTTCGAGCGCGCGGACGCGCTCCTCCTGAGTGATACGGCTCGCTTCGGTCGCCTCGCGCGCGGTGATGCCGGCGATCTCGATCGCCTGGTTGCGCTCGATCTCCAGGCGACGCGTGGCATGATCGGCGCTGATGCGCTCAGCCGACAGCGCCTGCTCGCGCGCGATCCGCGCGGCTTCGACGGCCTTCTGTGCCGCGATCTCCGCCTCCTGGATGGTACGGACCTGCGCAATCTCGAGGGCCCGGGTGCGCTCGTCCGAGGCGATCCGTTCCGCATTCACCGTCGTCGTCTGGGCGATGCGGGCTGTCTCCGTCGCCTCGCGGGCCGCGATCTCGGCCTGCTCAACGGCGCGTGTGCGCGCGATCTCGCGCCGCCGCGTCTCCTCCTCATTGGCGATACGGGCATCGGTGACGGTGCGATCCTGCTGGATGCGCGCCTTCTCCACCGCCTCGCGGGCCGCGATCTCGGCCTCCTCGACCGTGCGGGTGCGCTCGATGTCGCGCTGGCGCACCTCGCGCTCGCTGGCGATCCGCGCGGTGTCGATGGCCCGCTGGTTGGCGATCCGCGCCTTCTCGATCTCCTCGCGGGCCAGCAGCTCGCGTTCCTCGACCGCGCGGGTCCGCTCGATCTCGGTCTGCCGGATTTCGCGCTCGGAGGCGATCCGCGCCGCGGCGATCGCCTGCTCATTGCCGATACGCGCCTTCTCGATCGCTTCGCGGGCGGCGATCTGCGCCTGCTCTGCCTCGGTCTCGCGCAGCGCGCGCTCGCGCGCCACTTCGGTGCGCTGCAGCGCGCGGCGCATCTCGATGTCCCGCTCCTGCTCCAGCCGTGCCGTCTCGCTCTCGCGCTCGATCTCAAGGGCCTGCCGCTCGGCATCGAGGTTGCGTGCGCGGATCTTGATCATCGAGTCCTGCTCGATGTCGTTGCGCAGCTTGCGCTTGGCTTCGATGTCCTCCATCAGCCGGGTGAGACCCTCCGCGTCGAACCGGTTCGACGGGTTGAAATATTCGAGGTCAGTCTGGTCGAGATCGGTGATCGCGACCGATTCCAGTTCGAGGCCGTTCTGGGCCAGCGCTTCGGCCGCGGCCGCCTTGACCCGGGCGACATAATCACCGCGCTGCTCGTGCATCTGCTCCATGGTCATTTCCGCCGCCATCGAGCGCAGCGCAGACACGAACTTGCCTGACAGCAGCGCGTGCAGTTGCTCCGGTTCAAGCGTGCGTCGTCCGAGCGTCGCGGCGGCGATCGACACGGCCTCTCGCGTCGGCTGCACGCGAACATAGAAATCTGCCTCGATGTCGACGCGCATGCGATCGCGCGTGATAACGGCGTCCTGCTTCGCCCGGACGATGCCCATCGGCAGCACATTCATGTTGACCGGCGTGTAGTCGTGGATGAAAGGCAGCACGAAGGCACCGCCATTGATCACGACCCGTTCGCCGAGGAATCCGGTGCGCACGAAGGAAACTTCCTTGGACGACCGGTGATAGAGCCAGTTCACGATGTAGATGCCGATCACGATCGCGACGATTGCGACGATCAGCCAAAGGATCAACTCGCCAATGAGAACCCCTGACATGTCTTCCTCCCTCAAGCACGCTGGCGCGCGCCGATCGCCTTGAATTTCCGGACCTGCTCGGTCAGCGCGCGCTCGACCGGCAACCGCTCCATCGAGGACGCGCCGTAAAAGCCGTGGCAGTTGCTGGTATGCTTCATGATGAAGTCTGCGTCGGCCGGCTCCGCGATCGGGCCGCCATGGGCGAGCACCAGAATGTCCGGATTGACGCTCAGCGCCGCCGCCGCCCAGATGTCGATCAGCTGCGGACATTGTTCGAGTTTTGCCGCGGTCTGGGCGCCGATCGAGCCACCTGTGGTCAGTCCGAGATGGCAGACGATGATGTCGGCGCCTGCAATGGCCATGGCGGTGGCCTGCGCCTCGCTGAACACATAAGGCGTCGTCAGCATGTCCTTGTCGTGCGCCTTGGCGATCATGTCGATCTCCAGCGCATAGGACATCCCGGTTTCCTCGAGATTGGCGCGAAACACCCCATCGATGATGCCGACGGTCGGAAAGTTTTGGACACCGGAAAAACCCAGCACCTTGAGCTGGTCCAGAAAAGTATCCATGTCGCGGAACGGATCGGTGCCATTGACGCCGGCGAGCACCGGCGTCTTGGTGACGACCGGCAGCACCTCACCCGCCATCTCGACGACGATCGCGTTGGCATCGCCATAGGCCATCAGGCCTGCGAGCGAGCCGCGTCCGGCCATGCGGTAGCGGCCGGAATTGTAGATCACGATCAGATCGACGCCGCCCGCCTCCTCGCACTTGGCCGAGAGCCCGGTGCCGGCGCCGCCGCCAACGATCGGCTCGCCGCGACGGGCCATGGCGCGGAATTTTTTCAGGAGCGCTGCGCGTTCAAACCTTGCCATGCATCACCTCGCCACTCTCCGACGCCCCACGCCGCGCCCAGCCAGGGAGCGCAGCGCGCCGACCACAGCGGACGCAAATTCGACCTCATTGATGTTGCGCTTGATGCGGATCAGCTGCCGGTTGCCGGTCTGCCGCACCGTGCGTTCGAGCGCGCGAAACAGCGCCTGATCGGCCTCAGGGTCCCAGAACGGCTGGCCTGGCGCATCGAGCGCCGAGACGCCGCCTTCAGGCAGCAAGAACCGCACCGGCCCGTCCATCCGGTTGAGCCGCTCGCCGATCCAGCGTCCCATGCGCTCGTTCTCCTCCGCCGTGGTGCGCATCAAGGTCACCTGCGGATTGTGGACGTGGAACTTGCGGCCGCGATAGCGCTCGGGGACCTGCTCCGGCACGCCGAAATTCACCATGTCGAGCGCGCCGACCGAACCGACATAGGGCACGCGGGTTCGGATAACCGCGCCAAATCGATCTTCGGTGGCGGGAAACACGCCGCCCATCAGCAGGTCGCAGACCTCCGTCGTCGTCAGATCGATCACACCCGCAAGCAGGTTGGAATCGACGAGCTTCTCCATCGAGCGGCCGCCGACGCCGGTGGCGTGGAACACGAGACACTCGTAGTCGTCGCGCAACTCGGCGGTGATCTTCTGCACCGCCGGCGTGGTGACCCCGAACATCGTGATGCCGATCGATGGCCGCGCGGGCGCATCAGGCTGCTTCTTGCCGCTTTCGTCGAGGCGCGCTTTCACCATCCCGGCGATCGCATTGGCGCCATTGGCGAGCACCATGCGCGAGATCGAGTTGAGGCCCTGGACATCGGTGACCGAATACATCATCGCGATATCGGCCGGCCCGACATAGGGCCCGACATCGCCCGAGGCGACCGACGAAACGATCAGCTTCGGCACGCCGACGGGAAGCTCGCGCATCCCGGGCGCCACCAGCGAGGCGCCGCCTGAGCCGCCGGCGGAGATGATGCCGGCGACATTGCTCTGCCGACGCAGCCATCGGGCAAAAGCATCGGCCATGGCCGCAACCGACGCACCGCGGTCGGAGCCGAACACGCCCGATCCGCCACGGCCGTGATGCAGCGCGATCTCCTGCGCCGGCACGTCGCAGGTCGAGAGCTTGCCGCTGGTAGAGACGTCGACGAGCCGCGTGCGGAGGCCCTGGTTCGCAATGACGTCGCGGATGAACCTCAGCTCCTCGCCCTTGGTGTCGAGCGTGCCGACGACCAGCACGACGGGCGGCCCCGACGCCGTCGACGTGGCAGGTTCGCGTCGCGTCCGCGTGACCTCGTCTATGCGGGCGACCGTGGTGGTGTGCGTGCGGGCCTGCGCCTCGATGCGCGCAATCGGAACCGGCTGCGACCAGCGGGTCGGCAGCACCGGGTTGGAGATGTAGATGCGAAGCGGTGCGGCGCTGCGCGCTCGTTGAGGCGTCGCGTTCACCCCCGGAGCCGTATCTGGCGCAGCCAGCTCGACGTCAGCCTCGACGCCGGCGTGCTGGCCGACGCCGAGCAGACGCTGCTGCAGCTCGCGGTCGGCGGCGAGACGCGCGGAGTCGATGATGCGGTTGACACGGCCATTGACCATGATCGCGACGTTTTTCGAGATCGCAGTCGCCACGCCGATGTTCTGTTCGATCACCAGCACCGACATGTCGCCGTCCTGCGCGAGGCGAACCAGAATGTCCTCGACTTGCGCCACGATGACAGGCGCAAGGCCTTCGGTCGGCTCGTCCATGATCAGGAGGTGCGGATTGGTCAGGAGCGCGCGCGAGATCGCCAGCATCTGCTGCTCGCCGCCGGAGAGCTGGCCACCGCTGTTGTTCTTGCGTTCGGCAAGACGCGGAAACGTCTCGTAGATGCGCTCGATCGTCCATGGCCCGCGCCGCAGCCCTGCGGCAAGCCGCAAATGCTCGTCAACGCTGAGCGACCGCCATAGCCGCCGCCCCTGCGGCACATAGCCGACGCCGAGCTTCGCAATGCGGGTCGGGCTGAGCCTCGTGGTGTCCTCGCCGCGCACGCGGACCGAACCGCCGCTCGGGCGCAGCAGGCCCATGATCGTGTTGCACAGCGTGGTCTTACCCATGCCGTTGCGGCCGACCACCGAGAAGACGCCCTGCTCGAGCACAAGGTCCACGCCCTGGAGCGCGTGGGAATGCCCGTAATAGACGTCGAGGCCCTTCACCTCGAGCGCAGGTGCGGCGCGGCGGAGCTCATTCATGCCCGCCTCCGAGATACAATTCCTGCACCTCCGGATCGGACTCGATCTCCTGCGGCAGGCCCTCCTTGAAGACGCGGCCGTTGTGCATCATCGTGACGCTCTCGACGACGCGCAGCGCCACGTCCATGTCGTGCTCGATGATGATGTAGCCGATATGCGACGGCAGCGACGTCAGGATGTCGATCAGCTCGCGACGCTCCGCCGGCGACAGCCCGGCCGCCGGCTCGTCGAACAGGATCAGCCGCGGCGCACCGGCGAGCGCGAGTGCGATTTCGAGCTGGCGCTGCTGGCCATGGGCAAGCTCCGACACCCGCCGGTCTCTCACCGGCGACAAATGCACCGCCTCGATCAGCCGCTCGGCCGAATGCATCAGCGCATCGCTCGCGCCGGGCCGCAGCAGCGAGTAGCGCCCGCGCGACACGCCGCGGCAGGCGAGATAGACATTGTCCTGCACCGTGAGGCCGGGAAACAGCGCCGAGATCTGGTAGGTGCGACGCAGGCCACGGCGGATCCGCTCATAGGGCGGGAAGTTGGTGACGTCTTCGCCGAAGAAGCGGATGGTACCGGAAGACAGCGGAAAATCGCCGGTCACGCAGTTGAACAGCGTGGTCTTCCCCGCACCATTGGAGCCGAGCACGGCCCGCCGCTCCCCTGGGCGCACCGTGATGGTGACGTCGGTCAGGGCTGCGAGCGCCCCGAACATCCGCGTCACCCCGCGCAATTCGAGCGCAGCGGCCGAACCGAAGACGGACAGGCGGTCGGCGACCCTATCCATGACCGCCTCCCCCGCGCGGGGTGTCCGCGGCGCGGCCGCGGCGGCGCCAGCGCTCGTAAAGGCCGATGACGCCGTCCGACGACCAGAACACGATAACGAGGAAGCCGATGCCGATCAGCAGCCGGAAGCGATTGCCGTCGAGCCCGACCTTGACCAGAAAGTCCAGCGCAAAGGTACGCAGCAGGACGAAGATCAGCGCCCCGATGAACGGACCGACCGGCCGCGTAATGCCGCCGACGATCGCGATGATCAGAA
>Ga0335071_10001998_pt1 | contig 22003 bp, 22 predicted proteins | sample Lox_Sample_15_FD_206724 | JGI IMG/M metagenome (GOLD analysis project Ga0335071, IMG submission 206724) | Soil microbial communities from Loxahatchee National Wildlife Refuge, Florida, United States - Lox_Sample_1.5 | ecosystem: Environmental > Terrestrial > Soil > Wetlands | place: USA... | reverse complement strand
GTGTTCCAGGCGGCCGTCCACGTGGAGGCCATCCGCAACGCGCTCAAGGCCAAGCCCGATGGGAAGATCACCGGCGTGGATACCAAGGCCGGGTTCGAGAAGATCGCCAACTTCACCCTGGGCGGGCTGGTGCCGCCGCTCAAGATCACCTCGACGGACCACGAAGGCGGTGGCCTCGTGCAGATCTGGCAGGTCAAGGGCGGCAAGTTCGAGCGGGTCACGGACTGGTTCTCGGCCTATCCGGACGTGATCGCCAAGCACACCAAGGAGGCGGCCGCGAAGTAGCGGCGCCGGAGGAGCGCCGCGGAGAGGGTGCGAGCCCTCTCCGCGGCAACACCCTATGCTGAACCTGAACAACGTCGAGGTCATCTACGACGGCGTCATCCTCGTGCTGAAGGGGGTGTCGCTCGAGGTCCGCGAGGGTGGGATCACCACGCTCCTGGGCGCCAACGGCGCCGGCAAGACCACGACCCTCAAGGCCGTGTCGGGCGTGCTACGGAGCGAGCGCGGTGAGGTCACCAAGGGGCACATCGAGCTGGCCGGCCAGCGCATCGACCGGCTGCCGCCCTACGAGGTGGTCCGGCGGGGCGTCGTGCAGGTCTTCGAAGGCCGCCGCGTGTTCGAGCACCTCACCACGGAGGAGAACCTCGTCGTGGGCGCCCACATCCAGGCCGACCGCGGGCGCATGGCGGGCGGAATCGAGCGCGTGTACGACTACTTTCCGCGCCTCCGGGAGCGGCGCTCGGTGCAGGCGGGCTACCTCTCGGGCGGCGAGCAGCAGATGCTCGTGATCGGGCGCGCCCTCATGTCCGATCCCCGCGTCATCCTGCTCGACGAGCCGTCGCTGGGCCTGGCCCCCATGCTGGTGGAGGAGATCTTCCAGATCGTCCAGCGCCTCAACCGGGAGCAGAAGCTGACCGTGCTCCTCGTGGAGCAGAACGCCACGCTGGCCCTGGCCATCGCCGACCACGGCTACGTGATGGAGAACGGCCGCATCGTGCTCGACGGCAGCGCCGACCAGCTCCGCGGCAACGCCGACATCAAGGAGTTCTACCTGGGCCTCACCGAGGTGGGCGCCCGGAAGTCGTACCGGGACGTCAAGCACTACAAGCGCCGCAAACGCTGGCTGAGCTAACACACATTCGCCCAAGGAGGAGTCCTGATGCGATCCCTGCCCCGAGCCATCCTCATCGCGATGGCTGCCCTGGTCCTCACCGCCTGCGCCTCCGCCCCGCCCGACACGGCATCGAGCGGGCCCACGCTGTACCAGCGCCTGGGCGGCCGCGAGGCCATCAAGCTCGTGGTGGACGACTTCGTCGCGAACATGGCCGCCGACCCGCGCGTCAACGGGCGCTTCAAGGGCCTGGACGCGGCGCGGGTCGCCCGGCTCCAGACGAACCTCGCCGACCAGATCTGCGACGCGACGGGCGGGCCCTGCGCCTACCTGGGCAAGGACATGCGGGCGGTGCACACGGGCATGGGCATCACGGAGGCGGAGTGGAACGCCACGGTCGAGAACCTCGTGAAGGCGCTGGACAAGAACAAGGTTCCGCCCAAGGAGCAGCAGGAGCTGCTCGCCGCGCTGGGGGGCATGAAGAAGGACATCGTGGGGATCTAGCCGGGCCGCGGGAGCCGACTTCCATGGGCGCGCACGAGCTGACCGTCTACGACACGATCGCGCGCAACGCCTCGCTCTGCGGAGAGGCGCCCGCCGTCATCCAGGGCGAGCGCACCCTGTCGTTCCGCGAGCTTCAGGGACGCATCGACGCGCTCGCGGGAGGCCTGCGCGCGCTCGGCATCGCCCCCGGCGACCGCATCTGCATCCTGGCCCAGAACGATCTCGCGTATCTCGATCTCTACGGCGCCTGCGCGCGCCAGGGCGTCCTCGCCTATCCCATCAACTGGCGGCTCACCGGGGAGGAGGTCGCGCGCGTAATCGAGCGCGCGGCGCCGCGGATGGTGATCGGGGATGCCTCGACGCTCCCCGTGATGGCGGGATGGCCCGAGGAGAAGCGGCAGGTCGCGCACTGGTATCAGCTCGGCGCGGCCGGCGGCGCCGGCTTCAAGCCTTTCCATGCGCTCTACGGCAATCCCGACGACGCCGGGGCGCCGGTGGCCTCGGCGGGCGACCCCTTCGCGGCCATCTCCACCGCCGCGGTGGACGTGGTGCCTCGGGGCGCCGTGCTCACTCACGCCAACATCATCGCGGCCAACATCACCGCGATGGCGGCCATGGGCGTCTCCGCCGGGGACCGCTATCTGGTGGCCCTGCCGCTCTTCCACATCACGGCGCTCGGGCTGAGCCTGGCGCACCTGCACGCGGGCGGCGCCTGCGTGCTCACGCCGAGATTCGACGCCGAGGAAGCGGTGCGCCTGATCGATCGCCACGGGATCACCCACGTCTCGGATTTTCCGCCCGTGCTGGTGAGCCTCCTCGATGCCGCCCAGAAGCTCGGGAGCCGGCTCGGGAGCCTCCGGCACGTGTCGGGTCTGGATGCGCCCCAGACCATCCAGCGGCTCCACGCGGAGACCGGCGCGCAGTTCTGGACCGGATTCGGGCAGTCGGAGACGAGCGGGTTCGTCAGCATCCAGCGCGTGGCCGAGCGTCCGGGGGCGGCCGGCCGGCCCGTCGCCCTGTGCCAGCTCGCGGTGGTGGACGACTACGACAGGCCCGTGACCGTGGGCGCGCCGGGGGAGATCGTAGTGCGTGGTCCCCTGGTCTTCCAGGGCTACTACGCCCAGCCCGACGTCACCGCCTACACCTTCCGCAACGGCTGGCATCACACGGGAGACGTCGGGCGCCTCGACGCCGACGGCTATCTTCACTACGTCAAGCGGAAGCCCGAGAAGGAGCTGATCAAGCCCGGCGGCGAGAACGTGTACCCGGCCGAGGTGGAGACGGTGATCATGCAGATGGAGGGCGTCCGCGGCGTGTGCGTCTACGGCATTCCCGATCCCCGGTGGGGCGAGGCCATCAAGGCGGTGGTGGAGGTGTCGGGGAGCCGGTACAGCGCCGAGCAGGTGAGCGACTGGGTCGCGTCGAGGATCGCGCGCTTCAAGCGCCCGCACGTGGTGGTCTTCGCGGAGGCCGTGCCGCGGACCGCGGACGGTGCGGTCGATCGGGACGCGGTCAAGGCCAGGTGGGGTGACGCGCGATGAAGATCTTCGACGAGCAGCACGAGATGTTCCGGCAGTCAGTGCGTTCCTTCGTCGAGAAGGAGGTCGAGCCGCACATCGAGGAGTGGGAGCAGGCGGGACAGATTCCCAAGTCCATCTGGCCCCGCCTGGGCGAGCTGGGCTTCCTCGGCGTGGAGTACGACGAGAGGTACGGCGGCGGCGGGGCCGATTTCCGGACCACCATGGTGCTCTGCGAGGAGATGGCGCGCTCGCGGTCGGGCTCGCTCGCCATGGCCGTGGGCGTGCAGACGGACATGTCCTCGCCGCACCTCTACTGGACGGGGACCGAGGCGCTCAAGGAGAAGTACCTCCCGGGCATCTGCGCGGGGCGAAGCCTGTGCTGCATCGCCGTCACGGAGCCGGGCGGAGGATCGGACGTGGCGGCCATCAAGACGCGGGCCGTGCGCGACGGCGGCGAGTACGTCCTGAACGGCTCCAAGATGTTCATCACCAACGGCGTCATGGCCGATCTCTACTTCGTGGCCGCGCGCCTCGAACAGGGGGAGACTGGCAAGCGGCACCGCGGCATCTCCATGTTCCTCGTGGAGCGAAGCTCGCCCGGGCTCACCGTGAGCCGCAAGCTCGACAAGATGGGCATGCGCGCCTCCGACACGGCCGAGCTCGCCTTCGAGAACGTGCGGGTGCCGGCCGAGAACCTGCTCGGCCGCGAGGGCGTGGGCTTCTACGAGGTCATGCGCGTGTTCCAGCGCGAGCGCCTGGTGGCGGGGCTGCACGCCACCGCGGGCTGCCAGCGCGCCCTCGAGGACACCATCGCGTACGTGAAGGAGCGGCACGCCTTCGACTCGCCGCTGTCGCAGAAGCAGGTGGTGCGGCACCGGCTGGCCGATCTCGCCACGCTGATCGAGGCGGGGCGGGCCCTCACCTATGAGGCCTGCCTCCGGTTCGCCGACGGCGAGGACGCGGTGAAGGAGATCTCCATGGTGAAGCTCTTCACCGCGGACATGGCGCAGAAGGTCGCCTACGAGTGCGTCCAGCTCCACGGCGGCTACGGGTACATGCGCGAGTACGCGATCGAGCGCTTCTTCCGCGACACGCGGCTCATGACCATCGGGGGCGGCACCTCGGAGGTCATGAAGGAGATCATCGCCAAGCAGCTCACGCTCTGACCGGCGCCTCCCTCGGCCGCCCATGGCCGGCCCGGCATGATCGACCTCGTCACCATCGGGCACGTCACCCTCGACGAGACGCCGTCCGGCGTCCGGCCCGGCGGCGCCGCCTACTACGCGGCCGTCACGGCGCAGCGCCTGGGGCTCCGCGTGGGGCTGCTCACGTCGGTTGCCGACGACTATCCGCGCGAGGCCTTCCCCGACGGCATCGACCTCGTGACGGTGCCGGCGGCCCAGTCTACGCGCTTCCGCGTCGGCCTGGCCAAGGGGGCCCGCGCCCTGACCCTGCTCACACGCGCGGCCGACCTGGAGGCGGAGCATCTGCCGGCGGCGTGGAGGAACGCACCACTGGCGCTCCTCGGGCCCGTGGCCGCCGAAGTGGACCCCGCGCTGGCGGGCGCGTTCGACGACGCGTCCGTGGCCGCGCTGCCGCAGGGCTGGATGCGCAAGCGTGGCCGGGGAGGCCTCATGGGCCGGCAGGCCTGGGACGATGCCGCGTCCGTCCTGCCCTGGACGCAGGTCCTCGTGCTCAGCGAGGAGGATGTGGGAGACGGCGAGGAGACGGCCGTGACCTGGCTGCACCAGGTGCCGCTCGGTGCGATCACCCGGGGAAGCCGCGGGGCCACGCTCTACGTGAACGGGGAGCCCTATCACGTGATCGCGGACCCCGCCACCGAGGTGGACCCGACGGGGGCGGGCGACGTGTTCGCCACCACGCTCCTCGTCGAGTACCAGCGGAGCGGCGATGCCTGGGAAGCGGCGGCCCACGCAGCCTGCGCGGGCGCCGCGTCGGTGGAAGGCGAGGGGATAGCGGCCATTGCCGACCGTGCCGGCCTCGACGCGCGGCTCGTGGCCTACCGGCGGCGGCGCGGCGGATGACGGTTGCCCGGCCCCGCGGGCCCGACTACACTGCGGGCTCATGACCGCCACGCCGCGACGGATACGCATCACCGCCGGGTCCATCACCGCCGACGCGCTCCTGAACGACTCGGAGACCGCGACGGCCGTCTGGAAGGCCCTGCCGCTCGCCGTGGCCGGCGAGACGTGGGGCGACGAGATCTACTTCTCCATTCCCGTGAAGGCCAGGCCCGAGCAGGCGCGCGAGACGGTCGACCTGGGCGATCTCGGCTACTGGCCGCCGGGCACGGCCTTCTGCATCTTCTTCGGCCCCACGCCGATGAGCCGGGGCAGCGAGATCAGGCCGGCCAGCCCCGTGAACGTCTTCGGGAAGATCGTCGGCGATCCAACCGTGTTCAAGAAGGTGCGCGCCGGCACGCACGTCCGCGTCGAGCGCGCCTAGCTGCCCTCGCGCTTCGCCTTTCCGCCCATTCCGCGGCGCCCGTGCGTATACCGGGGTGAGTGAACGCCATGGACGAGGAACGTCGGCTGATGATGCGGGTGGCCCGGGGTGACGAGGCGGCGTTCTCCGACCTCGTCGGCCGATACGGCGGCAAGCTCCTGGGTGTGGCGCGGCGCCTGCTCGGGTCGCGCGCCGACGCCGAGGACGCGGTGCAGCGGGCCCTGCTCCAGTGCTACCTGGGCGCCGGCACGTACCGCTCCGAGTGGGCGGTGTCGACCTGGCTCTACCGCATCCTCACCAACGTGTGCGTGGACGAGCTCAGGCGCCGGCGGAGCCGGTCCGGGGAGCTCGACCCGCCCGCGCGGCCGGACCCGCCGGGCGAGCACCTCGACCTGCGCCGCGCGCTCCACCGCGTGCCCACCGAGGCGCGCGTGCTCCTGGCGCTGCGCTACGTGGACGGGCTCTCGTACGGCGAGCTGGCCCGCATCCGGGGCATCTCGATCAACACGGTGAAGAGCCAGCTCCAGCGAGGCAAGAGCCTGCTGCGAGCGGCCCTCGCCAAGGGAGGAGCGGCATGAAGACGGACCGCGTGGACGAAATGCTCAAGCGGTATTTCGAGCCCGACGCCGGGGGCGGCGAGCTGGCCCGCCGCGTCCTGCAGGCGGCGCGGGAGTCGGCGCGCGATGCCCGCCGGCTGCTGGATACGATCTCCATCCAGGCGACGCCGCGCGGCGTGTCCCTGATCCGCGCCGAGCGTCTGGACAAGCCCGCCACCGCGATGGCGCGGCGCCTCGTCGAGCAGGCGCGCGAGGAGCTGGGAGAGTACTTCGAGGGCAAGCGCGCCTTCTTCGCGGTGCCCGTGGATCTGTCGGAGACGCCCCCGTTCCAGAAGAAGGTGCTGGCCGCGGCGAGCCGCATCCCGTTCGGCGAGGTGCGCCCGTACGCGTGGGTGGCCCAGCGCATCGGGCATCCGCGCGCGGTGCGGGCCGTGGGCACGGCGCTGGGCCGGAACCCGGTGCCCTTCATCGTGCCCTGCCATCGCGTGCTGCAGACGAGCGGCGGCCTGGGCGGCTATCTCTTCGGCACCGACGTGAAGAGCCGGCTCCTGTCGCTCGAGCGCCACACGCCGGTCTACGAGGGGTGCACGAGCACGCGCATCGTGTGCCGGGTGGGCTGCGTGCACGGCCGCCACATGCGCCCGGACCGGCGCATCGTCTTCGCCTCGGTGGAGGACGCGCGCTCCATCGGCTACCGGCCCTGCAAGGTATGCCGGCCGCAGGCGGCGTGAGCCCCGCGATCGAGACGCGCCTGGCGCGCCTCGACTGGGCCGCGATCGGCGACGCTCTCGACACCTGGGGCTACGCGCGGACGCCGGCGCTCCTGACGCCGGCCGAGTGCGATGCCCTGCGCGCGCTCTACGCCGAGGACGAGCGCTTTCGCAGCCGTGTCGACATGGCGCGATACCGCTTCGGCGTGGGCGAGTACAAGTATCTCGCCGAGCCTCTGCCCGGGCTCGTGGAAGCGCTGCGGACGCACGCGTATGCGCCCCTGGCGGCCGTCGCGAATCGCTGGGAGGCGGCGCTCCGCACGCGGGTGCGCCATCCGGCCGATCTCGCGGGCCTCCGCGCCCTCTGCGCCCGGCGCGGCCAGACGAAGCCGACGCCGCTCCTCCTCCGCTACCTGCCGGGCGGCTACAACTGCCTGCACCAGGACGTCTACGGCGACGTCGTGTTCCCCCTGCAGCTCACCGTGCTCCTGAGCGAGCCGGGGAAGGACTTCGAGGGCGGGGAGTTCATGCTGGTCGAGCAGCGGCCGCGCGCCCAGTCACGAGGCAGCGTGGTTCCGCTCGCCCAGGGCGAGGCCGTCATCTTCACGACTCGCCATCGGCCGGTGGCCGGTGCGCGCGGGCACTACCGCGCCACCGTGCGGCACGGCGTGAGCCGACTCCTCTCCGGCGAGCGCTACACGCTGGGCGTCATCTTCCACGACGCGCGCTGAGGCGGGCCATGAGTCTTGCGGTACACACCCTCCGCGAGGCGGGCGTGGGAGCCGGGATGCCCGGGCGCACCCGGTCGCGCCGCGTCGGCCGGCAGGGAGCGCGCGGGGCGAGCGCGACCCCCCATCCCCCAGAGGGGGCGGCGCGTGGGCTGTCGATCCGCGATCGCGCGCCCGCCCCGCCCGGTGCGCGAGTTGGTTCGCTACAGGGCGCGCCCGGGCATCCCGGCTCCCACGCCCCGATGTGAACCTACGAGGACTCGGCGAGGCGTCGAAGTCCCTTGATCGTGTCCACCAGGCTCTCCCGTTCCGATGACCGTGTGAGGAAGCCGGGCAGGACGGTGCGGACGGCCAGCCCGTAGGCGACGAGGCTGCCCCCGTCGTGCTGATCTACCTGCCAGTAGCCGGAATTCTCGCGGAAGAGGCTGTTGGAGCGGCCGGGGGCGAGCTGCCACTCGATGCGGTGGCGCACGGGGTCCTGGGTCTTGTCCATGTGGAACGTGAAGGACAGGAACCCCACGGCCGCCGTGTAGCGCACGAGCGCGCGCCCGTTCGAGCTCTCGAGCACCTCCGCGCTCGTGAGGCGCGGGTAGTAGCGGGGATGGCCCTTGTAGTCGATCAGAATGCTCCACACCTTCTCCACCGGGGCGCGCACGATCGCGACGGCGGTGCCGCCCTGCGCCTCGGCGCTGGCGCCGGGCGGCAACACGTCGAGCACGATGATCTCGCCCGCGGCCAGCCGGCGCTCGGCGTCGGCGGGCAAGGGGAGCGGAGGCGGCGGCGAGGCCGTGACCGTCCCGCTCCCAGGAGCGGCGAGCCCCAGCAGGGCGAGGGACATGAGGAGAGCGGCGATCGCGACAGGGGGCATGGCTACTAGCGAGACTACGCGAGCGGTTCGGCCGCCATGTGCTGCGCGATGTACCGGGCGAGCGCGAAGATCGTGTAGCAGGGGTTCACGCCCAGGGACGTCGGCAGGATGGACGAATCGGCGATGTAGAGCCCGTCCACGTCCCAGGAGCGGCCGAGCGAGTCCACCACGTCGCGCCGCGCGTTCCCGCCCAGGGCGCAGCCGCCCATGGGGTGGCCGCTCGTGATCGGGATGCGCTGCTGCCTCACGAGCTCGAGGGTCAGGACCGAGTCGATCTCGTCTGGCGAGTTCAGGATGAGAGGCTGGGGGCTGTTGAAGAAGACGCGCCGGGCCCCCGCCGCGAACATGATGCGGGCGCCGGTCTGGAGGGAGTCGAGCCAGTGCGGCTGGTCCGCCTCGGCCAGCTCGTACACGAAGCCCCGGGAGGTGACGCGGCCGACCGCCTGATCGCGGAACATGAGGGCCAGGGTCATGGTCTGGTTGAAGCGCTTCATGAAGGCCTGGTGGCTCTCCGCCGACTCCCAGGGCACGACCTGCGCATGCGCCAGGGGATGGTTCAGCATCCCCTCCAGCGCGTAGCGGACGTGGTCGCGATCGGGATTGGCCGTGGCCTGATCGGCGACGTCGTATTTCTTCACGTAGTAGCCCATGGGCGGCGTGCCGGCGGACGGATACAGGGGCTCGTCGAAGTCCGCGGCGAACGTGACGGTGGCATGGGTGGAGAAGCGCTCACCCACCGCGCTCTCCGAGCCCTTGGCCGTGCGCAGGCGCGGCACGCCGCTCTGCATGAGGATCCTCGGCGACGCGATGGGGCCGGCCGCCAGCACGACGCGGCGGGCGCGTATCTCGATGCGCCGGCGGTTGGTGCCGCGCTCGTCCGTCAGCCATCCCGTGACGCCGGTCACGCGCTGCGTCCGCCCCGCCCGGCCGTCGTCGGGCAGCGGCTCGAGGAGCAGCTGGTCCACCCGGCAGTTCGCCACGACCTGGGCTCCGTGCCGCGCCGCCATGGGCAGGACCATGTTGAGCGGCGTGAGCTTGCGGTTGTAGCGGCAGCCCAGGCTGCAGAAGCCGCAGCCGAAGCACTGGTGCGCGTTGCGGGGGGGCGGGCCGTGATGGGGCATGCCCAGCTTCTGGACCCCGCGTCGCAGCGCCAGGTTGTTGCCCGCGATCTGCGACTCGGGCACGGGCGCGATCCGCAGGAGCTTCTTCACGGCCTCCAGGTGCGGCGCCAGGTCATCGTAGTCGAACGTCGCGCCGTAGAGCTTGCGCCAGTCCCGGATGACCGGCCGGGGCGGCTCGAAGGCGAGCGCCTGGTTGATGGTGGCAGCCCCGCCCACCAGCTTGCCGGTGGCAACGGCGGCGGTGACGGTCGGCACCTCGCGGCCGAACACCTCGCTCACCGAGAACTCGGTGTCGAGGATGCGCGGCATCATGAGCTCCTCGCGCTGGAGGAACCCGGTCGGCTCGATGAACTCGCCCTTGTCGAGGATGAGGACGCGCTGGCTCGTCTTGGCGGCCAGCTCGGCGGCCACGAAGGACCCTCCGGCCCCGGAGCCCACCACGACCACGTCGGTCTCCAGGACGAGGTGATCGGATCCACTCACGACGCGGGCCGCCTCGAGCGCCGTGGGGAGCGCCTCGTGGGCCACGACGCGGCGCCGGAGGAGCACCACGTTGTCGTCGGTCTCCTTGGCCATGTCGAACGAGGTGGCGGCCGCGAGGTCGGCGAGGGGCTTCGCGGGGTCCAGGATCCATGGCCCCGGATAGCGCATGGCCTTCCAGATCACCTTCTCGTTGACGTAGAGAGGGACCGTTCCGATGAACCGCGCCCCCGTGAAGATGTTGCGCAAGGTCCGGATGTTGCTGTCGCGCAGGAAAATGAAGTAGCGGTTGGCGTCGTCCGTGTGGTATCGCCGGAAGCGCGTGGGTCCCGGCAGGCCCAGCCGCGTGTTGAAGGTGCGGGTGAAGGTGGGCAGGAGGTCGAGGAAGTTGACGAGGGTCCGCATGTTGGCGACGAAGGCATCCCCATGAGCCCAGGCGAAGTCCGACCAGACCTCCACCAGGTCGTAGTCCGGATCCTGATCCTCCAGCAGCTCCCGGAGCTCCGTGTCGGGCGGATTGAAGCCATCGATGATCTTCGAGATGACGCTCTGCTCGATGGACGTGAACGGCTCCGCCTCGCCGAGCCGCCGGCGCTGCATCCGGTTGCGCACCGTCGTGCAGCCCGACGACAGGAGGAGCGCCGCGCTCGACGCCTGCAGCAGGCCGCGCAGGAACTGCCGCCGGCTCATGGCGCGCGTCACCTCCGCGTCGAAGGCGCTTTGCGCGTTCACGATCCGGGCCGTTCCCGAACGGGCCTGGCGAAGGAGTGCGTGGCGAGGGGCTGACCGCTCTCCGTCGTGCCCGCGCTGACGTGGCAGCGCGGGCAGCGGTTGACGTCGCCCGCGCCCTGGCGGTTGAAGTGCTGCTCGTATCCGACGTGACAGGTGTCGCAGAACTGCGGCCGCCGGACCGCGCTGAAACCGAGGCGGTGCTCGTCGTAGTGGCAGGCGAAGCACAGGCGCCCGCCGAGCGTGCCGGAGCTCGAGTCGCCGACGAAGCGCTTCCCTTCCGGGGTGGTCGCGATGAATCCCTCGTGGCGGAGCGTCACCCGCGCCGCCTGATCGCTGTCGAGCGGGCGGAGCTGACGGTCAGCGAAATGCTTGCTTGCGATGGTCTGCTCGAAATCGGACTGATGGCAGCCTCCACACGTGCTGTCCCGGACGGGCTCCGCAAAGTTCGGATGGCCTCCCGGCGTGTGGCATTGCCCGCAGCGGATACCCATGGCCGAGTGACGGCTCTTGGCGTACGCCTCGCCGATGGGCGTTTCGTGGCAGCTCTGGCAATCGGCGACGTAGACGGGAGGTCCCGAGACTTGCGTCGCATCAGGCCGGCCCGGTTGCCACTTCCCCATCAGGAAGCACCCGCCCAGCGTGAGGAGGGTCACGGTGGCGAGCACGACCCCCTTGAGCCAGGCGGCGGAGCGGTGTGGACGCATGGACGGTAGCTCTTGATTCTACACGACCGGCTCAGGCCGCCTCCCGCTTCACCCAGTCCACCACCTGCGCGTGCGTCGCGAACCAGACCCCGGCCTTTCCCCGCGCGTGGCGGATGATCTCCTCGACGATCCAGATGCGCGAGCGGTAGCCGATGATGTGGGGGTGCATGGTGAGCTGGAAGATCCCGCCCTCGTCGTAGGCCGCATCGAGCTCGCGCCGGAAGATGTCGAGCACCTCGGAGGGCGGCGTGTACGGCCGGAGCGACTGGAAGCGGTGCATCATAAAGTACACCGCGTCGTCGCGCACCCATTCCACGGGCAGCTCGATCACGCCGGTGGGCTCGCCGTCGAGCAGGAGCTCGTAGCAGTCCTCGTCGGCCATGAGCGAGGAGTCGTAGGCGAGCCCCATCTCCTTGGCGATGCGGAGGGTGTGCGGGCTGAAGTCCCAGGACGGCGTCCGCATGCCGACCGGCCGCATGCCCCCCACCCGCTCGAGGGTGTCCGCAGCGCGCAGAAGGAGATCGCGCTCGGCCTCGTAGCTCAGCACCGAGTTCAGCTCGTGAATCCACCCGTGGATCCCCAGCTCGTGGCCCTCGCCGACGAGGCGCCGCTGCTCGTCGGGATAGAGGAGGGCCGAGACCGCGGGCACGTAGAACGTGGCAGGGACGCCGTAACGGGCGAGGAGGGCCAGGATACGGGGCACGCCGACGCGGTTGCCGTACTGGCCCCAGCACAGCCGGCCGATGGACTTGCCGCCGTCGCGCAGCTCGTTGGTCTCGTGGTCGGAGTCGAAGGACAGCGCGACGGCGCAGCGCGCGCCGCCCGGCCACTTCGCGGGCCGGAGCGTCCGGCCGGCGCGGACGTGGTTGACGAGGGCACGCCACTGCTGCTCCGGCCACTTCCAGGGTTCGAGAGTCGCCGCATCGGTCGTCATCGGGGTCTCCTCGATGCTCGGGCGTTCCGCCGCGCTCGTTCGCGCGCCGGCCGCCGGGCATCCGCTCGAGAATGAAGGCTCGCCGGCCACTCTATCAGGCGTGTGGGCGCCACGCCGCGTCGCAGGGTATGCTGGCCTGGTGAGCTCGGGAAACGGGACGCGGCGGATCGTCTTCCTCGACATCGACGGCGTCCTGGCTCCCATCCGGCAGTGGGATCGGTACGGGGACCTGGAGCCCGCGTGCGTCGAGGTCCTGAACGAGATCGTGGTCCGTGGCGGCGCCGATGTCGTGGTCTCGTCGACCTGGCGGTACGGCAAGACCGTGGCCGAGCTGCAGGACCTGCTGGGCGCAGCCGGGTTCGCCGGCTCCGTGATCGGCATGACCCCGATCGGGGCCCCCGGCGCCGTCCGCGGCGAGGAGATCGCGGCGTGGCTCGCCCAGCACACCGTGGGCGGCTACGTGATCCTCGACGACCACGTGGACATGGGCGACCTCCGGACGCATCTGGTCCTGACGCACCCCGGCCGCGGGCTGCAGCCGTCCGACGTCGCGCGGGCCATCGCCACGCTCATGCGACCGTTTCACGGCGTCATCTGAGCGAAGCGACACGGCTGCGCCCCCGAGAGCCGGGCGAAGTCCACGGCCCGCATCACGATGGATACCGTGTTGCTGCCCGCGTTGAACGCGATGTCCTCGCGCTCCAGCAGGAGCTCGTCGACGAGCACGGGCAGCCCGAAGAGATTGCCGAATGGGGGCACGGCGCCCGGCCGGCAGCCCGTGAGCTCGAAGAGCTCGTCCGGCGTCGCGAACCGTAGGGTGCGCACGCCCAGGATGGCGCGGAGCCGGGCATTGTCGACGCGCAGGTTGCCGGGGAGCACGCAGTGGACCGGGCGGTCCTCGGCGCGGACGACCAGAGCCTTGGCGCCGGCCTCGGGAGGCGTGCCGCGGACGCGCGCGGCTTCCTCGCTGGTGCGCACCGGAGCGTGCTCGAGCAGGCGAAAGGGCACGCCTTCCGCGCGCAGCCACGCCTCGATGCGGTCGGTGACGGGTGTGCGACCGGGTTCGGCGCTCAGCGGCCGGTGAAGCGGGGCGCGCGCTTCTCGAGGAAGTGCGCCACGCCCTCCTTGAAGTCGGCGGTGTCGAAGCTCTTGACCATCTCGTCGTTGGCCGCGGCGGTCGCCTGGCTCAGCGTCTGGAACTGCGCGTTCCAGAGCTGCCGCTTGATCACCGCCAACGAGCGCGGCGAGACGAGCTCGCCGAGCTCCTGCGCGTAGGCGCGCACGCCATCCAGGAGCTCGGCCTGGGGCAGCACGCGGTTGACCAGACCCATGCGCAGGGCTTCCGCCGCGTCGAGCTTCCGCGCCGAGAGCAGGAGATCGAGCGCGTGCGGCAGCCCCACGAGCTGCGGGAGCATCCAGCTCACGCCGTGCTCGGCGATGAGGCCGCGCCGCGAGAAGGCTGTCGTGAAGATGGCGGAATCGGCCGCGTACCGGAGATCGCAGTAGAGGGCCACCACGAGACCCAGTCCCGCCGTCGCGCCGTTCAGGGCGGCGATGATGGGCTTGGCGATGGTGGGGAAATAGGCATAGGCGCCGCTGAACTCGCCCTGGCGGTCCTCGCTCGCGGTCGGGCGCGCGGCGACGTCGCCGGCGGCGGCGCCCCGCGTGGCGCTGATGTCCGACAGCAGGCCCATGTCGGCGCCCGCGCAGAAGCCGCGGCCCGCGCCGGTGAGGATGACGACCCGCACCGTGTCATCGCGGCCCGCCTCGGTCATCGCCTGCTTGACCTCGCGGCCCATGGTGATGGTCCACGCGTTGAGCTTGTCGGGCCGGTTGAGGGTGACGGTGGCGATCCGGTCCTTGACCTCGTAGAGGATGTGCTCGTAGCCCATGGCGGCTCCTTGGCCGGCGCTCGTGGCGCGGCGATCAGGCGCTCTCCGTGAGAGGCCGGAGGTCTTCACTGAAGCGGCGCAGCAGCGCGAGATGACTCAGGCGTACGGCCTGATGTCGCGGGCGAACGCCTCGAACGTGGCGATCATGCGGGAGAGATCCCGGTAGCTCGCTTCCATGAGGACGTGGCGCACGCCGAGCGCCTTGAAGCGGCGGAGGTCCTCGATGATCTCGTCCGGCGTGCCCTGCATCGCCTTGCGATCCGCGCCGCTGGCGCTCGCGCGCAGGGCGAGGCCGGCGCGCAGCGTGATCGTGAGCTCCTCGAACGGGCGGCGCTGCCGCGCGCACTCCTCCCGCAGCTCGCGCAAGCCGGCCGCGAGGCCGTCGGCCGTGGGGAAGGCCGCGTGCCAGCCGTCCGCCAGGGCCACGATGCGCCTGAGCGCCGGCCGGGCGTGCCCGCCCATCCAGATGGGGATGTCGCCGCGGACCGGCTTGGGATAGCAGCCGACGTCCGGGAACGCGAAGAAGCGTCCCTCGAAGCGCGTGCGCTCGTCCCGCCAGCAGGCCCGCATGACCCGGATCGCCTCGTCCGACCACGCCCCGCGCTGGTCGAACGGCGCGCCCAGGAGCTCGATCTCCTCGCGCATCCAGCCGACGCCCGCGCCCAGGATGACGCGGCCCTGCGAGAGGTGATCGAGCGTGGCGAGGGCCTTGGCCGCCAGCACCGGATGGCGATGAGGCAGCACGAGGACCGTGGTGCCGAGCCGCACCCTCTCCGTGACGGCGGCGACCATGCCGAGCGCGGTCAGGGGCTCGAGAAAGGTCGCATCGGGCGGGAGGGGGAACTGTCCGGTCGGATTGTAGGGATAGCGTGACGTGATCGCGTGCGGGACGACGATGTGGTCGCTCGCCCAGAGGCTGTCGTAGCCGAGCCCTTCCATCTCGCGGGCGAAGGTGAGGAGGCCCGCGCGCGTGGCCGTGGGCCCGAAGACCGGCAGGTGACACCCGAACTCCACGCTAGCCCCGCTGACCGCCGGAGGCGTAGACCACGCGCTCTGCCAGCTCGTCGTTGACGATCATCTGGCCGAGCCGCGAGCGCTGGATCTTGCCGCTCGACGTCTTGGGAATGGTGCTCGGCCTGACGAGGAGGACGCGCGCGGGCCGGTGGCCGGCGCCGTGGTGGACGCGCTGCACGATCTCGCGGACGAGATCCCGCCAGGACTCCGCGCCGGCCGCGCCCTCGCGCACCTCGGCGACCACGTGGAGGCGCTGGCTGCCCGTCCGCTCGCTCTCGATGCCCACCGCCGCCGAGTACCGCACGCCGGGGACGTGGTCCACGATCTCCTCGATGTCCGCGGGAACGAGGTTGGCGCCGCCCAGGATGATGAGGTCCTTGAGACGCCCGCTGATGAAGAGGAAACCCTCGCGGTCGAGGAAGCCCAGATCGCCCGTGCGCAGCCATCCGTCCGGCGAGAGCACGCGCCGCGTCGCCTCGGGATTCCTGTAGTAGCCCTGCATGACGCCGGGGCTCTTCACGCAGATCTCGCCCTCGACGCCGGGTCCGACCGGGCCCGCCTCGTCCACGATGCGGACGGAGACGCCCCTGCAGGGCGCGCCGACCGAGAGGAATCTTCCCGAGGCATCGAGGCGCAGCGGCGTCTTGCGCGGCCAGATGGCCACGGCCAGCGTGGCCTCCGCCAGCCCGTAGCACGGCGTGATCAGGTTCTCGACACCGAACTTCTTCTCGAAGGCCTCGATCGTGCTGAGGCGGACGGGCTCGGCGCCGGACAGCGCCTGCTTGAGGGACGAGAGATCGATGCCGGTCGTGTCGCTGATGTTCCGCACGCAGTTCCGGAAGCCGAAATCAGGCGAGACCGTGAAGGTGGCCTTGACGCGCGTGACCAGCTCGAGCCACGTGCGCGGGTTCTTCAGATCCGGGGGCAGCAGCCAGAGGGGCGCCCCGATGGAGGGCGGGGTGAAGGCGCAGCCGATCAGCCCCATGTCGTGATAGAGCGGCAGCCAGGAGACCACCACGTCCTCGCGGGTGAGCTGGGCCGCCTCCGCCATGAAACCCACCGTCTGCGTGACGTTGGCGTGGCTCAGGACCACGCCGCGCGGACTGCCGGTGCTGCCGGAGGTGTACTGGATGAACGCGGTGTCGGCGTCGGTGACCGCGGGCCAGGCCGGCGCGGGGCCATCCACCTCGAGGTCCGGCGGCTCCAGCACCTGCTCCAGGCCGGGGGCGGCGGCCTGGCTCTCCTCGACGCCCTTGCGGAACCAGCCGATCGTGGCCACGACCTTGGCTTCGGAATCGCGGAAGACATTGGCCGTCGCCTCGACGCCCAGGGTCGGATAGAGCGGCACCGGCACGGCGCCCAGGCGGAGGGCGCCGAAGAACGTGAAGAAGAACTCCTTGCAGGTGGGATAGATGAGGCAGACTTTGTCGCCGCGGTCGACCCCGGCCTTCCGGAGGCCTGCCGCGTAGCGGGCGCTCTCCCGCCACAGCTGGCCGTAGCTCACCGTCTCGTCGTAGAGATGGAAGTACGGAGTGTCCGGCTCCGCCGAGACCCTCCGACCCATGAGCTCTACCAGCGTGGCTGCCGTCTCAGCCATCAGGGGCTCCTCCGCGATGAGGTTCCGGCATCGCCTGGGCTCCGGCGGCCCCGGCTATCGATCGAGGACGATCCGGTCGAAGGTTTCCGCGTAGCCGAGGCCGTGCGGCTGGCCGAGCTCGGCGTTGCGTTCGCGCACCCGCTTCTCCACGGCCGGGAAGTCCTTGAACTGGCTCGCGTGGCACTGAAGCGCCTTCAGCTTGAGGTCGATGGTCTCGGAGATGTCCACGATGACCTCGGGCGAGTCCCACCACATCATGTGCACCTCTTTGACCTTGTGGGGCTCGAGCCCCTGCGCCAGGAGCTCGGGGAAGGCCATGTGGTCGCGCGCCAGCGGATAGACGCAGTCGAGCGCGATGCCGGCCGCCGTGCGGTGGTCGCGATGGGAGGCGCCCAAATTCTTCGTGCGGTTCGGGTTCTGGCAGATGACGAGGTCCGGCCGGTGGCGCCGGATCGACGCGGCCACCGCCATGCGCGATTCGCGCGTGTCCTCGAGCTCGCAGTCGGGGAAGCCCAGGAAGTCGATGGTGTCCACACCCAGCACGCGCGCGGCGTTGCGCTGCTCCTCCTCGCGTATGGCGGCCAGCCGCTCCGCCGTCATGCTGCGGTCGCTCGTGCCCTTGTTGCCGTTGGTGAGGATGCAGTACGTGACGATCTTGCCTTCGCGGGTGAGCCGGGCCACGGTGCCGCCCGCGCCGAACTCGGAATCGTCGGGATGGGCGGTGATGACCATCACCCGCTGGATGCGCTCGGACATGTGATCTCCCGTGGGATCGGAGTGACGTTGCACGCTGCGACCGGGTTCCTCTTCGCCATGCCCCTTCGATCAGCCGGCGGCCCGCTTCGACATTGCCGGCGGCGCCGTCGGTATTCTACCCGATTTGCTATGATGCGGCCGTCGTGAGACTCGCGCGCCCCGTCCTGCTCCTCGTGCTGCTCGCCGGGTTTCCGCTCCTGGTCCTCCTGCCGTCGGACGTCGGCAGCATCCGGATGGCGGGCCTGTCGCTTCTCTGGTGGTATGGCGCCGTCGCCGCCCCCGCGCTTGCGTGGCTCGTGGCGGTGGTCCTCCACCGGTGACCTTCGCCGCACGCATCGTCGCGCTCTGGCTCACGCCGGCCGCGTGGCTCGCGCTGCCCGCGCTCGTCCTCGAGAGCGGGCCCGATGGCCTCTGGGTGGGATTGCTCCTCCTCGTCGCGCCTCTGCTCGCGCTGACCCTGGCCGGGGGAGACGCTCCGTCTGGCTCCTCGCGCGACGCCCTCTTCCCCGTCGTGGCGCTCCTGCTCGTGGTCGCCATCCTGTTCTGGGCCAATCTCGTGCTGGCCGGAGATGTGGCCGCGTGGCTCGGCGCGCCCCGCTGGCAGGGCATCGCCGTCGCCGCCGGCGGAGCCTGGCTCCTGATCCTGTGGCGGCGCGCCAGGTCCCTGATGCCGTGGCTGCTCCTGATCGCCGCGTGCGGGTTGCTCGTGCCCGTGGTGACGCTGGCGCACGGCGCCGGTTTGACGCCGGTGCGGGCCTGGGAGCGAGTTGCCTCCCGCACGGTGTTCCGCCTGCCCGCCTCGAGTCCCTGGGTCGACCCCGGGCACGAGCTCCGGGCCGGGCGCGGGCCCGCGGCCCTGCTCTTCGACGAGGAGCACCGGGTCACGGCGGGCGGGCACGCCCAGCTTCACGTGCGCGCCGTCGACGGCGCCCGCGTCACCGAGAGCGACTGGGACCTGCGGCCCGGCGAGTCGGTCACGTTGCGTCCCGGCGACGAGCTACGCTGGCCTGCGGGCGCCCGGCTTCGGCTCGAGGCCGGCAAGACCGTGCCCGGGGCGCCCCCGTCGGGGATTGCGTGGGCCGACGGCCGCCGCGGAGACTCTCCCCGGCGCTGGGGTCTGCTCTTCACGCTGACCGGCGGCGCGCTGGCGCTCCTGGGCTTCGGCGTGAGCGGTCGGATCGCGCGCTCGGAGATGGCGGCCGCCGCCGCCGCGCTCCTCGCTGTCTTCGCCTGGGGACTCGTCTGGGCGGTCTACTGTGCGCTCGGAGCCCCGGACATCTACCTGGGCGGCGTCGCTCTCGAGCGGCTGGCTCGGCCGCCATCGCTGCCTGCCGCGGCCGGGCCGGGGCCGCTGGTGCCGGCGCTCCTGCCGATGGCCCTGTTCCTGAGCTTCCTGGCCTCGAGCGTCGCGCTCCGCGAGCGCATCGGGCGTCTGGACGTCACCGGCGGCGGCGAGATCGGCCACGATCTCGGCCTCTGGTCGGCCATAGTCGGCGGGGGCGCGCTCGCCAGCCTCTGGCCCGCGGAGCCCTGGCTGCTCGTTTCGGCTGCCCTCGGTTTGGCCACCTCCACCCTCGCTCCAGCCGTGCTATGGCCGCCGCCCGCCAATCGGAGCGCTTGGGGAACGGCGGCCGGTCTCGTCGGGCTCGCGATCTTCGGTGTCCTCACGCTGGCCGGACAGTGGACACGGGGATCCGAGGCCTGGGCCGGCTTGCCCCTCCTGTATCCGGCCGTGGTGGCGGCACCGGCCGGCGCCGTCGTGCTCCTGCTCGCCCGGCGGGCGCGCTCAGGCTAGAATGAGTCTTCGATGGCCAACGATCGGATAGTCATCCGCGGGGCGCGCGAGCACAACCTCAAGTCCATCGACCTCGAGATCCCGCGGGACCAGCTCGTGGTGCTCACGGGCCTCTCGGGCTCCGGCAAGTCGTCGCTCGCGTTCGACACGATCTACGCCGAGGGCCAGCGCCGCTACGTCGAGTCGCTCTCCGCCTACGCTCGGCAGTTCCTGGAGCAGATGGAGAAGCCCGACGTCGATTCCATCGAGGGTCTGTCGCCCGCCATCTCGATCGAGCAGAAGACCACGTCGAAGAACCCGCGCTCGACCGTGGGCACCGTCACCGAGATCTACGATTACCTTCGCGTGCTGTTCGCGCGGATCGGCGTGCCCCATTGCCCGAGCTGCGGCGCCGTCATCTCCGCGCAGACGGTGCAGCAGATGGTGGACCGCGTGATGGCGCTCCCGGCAGGGAGCCGGCTCATGGTCCTGGCTCCCGTGGTGCGGGGCCGGAAAGGCGAGTACCGCAAGCTCTTCTTCGATCTCCGACGGCAGGGGTACGTGCGCGTGCGGGTGAACGGCCTCCTCAAGGAGCTCAGCGAGGACATCGAGCTCGCCAAGACCAAGAAGCACACCATCGAGGTGGTCGTGGACCGGCTCGTGGTGCGCGACACCCTCGGCTCGCGGCTCAACGACTCGCTCGAGACGGCGCTGCGCCTGGCCGAGGGCGTCGTGCAGGTGGAAGTGCAGGACGGCCCGGCCTACGTGTTCTCCGAGCGGCTGGCCTGCGCGGCCTGCGGGATCTCGTTCCCCGAGGTGTCGCCGCGCATGTTCTCGTTCAACAATCCCTACGGGGCCTGCCCCGAGTGCGGCGGCATCGGGTCGCGCTACGAGATCGACCCGGCGCTGGTCGCGCCGAATCCGGCCCGGTCCCTCAAGGACGGCGCGCTCGCACCGTGGGCCGGGACGGGCGGAGCCACGTTCAAGCAGACGCTGGGCGTGCTGGCGCGGCGGCACACGTTCGATCTCGGCACGCCCTGGGGGAAGCTCCCGAAGAAGATCCGCGACGTCATCCTGCACGGCGAGCCCGGCGACGGCTTCGAGGGCGCCGTCAAGATCCTCGAGCGCCGCTACAAGGAGACGCTCTCGCCCGAGGTGCGCCAGGAGCTCGAGCACTTCATGGCGCTCCGCGACTGTCCGGCCTGCCAGGGCTCGCGGCTCCGGCCCGAGACGCTGGCCGTCAAGATCGCCGGACGGTCCATCGCCGACGTCGTCCGCTTCTCCATCAAGTCGGCGCGGCAGTTCTTCGACACCCTCACGCTCTCGGAGCGGGACGCACAGATCGCGCGCCGCGTGCTCAAGGAGATCCGGGAGCGCCTGGGCTTCCTCGCTCACGTCGGGCTCGACTACCTCACGCTCGACCGCGCGGCCGCCACCCTGTCGGGCGGGGAAGGCCAGCGGATTCGCCTGGCCACGCAGATCGGCTCGAGCCTGGTGGGCGTGCTCTATATCCTGGACGAGCCGAGCATCGGGCTCCACCAGCGCGACAACGGCCGCCTCCTCGACACGCTGAAGCGGCTTCGCGATCTCGGCAACACCGTGCTGGTGGTGGAGCACGACGAGGAGACCATCCGCTCCGCCGACTTCGTGGTGGACCTGGGACCGGGGGCCGGGGAGCTCGGCGGGCACGTGGTTGCGGTGGGCACGCCGGAGGAGATCGCGGCCCACCCGGCGTCGCTGACCGGCAAGTTCCTCTCCGGGTCCGAGGCGATCGCCGTGCCGAAGCAGCGCCGGTCGCCCAACGGCAAGCACGTCACCATCCACAACCCGCGCGAGCACAATTTGAAGGGCATGCCCGCGAAGATTCCCCTCGGGACGTTCACGGCGGTGACGGGCGTGTCGGGGTCCGGCAAGTCCACGCTCGTCAACGACATCCTCTACCGTGCGCTGGCCCAGATGCTCCATCGGGCGCAGGAGCGGCCCGGCGCGCACGACCGCATCGAGGGCGCCCAGCACCTTGACAAGGTCATCGACATCGACCAGTCGCCCATCGGCCGGACGCCGCGCTCGAACCCGGCCACGTACACGGGCGTCTTCACGCTCATCCGCACGCTGCTCGCGCGCACGTCGGACGCGCGCATGCGCGGCTATCAGCCCGGCCGCTTCTCGTTCAACGTGAAGGGCGGGCGCTGCGAGGCCTGTCAAGGCGACGGCCTCGTCAAGATCGAGATGCACTTCCTTCCCGACGTCTACGTGACCTGCGAGGTGTGCAAGGGCAAGCGCTACAACCGCGAGACCCTCGAGGTGCGGTACAAGGGCCGGAACATCGCCGAGGTGCTCGACATGACGGTGGCGGAGGCGCTCGGGTTCTTCGAGCCGGTGCCGGCCATCAGGCAGAAGCTCCAGACCCTCCACGACGTGGGGCTCGACTACATCCGCCTGGGCCAGTCGGCCACGACCCTGTCCGGCGGGGAGGCCCAGCGCGTGAAGCTCGCCACGGAGCTGTCGCGACGGGCCACGGGGCGGACGCTC
>Ga0335071_10001997_pt1 | contig 22009 bp, 24 predicted proteins | sample Lox_Sample_15_FD_206724 | JGI IMG/M metagenome (GOLD analysis project Ga0335071, IMG submission 206724) | Soil microbial communities from Loxahatchee National Wildlife Refuge, Florida, United States - Lox_Sample_1.5 | ecosystem: Environmental > Terrestrial > Soil > Wetlands | place: USA... | reverse complement strand
ACCCTTCTCGTCTTCGCTGCCGTGTTTACAGGGTGGGAATACTGGAACCTCCACGCGGAATGCCCGTCGGACGGATCCATCGCAGACACCTCCTTTTTTTTGCATGAGCGATCCGAAACCCTCGTCCACGAAGATGCACCGCTCATCCGGCAACCCCAAGCCGTATTCGTGCATCCGGACGTCAACCGCTTAATTTGCATCCGACCCTTTTTGAACGTCTCCCCCTTCCAGGCAGACTCCGGATCGGTGCAAGTGGATCAGTACGTAATGGTAATTATTGTTCAGCTGTTCGATCTGAAGGCTTCGTATTCTTTATCGGTTGGCATCAAGCTTTTCTTGAGAGATTTTTCAGTGCCCGCGCAGACCCGGGAACCTGCTCGGCCCCGGCTCCCTCTTTCCGCACCTGAATTGGCAGAGTTATTTGGGCCCTGCCTTTTTTGTTTTTTTCATGCTATGAAAAACAGGGTGTTTTCTGAAAACCCTGAAAAGGAGGGGTGGCACGTATGAACGGTGCAGAAGCGTTATTGAAAACGATTGAGGCGGCCGGAATCGATGTGTGTTTTGCCAACGGCGGCACGACAGAGATGCCCATGATCCTGGCATTCGACTCCATCACCGGGATCAAGCCCATGCTCGGCCTCTTCGAGGGCGTCTGCTCCGGGGCGGCCGACGGCTACGGGCGCCTGAAAGAAAAGCCGGCCCTGTGCCTATTGCACCTGGGGCCGGGACTGGCCAACGGTGTGGCCAACCTGCACAACGCCAAGAGGGCCCGCACGCCCCTGCTTAACGTGATCGGCGAGCACGCCTCCTGGCACATTCAAGCGAATGCACCCTTGGCCATGGACATTGAGTGCCTCTGCAAGACCTTCTCGGGGTGGCAGCGAACGGTTCGGTCCGTGGAGACCATTGCCCGAGACACGGCCGACGCGATTGAGGCATCCCTGCGCGGGCAGATCGCAAGCCTCATCGTCCCTTGCGACCTGCAATGGAAGGAGTTCCGGCAAGAAATTCCTGCAGTGAAACGCCCTGTCTATGAGCCCCTTGACCGGCGCGGAATCGAGTCGGCAGCGAAACTGCTGAAGTCGGTGGGCAAGACGGCACTCATCATGAACGGCCGTGCCCTGCGTCGCCGGGGTCTCGAGGCAGCCGGACGCATCCGTGCTGCCGTGGGATGCGATCTCTTCTGCATCAATTTCCCGGCCTACGTCGACCGGGGAGCCGGGACCGTGCCGGTTGCCCGCGTGCCCTACTTCCCGGAGCCTGCGGCGGCACTGCTTGCGCCATACAAAGCCGTGGTGCTGGCGGGAACGGATCAGCCCGTCAACTTCTTCGGCTACGAGGGCCAGTGGAGCAATCCTGTTGCCGCCGGCGTTCCCAAATTGCGCATCGAAAGCGATTCGCAGGATGCGGCCGAGGCCCTGGAGGCGCTGGCCGACGAGTTGGATGCACCCGGTAAGGACGCCCTTGGCAAAATTGTTGCGGGATACAATGTCCCCGAAATCCCGTCGGGCATACTGACCCCCGAAAAGGCCTGCCTGACGCTTGCGGCCCTGCAACCCGAGAATGCCATCATCGCCGACGAAGGTCTGACCTCGGCCCTATCGTACTTTCCACTTGGCGCAACCCTTCCCCCCCACAGCTACTTCATGATCACCGGGGGCGCTATCGGGCAGGGCATGCCCACGGCCACCGGGGCATCCGTCGCCTGCTCCGAGAGGCCCGTCATCAACCTGCAGGCCGACGGCAGTGCCATGTACACCGTTCAGTCCCTCTGGACACAGGCCCAGGCGGGGATGAACGTGACGACGCTCATCTGCTCGAACCGCAGCTACAACATCATCAATGTGGAACTGCAGCGCGCGGGGATCACGAATCCAGGACCCAGGGTCCGCGCCTTCACCGACCTGGGGAATCCTCCCATCGACTGGCCAAATCTCAGCAAAGGGATGGGCGTGCCCGGTGTCACCGTCGATACGGCCGAGGACCTGGCTCGGGAATTGAAAAAGGCCCTCCGGGAGTCCGGCCCTCATCTCATCGAGATGATCCTGTAGCCCCTGGACACCAAGGGGATATGGAGAAAACGAAATGAGAATTGATTTGCTGAAACTCGTATACTTTTCCCCGTCAGGCACAACGAAGAAGATTGTTGAAGCCGTCTCAGAGGGACTGAAGCCTCATTCCGCAGAGCATGTTGATATAACGAGACCGGAAAACAGAAAACGAAACTTGCAAGCGTCGGAAAATGAATTACTGATCATCGGCGTGCCTGTTTATTTCGGCAGGGTCCAGACGGCTGCGATGGAGTGGCTGAGCACCTTGAAAGGTCACAATACGCCCGTCATCTGTGTTGTCGTCTATGGCAACCGGGAATACGATGATGCTCTCCTGGAGCTGAAAGACACCATGCTGAAAAACGGGTGCATCCCGATTGCCTGTGCTGCCTATATAGGAGAACATTCCTTCTCCAATACCAAAACGCCCATCGCTGCTGGTCGCCCCGATGCCGATGATCTGGAGAACGCAAAGGCTTTCGGGAAGAAAATAGGGGGAAAAATCGCATCCATTGCATCCATCGGTGAAGCAGCCGACATCACCGTACCCGGCAACTACCCCTACCGTGACATGACAGACAGCAGGAAAAGGCTGTCTTCTGTTGACTTGATCGATGTAGATGAAAATTGCCTGCACTGCGGGCACTGCGCCGATCTTTGCCCCGTCGGTGCAATCGATCCGGACGACAGCGCCTCCATTGACATCAGCAAATGTATCTTGTGCCATGCTTGCATCAAGGGCTGTCCTGCGGATGCACGGAAGACGAAGAATGATATGATGAAGAGCATCGCACTTCGGTTGAGTGAAACCTGCCAGGTACGGAAAGAGCCTCTGTTCTTTCTGTGATAGGATCCACAAAAAGAACCTACTTGGCGGGTTCTCTCTTGACGCCTTTGTGCTGGTCGATCAGCTTCACAATTGTCTCCGACCAGAGCTTGAAGGCGTCCGCGGCCGAACCCCACTTCGTGAACCGCTGCTCGAAGGCTGCCTTCTGCTGATCGACCGCCATGGCAAGGACCTCTTCTGTCATGCTGTCCGTGAACATCACCTCGATACACGTGTCGCCGCTGCCTGACCATCCGCCCGTTGCACCTTTCTTGACGAGACTGATCCCGATCCCGACGGGAATGACCGACGTGACGGCGCTGTAGCCGGGTTTGCTGGGGTGGATATTCGTGATGGCGATTCGGAGCCGCGCCACATCGGGGCCGGGCTCGGCCACGATGGGCCACTTGTCCTTAAAGGCCGCTACGAGGTCCTTGTTGAATTGGTCGCAGAGTTCCTTCATCTCCTGGGGATCGATGCCCTTGTAATCAGCCTTCTCAGCCAGGAAAAAGATCACGCTGTCCACCATGAACCGGTTGTATTTCATGGTCTGGGCCCCTTCCTTCATCCAGCGAAGCTTGGCCTGACCTTCATGGCCCGGCTTCAATTGCTCGTAGACCGTCGGGTTACCGAGAAAGCCCGAAAATGGGATATCTCCGGCAAAGACCATGGTTGCTATGAACACAAGACCGATTCCTGACGCCGTTAGTATTCTTGCCGCTGCCATCATCGCTTTCCTCCTCCGATTTCGTTTCCATGGCGCTGCAGATAAGAAACTCCTAAGAACCTGCACCCTGTTTTTACATATTGAATTCGATGATATCCCTGTCCTTCAGCACATGCATCTTTTCCACGCGCATGCCATCAAACTTCGCCGAGCCCCAGATGCGGGCATACTTAAGCTTCGACACAAAGTCCTTGTGGACCTTCTCGGCTACATCCATAACGGTGGATCCCACGGGAACCGTATAAGGCATGGAAAGATCGGGATCCTTCCCCGGAGGCTTGGAGTAGACTCGGATGATTCTTGCAAGCTTGAAGATCTCCTGCTTCAGATCTTCCAGGCCGTCTTTTTTCAAGCACGAGAGGATCACCATGGGATAGCGGCTTCCGTACGCTGCCTTTAGCTTCTCGAAGTTGTCGACGGCACCGGGCTGATCTTTCTTGTTTGCCGCTACCAGCGCCCGTTTCAGCAGGACGCGGGTCTCTGCCTCCTTCGGCCACTCCGTCCGGATGTTCCACTTCCCGATTTGATCCAGAATGAGTTCCATCTGGATGTCGGCGTCCTCCGTTAGATCGATGACGATGAGCAAGGCATCGGCCACCCGGATGATCCCTGACACCCAGCCGTCCGTTGTTTCGTTGGGGATGGGCGGAAGGTCAACAAGCTGGATCTGGATATCTTCGTAGGGCATCATGCCCGGGCAGGGCAAGACCGTCGAGAGCGGATAATCGGCGATGACGGGAGTGGCCTTGGTGAGATCGGCAACGATGGAGGATTTCCCTGAGTTGGCAAAACCCGTGAGGGCAATCTGAGCGGAGCCTTCCCGGGGAATGTTGTAGAGGCTGTCGCGGCCTCCGCCTTTCTTTTTGCGCTGCTCGAGGGCCTCCTTGTTGAGCTGGGAGAGCTTGCGTCGCAGGTCGGCGCGCAGGTGGTCGGTCCCCTTGTGCTTGGGGACCGTGGCCATCAGGTCCTCCAGGGCGGCAATCTTCTCGGCGACCGTGGAGGCCTGCTTGTAGCGTCTCTCTGCCTCGAAGTAATCCGGCGGAAGGTTGGCCGGCATCGGATGGTCCCCTCCCCCATGTCGCTCCTGCTGCAGGCCATTCTATGTTCCGGGAGGGAACGAAATCAAGCGCAAATCCTCTCTCCACAGTGAGGCCGTGAAACGGTTTTGCAAGGCTCAATCAAAGCGACTTTGCGCCAACGGTTCTTCGCGAAGCGGCGCGACCGCGGCGCAAACTGTTTGAGCCCGGAGGGCGAGTTTTTGCGGCCGCAGCGAAGCGAGCGTTAGAAACGTCGCAAAGCGCTTTTGAGCCGGCAAAATTGTTTCACGGCCTAAATATTAAAAACTTTCCCGTCGTCGGCCACGTCGCATTGGGCCAGTCCCGTCTTCGAGAGCATATCGATGCCCATGTGAGTGATTACGGTGCGGCGGATGCCCAGATTGGCCGATTTCTCCGTCAGGGTTCGGTAGTCCAGATGGAACGGGATTTTCTTCTCGTAGGTGTACGCCTCGGCAATGAGCAAGTCTGCGTCGCGGGCGGCCTCGGTAAGCGCCTCGGTCCACTCCGTATCACCGGAACAGGTGATCACCTTTCCGCCGACCTCTATCCGCAGGGAGTATGCGTTATCCCCGCTGGGGTGAAGGCCAATGAATGGCGTGACGCGGACTGCGCCCGCCATGAGGGAAACACGCGGCTCCATCTCCCTGAGGTCGATTTCAAATTTCCGATTTACGCCCGATGAGCCGGGAAAGTGGGCCTCCATGGCCGCGGGGAGCCTCCTGGCAAGTCCCGGCGGGCCTGCCACGAAAAGCGGCGCAGTTCGGCGGCTCACAAGCTGGGCATCAAGGATGAGAAACGGAAGTCCGCCGAAGTGATCGCCGTGAAGATGCGTGAGAAAGACGCCGTTGACGGAGTTGGGTTCAACATCGAAACGTCGAAGGGAGATCATGGCCGAGGCGCCGCAATCGATAAGGAATCGACCGCCCGAATGGTTCACGAGGATGCAACTCTGCAGTCTCCCGCCGCTGCCGAAGGCATCGCCGCTTCCGAGAAACCGAACTTGCACCGTCGATCCTGCGTGCATCATGGGATGCGACCCTCCGATCGCGATCACCGACATTGAAAAGAGACAGCTAGTAGTAAAATACCCTATACCCTGCTTATCTGAGCCCATCAACGGAGCATTGCCTCATATCACGACGGCTTCGTTCCGACAAGGTTTTTCATCATGATGCGGATGGCGAACGTACGGATCCGTTCCGTCAAAATCCCATTGACCGGTTCCGACGCGTCCGCTATACACGAAGGCAACCCATATGGATGAAAGAACGTTTTTGATCATTGTCCTTGTCCTTTGCATCGGCTTCGTCGTTTTCTTCATGAGCCGCTCCGGGGAGAATTACGGCATGCTCAAGCCCAGCAATGCAGCCACGGAAAATTTTCAGTCCAATCTGCTTGTTGAGGATCTCGAATACTGGTTCTGCGGACCTGAATCGCACCCCCTTGCGATCATCGCTGTTCAGAGACGATTCCGCTTCGACTCGGCGAAGCTCTGGATGAAGGTCGGGACGGGGAAGGAATCACTGCGGCGGCTCACCGAGGGAATGCAGTCGAGGGCCGGTCAACTGAATCAAAACCTCCGGGGCTTCGAGATGGTTGACCAGAGGGGCGAACGTGTGGGCGAGTGGTATTCCGCCGTGGGGGTCCAAGCGGTGATCAAACGCACGGGAATTGACAGCATCGAGGTCTGGCCGCCATCCGCAGAAAAACCCGAACCCTGAGACGCGCAGCAGCGGGAATCCGGCTTCTGGCCTCTGGATTCCGGACGCCTGAAGCCCGAATCCGGAAGCCCAAGTCCTTGGGCCTTGAGGCTTGTTGCTTACGGCTTGAGCCTCATAGTCCTTTCTTCTCGAAAAACCAGAAGAGCCCCAGGAATCCTGCCGCGAGAAAGGAGATGACCGGCCAGGAGTTGACCCCCAGGGCCGACGGGATCGTGATCTTGCCGTAGTTGCCCCAGGTGAGGATCGTCGTCTTCAAAAGGGGGTAGGCCTCGGCAAAGAAGGCCGCCCCGACGAGCATCCCTGCCAGGCCGAACAGCGCATCCCACCTTCCCTCCGCAACGGCCCCCACGGCCGTTCCCGGGCAATATCCCACGATACCCCATCCAATGCCGAAGAGTAGCCCACCAATGAGATTGGCCCCGATGATGGTTTCCTTGATACTTAACTTCACGAGACCGAATTCATGGAGACCATAGAGCCCAATCATGGAGACGAGGATCGAGGACAGCATGAATTTCATAATCGTCATGTCCAGAAACCGCATGGCGCCAAGCTGCTTGTCATACCGGAGCACCTGTCCCTTCTGCAGGAGGAAGCCGAAGAGGATGCCGGTGATGAGGCCGGAGTAGAGCTCGTTCATCCTCTGTCACCTCCATAAAGAATTCGCGCCACGACGGCACCGGCGCCGAAGAAACAGGCCAGGGCAATGTAACCGCTCACCGCTATTTGAGCCAGACCGCTCAAACCATGACCGCTCGGTCACCCGTCAGCCATGCGGGCCCCGAACATGAGCACAATGCCACCGATAAATGCAGCCACCCAGCGCTTGGCCTTCGAGGACCCGAAACGGGACTCCCACATAGGCGGAACGGGCGTCGATCGAAAGTCTTTCGTAAATGCCGCCGCCACGAGGGCCCCAAAGAAGATCCCGGCCACGAACATCCATTGCCAATCGATTATGATCTTTTCCTTTTTGTAATACTCCTGGCTCGCTGCATGCTCCGGCACAATAGCCTGTTCAACCATGCCCGCTGCGCGGACAAAAGTCGTCGAGGCGCCGAAGTACTTGCCCGTGAGAAAAACGGACATCACCAGCAGCACACCGACGAGCCCGCCGGCAACGTAGGGCGACCATCCTCTTCTTGTCATGACTTTCATCGTCCTTCACCTCTCGACAGGCCTTCCCTTTGATCGACAAAGCTTCATCTTGTCGCAGCGCGGCGTTAAGGTGACAGGTGGCCGGTATCAGATAGCAGAAAACCCTGTTACCTGTTACCTGTTACCTGTTACCTGTTACCTGTTACCTGTTACCTGTTACCTGTTACTCCCCCACCCGCAGAACGATTTTGCCGAAGTGTTTGTCTTCCTCCATCATCCGGTGAGCCGCCTGCACTTCCTCGAGCGGAAACACCTTCTCGATAAGGGGCACAATCGTCCTGTCGGCGAACTTCGGGAGAGCCCGGCGTGCAAACTCGGCCACGATTTCCCCTTTCTCGGAAACGGGCCTGGAGCGCAAAACCGATCCGATGATCCGCTGTCGCTTCACCATCATGAGGCCCAGGTTCAATTCCGCTTTGATGCCGCTCGTCACCCCGATGAGGACAAGCCTTCCCGCGTAGGCGAGCGAGTTCATGTTCGGCTCCAGGTATTTCGCCCCGATGTGGTCCAGGATCACATCCACTCCCCGCTTGCCGGTGAAAGCCTTCACAGCCTCCGAGAAATCAGGCGTCTCCTTGTAATTGATCACCAGGTCCACCCCTAGCTTCTTCACGCGGTCCATCTTCTCGGGGGATGCCGTTACGACGAGCTTCGTGCTCGGGACGAGGGCCTTGCATAGTTGCACCGCCGCCGTGTTGACGCCGCCCCCGCCGCCGTGCAGTAGTGCAATCTGGTGGTCCCCCAACTCTCCCAGGATGAAGACGTTTAAGAAGGCCGTGATGTAGGACTCGCAGATACAGGCCGCCTCCTCGAAGCTCATGTTGTCGGGTATGCGCATGGGATGATTCGCGTAGGCCACAGCGTACTCCGAGTAGCCGCCTCCCCCCACAAGAGACATGACACGGTCCCCTTTTTTCCAGTCGCCCGCATCAGGACCAATTTCCTCGATGACACCTGCGACTTCCAGGCCCAGAATGTCCGACTCCCCCGCGGGAGGGGGGTATTTGCCCCCGCGCTGAACCAGATCGGGACGATTAATGGAAGTGGCTTTGACACGGATGAGCACCTGATCCTGCGCCGGCTTCGGTTTCGGCGCTTCGCCCAGCTTCAGGACTTCGACTCCCCCAAACCCTTCCATCAGGACCGCTTTCATGAACACCTCCAGGCCAATCAAGGTAGATGGGGCTGGCGCCCCGGGCGAAAAAAGCAAGCCCTGCAGCCCTGCTTTCCTTAAAGATACCCGCGCAGTCGGGTGGAGTCAACGGGATTGTGTGATACCGCGAAGGCATGCACTGCTCGTGCGGGTTTCGGTTTCATGAGTTGACTGAAGCGCCCGGAATATTCTAAGCTGCCCCTGCGCTCCATTGTAGCGGATCATCCGCTTACCCGGGAGGAATGAAATGATTCAGGCGCCCCCTTCTGCCCATCTACACATGATTGATCTCCCCCTGCCCATGAGGGGGTTCCGGCACTTTGTCGCAAGCTGGCTCTACAGCGGTAACGATGCCGTGGTTCTCGTGGATCCGGGTCCCGCAGCGGCCATCCCTGCTCTCCTTTCCGCACTGGAGCAAAGAGGCGTGAAAACGATCGATCTCGTTCTTTTGACCCACGTCCACATCGACCACAGCGGAGGAGTGGGACATTTACTCCGCCGTTACCCGGAGGCGAAAGTTATCTGCCATCCCCGAGGAGCGCCGCACCTGATCGAACCCACGAAGGTCTGGAACGTCTCCCTGCGGAATCTGGGGGAAATTGCCGAGATGTACGGAAAACCCGAGCCGGTGCCTGAAAACCATATCACCAGCGAAGAGACGATCCGGAGGGGCGGGCTACGCATCGAGAGCATGGAGACGCCGGGTCATGCACCGCATCACCTCGCTTTTCAGTTCGACGGCGTGCTCTTCACCGGAGAGGCGGCGGGTATCTTCTTTCCTCTCGCCGATTCCTACTACCTCCGGGTCGGCTGCCCGCCAGGGGGCTTTGACTACCCGGCGTACCGCCGATCTCTCGAGCGGATGAGATCCATTGATTCCTCTCTGCTCTGTTTCGGACATTACGGGTACACGCGCGATGCCCGCAAGGCCCTCGATCTTGCCCTGGGTCAGCTCGACCTGTGGATCGCGGTGGCACGAAAACACGCCGGGGAGCCCGGTGGCGTCTTCGAAGAGATGGTCCGGGAGGAATTGCTTGCAACAGACCCGGGAATTGCCCGGTTCGGGGATCTTCCCGATGATGTCAGGACGAGGGAATACTGGCACCTGATTCATAGCATCAATGGTTTCAGGCCTTATCTCGCCTCGGACTAGCCCTTCGCGCCGGCCTCAGAGCGCATCGATGTCGCTGAGCAACTCCTTGCCCGGATGATTCGGTATTGAAAAATACCACCAGTTTTTTTCGGCCGTCCAGCTCTCCTGCCGCACCGTCTCATCACTCCAGAGACACCTGTCTGCCGGCTTGACGAGCCACTGCATCTTTGCATCGGCCTGCCGGATTCGCTTCAGGCATGTTCTTTTGTCTCTTGCAGTCGCGACGCGAAGGCTTTCCTCGATCAGCTGCCGGCCGTCCATGTCGTTCAGGTAGTCGTCGAGCCCGAGGTGATAGCCCTCCTCGACGGACCGGACGACCTCCTCCCATCTCTCCGTAAGCCCCTGAAGACCGCCCTGTACCACGTGCTCCGGACATCCGCGCTTTTTCAGAAACTCACCCACGGGATCTTTGTCTTTCATTTCAATCCTCTCTGGTAAGTTAACAGTACCTGTACGTCTCTGGGCTGTTCAAAAATGCCCAGATACAAGGCCTTCGAAATCCCGAGGAGCGCAGGCGTACTTTTGAGCGTACGTCGAGCGACGAGGGATGAGGGAACGAAGTAGACGGGCGTTTTTCAACAGCCCTTAATGGCTTCTTCGGAGCTGCCGCTGGTAGTATGCCTCCCCATCTGCCGGCCTGAAGTACGTGCGAATGACACCGTCTGTGCCGAAGGCGATGAAGTCCCCCGACTCCCGATCGAACCGTGTGAACGTTCCGTCGGGCCGTTTCATTTCCAGAATGGCGCCTCCTGCCGGTCGGTCGCGAAGTTCCTGGGCTTTTCTCAGGTATTGCTCCATCGTGAGGGTGCCGAACTCCCGCCCGTGTTTCTGATAGTGATCGACAAGCTTCTCCCGGGATGCAAAACCGACATCGGGGCGCTTGATGCGAGATGGAGCCGTACTGGACTCGACGGCATCTTGCGCTTTCCGGGATGGGGTTGGAGGGGACTGAGGTGATCCGCAGGCAACAGCGAGAAACACCAGGACAAAAAGGGCCACCGCCCCCCATCGCTCTGCCCGGCCTGTGACGATTCGTCCCACTCCACTTCGCTCCTTCTTATTTTGCGGTCAAGGAAACTTATCACAGATTCACTGGGCCGGGCGAATGAATTTTCCGGACGGCGCAGCACTGGAGTAGCCCGCCGACGAAAATATTTCCAGTTGCAACCCCTGTTGCAGAAGCGCTATAAAGAGAAAGTTGGATTTATCTGCCGGAAACGAATCACGGGCAACGCCGGCATCGCCTTGAAGACGTCGAAGGATCATCTTTTCCATGCAGAAGGAGGAGACATGCACGGTTTGAAAACGACGGCTCGCTTGGGTTCCATCATCACGGTGCTGCTTGCTGCATCGTTCATGCTGGCCGGCTGCGCGGCGACAATCAACTATACCTTTGATCCCACAGCGAGTTTCGCGGGGTTGAAGACCTATACCTGGACGACGGCGGGGACCCTCGGGCAAACCAGCGATCTGGTCGTTAAGAACGTCCAGTACCTGGCCGATCAGGTGCTCGAGAAGAAGGGTTTTAGCAAAACAACCGAAAACCCCGACATGCTCATCTGGGTGAACTACGAAAACGAAATCGGCATCAACCAGTACGGTTATCAACTCCGGATGCTGACGCTAGGCATTCAGAAAGCCGGCAGCAAGCAGCTCCTCTGGCAAGGATCGGCAACGGGCACAATCAATGCCGATGCGGCATCGGGCGATCTGAAAAAGGGAGTCGACGGAATGCTGGCTAACTTCCCTCCGAAGAAGTAACAAGGGGGGTCCGTGGCGAGTCGCTGATGATCCGTGAACAAAGGAAAGAAGTCAGGCGCCGCAGGGTTATGTCTGCGGCGCCTTTTTCATTTGTTTACCCGTTCACCGGTCAGTACAAGTGAACATGGAACCCCAGCTTGGCCAGCTTCTTTGCAACGGTCGCTTTGTCGAATGGCTTGACGACGTAGTCGTTGCAACCGGCCTGGATGCACGAAACGAGGGTTTCCTTGTCCGCGCGGGCCGTGACCATAACGATCTTCGCCCGGTTGTTCTCCGCAACGCCTTTTTCCAGTTCCAGTCCCCGGATTTTCCCAAGAACTTGAATACCATCCATTTCCGGCATCTGCACATCCAGGGAAATGGCATCGTAAGGGGCCCAACTGTTCCAGGCCTTGACGAAGGCTTCCACCGCCTCGGAACCGTTCTCGACGGCATCGCAGTGGCCGAAATGACCCATGATCATTTTCATTTTTTCCCTACTGACCATCTCATCATCTACAACCAGAATCCTCATGCCGATCTCCATTATTTCGTCTTGCAGTCTCAAGACTTGTGTACAAACTCCTCCAAACGCCGATAGGCTCTCTCCAGTTTCTCCAGCCCCGCAGGGGCTTCACTGAGCAATCCCGTTTTTGCCGCCTTTTCGAGCTCGGCTGCGGCGGACGAAAGTTCGACAGCGGTCAGGTTGGCCGCACCGCCCTTGATGGCATGGGCTTCCCGCCTCAGAATCTCCGCGTCGGCCCGGTCCAGGGCCTCCCGGATGGCGTTGAGCTGGCTCCTCACATTCTCGAGAAACCGTTCCAGAAGCCCCGTTAAAAATTCCCGGTTGCCCTCGAACTCCTCCAGTGCTTTCGCGAAATCGATGGGTTCCGCGGGGGCCCCGTGATCCTCCGACGCCCCGGCCGCCGTTACCATACCGGCGATTGCGGACTCCCCGTCTGTCCAACGTTCTACCTTGCCGAGCAGGTCCTGGCGGAAGACGGGTTTAATGAGATAGTCATCCATCCCCGCCTGGAGGCATGCATCAATATAACTTTTCACAGCGTGGGCCGTCAGGGCGATGATGGGGATGCGGTTCGAGTCTCCGGAGCGCTTCTCGAGATCACGCATGACTTTTGTGGCTTCGATACCGTCCATGACCGGCATCTGGATGTCCATGAAAATGAGTTCGTAATTTCCGCCTTGAAAGGCATCGACGGCCTCCTGCCCGTTTCCTGCCAGAGAGACGCGGTGCCCTCCCGCCTCAAGATGCCTCCGGGCGACTTCCTGGTTGATGACATAATCATCTACCAGGAGGATCCGGCGGCCTTGGCGGGATTCCGGCTTAGGTACCCCGGCTGAAGAAATGTGGACGTTGTCTTCTTTTACTGCCGCTGCAACCCGCTCGAGGCTCTTTTTCATCCCCGCGGTGAACCAGAACGTGCTGCCCTCGCCGGGCTCGCTCACCACTCCGATCTCGCCGCCCATCATCTTCACGATCTCTTTCGCAATGGCGACGCCGAGACCGGTTCCGCCGTACTGACGGGTCGTCGAGCCGTCGGCCTGTTCGAAAGCCTCGAAAATTTTCTGCTGTCGGTCGGGGGAGATACCGATTCCCGTGTCGCTGACGGAGAATTGTATCACTGTCCGATCGGCCGTGTCGCTCGCGAGCTCGCACGAGACCGACACCTCCCCCTTGGGGGTGAATTTGAGGGCATTGCCGATGAGATTGACGAGCACCTGCCGCAGGCGCACGGCATCGCCGATCAACCCCGTCGGAACGTCAGGGGCAAGGAAAGTCATAAAGTCGAGCCCCTGCTGTTTGGCCCTCAGTGCAAAACCGTCCGTGACGGAGCGAATGAGCTCCGCGAGGTCAAAGGGAGCTTCCTCCAGTGCCATCTTCCCCGCCTCGATCTTCGCCAAGTCGAGGATATCGTTGATGAGGCCGGAGAGATTGCGGGCTTCCCCGTAGATCGTTTGCAGGAACCCCTCGAGGGTTTTATCGGGATTCTGCCCCAGGCAGAGCTCCGTCATCCCGATGATCCCGTTGAGCGGCGTGCGGATCTCATGGCTCATTTTTGCCAGGAATTCACTCTTGGCGCGGCTGGCCACTTCCGCGGCCTCTTTCTCCTTGCTCAAGGCCTCCGCCCGTTTACGCTCCGTGATGTCTCGAGTCACCGCCTGGATACCGACGATCAGCCCGTCGCTCTCGCTGGTGATGCTGACCTGTGTCTCACCCCAGAAGGTGCTGCCGTCTTTCCGGACGTGCTCGAGCACGAGCGTTTCTGAAAATCCTTTTCCGGACAGGGTTCTCTGGCGCATGAGGACCTTGATGACCCTATAGAGATCCAGGACCTTATTCGCCGAATCGGGCGTCACCATTTTGTCAATGCGGATACTTTTTGCTTCTTCTAAGGTATATCCGTACATGGTCAACATGGAAGGGCTGACGTAGGTCAGGTTCATCTTCAGATCCATGGTCCAGATCAGATCCCGGATATTGTCGGCCATGAGACGGTATTGCTTCTCGCTGCGGCGCAGGGCGAGCTCGGCTTCTTTGCGGTCGGTGATGTCGACAAAGCTCTCCAGGAGACATTCCCGGCCGCCCACATGAAGAGGGACGACCGTCTTGATAATGGAGCGCCGCGAGCCGTCTGCAGTGAGCAGAATGTGTTCCGCGTTGTCGATGGTCTTTCCCATATCCGTCACCGGGCAGCGCCCTGCGTGGGTCGGACAGACGAACTTGTGACAGGGCCGCCCGACGATCTGCTCCTGCGGCAGACCGAACATGCGGGCTGCTGCCGGATTGATCTCCTGAATCGTGTGCGTCTCCCTATCGATAATCATGATTCCCGCGTGAACCGTCTCGAAAACGGCATTCAGGCGGCCTTCCCCCTCGCGCAGCCTGGCCTCGGTCCGCTTTTGTTCCGTGAGGTCCTGAACGTTGGCGATCCGGTACAGCACCTTTCCCTTCTCGTCGCGCTTGATCGTGATATCGTGAAGCACGGGGAACCGGGTCCCGTCCTTGCGGACATGATCCATTTCGAAGATGTGATGGCCTTTTTTATGGGCCAGGCGGATTTGCGCACCGAGATCGGGAATGCAGTCGGAAGGGTAAACGTCCGTTACGAGCCGGCCTGCCAGCTCCTCGATCGCATAGCCATGCATTTCGGCGCAGGCGGGATTCAGGATATCCAGCCGGTCCCCGAAACTCGTGGCCATACCCATGCGCGTATTGAGGAAGATGTCGGCAAGTTTTCGCAGCTCGTTTTCCGACCGGACCCTGTCCGTGATATCGCGGACGAACACGAGGGCGCCATCGTGCCCCTCATAGTGGATGGGAACGGGGGCCACGGACACATTCATTGCTGTGCCGTCCATCCTCAAATAAACCTGATCTATTGCTGGAACCTGTTTTTTCTTCTCGTTCAGGATCCGGGTTCGCTCTCTGGCGATTTCGTGATAGTCGGGGTGAATTCGCTCCAGAACAGAGTGACCGATCAGCTGATCCGCTGACTCGGCACCGAATATTCGCAAGGCGGCCTGGTTCAGGTAAGCAAAATTTCCCTGAGTCTGCACGAAAATACCGTCCGGAGCGTTTTCGATCAGCAGGCGATAGCGGCTTTCGCTTTGCTGCAAAGCCTCTTCAGTGCGTTTCCGGGCGGAAATGTCGCGGGCAAGGCCTCGGAACCCGGCAGGGCGCCCCTCTTTGTCGCGGATCAACGAGACGGAGACTTCAATCGGAAAGACGGATCCGTCCTTGCGGATCAGTTCGTAATCAACGTCCTTTTCCGGCCTGCCCGTCTGGAACACGCGGTTGAAGACACCGTAGACCCTTTTTGCGTCGGAGCCGCTCATATACGCCCTGTAGTTCAGCCCCAGGAGCTCCTCAAATGAATAGCCCAGCATGCGGCACATGGACGCACTGCAGAAGGTAAAGCTCCCCGCCAGGTCAACCTCGTAGTAGCCCTCCTCAATGTCAGTCAGAATGGCGCGGTAGCGCTCCACGCGCAGGATATCGCGGGAGCCCTCCGGCTCCGTTCCTTTGCAGTGGAGCGCATCCAGCTCGGCACGAAGGCGAGCGTTCTCTTCCACCAACTGTGGTTTCGTTTTTCTCACGATTTTCATCAATCCGTATGAATTTCCTTGTGTTTTTCTCCCGTTAGGGGTTATGCAATTTCCATGTAAAAAGCGGGCGCTGACCGCCGGAATCACTATTATGCCTATCGGATGACTGGGAGGATCTATTGAGCGCGATCAAGGCGGTAATCTTTGACTGGGGCGGAGTTCTGATCGAAAATCCTACGGAGGGGATTCTCCAGTACAGCCGCGAGGCTCTCGGGATCGGTTCCGGCTGCATGCGGGCGGCCTACCGCAAGCTGATCCCCTATTTTCAGGAAGGGAAAATATCGGAGGAGGAGTTTTGGAAAGGCGTGCGCAGGCGTACAGGTGCGAAGGGGAACATGACCGATTCTCTGTGGCTTGCGGCCTTCGAGAAGTCCTACGTGGAAAAGGAGGATGTCTTTGCCGTGGCCGGTGAGCTCCACGCCAGAGGGTACCGCACGGGAATCCTCTCCAATACGGAGAAGCCCGCACAGCCTTTCATGGGGAGGGAATCCTACCGTATTTTCAACCCTATCGTGCGATCCTGGGAGGTCGGTGCGGCCAAGCCTCAGCACAGGATCTTCGAGGTACTGGTGGAGGTCCTGGCCATGGACCCCTCAGAGATCCTGCTGATCGACGACGTGGAGGCCTACATCAACGCCGCCAGGGAAGCAGGCCTGCAGGGCCTGGTATTCACGGACGCACAGACGCTTCGCAAGGACCTTCACTCTCTTCTAAAATGATCCTTGCGGTTGATCACCCGAAGTGCTCACCTAAAAAAATCCCCCTCTTTCCCCCTTTTGCAAAGGGGGAGGCAAGGGAAATTTTCTATTGCCTGCGGCCTAAACCCTCTACCCTATACCCAGTATCCTGCACCCTGTCTTCATTTCACAAATATCGGCGGTACGCGTGCAGGCAACACCTCGATCTTGCGCCACACATCTCCCACAACATACGGCTCGGCCTTGAGCCAGGCATCCACGTCGGCCCGGGTTGGAAAATCCACGACCAGAGCGGAGCCAATCATCTGCTCGCGGTCATTGAGGATGGCCACTCCGAAGACGGCCTTCCCTTGTTCCTTCATTTTCACGATACCTGCCAGATGCGCCTCTCTTGACGCCAGGCGGCGCTCTGGGGCCTTGTCGTCGGTGCCATCATAGGCAATTACCAGAAACTGCATGTTCCCCTCCTTTGTTCTAATATCCCCGGCCGGCGTTTTCTACACTTTCGAGAACACCGTCCTCGAAGGTCAGCGCATAAACAAAATCGCCGACTCCGCGGTTGTAGTGCCATTTCTCGACTCGTTTTCCGGATGAGGCCTCTTTATCGCCCAGTTCTTCCCTGAAATCAGGCTTCCCGCAAAGACTCAGCACACGCACGGTTGTGTCCCCGCGGTCTACCGTGTTGCCGCCGCAACGAAAAATGTCGTCCGTAGCCCATGCAGAACAAGCCCACAAGGCGATCCATAGGATCGCTGCAATCATCGCTGCCGAAACAGGCATTGCCGCCATTATTCGGTGTACCCCCTCATTGGTGTTTGCCTTCCCCCTGCAAAACAAGTTCCAGCTGCGCAAGCAGTCCTCGCTGTCCCTCGAGGATCTTCTCTTTTGCGCGATCAACGGAAAACCACCCAGCCCGGTCCACCTCTGGGAATTCCTGCTGACTGCCCCAGTGCGGCGGCCACTGGAGGGTGAAGGTGTTGCTCTGGATGGCCGCGGCGTCGCAATCGCCCTCGACAGCCCAGCCATGTACGATCTTGCCGCTCCTTTGCCTGACAGGTGTCAGTTCGTGGAAGATGCCTTCGGGCCTGAAACCCGTCTCCTCCTCGAACTCCCTGCGAGCCGCATCGAGGGGGTCCTCACCTTTGTCGATCTCTCCCTTGGGAATGGACCAGACCCCGAGATCCTTCTTCTCCCAGAACGGACCTCCAGGATGGACAAGGAAAACCTCGAGAACCCCTTCGCGGAATCGATAAAGAAGCAATCCTGCGCTGTGTTTCGTCATGCCTGCAAAGATGATTACCTCGATGGATGAGTGTATGGACTCTTCGACCACCGGTCAAGGGAAAAGGCAATAAAAATCCCCCTCCGTCCCCCTTTTGCACAGGGGAAGGAAAGGGGGATTGGGTCTGTGTTCGCCGTTACCGCCCGCCCGCCGCCTTTTCGGCCGTCGCGATGGATTGGTAAGCCAGATCGATAGCACGACCAAGGGTATTCAGCGCGAGAGTGGGGTTGTGGAAGCCCATACTGTTCTCGGCAGCCACGAAATCCCAGTACCACTGGGCTTTCCGGATCAGCTCACGAGCCTTGTCAAGCTCTTCCTTGCTGGCCTTGGTATTTTTCGAGGCCTTGCCGATGGCCACGTGAGCTTTGGCCACGATTTCACCGGCGGCATGCTGCATCTCGAAGACCCGGTCCTGAACCATCTTCACCCGCTCGAGCAGCCACGCATCACTCTGGGTGTGACAAGTCCGGCAGCCTTCCCGGCTGTGCCTCATCGGGCTCGTAACCCAGTGGGACGTGTACTTCTGGCCGTCCACCTTCATGTAGGGCATGTGACAATCGGCGCAGGAAACACCCGAACCTGCGTGCACACCGCCGCTCCAGAATTCGAACTCGGGGTGCTGGGCCTTGAGCATCTTGGCTTCAGAGTCGGGATGCTTCCAGTCCATGTCGAACCCGTTGGGAATTGTGGAATAGTACTCGTAGATTTTCTCGGGGTGTAAACCGTTGGTCCAGGGAAAGACGACCTTCTTGCCTGCGGGCACGAAGTAGTACTCCACGTGACACTGCCCGCAGACGTAGCTCCGCATGTCCTCGCGCGAGGCCTTATTCACGTCGATATCGCGTTTCTCCATAGCCTCGATGAAGGCCGGGTTGATGACGCGTAGATTCATCGTCTTCGGGTCATGGCAGTTGGCGCAGACGATGGGCTGGTTGATCCGCGGGAGAACATCGGAAAGGGGCATCTTCGCATAATCCCAGCCTTTCTCTTTGAAGAGGTCCGCCAGGTAGGCTGTCTTGCAGGTCATGCAGGCCGCAACAGTTGTCTGGTTAACCCTCTTTGTCGCCTTCAGGTCCTCCATGGCATAGGGATGTCCCCGGTCTTCGTTGTAATCGATGCTGAAGGGCATCCCCTTGAAATTGACAAGGATCTCCGGTTCCTTGATCGCCTTTCTCACCTTTTCACTGCCCCCGTAACCTGTGGGCGACGGCGCCATCTCCTTGTTCCTCAGGTAGCTCTTGTACTCCAGAGGATAATACTGACCCCAGACGGCGGGGTCGTATTCCCCTTCAGGTATACTGGCGATCTTCATGGTCGTGTAGGGCTTGCGCACAAAGATCTGCAGCGCGATGATCAAGAGCATCACCAGAGCGATTCCCCCGAGCGTCATCCAGATTTTCTTATTGCTGTCCAAGGATGATCCCTCCTCCCTTTTCGAGCCCCCGCTGATGGACAGAGAAACGATGGCATTTGAGGCAGTCTGCGCCTCCGGTCCCCATGGGGGTATTTTGAACCGTTGAGAAATGGCACCTCAGGCAGTTGCCGTTTGCCACCTGCCGATTCTCCGCCGAAAAGTCAATGGCGGCAGGATAGGTTTTCAGAGTTTCGTGGTAGAGGTCGTTGAGACCGGATTTGAATTTGTAGACAACTTGACCGGCGAGGTTCGTATCGGGGAGATGGCATTCGATACAGGCAAACTGTTTGTGATTGGAAATCTGCCAGCGGCTGTAGACGTAGTCCATGCTGTGGCAGGCACCGCAGAGCTGGGGGCTGCCGGAGGCCTGATATCCGCCGACGATAACGGCCACAAAGACCGCGCCGGCAATGATACCGGAGGTCAGCAGCCTCGTGGGGGGAAGGCGCAAGAGTTCTTTCCAGTTCATACGTCAGCACCCTTCTGATGTATGGAACAGTTACAAAACTGTGACACCCCTCGGTAAACAAAGGATAAAGAAGGAGAAAAAGCTTGTCAAGCAGGAAGTCCGGGGAAGAGAAATCAGAATTGAGCGGCGGTGTTTTTTAACATGCAAATTTATTAATTTCAACATTGTTTTTCATACATGGATATGCTACCGGAACGCGGGCCCGGAGTAGGTGGAGCCGTCTCTGAGCTGGTGAAAACAGATTCCGAAAAACGGCCTGAAGGAGAGACCGGAATCGACTCCGCCGGCTAGCACAGCCTATTCTGAAGGCATACTAAAATCCCAGGGAGGTAGAAGATGTCTTACGCAGAAGAGTACAAGAGGAAACTAACAACCCCAGAAGAAGCTGTGAAAGTGGTAAAGAGCGGAGACTGGATCGATTACGGGTTCGGCCACACGAAACCGGTCGCACTGGACAAGGCCCTGGCTGCCCGCAAAAGCGAACTCAAGAACATCAACATCCGCCATTGCCTGAGCCTCACCCCCAATGCCTGCGTGGAAGCCGACCCCGAAGGCGAGGTCTTCACGTATCAGGACTGGCATTTCACGGGATACGCCCGCAAGCTCCACGACAGGGGCCGGTGCTACTACCACCCGATGATCTTCCGCAATCAGCCCCTGTTCTATAAGAAGAGCATCAAGAGCCTCGACGTGGCCATGATCCGCGTGACCAAGATGGACAAGGACGGCTTCTTCAACACGCACATGGGCAACGCGGCGGTGCGCGCGGCCATGGACGTTGCGAAGAAGATCATCGTCGAAGTCAACCCGCTCCTGCCCTGGGCCATGGGCGGACGTGACGAAGTCGTGCATATCTCCGAAGTCTCGGCCATCGTCGAGTTCGAGTCCAAGGTGGAAGTGATTCCCCCCGCCGCCCCGACGGAAATCGACAAGAAGATCGCTGCTTTCATCGTCCCCATGATCCCCAACGGCGCCTGCATCCAGCTGGGTATCGGGGGTCTTCCCAACTTCATCGGCAGCCAGCTTGCCGAATCGGATCTCAAGGATCTGGGCTGCCACACGGAGATGCTCGTCGACGCCTACTACCACATGCACACGGCCGGCAAGCTGACCAACAAGAAGAAGGGTGTGGACAAGAAGAAGAGCGCTTACGCCTTCGCCGCCGGCAGCCAGTTCCTCTATGACTGGATCGACATGAACCCGTCGCTGGCGTCCTACCCCGTGTCCTATACCAACGCCCCCCATGTCATGTGCCAGCATGACAACATGATCTCTATCAACGCCTGCGTCGAAGTCGACCTGTTCGGACAGATCTCGTCCGAATCCTCCGGACCGCGGCATATCAGCGGCACCGGCGGACAGCTCGATTTCGCGACCGGCGCTTACATGTCCGAGGGCGGCATGTCCTTCATCTGCTGCAACGCCGCCTATACGGACAAGAAGACGGGAGCCATCAAATCCCGTATCGTTCCCATGTTGCCGCAGGGATCGATCGTGACGGTGCCCCGTACGCAGGCGCACATGATCGTGACCGAATTCGGTGTGGCCGACCTGGCTGGCAAGTCCACTTGGCAGCGCGCCGAGGCCTTGATCAATGTCGCCCACCCCGACCTCCGGGACGGGCTGATCAAGGACGCGGAGAAGATGAACATCTGGCGCAAGGCCAGCAAATAAGCACAAACAAACAATCCATCAATACAAAAGCCCCCGGGTCGACAGGCCCGGGGGCTTTTCATCGGATACGGCCTAGTAAATGACCTTGCTTATGATCGTTGATTCATAGCACTCGATCTCTTTTTTCAATTCCTCTTGCCTCTTTTTCCTGTCCGCGGGTTTTTCGACTTTCTTCATGTTTCTGTCTCCCTTCTCTGAGTGATGTCGTGGTCTTTCGTCGTTGTCGATACGGTTGTCTCCGCATGCCGTTCAGTTTCTTGCACCTCCACTCGTTTTCGAGCGGGGATGGAGTCCAGCCCCGTGGACGGGCCGCTGCCCCGGGTTGCTTCAGGGCCGGATCGGGCCGCACATGGGATCAATCCAGAATTTTCCCTTCAGAATTTTTTCCGCGCCCTTCTTGACGTCCCTCTTTGTATCTTTCCTTTTCATGTCTTTCTCCTTCTTGAATCCATGTCGTTGGTTCTATGCCATGATCTGCTGCCGTACGTTCCCGCCGCTGCACTATCTTCTTTCGATGCTAATCTAGTGCATCGACGTCCGTGAAAAAATCAGCAACCGTCTGAAAGTGGGATCAGACGACTATCGGGTCTTCGCTCAGAGGGAAGCGCTACGGGTCATCAGACGGTGTCCGATGGACACCCCTCCGCATCGGCTGCGCGATGACCGTAGTCGCAGAATACGAGGCTTGTATCATTTTATAAATAGTTACATGCGGCATAATTATTGCTAAAATAGAAGCATTATGAAGCAAAGTTCC
>Ga0335071_10001996_pt1 | contig 22012 bp, 16 predicted proteins | sample Lox_Sample_15_FD_206724 | JGI IMG/M metagenome (GOLD analysis project Ga0335071, IMG submission 206724) | Soil microbial communities from Loxahatchee National Wildlife Refuge, Florida, United States - Lox_Sample_1.5 | ecosystem: Environmental > Terrestrial > Soil > Wetlands | place: USA... | reverse complement strand
CGACGTTGCGGCCACGCTTGCCCGCAACGGAGCGCATGAGGGCCGCAGTGTCGTTTTCCATCTTGCGCTTCATCTCGTCATCGGGTTTAAGCTGCACCGGACCGATGAGCGCCACCGGATGAGCAGCCCCTGCGGCGGAACCGGGCGACATTACGGCGATATCTGCAGACTCAAGGATGAAAATGCCGGCCGAACCGGCGTGACTGCCCGTCGGCGTGACGTAGACGATGACGGGAACTGAAGACGTGGTGATGTGTTCAATGATGTCGCGCGTGGAGCTAACCAGTCCTCCTGGCGTATTCATCTCGATTAATAGCGCCTGAGCGCCCCGGCGTCTTGCCTCTGCGATGGCGCGGGCGATGTATTCCTCGCTGATGGGCTGGATCGTGTCGTTGACGACGATCTTCAGTACTTCGGCAGAGGAGGTTTGAGGAAAGAGGGTAACGAGGACAGTGCACAGCAAGACCGCAGCTACAGTATTGAGAGTGGTAGAGAAAGGCTGGCGCATGAATTCGTCCCCTGCGACCATTGTCGCTCGATTCAGGCCGATCGGGGATGAATTTCTTGCGGCTGGTTCGCCTGCTGGCGCGGAGCGGCTGAATCCTGTGCCCCCGTGATTGATTGAGATGAGGGCGTCCCGCCGTGCGCTTCGGACCATCCGGGCAGGAACGTACTCCCCGTGATCAATCGGGCACCGCGCTCGTACGTAACATAGGACCATGCCCACTGAATGAACACGAGCAGGCGATTGCGGAAACCGATCAGAAACAGAATATGGATGAAGAGCCATGACAGCCAGGCGAGAAATCCGGAGATGTGTATCTTGCCGAATTGAGCTACCGCCGCGGCGCGGCCGATAGTGGCCAGGCTTCCTTTGTCCCAGTAATGGAAGGGCGCCCTGATGTTAGAGTCCCCACCCTCTCGCAAACGCCGCGACCCCGACTCCACTTCGTGACGAATCACTTTGGCGACGTAGCGGCCTTGTTGCATGGCTACCGGTGCGACGCCGGGGAGCAGCTTGTTGTGTTCGTCTTTCGCGGCAGCGAGATCGCCGATGACAAAAACTTCGGGATGTCCGGGGATAGTCAGGTCGGGCTGGACTGGCACTCGTCCCGCACGATCGGTGGTCACACCAAGCGCCTTGCCCAGCGGTGAGGCGGCCACTCCCGCAGCCCAGAGAATGACGGACGCCGGCATGCTGGTTGCGCCGTAATGCACGACTCCGGGCTCAATCTGGTTGACGACCGTTGAAGTGTGAACTTCGACTCCCAGATGCTGCAATTGTTCCTGCGCGCTGCGGGAAAGGTCCTCGGCGTATGCCGGCAGAACGCGGGGCCCTCCCTCCAGCAGAACGATGTGTGTCGTGGAAGGATCGATGGAGCGGAACTCGTGTGCCAGCGCGTGTCGGGCAATTTCAGCGAGGGTTCCGGCAAGTTCGACCCCGGTGGGTCCGCCGCCCACAACTACGAAATTGAGTCGGTTCGGAGTTGAACCCGATGCAGCCTGGCGCTCGGCCAATTCGAAGGCGAGCAGGACACGACGCCGGATTTCGAGTGCGTCTTCTATTGTCTTCAGTCCCGGTGCAAGAGGTTCCCAATCGTCACGGCCGAAGTAGGAATGGCGCGCTCCGGCCGCCACGATGAGATAGTCGTAGGGGATATCGCTATCGGGCGTATGCACGATGCGGCCGCTCAAGTCGAAGCCCGTCACCTCGGACATCAGGACTTCGGTGTTGCGTGATCGCAAGATCGAACGAATAGGTGCCGCAATTTCGCCCGGGGACAATCCTGCTGTCGCCACTTGATATAGCAGCGGCTGAAATGTGTGGTGATTCTTGCGGTCGATCACCGTAATCTGCACCGGCGCCTTAGCGAGTGCGCTTGCGGCGTTCAGGCCTCCGAACCCCGCGCCCACGATGACCACCCGAGGTGTGCCCCTGTTAGCCAATTGCGATTCGTTCCCCACATCTATAAGATTCAGCCGGATGGCGGACGGCTCGGAAAATCATTTATCAGGTGGCAGCCCGGCTCCTTGGGTTGCCTTCGTTCTGCCCTCGGTGACAGACCTCATCTTTCTGGCCTTATTGGGCGTGCTTCTCTTCACCCCCCTCTCCAACAAACTGCTGAGCGATGCCGGCACCGGCTGGCACATCCGCACAGGCCAGCTGATTGTTGCGACTCATGCTATACCGCGCATCGACACGTTTTCATCGACGATGTCTGGTAAGCCCTGGTTTGCCTGGGAATGGCTTTATGACGTCGTCGTTGGACGGCTGGAAGCTGCGTGGGGGCTGAACGGCGTCGTGTGGTTGACTGCCTGCGTGATTGCGACAGTCTTTGCGTGGACGTTCCGTTTGCTGATTCGCCGCGGCGTGAATGTGCTGGCGGGCATAGTGCTAGTGTTACTTGCGCTTTCGGCCTCGACAATTCATTTTCTGGCGCGGCCGCATGTGGTGAGTTGGCTATTCACGCTGGTGTGGTTCTGGATTCTTGACTGTGTTGAGCGCGATCAAGCGCGCAGAAGATTGCTGTTCTTTCTACCGCTGCTCATGCTGGCATGGGTGAACATGCATGGCGGTTTCTTGCTTGGCTTCGTGCTTTTGGCGATCTTCTGGATTGGCTCCGCGTGGGATTGGTTTCGCGGCAGGGAAGACAGGCTGGAAGATTCGTTACGCAGAATTGCGTCCCATAGGCGTCTTCGAGACCTGACTTTAGTCGGTCTGTTGTCGGCCCTCGCGAGTTTGGTGAATCCGTACGGCTGGCATCTTCACGCGCATATTTATGGCTACCTGACGAACCGGTTTTTGATGAACCATGTTGATGAGTTCCAATCACCGAATTTCCATGACTTGGCGCCGAAGTGTTTCGCGATTCTGGTTCTGATTGTTGTGGGAGCTGTGATGGCGCGCGGGCGAAACCTTCGCATCAGTGGCGCGCTCACGCTCCTGTTTGCGATTTACGCCGCGCTCTATGCGTCACGCAATATTCCAACGTCGTCTATTCTGCTCGTGATGATTGCGGCACCTTTGTTCCGTCGTGAGGATTGGCCGCTGCCGGGAGAACAACACAGAGCCGGTTTCCTGCGGAGAATGACCGCCATGGAACGGCAGCAGAGGGGCCATGTATGGTGCATTGTCGGAGTGCTGGGGACGCTGTCCATTTGCATGCTTGGTGGACGTCTGGGCACAAAACAGATAATCGATGCGGACTTCAATTCGAGTCGAATGCCCACGGAAGCTGTAAATTATCTCGCCAACGCGGAAACTACGGGGTCGGTTCTAGCTCCCGACTACTGGGGTGGATATCTGATCTACCGGTTGTATCCGAGGACGCGGGTGGTGGTTGACGATCGTCACGATCTGTACGGCGAACAATTTCTATCCTCGTATTTGAAATGGATTCACGCGGAGTCGGGGTGGCAGGAGTTCGTGGAAGCTCAAGGCGTGGGCTGCATCCTCCTACCCCGGAATGCTGCCATTGCTACAGTGATGGAGGCATCCCGCGATTGGCGCACGGTGTATGCGGATTCGCAGGCCGTCATGTTTGTGCGAAATTCTAAGACCCAGCCGAATTAGATTGTCCGCGGTGTCAAACAATTCACTGGAATTCTTGTCCGCAGCCACCGATCATAGTCCGGGGCATTTTTCTTCGTAAGAAATAACGCAGGGGCCATATCGATGTCGAGTCAGTTATTCCGCTGGAGGAGATTCTTCTTTGCAGTCGCCGTTCTGCTGGCGATAGCAGCGTTCGTTTCGTGTTCCGGTTCGTCAAATTCGTCACTCACGCAGACTCCGCCGGAGAATCCGATTGGCACGAACCTGACCCAAATCAGTTCCGATCCCTATACCATCGCGCCAGGACAGCACGCCACCGAAGTCGAACCGCACATGCTGGCCAACGGATCGACGATGGTAGCGGCATTTCAAGTGGGCCGCATCATTCCTGGCGGTGGGACCGATATCGGCTGGGCCACCTCAACCGACGGCGGGAACACTTGGACGCACGGGTTCTTGCCGGGATTGACCACCGGCGAGGGGACCGGTTCCTATGACGCGGCCAGCGATCCGAATGTTGCATACGATGCGAAACACGGCGTGTGGCTAATCTCTTCGCTGCCGATTTCAAATACATCGCAGACTCCCGCGGTTGCGGTCAGCAGCTCGACTGACGGAGTGCACTGGGCGAATCCGGTGAGTGCTGACGCCACTGCGGCCAGTTCCGACAAGAACTGGCTGGTATGTGACAGTTTTGCCGCCAGTCCCTACTACGGCAATTGCTACATGGAGTGGGATGATCCTAACGCTTTCGATGAGATTTTGATGAGCACGTCGAGCGATGGCGGGCAAACCTGGAGTACACCGTTACCGACAGCGGATTTCGCCCAGGGAATTGGCGGGCAGCCATTGGTGCAGCCCAACGGCACGGTTGTGGTCCCGATCGAGGCATCCGTGATGGCTGCTTTCCGCTCAACCGATGGCGGGGCGAGTTGGAGTGCACTGACTGCAATTGCGAACATTCAAGCGCATATGGATGCGGCAGGAATTCGGAGCGGACCTTTACCCTCGGCGGCGGTCGATGGCGCTGGGACGATTTGGGTGGTGTGGGAAGATTGCCGGTTTCGCGCCGCATGCGCCACGAATGATCTGGTGTACAGCACGTCGTCTGACGGAGTGACTTGGACATCGGTTAATCGCGTGCCGATTGACGATGTATCGAGCACCGTCGATCACTTCATCCCGGGAATTGGGATTGATCCGACAACTTCCGGCGCGAGCGCCCATGTCGGCATTCACTACTACTACTATCCGCAGACGAACTGCAGCTTCTCCACGTGTCAGTTGGACGTGGGATTTATCTCGTCCGCAAATGGAGGCACGAGTTGGAATGCGCCGGTCACAATTGCAGGGCCGAGCCAACTTGCTTGGATGCCGAATTCGCAGAATGGCTTGATGGTTGGCGATTACATTGCAACCGTGTTCACGAACGGAATGGCGCGGGGCGTGTTTGCTGTGCCTGCGCCGCCTTCGGGCGGAAGTGCATTTAACCAGGCAATGTATGTCGGGCAGGCATTGAGCGTTGCTGCCGCGGGCCGGCAACTTTCTTCCGCGAAAGACAAACCTCTCCATAAGTTGTCTGACAAGATTGAGAATGAGCGGCCAGAGAAGGGTGTGATCCCGCCTCGCAAGCAGCGCAGAAGGGCGGCGCGGAAATGAGCCTTAGAACCGGTCGTTGGTGTCGATGGCGAATCCCAGGATTGCGGTGACTTCAACCGGTTGCTCTCCACGCAGGGCAGGCTGAAATTTCCAGCTGCGAAGCGCCGCGACTACTCTTGCCGTCGCATCGTTCGGGCCTTCCAGCACATGAACATTCCTTAGGTTGCCCGCTGCATCTATCGTGCACGCCAAGACGATACGCACATGGGGCAGACCTTCAGGAAGTGTAGTGCGTATGGTTTGCGGACCGCTGAAAGAGCCACCACCCTGGCTGGAGGACTCGGCGTACTCCATCGCAATGGTATTGTCGGTTGGAACTGGATACATGGTGTGCTTCGTGCCATGCAGCAGATTCTTATAAGGTTCGAATGCTCCACCGGAGTTTGCGGTCGCGACGATGTCGACGTCGAAGGTGCGGCGCTGTTTGAGCGAGGAACGTTTTGCGCCTGCTGGCTCCGCACCGGAACCGGAGTCACCAAAACTGGGCAGCGTGATTTCAGATGTGCCCCCGCTGACGGATACTCCCGGGACGGGAGGCGTTCCATTCGGTGCGTTTCCTGCACCACCTGGACCGGGGCTGGTTGAAATTCCACCGTGTGCGTTTGGATCGGAGCCGCGTCCGGGGCCGGATTTGCCGGCACCGTAGGCTTCCCCGGTCAGACCGCTGCCGGGACCATTTCCACGGCCAGTTCCGGTGCCGCTGTTCGAGCCTCCGAGGCCGAGTTTCTCTCCGCCGGTGGGAGACATGGACAGCGCGCCTTGGCCCCCATTGACGGGAACGCCAACTTTGGATCCGGGTTGAGTAGAGATGACTGCGCCGGGGCCGGAGCCGCTGCCGCCCGCGGTGGGAGCGGCCACGTCGGAACCAACATTCATCGGACTGCCGAGGCCGATGCCTTTCCGTCCCAGCCCGGAACCGGAGGGCCCGTTTGCGCCGCTCATGGTTGGCGGGGGTGGGACGATGTTGTTTGCTTCGAGAGTTCCACCTGCGGCTCCTCGGCCGCCACCATTCGTCCCCGTTCCTCCACCGGTACCGCCGAGCGATGGAGGCGGAGGAACTACAGCATTCGGTCCAAGCATGGGGGCGGTTGCGGCGCGTGTGCCGCTGCCACCCGACACTCCAGCGGACGGAGGGGCGATTACGTTGGCTGCCAGCGATGTCCCGGTGCCGCTGCGATTGCCGCGTACCGACCCGCCGGTCGCAGCACTTGCGGCAACAGAAGGCGGGGGAGCCACCACATTCGGCGTCAGCGATGTGCCCACGGCGCTTCTGGAACTGCCATTCGCGCTAACCGAAGGCGGAGGCGCAACCACGTCCGACGGCCCAAAAATCTTCCCGATGATGCTGCTCATTAGCGAGCCGCTGCCGGTCGCCGACGGTGGAGGCGGCACTACGGTTCTTGAAGGATCTGGAATGCTTCCGCTGGCCAGTCGGCGCGTGTCCTGAGAAATGTCAGTCGAGGGCGGAGGAGCAATGACGGCCGGAGCAGGTAGCGACAATTTCGGATTGCGCACAGTCGCTCGCTCAGGCGCGGACACGGGCGGCGGCACGACAGCAACGTCGGTCATTTGCACCGGAGAACTCGAGAGTTGTCGAGTTACTGCGCCGGGAGCCGGTGGAATGACATTGGCCGCGACGCTGGGCGCGGAGCGCATTTTATCCCGCGCAACCGTCGGTGCTGGGGGGACAACGAAAGGATCGAGCTTGGGTGCAACCAGCGTCCGGTCCTGCGACAGATTGGCGGCAGGAGCAACAACCTGTGGAGTCAGAGAGGGCGCCACCAAAGTATGTTCGCGATTCACGTCAGGAGCCGGAGGAATGACCGTGGCGCTCAAATTCGGAGCTGTGACGGGCTGATTGCGCGTGAGTGCAGGCGCGGGGGCGATCACTTGGTCGAGGGAGATTCCATTGCGCGTGTAGTCGCGAATCACGCTAGGCGCGGGTGCGACTAGAGTCGCGTGCAGACTCGGTGCCGTTCGGTTCGAGCGCATCCCCTCGGATGGCGGCGGACCTGGATCGGGACGAATCGCGAGCAAGTTGGCAACGGCGTCGTTCGACGAAGGCAGCTTCAGGTTGGGTGCATCGACAACTTTGGGAGCCAGCGACGCTCCTCGCGCGATCTTGATCGTCTGAGTCCGGTGATATGACTCGTTGCCGCCGGCCTGGCCTGCGTGTCCCGCCTCGGCGCCTCCGAGATCTTCTGTCCGGGGCAGTTCATCGCCGGAGTAGTAAATCACATCGTGCGAAGAGATCTTCGGCACTGCATAGGGCCGCATCTGGGCGATTTTCGTGGGAATCGCAATCGCGAAAAAGATCAGGAGCGCCTCGAGGAAATACGAGGGCAACATGATGCGAAAGGGAACCAGTCCGAAGGGTGCTTCGCCTGCCAGTCGAGCTTCCGATCGTGAGAGTGCGGGGCCAATGCAGGATTTGAATTCCTGCCAGCGGGGCGTCCACTCGACAATCAATTTCGGAACATCGTGACGCTCAGCCACGACCAGTTCCTTGATTTGAAGCGTTTCAATCACGGCTGGAGACTTCACCCCGTTTTCCGTTCGAGACCGTTATTTCGATTTTATCGCCCACTTCCGTCCGTGTGTCGTTGGCGGTGCGACTCGGCAGTTCCAGAACCGATGACGCATATCTCTTGATCGCTGCAAACCGCCAAGGTTGCACGTCGCGCTGGATGTGAATTACCGTCATCGAGCGATCCAGGTAGATGAGGTCGATGGGAAATCCCATGCCTAAAGTATGGACGCCACGACAGGGGGTAATCCAGAGTCCGTATCCGTTACGGAAGTCACCCGGTTTCAGCCCCAACAACCCGCGCAGGCGGGTCCAGTGCGTGTCGGCAACGGCCAGAGCGGTGGCCAGATACACTTGCCTTGTTCGATTAAAGGCCTGCCCCTGCGACGAAAACACTGCCATGGAATCGGCGGCTCCGCGATAACGATGTGCCTACTAACGTCCACCGGAAACGGGGCCCAGTTCACGGATCAGCTGAATGACGGCTGGTCCGATGGTGACAAAAATGATCGAAGGCAGAACAAAGATCACCAGCGGGGGAACCATCTTAATCGTGGTTTTGGCGGCCTGTTCTTCGGCGCGTTGCCTGCGTTCCGTGCGGAGGGAGTCGGAATGCACGCGGAGGGCTTGGGCCACGCTTGTGCCGAAGCGATCTGTCTGGATTAGTGTACCAACAAGGGAGCGGATGTCGTCAACACCGGTGCGATCCACAAGATTCCGAAGGGCTTCGGCGCGGGGCTTGCCGGCGCGCATCTCCAGGTTAACGAGGTGGAACTCGTCGCTCAGGTCAGGATGGGCGTGGTGCAAGTCTTGTCCGACACGCAGCAGAGCTTGATCGAGGGCCAACCCGGCCTCAACGCAGATGACGGTGAGATCGAGGGCATCGGGCAGGCCAATGCGAATGCGATGCTGCCGATCCCGGATCATCCGCTTCAGGATGAAGCGGGGGAGGAAGAATCCCAGGGCAGGAATGCCCGCGAGCAACATAGGGTTATCGAAGCCCGAAATCAGAATCACCGCAGCGAAGCCGATGGCGGCAGCCAGCAAGCGGGCTCCGAAGTAATAATTAACGTGACTGGCATCGCGAAAGCCGGCTTGTATCAGCCAGGCCCGCGTACGGGAAACATCGGCTGGAGAAAGCGGGATGGCCTTGCTGAGGGGATCGAGCGCTTGCTCAATGCGCTCTCGGATAGCCGGACGCTCCTGAACCGGTTGTTGCTGTCCACCCAGGGCACGGAGTCGGGCGCCGAGCACGGAACCCGGAGTGATGGCCGCCGCGCCAAACAGAAACACCGCAATCACCACAGTGATGAAAATGACGATAGGTAGAATCAGCGGCAACATGTTTGGGCCCTATACCTGAATCCGAATGATCTTGCGAATCACAAAATATCCGACGGTCTGCAGCGTAATGCCTGCCACCAGCAGCGTGTGGCCGATCGGATCGTTGAACAGAGGTTTGATAAAGCTCGGGTTGAGGACGAGCATGACCGTAACAATGATGGGTGGCATACCCATCAGAAGAGCCATGGTCAAGCGGCCCTGTGCCGTATACACCCGGACCTGGCGCTGAATCTTGAAGCGTTCGCGAATCACGTAGGACAAGTTGTCAAGGATTTCGGCGAGGTTGCCGCCCGTCTCGCGCTGCAACATGACGGCCGTGACGAAGAACTTTACGTCGACCAATGGCATGCGCTCGGTGAGATTCATGAGCGCATCGCGAACCGGCATACCGAATTTCTGTTCCTCGTAAAGCTGGCGAAACTCGCCGGACACGGGCTCGGCCACTTCGTTGGTAATCATTTCAAGGGCGGTCGTGAAGGCGTGGCCCGCTCGTACGGCGCGCGCGAGCGTGTCAATGGCTTCGGGAAACAGTTCTTCGAATTTCTCGAATCGCTTGTTGCGCCGGATGGATGCATATGAGTACGGCAGCATGAAACCGACCAGCAGCGAAATCCACGTGAACTCGACGCGTTTGGTGAAGGTGTAGCCGAGGATGGCGGCGACGATTCCCGCGACCGCGCATATGCCGAGAAAATTGCCGGCGCGCATCGTCATGCCCGCTTGCGCCAGCATCTTCTGAATCGCCGAAACACGCTCAGATTTGCGAAGGAAGTTGTCGAGAGCGGGGATTTGGCTCAGTTGCTCGTCACGCAGAAGCGCGAGTTCCTCTTCGGGAGCCCGTTCCGGCGCTTTGCGTTCGTTCGCCAGGCGTTCTTTGATGAGACGCGCCTGCGCGTTGCGCTGGTCGAATACGGAGACCAGGAGGAAAACCGCTCCAGCGACCATTACGAAGATAAGGACTGCGATCAGGAGTGGTGACATTTAAACCTCGGTCTTCGATTCGAACAGAGCCGGACGCAGACGAGCTCCGGAAGTTGCGAGTCGATCGGCAAACTGCGGTTTCAATCCCGTGGCCTTGAATACGCCGCGAACCTTTCCACTTTCGTCGATCCCCGTCCGCTCAAAGACGAAGATTTCCTGCATCGAGATAGATTCGTTGTCCATGCCGGTGATCTCGGAGATATGAATGACTTTGCGGGTGCCGTCGGAGAGACGTGCAATCTGGATCACGGCGTGAACCGCCGACGCGATTTGATGGCGGACGGCGCGTTCGGGAATATTCAGGTTCGCCATCGAGACCATGTTCTCGACACGGGCCAGCGCATCCCGAGCAGAGTTGGCGTGCACCGTGGTCAGCGAACCTTCATGGCCTGTGTTCATGGCCTGCAGCATGTCAAAGGCTTCTTCGCCGCGCACCTCGCCCACCACGATGCGGTCTGGGCGCATACGAAGACTGTTGATCACCAGTTGCCGCTGGCGGACGGCACCCTTGCCTTCAATGTTGGGTGGACGCGTTTCGAGGCGGACCACATGCTCTTGCTTGAGCTGCAATTCCGCGGCGTCTTCAATCGTAACGATGCGGTCCGAATTCGGGATGTATCCCGAGAGCACGTTGAGCAGAGTTGTTTTCCCGGCGCCCGTTCCACCTGAGACGAGGATGTTCATACGCCCCTTGACCATGGCGGAAAGCAGTTCCAGCATGGACTCGGTGAGCGTCTGGTTCTCGATCATCTGGCGGGCCGTAACCGGTTCGCGACCGAAACGGCGGATAGAGACGCAAGGCCCGTCAATCGCGAGCGGGGGAATGATGGCGTTCACACGAGAGCCGTCGGCCAGGCGGGCGTCGACCATCGGGGAAGACTCATCCACGCGGCGACCCACGCGCGACACAATGCGCTCGATGATCTGCATCAGGTGCGAGTTGTCTTTGAACGAAAGGCCGGTGAGCTCGAGTTTGCCCGCGCGCTCAATGTAGACGCGATCGAAACGGTTTACCAGGATGTCGGAGATCGTCGGATCTTTCAGCAACGGTTCGAGCGGGCCAAGGCCGAAGATCTCGTCAAGGATTTCGCGGGAGAGGCGTTCCCGCTCGGCGAAGCTGAGAGGGACGACCTCAGCATTGACAGCATTGCGTATGACGACAAGAACTTCATCGCGGGCGGAGTCACCAGAAGTCTTGCCCAGCTTTTCCAGATCGAGGCGGTCGAGGATCTTGCGATGCAGGTCGGCTTTTACCTGCTGGTAATCGGTCCGCTCGAAGGTCTGAAGATTTGCCATACGACTCTATATTCTTTGAACTCTAAACAGACTTAAACAACGACCACGTGGCGCGCTTCGAATCTACATCGTTGCGGGTCAGTTCCTGCGCCAGCCCCGCAAAACAGCGGGCGATTTCCGTATTGCGCTGCTCCATAACAGGCGTCCCCCGATCAATTGCTCCCGAAACGGCGAAGTATTGATTCGGGACGCGCCATAGCAACTTTGCTCCCACCGCCGCTTCGGCGTCAGCTTCGCTGAAGCCCGGAACCTTCCGGAACCGATTCAGCACCAGCCGAACCCGCTCGCGATTCCCCGTCTCCCCCAGGTATTGCTGAACCCGCGCGGCGCTCCACAGGGAAGCGACGTCAGTGCAAGCGACGAGAAGAACGGTTTCAGATAGGTTTGCAATAAGCCGGCTGGCCGCGTCAAATCGCGACGAAGCGTCCACGACGACGTAACGGTAGTGTGTGACCAGCATATCAAACAGCTTTACGAACTCTGCGGTCGAGGGATCGACAACCGCAGGGACGTTTGTCCCAGCCAACAACTGCAGGCCCCCGTTGTGCCGCGTCATGAAGCTCTCCAGCAGGGAAGCGTCCATGCGGTGCAGGTTGCGGGTGGCATCGGCCACGTTGAACACCGGCTTCAGATTCATGTGCAGCGCGGCATGGCCGAGCGGAGCCAGATCGACCAGCGCAGTCTGTCCGTGAGAGTTCTGCAGGGCCAAGGCGAGGTTGACCGCAACCGTAGTCGCGCCGTTGCCGCCCTTGGCGTTGATGACCGAAAAGACTTTTCCGCGAGGACCTTCCTGGCGTACCCGGCGTTGGGCGCTGGTGAGCCGGACGAACGCTTCCAGGAGGTCGGTTGTGTTCGTGGGCCGCTCGATAAATTCGCGAGCTCCAGCTCGCATCGCATTGACAATCACTTGCGGCTGGTTGAGATTGCCGATGGCGAAGATAGCGGCTTCGGGCATTTCCTGATGCAACAGTTCGATAGCGCGCAACGCCAGTTGCGGAGAGTCGGCGGGGATGTCAATGAGAGTTACATCGGGATTTGCGGCACGCACGCGGCGAGTAACCGGATCGGATCCGGCAACAGGAAAACTGGCGCAAGTATGCACGGTGCGCGCCACACTGGTGCCATCAACCAGCACCTGCAGGACAGCGCGCTGTTCGTTATCGGTTGCGACAATAACGACTGATAGTTCCGGCATACTGCTGCGGCTCCCCCAATCACCGCGAATTCACGCTGGGCCCCCCAGACTACTTGGGACCCTTGTCGAACTTCGCCGGATCCATAAACGGCTTCGGATCCGTCGGCAACTTCGGCGGTTCCATGTTCGGCGAAATGCGCCGGACCGTGCACAACACCATTAGCTCGGAGTGACTCTTTTGTGCGCTCTTGCTTTGAAAGAATTTTCCCAGGATCGGGATATCGCCGAGACCCGGAATTTTGTTGTAAATGTCGGTAACGCGATTGTCCATCAAGCCTGCGATTACAAAGCTCTGCCCATCCTGCAGTTCAAATTCTGTGTCCGCCTTGCGCGTACTCAACGCGGGGACTGTGAACCCGGATATCGTTAACGCATTCGTGAAATCCAGAGTGCTAACTTCGGGCGCGACGTGCAAATGAATATTTCCGTTCGGCATGATCTCTGGCTTAAATTGAAGGCGGACGCCGAACTCTTTGAACGAAATAGTCACGGCGGTGAATCCATTGCCCGGTTGCACGATCGGGAAAGGGAACTGGCCACCCGCCAGAAAGCTGGCATCCTTGCCGTTGACCGCGATCAGGTTGGGTTCGGCCAAAATTTCGAGCAGATTCCTGGTCTCGAGTGCCTGGATGGTAGCGCCTAAATTGATGTCAGGACGGAACACGAACAAGTTCAGGACATTGTTGATGGTGGACGTACCCGTGGTTGTGCTGCCGCCAGAACTCTGCGTCTGAGTGAGAGTCTGCGGTCCGAACCCGCCGAACTGGCCAGTCGTTATAGTTCCCACCGTGTTCGCGGCACCGGTGGAGAATATGTTGACTCCAAGTTGCTGCAGAGCCGTACGGTCGACTTCAGCAAACTTGACCTGCAGCAGGACTTCCTGTGCCCCTTGTGGACCAAAGGTGAGGACATTCACGACCTTGGGCGAGTAAGCGCTGGCCAGTTCTGCGGCTCGCTTGGCCACATCTTCCGTGGAAACATGTCCGGAGAGAACGATCGCCGCACGCGAAGGAGTGACTGAGATTTGCTCGTCGGGAAAAACTCTGTGTTCCTCTTCCGCGCAGGCGCTGACGTCTACGTCGACGCGCAGATCGAAGCTGCGCGAGCGCTCCAGTTCGTCCCAGATTAATAGCGAAACTTCGCCGGGCGCCTTGCCATGAACCAGGATCTGTGTCGATGTAATGACTTGCGGAACCGCAATGCTGGGGTCGGTGACGGAAACGCGTTTCAGTCGCTCCGTGGTGTTGATCAGGAGCGATTTGCCAACCATGACCCGCAACGGAGCTGATCCCTGCGATTGCGCAGGCAATGTCGTAGTTTGCGTCTCGGTGGGCGTTGTCTGGGCTGGAGCAGCCGCGTTCGATTGCTGGAAGGCCTCAGAGAATGCGGGAGCCGCGACCACGATCAAGCACAACAGGGCCCACAGCGATGACGCGCGAGCTTTCATTTTGCGATTCTTCTCCATCTCAGCAAGGTCGGTTCGTAAGAATACCAGTCGCGGGCTCGAATGCTTGCGGGTCACTTGGCCTCGGGAGTCTCGTCTAATTTAACCTCTTGCTTTTTGTCACCTTGAATTACCTCCACACTGACTCCAGTGGAACTGACTGGCGGCGGAGTTGCGCTTTTCTTCGGAATCGAATGATGTACAACGGGCTGGACGGCGGCAGGTGCGGCGCCTCCCTTGAACAGTTGCCGGGAATTGGCGGCAATCACTTCGTCCTGCTTGGTATCGAGCGGATTGCGGAGCGCGAGTTGAATGTGTCCTTCGGTACTAGCAAGCGTGAGACGCTCGGCATCGTCGGGCGAGACCAGCAGTGTGATTACCGCCGTGTTTTGCGCTTCGCCAGTCGAAGTGCGTTCCAGGGTATGCCCTGATGCGAGCACGGCTACATTTTGCAGGACCGTGGTAGTCTGCTGCTCGCTGCCTGTGCCGGGAGTTCCGGTCAGCAGAACGTCTACACGAGTTCCGGGAGTAACGAATCCGGCAACAGAAACGACCTCATTCACGCGCACAGACACGGCACGCATGCCGGGAGGAATGAGGGACGGGAGGCCAGCGCCGGCATTCTCTCCTGCCAGCTTGGTGGGCAGGATGAAATCGCCCTTCGTAATCGGGAGGATGACACCATGGTCCAGAACGTCGGCTTTGCGTCGGGGCGCACCCGCAGGTAGATCGGACGCCGGGATGCGGATCACCTTGATATCCCGCTCGCTGACTTTGGCGCCGACCTGCAGATCATTGGCCGCCACAATCACTTCGATTCCGGGTTCGGAACTGCCGCCGCCCTTAGCTTGGAGATTCCTATATGCGTACACGGCCGCGAAAAAGCCGAGCGCCAGAGCCAGCGCTCCGATCATCATTAAACGCGTGCGATTCATGCAACTCCTCTGAATCCTGAAACTGTGCCGCGCGGGGGACTTGCGACGGCGCTACTGAATGGAACTAGCTACTGAGGAGAACACGTTATTGGCGTTGGAACCAATTAAACGAATAGTTCCAACCACAATGACCAGAATGACCGCCAGCATGACGGCGTATTCGGCGATGTCCTGCCCTTCTTCTCCGCTCCAAAGCTTGCGCACAAGCTCCATAGAGTTCCCTCGCATAAATGTATTCGAGATCGAGTGGAAAGGTCTTCAGGCGCGACAAGAGCTTACAACGGCCCCGGGGGCGCCATTCTACGGCCTAAGTTTGAAATCTGAGACAGATTCCGCCCGCTCGACAGTCGTTATCATACCCTGCAACCGCCTGAAAAGGTGGTAATTTGTTGCATACTCCAGGTGCAAACCGGTTACCCCAGTTTCTCCTCTTTTGAGCCAGTTTGGCGCGTTTTTAGTGCCCACAAGCCGCCTGGTCGCAGCCTTGCCATGGGATTGGTCGCTCAGTGGGAGATTTGGGGACGCAACAGCAAGCTGGTGGCAAGGGTTGACATAGCGGCCAGTGGAAGGATCGGGCTGGTATAGAGCGGTACTTGCCAAAACCGCTGTAAATGCAGAGAAAAGGACAAAATCCAGGCGATCAACAATCCTATCGTAGCCAGCCACGGCCAAGCGAGTAGGAGGGCCGTTCCCAAGAGCAACAGCCGGCTGATTCTCGATGCCTTAAGGAGAGTTTTCGCATGTTGGGCAAGGCAAAGGAACGCTGGCAGCAAAAGTAACTGGGCATGGGGTGCGAGCGTGGCGATGACGACCAGATTGGTTGCGAGCAATACAGCAATCGAAGTGGCAAACTCATTTGAATCTGCAGGATCGGAGCGGTAGCGCCAGCACAGACCCACTGCCAGAAGGAACAGAATTGCGGCAACAATCGGCCCGACAGCTGGAGTGAACCAGACATCGAACAGGGAGTGACCGTAGGTGTAATGGCGGTAAGCGCGAACCACCTTCAAGAAACTGGGTATCCAGCCGGGTACAAGCCACTGACTGACCAAACCCAACGCCAGCGTCGTAGTCAGAAAACTCCATATCAGGCTCCTTCGGCGTTTCCAGGCCGCAATGCTCCAGATCACCAGCCAGACCACTAGTGCGAGCGCAAATTGCGGCTTGAATGTCGACAGGGCCAACAGAATCCCAGCCAGAATGAGCTGATCGGACCAAACGCAGAAGACTGTGACGGTGATCAGTGCCGCTGATAGCACGCTCAAGTTCTCGAGCTTCAGAACCTGCATGACAGGAAAGCTGCCAAACACAAAAAACGCCGCTGCGATCCATAAAACGGGTGTCAAGGTGTAGCCCAGTATGCGCAACCATAAGGCTAGGCTCAGAAGCACCAGAAACACAGAGAAGAGAAGGAAAGCCATTTTGGCTGTAGGGAAGGACAGATGAACCAGCGGCCATAGGAGCAGTGCGGTGAACGGCGGGTAGGCGAATCCGCCGGCGATGCCTGTGGGATCGTCTGGAGTAGTAGGGGACTCGGCTCCGTAAATGACATGTTGAATTTCGTGCGCTACCGCAGGGGAGTACGGGTTGCGGCCGTGCAGCAACAGTTCGTGGGAAGCCCACCATGGAGCGTAGAGATCGGAGAAATTCTGCGACTGGCCTGCGCTCCAGATACGCGCAACATAGAAAGCCATGCTGGCTGCACAGATCACGCTGAGCAATAGCCATAGGTACGGCCTTCTGTTGTTCATGCCCGACTCTCCGGAAGCTGTTTTTCCGAGAATCCTAGGTTCATCAAGGCAATCGCGAGGACAGCCACCAAGACGCCAACGATAATGTCGATGACGTAGTGCATCTCCAGCAGAAGAATCGCTGCGGTAAGAACCACATCATAGGCGGCCAGAACAATCACGAGCCGCTTCCATTGCCGCAAAAACCACAGCACGATGAGTGGCTGCACAATGTGCATGCAGGGAAAAGCGATGAAATAGTCAGTGGAGATGCGGCGTATGGGTTCGTGGTGATACAGGGCAATCGCGCGCGGGATGAGCGTCCTCTGGATGTGCCAGGAATTCAGACTGGTGGGGAAGCGGGAGAAATGGTTCGGGCAAAGCGTGTAAGGACCCTGTGCCGGCCAAAGGTAAAAAATCAGCAGCGCAATGTAGTACGAGGTCAGCAGTGTCCCGATAAATTGCAGGGCTCGTGAGCGTCCATTGTTGAGGGAGAGCAGAATCATGGCAGCGCCAATCTGCGGGAACATGCCGAAATAAATGAATTCAGAAGCGCGAAATACGGAAAGCGGGAATTTCGCAACCGCCCAGTGCGTCAGGTCCGAAACCGAGTGCCCGTACAACAGCCAACGATCAATCGCCGCCAGCGCAGGGTCGGTGGCGAAATTATTGCGGACCGAGACGATCGCATAGTTGTAGGCCAGCACCATCAGGAAGCCGAAGAATAGATAAGCGGCAGGAGGGAGGATGGCTGAGAACGCCTGACTCAACGCCTTCTTGCGGCGATCATGAAGCTCGAAAATGGCGAGCGTGTCGATGGTGACGATTAGAGCCTTCATCCAGGTCGTCGCCCACAGCAGTATGCCGAAATAGACGACTGCAACGACGATGCGGAGCGGAGCTTGACGATAGCGTTGCAGGAAGGGTTGCAACGCCTGCGAATGCTCCATCCCAATCATGGCGAGCAGTGTGGCCACAAAGATGGATTGGGCCGCGAGAAAAAGCCAGTACGCAACCGCAAAGGTCAGCCAATCAAACCGCAACGGAAGATGTTGGCTCCGGAGTGTCGGCACCAGTGCCAGAAGCAGGACGAGCCCGATCCAGTAATGCAGGTTGCGTGGTTTCTGCGAGATGTGAGTTGCGGCGTTCAAGAGGAAGACTTGCAGTCTAGGTCATCGTACGGGAGCGGACAACCGGAGTCAGTTGTGTAACATGGTGCCATTCTGTTTCGGCTGGCTGCACATTGTTTGGAGGCCCTTCGTTGCGCAAGCGTCCGCCTTTCGCGGTCGTATTGATTCTGGCCGTCGCCGCCTCGGCGAGCACGTGGTTCTACATGAACCGCATCCTGGTTGCTCACCAGGTTGCAGAGGCAGCGGCGCACAACCGGCCGCGTGGAAATCTCTCCGACCTGTACCCGAGGTGGCTGGGAACCCGCGAGCTGCTTCTGAATCACCGCAATCCGTATAGCCGCGAAGTCACGCAGAAGATTCAACAGGGATATTACGGGCGAACCCTCGATCCCTCGAATCCTGAAGATCCGAAGGACCAACAGGCATTCGCTTATCCGGTGTACGTCGTATTCCTGCTTGCGCCGACCGTGGACCTTCCTTTTGCAACCGTGCAAGCTGGATTCCGCTGGCTCCTGGTAGCTCTCGCCGTGGCCGATGTTTTCCTTTGGCTCTACATTCTGCGTTGGAAGGCCAGTATTCGTTACACGCTCATTTTCATGATCCTGATGTTGGGTTGGATTCCGATGGTGCAGGGGCTCAAGCTGCAGCAATTGACGCTGCTGGTGACCGCTCTTCTCGCAGCCTGCGGCGCATGCCTTGCGGCAGGTTGGCTGGGGATGGCGGGAGTCCTATTAGCCCTGTCGACGATCAAGCCTCAGCTTACGTGGCCAATCGTTCTCTGGCTCTTGATGTGGGCGGCGAGCGATTGGCGCAAGCGGCACCGATTTTTTGTCGGATTCGGAATCGTAATCGTAATGCTGTTGGGCGGGGCCGAGCTCGTTCTGCCCGGATGGGTAGGCATGTTCCTCGATGCGATCCGACAGTATCGCGAATATACGCGGGGAGAAGCTTTGCTAGTGGTTCTCTTTGGCGCGGTCGCTGGTTATGTCCTGCAATTCCTCGCTCTCCTGGCAACGGGATGGTGCCTGTGGCAGCTGCGGCGGGAATCGGCCGACAGTGAATCCTTCGGGCGCAGCTTCTCACTCGTACTGGCTTTAACGCTCATCCTTCTTCCGATGTCTGCTCTCTACAACCAGATTTTGTTGGCTCCCGCACTTTTGGCATTGGTGCGGTGCGAATATTTCCAGGAGTCAACGGAACACGTCGGCGGCTCGGCGCGGATCGTCGGTGGCTTCCTGTTCGTTTGGCCTTGGATCGCAACCCTTGGGCTGAGCCTCGCCTACGTATGGATGACCCCAGGGTTTCGGGGAAGGGTCGTGCAACTTCCTTTTTATTCGAGTATCGCCATGCCCGTATTCATCTTTGGTCTCTCCCTGCTCGATACATGGATGAACAGCGCGAACCACGCTACTGGCTTGCGAGACGCCGAGAGCCCAGAGTAACCTGTTGCTGCGGATCACGCCCTCGTTTTGCATGTCGATGCGGCCGAGTAGCGCGACCGTCCACCATCCATGACTGTCAGCGGCATAAGTCACAGCTCCGGTTCCGGAGTGTTCCCAGCCCTTGTGTTTGTACAGGGCAGTGAACAGAAGAACATCATTCTGAATCGGACGCCGTTTAACGTGGGACGGAAGGTCGACAAGGACCTGGTGATCGCCGACCCGCGGGTTTCGCGCGATCACGCTCAAATCATGCAGGAAGGACGGGACTTCTTTCTCGTAGACCTGGGCAGCAAGCATGGAACCTTCGTCAATGGCGAACGCATCCAGCGGCAGAAGTTGGAGCGCGGCGACCGCCTGGAATTTGGCGCGCGCGATTCGGCATACGTCCTGTTTAATCCGGCACAGAACACCTCAAATACAGCGCGTGAATTCCTCAGCCAGATTTCCGGGATTCAGATCAAGCCGGAAGCTACTGATCTGGAAAAGTTGACGCTGTTTCTGGATGCGGCGCGCAAGCTGAATACCGCCGGGGTTCTCGACGAAATCTTGATGACCATGCTCGACGTCACACTGGAACTAACCCGAGCGGAACGCGCGTACGTTTTCTTGAAAGACGAAGAAGGGAAGTTAAGGCTGGCCGCCGGGCGTAGTTCAAAGAAAGAACCGCTGCTCGACGACAAGACCATCTCGCATTCCATACTGGAAGAGTCGATGCGGTCGAATTCGGAGTTCTTGCTGACCGACACCAGTTCGTCGCTCGATCTAGCCGGACGCCAAAGTATTGTCGCTTATGATCTGCGGACGGTGGTCTGCATCCCCTTACGCAAAATGCATGTGCAGGCGACGCGCGATGCGCACACTCCAGCGCCGGGCGCAAATGCCGCACAGGTGATGGGGGTACTTTACCTCGATTCGCGGTTTGCTTCGCGAGATATCGTCGGCACGAGCAAGGACATTTTGCACGTGATCGCCATTGAAGCGGCGTCGTTAATCGAAAACGCGCGACTCGTGCAGGCTGAAGAAGAGGCCCGCCGTTATCAGCAGGAGTTGAGCATTGCAGCCAGCATTCAGCAGCGCTTGATGCAGGTGAAGATTCCCGAAGTGCCGTTCGCACGGCTCAAAGGCAAAAACCTGTCTTGTAAAGAAATCGGCGGCGACTTCTTCGACGCGGTGAATACGAAAGAGGGGTTGGCCGTTGTTTTGGCCGATGTCAGCGGAAAGGGAGTTTCAGCAGCCCTGCTGGCTTCCACGTTACAAGGGATGATTTACTCCCACCTGAGTGCCGGGATGCCGCTGTTGGATGTGGTCACGGCTGTAAACCGCTTCTTCACCGACAAGATGGCGGGCGAGAAGTACGCTACCGTCCTGCTTGTGCGGCTGCGTCGCGACGGTGAACTGGAATACGTGAATTGCGGGCACGTGCCTCCACTTCTTGTCTGCGGGAATGAAGTGATTCGCCCTACTCACGGCAATGTGCCGGTGGGCTTGCTGGCGGACGCCACCTTCGAGAGCGCAACTTGCCAAATGAAGTCCGGCGACCGCTTCATCTTGGTGACTGACGGCGTAACCGAAGCGGAAAATCCCCAGGGAGATTTCTTTGAAGATTCCCGGCTGGAGCTAGCGGCAGCGTCGTGCACTAACCTGGAAGGAATTTTCTCAGCCGTCTCGGAGTTCTGTGCAGGCAATCCTCTGAGCGACGACTGCACAGTGGTGGAGTTGGCGTACACCAGTGCGGAAGGCTAGAGATTTGCTGCGATTGCCGCAGCAGAAAAATTGCAGAACAACCCGTCGTAGTCAAACCAACAGAACACATCACCTGGACGACTCCACCAGCACGCTGTAATCCTTTCCTTCCCAGCGATTTTCTTGAGGCCAGTAGAAGGTAAACACCGCATGACCACCGGCTGGCAATGATGCGGTCGGCAAATCAAGAACGTAGATTCCGAGGCCCGTGTCCCGAGCATCCGTATCGTGCGAGGTGCTCCAGTTGTCGATACTCCAATGCACTCGGGCTGGAGTGAGCAGCACGATGCGAAGCGTCTTATTGCGCGGAATGCTGCGAGTCTTGTTGTTGAACCGCCAGCCGAAAATCTGCCGTGGGTGCTTCTCTTGCAAGTAGCGCTTCACCGTCTGAGGGGGTTGGTCGAAGATGCGCCCGTCGCGAATGGAGCGGCGCAACTTGATGTATTCCGAATGCGCCCACACCAGCGGGCAAGCGGACCCGGTGGGCTTCCCGCGAAATAACTCCAGCGCTGGGATATCTGCCGCATCCCATACCTGCTCGGGAAGCAGCCGGCTTTGTCCCGCCGTCGAGTTCTCCAGAACCACAAGCAGAGCCTCTGCCTCGTCGCGATGTCCGCCGGCCAGAGCATAGTGTGCGCGCTCTCCTGCCAACAGTGGCCAGGCTCGTCCGATGCCGGTGCCATCAAACGCAGAGCCGTCTTTGTGTTCGCCATAACCGTCGCCGTTGTAGCGATACCAGCACGGACCTTGTGGTAACTCGACGGCAAGCAAGGCATCGATGGCTCGCAGAGTGTTGAGAATTTTGGGATCATTCGGCGCGCGCAGTCCAAAACGCACGAGCGCCAGCGCGTCGGGGCTGATGATGTGGTAGGCACGTTCGCCATCCTGTCCCGGAGGTTTGTTCTTAATAGGAACAAATCCCTGGGTGGGGGAGGATGCGCCGTCGGTGTCGGGTGGCGAAATCCGGACGTAGTATCCATCGATTCCAAGTTGGTGCGCCAAGTCGCCGCCCGACGCGTAGGTCCAGCGTTCG
>Ga0335071_10001995_pt1 | contig 22018 bp, 20 predicted proteins | sample Lox_Sample_15_FD_206724 | JGI IMG/M metagenome (GOLD analysis project Ga0335071, IMG submission 206724) | Soil microbial communities from Loxahatchee National Wildlife Refuge, Florida, United States - Lox_Sample_1.5 | ecosystem: Environmental > Terrestrial > Soil > Wetlands | place: USA... | reverse complement strand
TCCGCCTCGACCTCGGACCCATCGCCACGCCGTCGGAGATCGAGGTGCGCGCCTCGCTCCCCAAGACCCGGTCCGGGAAGATCATGCGCCGCTACCTCAAGGCGGTGGAGATGGGCGCCGATCCGGGCGACGTGTCGACCATGGCGGACTGACCGGCCCCGCTTCAGTCCAGGGCCGGCGCCAGCAAGAGCCCGCCCCGGGAGAGGCCGGCGCTGGGCCCCGGCTCGAGCCGGAGGGGCGAGCCCTGGCCCAGGTTCCGGTCGAAGAGCGCGCGGTAGTCGCCCACCGCCGAGAGGACCCGCCGCTGCCAGCCCGGGTCGAGCCCCAGCGCCTCGCCGGGCACCGGCATGGCCCCCGCTCCGCCCGGGACCCAGCGGGTCTCCGCCCGCTCGCCCGCGACCAGCGTGTGCACGGTCCAGGCGACCAGTGCCGCCCACCGCCCATCCCCGGTCCCGGCGGTGGCCAGAAGCGGGAAGGCGGCCAGCGGCTCGGGGAGGATGCGGCTGCCGAGCTCCCTCACCCCTGGCGCCAGGCGGAGCGCGGCCAGCGCCGTCTCCTCGCCGGCCAGGGCGTGACAGCGCCGGACGGCGTAGGCGTCGCTCATCTCGCCCTCCTCGGAGTAGGGGTGGCGGAGGAAGGTGCGGTGGTGCTCGTCGAACCAGGCCTCCAGGCTCCGCCCGGCGGAGCCACCCACCAGGAAGCAGATCCCCTGCCCGGCGAGCTCGGCCAGGCTGCGCCGGGGCGAGGCGCCGGGGATCATCACGGCGTGGCGCTCCACGAACACCGGCACCAGCGGCAGGACCGCCCCGGCCAGCTCCTGCTCGGCGATCTCCGAGCCGGTCAGGAAGGAGACGTCCTCCTCCTGTCCCCGCACCGCGTCGAAGTCCGCCGGCCCGGCGTAGAGCCGGAAGGCGATCTTCTCCGGCGCGCCCAGCGTCGCGACCGCCACCGCCCGGCACATGTCGACCAGGAGCCCGCCCGGCCGCCCGTCCGGCCCGACCTGGGCCAGCCCGGGCCGCTCCACGGCGCCGCAGCGCACCGCCCCTCGGGCCCGGACGCGAGAAAGGACCGGGGACGGCCCCGCGGGCGCGGCCAGGGCCACCGCGGCCAGGGGCGCGAGCGCCCAGCCGGCACGGACGTGAGCTCGGTCACAAAGGGTCATCGGCGTCAGTTCGCCTTCGGGTAGGTGGCCGGCAGGGGGTTGAAGCCCGGCGGGACGGGCTCGGCGATCCCCTGGCGCACGTCCTCGGGCGTGATCCCGATCGCCTGGCAGCCGCGCCCGCCGTAGTGCGGCAGGGCGTCCACCACCGGCTCGGGGATCCGAGCCAGCGCAGCCGGCAGCGGCGGCGACAGGCCCAGGAGCCGCCGGGGGTCGAAGCCGGAGAGCAGGCTGGCGGTGAAGGGCGTGTCCATGTCGCGCGGCCCCAGGAATCGCTGCTCGAAGCCGGGCGGTCCGAGGCGGTTGAAGGCGGGGGAGTTGCCCGCCGCCAGCCCCTGGGCCTCGTCGGGGAGGCTGGCCAGCGACGGCCGGCCGAAGACGGCCTCGATGGTCCGGATGACCGCGTTGTGGTCCCCCTCCACGTGCGACACGGCGTGGGACCTCGCCCAGGGAGAGAGGAGCAGGAGCGGCACGCGGGCCCCGCGCGCCAGCGGCAGGCCGTCCGGGCCATAGGAGAGGATGCGCGGCGGCACGTGGTCGTAGAAGCCATCCGACTCGTCGTAGGTGATGACGATGGCGCTGTGCAGCCAGAGCTCCTGGTCGGCGGCGATGGCGTTCACCACCCGTGCGGCCATGGCCTCGCTGATCTGCCGGTCGGCGTAGGCGGGGTGGTCGTCGTCCCCCACCTTGGTGGCTCGGATGGCCGCGATCTCGTCCGCCGGCGTGGCCGGGTTGGTGATGGGCGGCAGGAGGCTCGCCTGGTTGACATAGCCGCCGCGGACGTAGATCACGCCGCCCGAGGGGAGGGCGTGGTGGGACAGGTCGTCGAAGAAATCGGACAGGCTCCGCAGGTTGGGGCGGAGCGGCGGCGTGTTCGCCAGGTAGCCGAAGTACTGGGGTCCGTGGTGGTGGCTGACGTAGGCGTCATGGGTGGCCTGGCCGCCCCGGTCGGTTGCCTCCCGGCCGTAGCCCTCCTGGTACCAGCGCCAGGGGACCGGGGCGAGGTGAAGGCCCTCGAGGTAGGCCAGGTCCTGCCGGATGTCGGGGAGGTCGCGGTCGGGGGCGAGGTTGTGGCGCATCACCTCGCCCGCGCCGCTCCCCTCCAGCGTGAGAGGCACGGTGGCGAAGGTCAGGTTCTCGGCGATGTTCCCGTTGGCGTAGCTCTCCCGGGTGCCGGCCGGCTCCCGGTCCGAGGCGGTGGGATCGAACTGCGACCCGTAGAAGGGCTGGGGATCGTTGACCAGCGGCGGGCCCTGGGTGGTGCCGGTCTTGCCACCCACCGTGTAGGCCCGGCCCTCCGGGCCGTGCTTGACCCACTGCGTCTCCCCCGCCTGGCCGGCGATCATGGCCACGGCGTTGGGGGTGGAGGGCGTGTCCTCGGTGGCGAAGATGGCGTCGAAGATGGTGAAGCGGCTGGCCCACTGCCAGAAGAGGGGGATGGTGTCGCAGTCGACGTGCGACATGACCAGCCTGGCGTACTGCTTGCCCTCGGCCAGGTTGGCAGCGCCGCCCTTGACCGCGAAGCGGTGGTACTCCTGGTAGGCGTAGCGGTCCATCCTGGGCTGGCCGTCGACCACGTGGAGCTTGGTGGCCAGGCCGGCGTGGGAGTGGTCGACGCTGTCGATCACCGTGGCGTTCTCCGCCGGGCCGATGCGGAAGGGCCGGACGGTGACGGTGGCGCCGTCGGCGTCGAGGTAGGTCTGCTCGAGGCCGGGTGTCTCCGCGGCCGGGCGCGGCCGGGTGCCGGTGGAGTAGAGGCCGTTCACTCCCGGGAAGGTCCCGTACTCGTTGTCGAAGGAGTGGTTCTCGTTGAAGATGACGAAGACGTAGCGCACCCGCTCCCGGAGGAGCTGCACCATCCGGTCGCGATCGAGCCGCGGGTCGCCGGCCGGGTCGGAGACGTAGCGGGCCAGGTCGGGCCCGGGGTCGGGCTGGGCGGTGACCTGCGGCGGCTCGGGCGCGGCGGGCGGCGCGCGCTCCCCGGGGCGCTGGGCGCCCCCCTCCGCGCAGGCAAGCAGGGATTGTGCCAGGGCGAGGAGCGGCAGGAGCGCGGCCACCTCTACCACGCGGAGCCTTGGACCTGGGCGCATGCGAGGACCCCCTTGCGGACCCGCGGAGATTACGCGAAATGGCGGCCGGCCACCGGGCGTACTGTGGGGGGGAACGCCCCCGGGGGAAGAAGATGCCGCTCCGCGCCGCCGCCCTGCTCTACCTCGCCGCCCTGGCCTCGCCCGCCCTGGCCGCCGACCCGGCGACCGCCCCCTCGCCGCGGGAGCTTCTCGGGCGCGCCCGCGCCGCCCAGGGGGGCGACGCCTGGGAGGCGATCCGCTCCCTGCGGCTCGAGGGAAGGCTCTCGGCGGGCGGGCTCGAGGGCCGGACCGAGAGCGTCATCGACGTGGCGGCGGGGCGCTTCCGGGACCGCTGGGAGCTCGGGCCCACCCGCGGCGCCGCTGGCTGGGACGGCCAGCGCGCCTGGAGCCAGGACTCCTCCGGCATTCCTCGCGTGGAGGAGGCCACGGAGACGCGGCGGGGCGCGGTCTCCGACGCCTACCGGCGAGCGCAGGCCTGGTGGTTCCCGGAGCGAGGCGCCGCCGAGATCCGCACGCTGGGCGAGCGAAGGGACGGTGAGCGAACCTTCCAGGCGCTGGAGGTGGCGCCGGCCGGCGGCCGCCCCTTCGAGCTGTGGGTGGGTGAGGACGGGCTCTTCGACCGCTGGGTGGAGGTGGTGGAGGGACGGAGCGTCACCACCACCCTCTCCGACTGGCGCGAGGTGAGCGGGGTCCGCATCCCCTTCGGCCTGCGCACCTCGCTGGGCGACGGCGAGCCGGCGCACGACCAGGTCGTCACCTGGTCGGCGGCGGAGGCCGGCCCCCCGGCCCCGGACGCAGCCTTCGCCGTGCCGGCGCCTCCGGCCCCGGACTACGGCCTGGCCGGCGGCAGGCGCGAGACCACCGTCCCCTTCCGGATCGCCAACGGCCACATCTACCTGGACGTCCTGCTGAACGGGAAGGGGCCCTTCCGGCTCATCCTGGACACCGGCGGCATGAACATCGTCACCCCCGCCGTGGCCCGGGCCCTCGGGCTGGTGGCCGAGGGCAAGCTCCCCATCGGCGGCGCGGGCGAGGCGACCGAGGACATCGGCCTGACCACGGTGGAGCGGGTCCAGATCGGGGACGCCTTCCTGGAGAAGCAGGCCTTCCTCGTCTACCCGCTCGACCGGACCGAGCCGGTGGAGGGGGTCCCGCAGCAGGGGCTGGTCGGCTACGAGGTCCTCCGCCGCTTCCCGGCCAGGATCGACTACCAGCGGGGGCGGCTCACCCTCTACCGACCCGGGGCGCTCCACTACCGGGGAGCGGGCGCGGTCCTCCCCTTCGTCTTCAACGAGCACATCCCCCAGGTCGCCGGCGAGATCGACGGCATCCCGGGCGCCTTCGACCTCGACACCGGCTCGCGGGCCTCGCTGGACCTCATGTCGCCCTTCGTCGAGGCGCACGGGCTGGTGGAGCGCTACGGAGCCACCGCCGAGCGGATCTCGGGATGGGGTGCCGGCGGCCCGGTCCGCGGCTACGAGGTGCGGGCGCGCCTGCTCAAGCTGGGACCGGTCGCGATCCCCGGCCCGGTGACCGGGCTGGCGACGCAGCGGACCGGGGCCTTCGCCGCCGCCGAGCTGGCCGGCAACGTCGGCTACGGCGTCCTCTCGCGCTTCACCGTCTACCTCGACTACCAGAAGCAGGAGGTGGTCCTGGAGAGGAACGCCCGCTTCTCGCGGCCAGACACCTCCGATCGGGCCGGGGTCTGGCTGCACCTCACCGAGGGCACCTTCGAGGTGATCGAGGTGGTCCCCGGCACACCCGCCGCCGAGGCGGGGCTGCTCCCGGGAGACCGGATCCTCTCGGTGGACGGCGTGGCCGCCGCCCGGCTCACCCTCCCCGGCGTGCGGAGGCTGCTGCGCGAGCGGCCCGCCGGCACCCGCCTGGAGCTGAAGGTGCGCCGGGGCGGAGGCATCCTCCGCGTCCCGGTGGTGTTGCGAGACCTGGTCTAGCCGGCTGGCACCCGGCTCCGCTAGCGGCCGGGCGCCGGCCCGAAGGCCTCGGCCACGCAGGGCGGGTCGGCCAGACCGCGCGCGGCCGCGTCCCGCGCGGCGGCCGTGCCCAGGGTGAAGCGGGTCCCGGACGGCGGACCGCCCTCGCGCGCGTGCTTGCCGCTGAGGAGCCCGCCGGCGATGGGGTTGTAGGGGATGACCCCGATGCCCTCCGCGAGGCACAAGGGAAAGAGCTCCCGCTCGAACTCGCGAAAGAGCAGGTTGCACCGCGGCTGCACCGACTCGAAGCGGGCCACGCCCATCGCCTCGCTGCGGCCCACCGCGCGCGCCACCTGCCAGGCCAGGAAGTTGGAGCATCCGACGCAGCGGGCGCGGCCCGAGCGGACCACGTCCTCGAGCGCCCGCAGGGTCTCGTCGATGGGCGTCTCGGGGTCGGGGTGGTGGAGCTGGTAGAGGTCGACGTAGTCGGTCCCCGGCCGGCGCAGCGAGGCGTCGATGGCCTCGAGGACGTGCTTCCTGGAGTTGCCGCGGTCGTCGGGCCGCCCGGACATGGGGAAGTGGCACTTGGTGGCGACCACCAGCTGGTGCCTCCGTCCGGCCGCCCAGCGCCCGACGATCTCCTCGGTGCGGCCGGTGGTCTCGGTGGTGCCGCCCAGCGGGTAGACGTCGGCGGTGTCGAGGAAGTCGATCCCGCCCTCGACGGCCGCGTCCAGGGTGGCGCGCGACCCCCGCCGCCGGGCGGCGGGGCGACACGGCCGGGGCGTTCGGCCGGCGGGAGGCTTCTTGGTAGGCTCGCCGGATGAGCTCGCCGGCGCGCCCGCTGGTTTCGGTGGTCATGGCCGCCTACAACGCGGGCCGGTTCGTCGAGGCCGCCCTGGCCTCGCTGAGCGCGCAGACCCTCCCGGACCTGGAGGTGCTGGTGGCCGACGACGGCTCCGCCGACGACACCGCGGCGCGGGTGGAGGGGGCCGCCCGCCGGGACGGACGGATCCGGCTCCTGCGGATGGGCCGCAACGGCGGGCAGGCGGCCGCCCTCAATGCCGCCATCGACGCGGCCCGGGGCCGCTACCTGGCGGTGCTCGACGCCGACGACCTCGCCACCCCCACCCGCCTGGCCGAGCAGGCCGCCGCGCTGGAGCGCGACCCCGGGCTCATCGTGGTGGGCGGCGCGGTGCAGACCTTCCTCGACGCCGACCCGACCCGGGGGACGGTGTGGCGCTACGCCGAGCGGGACCAGGACATCCGGGTGCGGAACCTGTTCAAGTCGGAGTTCATCTCCGGCGCCATGACCTTCGACCGGGAGCGCCTGGCCGCCCACGGGCTCCGCTTCGACGGCCGGGTGCGGCTGGGCAACGACTGGGACCTCTCCAGCCGGGCGCTGCGGGTGGGGGGCGGGGCCAACCTGCCCGGGGTGGTGCTCCGCTACCGGATCCACGGGGCGCAGATGACCACCGGCATGATGGACGACGTCACCTTCGACAGCGCCCGGATCCGCCTGGACGCGCTGGCCTGGGCGGGCGTGGCCGCCAGCGAGGAGGAGCTGCGGATCCACATGGCGGTGAGCCCCTGCAACTACTGGTCGTTCGGGGAACACCCCTACTTCGTGGCCAGGCGAGCGACCATCGCCGCCGAGGCCGCCCGTTGGTTCGCTCGGCTGCGGGCGGAGACCGCCGGGACCGGCCGGATCCCGCGGGCCGCCCTGGACGCCTACCTCGAGGAGATCGCCGAGGCCATCCGCCGGCGGCTGGCCGAGCCGGGGAGGTAGGCCGCGATCCCGGCCCGACCCGCGCACGTTCTTCACCTGCCGGCCCATCTCGCATACAGATCTCCCCCCATGACCACCGTCCTCTGCTTCGGCGACTCCAACACCTGGGGATTCGACCCCGCCACCCAGGCACGGCTGCCCCGGGAGCAGCGCTGGCCCGGCGTGCTGCAGGCGCTGCTCCCCGCCAGCTGCCAGGTGATCGAGGAGGGCCTGTGCGGCCGCACCACCATCCAGGACGATCCCTTCGAGGAGGGGCGCAACGGCCTCGCCTACCTGGTGCCGTGCCTGGCCAGCCACCAGCCCGTCGACCTGGTGGTGCTGATGCTCGGCACCAACGACGTGAAGTCCTTCCTCCCCTACGGCGCAGCGGGGATCGCCGCCGGCGCCGGCCGCCTGGTGGAGGTGATCCGGGCGAGCGGGCGGGGACCGTCGGGCGGGGCACCCCAGGTGCTCCTGGTGGCGCCCCCGCCGGTCGCGACGGCCCGGCCGCTCACCCGGATCTGGGGGTTCGACGAGGTGGCGGTGCAGCGCTCCCGCGAGCTTTCGACCTACTACCGCGCGGTGGCGGAGAGCCTGGGCTGCCCGTTCCTCGACGCCGGGGCCGTGGTGCAGGCGAGCCCCGTGGACGGCGTGCACCTCGAGGTCCCCGCCCTGGCGCGGCTGGGGGCCGCCATCGCCGAGCGGGTGCGGCCGATGCTCGGCGGCTGATCCCGGCCGCGGGGGCGCGGCTCGGCGAGCGCGCAGCTCGAGGACGACCCGGGCCGGCGGTCGGCGGCTGGCAGCGGCGTCGGCCCGCCGCCGGTGCTATCCTGCCCCGCCCGGTCGGCGAGGTCGCGGACGCTTCGCCCGGGCCAGCGGAGGGCACGAGATGGGCAACCGAGCGAGCGAGATCCGGGTGGGCATCCTGGGGCTGGGGAACATCGGCGCCGGCACCGTCGACATCCTCCACCGAAACGCGGCGCTCATCGAGCGGCGGCTGGGGGCGCCGCTGGTCCTGGTCCGCGCCGCCGACCTCGACCCGGCCCGGGCCCAGGGGCTGGGGCTGGGCCCCGAGGTGTTCACCACCGACGCGCGGGCGCTGGTGGAGGACCCCTCGGTCCAGATCGTGGTCGAGCTGATCGGCGGGATCGAGCCGGCCCGCTCGCTGCTGCTCTCGGCCATGGGGCGGGGGAAGCACGTGGTCACCGCCAACAAGGCGCTCCTCTCGACCCACTGGGAGGAGCTGGTCACCTGCGCCGAGGAGAAGCGGGTCGCCTTCGGCTTCGAGGGCAGCGTGGGCGGCGGCATCCCCATCATCCAGACGCTCCGCCGCGGCCTGGTGGGCAACCACATCCGGCGCGTCACCGGCATCATCAACGGGACCTGCAACTACATCCTCACCCGCATGGCGCGGGAGCGGAAGCCGTTCGCGGAGATCCTGGCCGACGCCCAGGCGCACGGCTTCGCCGAGGCCAACCCGGCCCTGGACGTGGACGGGATCGACGCCGCCCAGAAGCTGGCCATCCTGGTGAACCTCTGCTTCGACCTGGCCATCGGCCCCGAGGACGTCGCCCGCGGCGGCATCCGCGACGTGACCCCGCTCGACCTGGCCACGGCCGAGGAGCTCGGCTACCGCATGAAGCTGCTCGGCTCCACGGTGAGCGCGGACGGCCAGGTGGAGGCCTGGGTCCACCCGGCGCTGGTGCCGGCCTCCCACCCGCTGGCCGCGGTGGACGGGGTCTTCAACGCCCTCTACCTGGAGGACGACAACCTGGGCCCCTCCCTCTACTTCGGCCGGGGCGCGGGGGCGCTCCCCACCGGCAGCGCGGTGGTGGCCGACCTGGTCTCGGCGGCGCGCGACATCCTCTCCGGCGCGGTCTCGCGCATGCCGCCCAGCGGCGCGCGCATCCGGGAGCGCGGGGCCAGCCGGCTGCGACCGCACGGGGAGGCGCGGAGCGAGTTCTACCTCCGGGTGACCGCCCTGGACCGGCCCGGCGTGCTCTCGGCGGTGACCGGGGTCATCGGCCGGCACGGCGTCTCCATCGCCTCGGTGATCCAGCGCGGGCGCGCCGACGGCGCCGACGAGGCGGTCCCGGTGCTGATCATCACCCACGACGCCACCTGGGCCGAGATGAGCTCCGCCCTCGCCGAGGTCGACGCCCTCCCGGTGGTGCGCAAGGGCAGCTTCCTGGCCCGGATGATCCCGCCGGTGTAGCGATCACCCCTTGTAGTACAGGTACATCTCCTGCCGGTGCTCGGGCAGGGGCGGCCGGTGCAGGAAGGGCAGGAGCGGCTCCAGCAGGTAGGGCTTCCGGTAGAGCCGCTGGTAGCCGGCCCGCTCCAGGTCGGCGGGTCGGACGTCGTGGAATTGGGGTCCGGTCAGGGCATCCCAGAAGACCAGCGTCCCCGGAGGCAGCGCCCGCAGGATCTCCACGTTCCGCTCCCGGTCCCGGCCCAGCACCGGGCGCTCGGAGAGGTCGACGTCGAGCAGCACGTCCATGTAGGCCTGGCTGTAGACGAGCCGGGCCACCGGCCGCGGGTGGGCGCGGAACCAGGCGGCGGTGTCGGCCACCGCCCGGGCGTCGCGCGAGCTGCCGTAGGAGTCGACGTAGCCCAGGCACAGCCAGGCCGCCCGCAACAGCACCGCCGCGCCGACCGCGACCCCGACCCTCCGCGCCAGCCGGCCGGGCAGGGCCTCGGCCAGCGCGTTCCAGCCGGCCAGGGTGGCCAGCGCCATGGGGGGCGCCACGCACACCAGGTAGCGCGCGTAGCCGGCGGAGCCGAACAAGCCGAAGCGGAAGAACACCGAGTGCAGGGCGACCAGGAGCCCCAGCGAGGCCACCGCCAGGCCCAGCCGCCGCCTCACCCACAGCGCCACCAGCCCCACCCCGAACAGCACCAGCATGGCCGGCCCGGCCAGGAGCAGGTACCGGACCCGCCAGTACTGGGCCAGCGAGCCGGTGGCCGGGCCGGCGTCGAGGCTCCAGCCCTGCGGCCAGTTGTGGACGATGAAGAGCGGGTCGTGGGTCATGAGCAGCGCCGCCAGCCACCAGAGCGCCACCCCGCCCAGGAGGCGCGCGGTGGAGAGCGCTCGGCGGAAGAGGGTCCCGCCGCCGTGCCGGTCCAGGGCCACGAAGGCGCCCCAGAGCAGGCAGAGGAAGAACCCCTCCGGCCTGGCCAGGGGGAGGAGCGAGGCGACCCACATCCCGGCGGCGACCCGGCCGGCGCGGTGCAGACGCAGCGCCACCACCAGGAGCAGCGCGAAGAGCGGCTCGGTCATGGTCTCCGAGCACACCAGGAGGAAGGAGGGCTCCAGGAACAGGAGCGGGACGGCCAGCTCCGCCCGCTCCAGCCCGTGCGCGCGCGCCAGGCGGGCGGTGTGCCAGGCCGTGGCCAGCGCCACCGCCACCGTGGCCAGCTTGGCCGCCGGGTACCCGAGCTGCGCCGGCAGGGCGTAGAGGGCGGTGAAGAGCGGTCGCGCCCACACGCCGAGCAGGAACCGCGGGTGCGCCAGGGCCCAGCGGGCGAAGAGGAAGTGGAAGCCGCCGTCCTGCTGGTAGCTGTCGGGGTAGAAGTGGACCAGGGCCGCGCCCAGGGCGGCGAAGGGCAGGAGCCAGCAGCCGATCCGGACGGCGAGTGCGCGGCCGCCGGTGGCGGGGCCGGCCGGGGGTGCGCCAGGCTGCTCGCAAGGACGCATCGGGGCGGGGAATCTAGCACCTCCGGTGGGGGACCTGGCGAGCGCGCGCGGCAGGCCGTGGCGATGTTCCTGGCTCGGGGATGGGGAGGAGAGGAGCCGGACCATGTGCAGGGAGCTCGGGGGACTCCAGGCGGAGCGCGACGAGCCGGTGAGGCCGTCCGCCCAGGGGTGCGAGGAGTGCCTGGCGGCCGGGACCGGCTGGGTCCACCTCCGCCTGTGCATGACCTGCGGGCACGTGGGCTGCTGCGACAGCTCCCCCGGCCGGCACGCCACCCACCACTTCCACGCCACCCGTCACCCGGTGGTGAAGTCGTTCGAGCCCGGCGAGAGCTGGGCCTGGTGCTACCGGCACGAGGAGGCGGCCGACGCCATCCCCGCCTTTCCCTCCGAGTCGCCCGTGTCGCACTACGGCGCGCCGGGTGCCCGCGGCGAGGGCTGACCGGGCGGCTCAGGCCTTCTCGCTGTCCAGGAGCCCCATCCCGCGGGGGTCGTAGCGGGTCCCGGCCACGGCGGCCGCCGGCACCGCCGCCTCGATGCGGGCCAGCTCCTCCGGGGAGAGGCGGAGCTCCAGGGCCCGGAGGGCGTCCCGGAGCTGGTCGCGGCGCCGCGCGCCGACCAGCGGGACGATGTCCTCGCCGCGCGACAGCACCCAGGCGATGGCCAGCTGGGCCGGGGTCGCGCCGCGCTCCGCAGCCGCCGCGCGCAGCGCCTCCACCAGGGCCAGGTTCCTCCTCAGGTTCTCGCCCTGGAAGCGGGGAAACCGGCCCCGGCCGTCGCCGGGCCGGTCCGGGCCGCTGGCGCCGATGCTCCCGCCCAGAAGCCCGCGGGAGAGGACGCCGTAGGCCGTGATCCCCGTCCCCAGCGCCCGGCAGGTGGCCAGCAGGCCCGCCTCCGGCCCCCGGCTCATGAGCGAGTACTCGATCTGCAGGGCGGCGACCGGGTGCACCGCCGCCGCCCTGCGGAGCGTCTCCGGGCCGGCCTCGGACAGGCCCAGGTACCGCACCCATCCCGCCCGGACCAGCTCCGCCATCGTCCCGACCACCTCCTCGATGGGCAGGGCCGGGTCCACCCGGGACGGCTGGTACAGGTCGACGTGGTCGGTGCGCAGCTTCCGCAGCGTCTGGGCCAGGTAGTTCCGCACGTGGGCCGGGCGGCAATCGAAGCCGCCCCAGCCGCCGGCCGGGTCGCGCAGGGCGCCGAACTTCACCGCCAGGAAGACCCGGTCGCGGGGGACGCCCTCCAGCGCCCGGGCGATGAGCAGCTCGTTGTGCCCGGTCCCGTAGAAGTCGCCGGTGTCGAGCAGGGTCACCCCCGCCTCGACCGCCTCGCGGAGGGTGGCCAGGCTCTCGGCCTCGTCGGCCTGGCCGTAGAAGTCGGACATGCCCATGCACCCGAGCCCGAGGGCGGAGACCTCGGGCCCGTCCCTGCCCAGCCGGCGCGTCCGCATCTCAGCCCCGGCCGGCCTTGGCCGCGGTGGCGCGGGCGGCGGCGAAGTCGGCGCCCACGCTCACCCGCTGCGAGGCGCGCGGGCCCTTCAGCACCATCCCGCCGGGAGCGGCCTCGATGGCCTGGACGCCCTCGCGCACCAGCGCGTCGTCGAGGGGGACGAGCGCCGTGCCGTAGCAGAAGGTCCGCTCGCCGCGCGCGGGGATCTCCGCCAGGGTCTCGCGGCCCAGCAGCCGGGGCATGGCCCGCGCGCTGGCCAGGCCGTTGGCGAACCCGCCGATCCCGTTCTCGGTCCCCAGGCAGAAGGTCCGGTCGGCGCCGCCCTCGTGCAGCGCCCAGGGCGGGAACGAGCGCCCGCCGAACTGCAGCCAGAGCTCGTTCATGCTGCCGGCGAGCTCGCCCGCGGGCAGGCCCGCGAGGCCGGGGAAGAAGCAGACGTAGGCCAGCTTCTCCACCGGGTTCACCACGCAGCTCCAGCCCAGCGCCAGCCGCTCCGGGACCGGCCCCACCACCATGTCGGTGTAGCCGATCATGCCCGGCACCTCGCGCAGGTCGACCGTTCCGCCGGCCCGCAGCGGCGCCGCCGCCAGGCTCTGGAACTCCGCGCCCTGGGCCAGCCGGCCGGTGGGGTCGAACTCGGTGCCCTCGGGTGCGGTGATGAACCGCTCGGCCGAGACGCTGATCCGGCAGCCGGCGACCAGGAAGGGCGCGCCCAGGGTGTTGTGGCGCATGTAGTTCACGGTGATGGGGGCCGCGCCGGAGTTCTTGATCCGGGTGATGGAGAAGTAGGCCGGCTGGCCGGCCAGCACCAGGTCGACCTTCTCCCAGGCGAGCGGCATGCTCGGCGCCGGGCTCTTGAGGGTGGAGCGGCTCCAGGCCGCGCCCTGGTCCGCGCCCACGCCCTCGATGGACCACTCCTCGTTGGCTGCCCAGCCGTGCACCGGATGGCTGACGCCGTCGGTCTCGCAGGGCGCCCCGAAGCTCGGGGAGCAGGGGAAGTCGCCGGCCAGCATGTGGAGCAGCTTCACCTTCCAGTAGGGGCCGTGGAGGGCCGGCGAGAACGACGCCCCGGAGACGTCGCGGAAGTCGGGGATCCAGTGGGCGTTGAGCACGCCGTGGGGGCCGCGCTTGACCCCGAACTCGGGCACCATCCCGCCCGCCGCCTCGATGACCGTTCGGACCTGGTCGTTGGCCAGCACCACCGCCCGCTTGCCCAGGAACTCGACCCGTCTCGCCTCGATGCTGGCCATGCCCTTCCCTCCGCTCTCGATCCTCGCGGCCGCGCCGCGGCCGGGCGCGGCCCGGCCAGGGGAGCCTACGCCAAAGCCGTGCCCTGAGGTGCGGCGACATCGGGGTGCCTCACACCTCCTGCGCCCCGCGCGCCGTGGCGCACCCCGCGCTCGCGTGCCAGACTCGACCCGGCACTTCCGGGAGGGACCATGATCCGCCGCGCCGCCGCCGTCCTGCTGGCCCTGGCCGCCGCCGCCCCCCTGGGCGCCCTGGCCGGGGAGCGCATGCAGCCCGGGCTCTGGGAGGTGACCGCCACCGTCGAGGTGCAGGGGATGGACGCGCCCATGCCGCCGGCGACGCAGACCGAGTGCCTCTCCCAGGCCGATCTCGACGAGGACCCGGCCTCGACCGTCGACAAGGGGCTGTGCCGGGCCACCGACGTGCGCCGCTCCGGCGACACGGTGAGCTTCGAGCTCGACTGCGGCGGCGCGACCCCGGGCCGGGGCCAGGGCCAGATCGTGTACCGGAGCCCGACCTCCTACGACGGCTGGTTGAAGATGGACCTGGGAGGCGCCAGGCTCCGGACCACCCTGCGGGCGCGACGCCTGGGCCCCTGTCCGGACGCGAGGTAGCGGGAAGCCGGCCCCGGAGCGGGGCCGCGTGCTAGGCTCTGGCGGCGCATGTCCGTGCTGGCGCTCGCGGGTCGCCCCCTGGTCGCGCTGGCGAGCTACGCCGTGGAGCTCGCCGCGCTCCTCGGCTGCGCCGTCCCCGCCACCTGGCGGGGGCTCTCCCGGCCGGCGGTGCGGGCGGTGACGGTGCGGCAGATCCTCTTCACCGGCGTCGAGGCGGTCCCGCTGGCCCTGCTCGTGGCGCTGGCGGCGGCCACCGCGCTCTCGGTGCTGTCCAGCTTCCTGGGCGGGGTGTCCTTGGCCGGCGACTTCCTGGTGGTGCTGGCCTTCCGCGAGATCGGGCCGCTGGGGGCGGCGATCATCGTGGTGGCCCGCAGCGGCACTGCCATGGCCGCGGAGCTGGGCGCCATGCGCGTCTCGGGCGAGGTGGAGGCGCTGGAGGGGATGGGCGTCGATCCCCTGGAGTACCTGGTGGCGCCTCGCCTGGCCGGCGCCGCCGTGGCCCTGGCGGCGCTGACCGTGCTGGCGGTGGCGGGGATCGTGCTCGCCGCCGCCCTCTTGGGCGCGGCGCTGGAGGGGCGGAGCGCCGGGGAGCTGCTGCGGGCCTCGGTGCTCAGCATCGGTGGCCTGGACCTGCTCTCGGTCGCGGCCAAGGCGCTCCTGCCCGGCGGCCTGGTGGCGGCGGTCGCATGCCGGGAGGGGCTGGCGGTTTCGGCCGCCACCGACGTCCCGCGCGCCGTGCGCCGCGCGGCGGTGGGGGGGCTGGTGGCGGTCATGGCCTGGAACCTGCTCGTCACCGCGCTCCTGCCGCGGCGCTGAGGCTCCCCTGGACCCGGCCCTGCTCCTCGACGCCGTAGAGCTTCCCCTCCCGGGCGGGGTGGCGGGGGAGGTCTTCACGATCCGTGTCGAGGGGGGCGAGCTCCTGGTCCTGGAGGGAGCCGGCCTGGCGGTGCGGGCCGCGCTCCTGCGCGCCGCCGCCGGGCTCCTCCCGCCCCGCGCCGGCCGGCTCCGGGTGCTGGGCCAGGACCCCGCCGCCCTGCCCCGCGCCGCCCGCGAGGCGCTGGCGGCGCGGCTGGGCTACCTGCCGCGCCGCGGCGAGCTGGTCTCCAACATCTCCCTGGAGGCGAACCTCCTCCTCCCCCTCCGCTACCACCGGCGGCTGGCGCTGTCCGAGGCGCGCCGGCAGGGCGCCCTGGCCGCCGCCCGCTTCGGCCTGGCCTGGCCGCTCCCCGCGGCGCTGCCCGCCGAGGTGCCGCCCGGCGTGCACCGCCGGGTGGCGCTGGCCCGGGCGGTGGTCCTCTCGCCCGAGCTGCTCCTGCTCGAGGGCTTCACCGACGACCTGTCGCGGCCCGACGCGGCCGCGCTCTGCGCGGCGGTGCGGGAGTGGGCACGGGAGCGGGGCGCGGCCCTGCTCGCCGCCACCGACGATCCCTCGCTGGCCGGGCGCCTGGGCGCGCGGCGGCAGCTCCTGGAGGCCTGAGCCATGGCCGAGCCCTTCAAGCTGCGGCACGTGAACTCGGTGGTCGGCGTCTTCGTGCTGGGTGCGCTGGCGCTGGCGCTCCTGGGCATCGCCGCCGCCGGCCGGTCGCGCCACTGGTTCGAGGGGAACGTCGAGGTGGGAGCGCGATTCCCGGCGGAGGCCCTGGAGACCCTGGCCGCGGGCGCCCCGGTGACGCTCGGGACGGACCGGGTGGGCGAGGTGCTGGAGCTGGCCCCGGGCGGTGGCGGCGCCCGGGCGCGGCTCGGGATCCGCCGGTCGGCGCGGGAACAGCTCCGCGCCGACGCCCGCGCGGTGCTGCACGTCCCCCTGGGAGGCCTGCTGGGCCAGCCCACGGTGGAGCTGCGGCGCGGCTTCGCCGAGCGCTCGCTCCCCGAGGGCGCGGAGCTCCCCGGGGGCGGGGGGAGCGAGCTGACCGGCGACGTGGACCGGCTGGTCCGCCACGTGGACGAGCTGGTGGTGCGGCTCGGGCCGGTGCTGGAGCGCGTCGACGCCCTGCTGGCCCAGCTCGAGAAGGGCGGCGCGGGCAGCGAGGCCTCCGCGCTCCTGCACGAGGCGGCCGGCATCGCCCGGGGAGCGCGCGAGCGGCAGCTGGTGGCGGAGGCCGCCGGGGCCGTGGGCGAGCTCCGGGCGGTGGTGGCCTCGCTGCGGGCCGGAGAGGGAAGCGTCGGCAAGCTCCTCACCGATCCGACGCTGCACGACCGCCTGACCGGGGCGGTGGAGCGGGCCGACACGGCGCTGGAGAGCGTGGCCCGCCTCGGCGCCGCCGCCTCCGGCGTGGCCAGCGACCTGGGAGCGGTCACCGCCCGGGCCCGCAGCCGGGCCGACGACCTGGAGCTGCTGCTGGCCCGGGCCGAGACGCTGGTGCTGCGAGCCAACCAGACCCTGGAGTCCCTCCAGCGCCACTGGCTGCTGGGCGGCGCCACCTCGCCCGACGGGGCCCCGCCGGCGCCGCCGGCGGTGCTCGATCGCGGTCCGGAGGGACCGTGACGCGGCGCCCGGCGACAGGGATCGCCCTGCTGCTCGCGGTCGCGGCCTGCCGCTCCACCCCGCGCCCGCCGGCGCCGGTGGAGCGCGCCCTCCGCGACCTGCGGGCGGGCGACGAGGCCCGGGCCGGTGGCTCCCCCGCGGCCGCGGCCGCCCTCTATCGGCAGGCCGCCGCCGAGGCCCGCGCCACCGACCGGCGCGACCTGGCTGCCGACGCGGAGTACCGGCTGGGCCTGGCCCGCCTGGCGGCGGGGAAGCCCGCCGAGGCGGTGCAGGCCCTGGAGCCGGCCGCGGAGGAGGCCCTCCGGGCGCGGGAGCTGCGGCTCGCCGCCCGGGCCAACCTGGCGCTGGCGCGCGCCCGGCAGGACGCCGGCCAGCCGGGGGTGGAGGCCGCCCTGCGGCGGGCGCTGGAGCAGGGCCAGGCCGCGGAGGATCCGGTGGCCCGGGCCCTGGCCCTGGTCGGGCTGGCGAGCTCGGCCGAGCCGGCGGAGGCGCGCGCCCTGCTGGAGCGGGCCGCCGGCCTGGCCGGAGCCGACCCGGCGGTCCGCTGTCCGCTGGCGCTGCAGCGCGCCCGCCGCGCCGAGCGAGACGGGGCGGAGGCGGGCCCGCCCTTCCTCGCCGCCGCCGGGGAGTGCGCCGGCCAGGAGGACTTCGGCGCGCTCCACCTGGCGCTGGCCGGCGCGGCGCGGGCCGCGGACGCCCTCCCCGGCCCGGAGGCGGCGCTGGGCGCCGCCGACCTCCACCGGCGCGCGGCCGAGGCGGCCCGGGCGGCGGGGTGGGCCCCGGCCGCGGCGTCCTCGCTGCGTGCGGCGGCTTCGGCGCTGCGGCGCGCCGGGCACGAAGGGGAGGCGGACGAGCTGGAGCGAGGGCTCGGGGCGGGGGCGCCGAGTCCCTAGCTCAGGCCGGGCGCACCTCGTCGCGCCCGGTGGCCGGGTCGCGCGCCATCGCGAACCCCTGGACCCGCGGGACGGCTCGCCGCGCCTCGAGGTAGCGCTGGTAGCTCTCGGCGTACCAGCCCCGCGCCTCGAAGATCTCCTCGTCCACGCCCAGGAGCCCCAGGGCCACCTCGCAGGCCTCGCGCACCGCGCCCGCCCCGCCCGGCGCCCGGACCAGGAAGTCGCACAGCCCGCGCCCCCGCACGAAGCGCTCCACCAGCGGCTGGGAGGGGCGGGCCACCAGGAAACGCGCCCCGCAGCGCTCGGCCATGCCGAAGTCGATGACGTCGTCGAAGACGAAGATCAGCTCCTCCGGGCGCAGGTCCCGGGTCCGGCACAGGTGCTCCAGGGCCACCCGCTTGTCGAGGAAGCCCATGTACAGGGCGTCGAGTTGGTCGCGCTCCGCCAGCGCCTGGGCGGCGGCGTTCCCCTGGCCGCTCACCACCACCACCGGCGGGATCCCCCGCTCGCCGCCCCGCCGCCACAGCGCGAAGCGGAGCAGGTTGATCCCCATGGCGTCGAGCTCGTTGAAGCCCGGCGCCACCTCCGGGCCGCGGGCGCCGTTGCCCAGCACCCCGTCCCAGTCCAGGACCAGCGCGCGGCAGCGGCCCAGCCGCGCCGCCAGCTCCTCCGGCGGCGCCACGAAGCGGTCCGACCCCATCGTCTCCGCCAGCTCCGCGGCGGTCCGCCGGCGGCCCGGGTCAGCCAAGGAGGCCCATCCGCACCAGGTCCTGGACGTCGAGGAGGCCGACGGGCCGGTCGGCCTCGACCACCACCACGTTGTCCACCTTGTGCTGCTGGAAGATGCGCACGGCCTCGTAGAGCAGGGCGTCGGCCGAGACGGTGAGCGGCTTGGCGGAGTGGCCGATCTGCGAGAGCGGGCGGCCCAGGATGCCGGGGCCGTCGCGCTGCAGGTCGCGCCGCAGGTCGCCGTCGGTGAAGACGCCGGCCAGCCGACCCTGCTCGTCCACCAGGGCCACCGCGCCCAGCCGCGACTCGGTCATGCGCACCAGCGCCTGCGAGACCGGCTCGCCCACCCCGCAGATGGCCTTGCCCCCGGAGCCGATGGCCTCGCGCGCCCGGACGGTCATGAGGGTGGTGTGCTCGAAGAACTGGTTGGCGCCCACCTCGGTCAGGGCGTTGTCGCAGAGCCGCTGCAGCACGCTCCAGGGAACGGTGCAGACGTCGGCCCCCACCAGCATGGCCGAGCGCACGTGTTCGGCGTGGCGCACCGAGGAGTACATGATCTTGGTCTTGTAGCCGTAGCGGGCCTTGACCTGGGCGATCTGCTCGAAGAGGCGGTTGGCGTCCTGCCCCTGGTCGTGCATGCGCCCGGCCAGCGGGCAGATGAAGGCGGCGCCCGCCTCCATGGCCATGTACGCCTGGTTGAGGGAGTAGATGAGGTGAACGTTGACCCGGTGGCCGGCCCTGGTCAGGGTGTTGCAGGCGCGCAGGGCCTCCAGCGACACCGGCACCTTGAACACCGGCTCGAGCTTGAGCGGCAGCGCCAGGAGCTCGTGGGCGGCGGCGACGATCTCGTCGTGGGTCCGGCCCAGCGCCTCGACCTGGAGGTCCGGCACCATCCCGGACAGCTTGACGATGGCGCCCTGGATGTCGGTGATCCCGTGGCGGTGCATGAAGGTGGGGGTGGTGGTGAGCGACTTCACGAAGCCGAGCTTGAAGGCCGCCTCGATCTCGTTGAAGTCCACCGAGTCCAGGTAGAGGTCCATGGCTTGGGTCTCCTCCGGTGCAGGGCCCCGCCCGGCGGGCGGGGCCGGCGCGTTCACTCCCCCACCTGCTTGCGCACCAGCGCGTCGAGCTCCAGAAGCGGCGCCAGGAAGGCTTCCAGCCGGTCGAGGGGGTACTGGCTGGCCGCGTCGCAGTGCGCCCGGGCCGGGTCGGGGTGGGTCTCGATGAACAGCCCGTCCACGCCCGCGGCCACCGCGGCCCGGGCCAGCACCGGCATGAACTCCCGCAGGCCGCCGCGCGGGTCGGCGCTGGGGATCCCGTAGCGGCGGACGCTGTGGCCGATGTCGAAGACCACCGGGTAGCCGAAGGCCCGGAAGTGGTGGAAGGCGCGCGGGTCCACCACCAGGTCGTTGTAGCCGAAGGTGTAGCCGCGCTCGGTCACCACGATCTTGCGCGAGCCGGCGTCCTCCACCTTCTTCACCGGCTTGGCCATGTTCTCCGGCGCCAGGAACTGGCCGTGCTTCAGGTTCACCACCCGCCCGGTCCGGGCCACGCCCACCACCAGGTGGGACTGCATGCAGAGGTAGGCAGGGATCTGCAGCACGTCGGCCACGTCGGCCGCGGGCGCCACCTGCTCCGGGTAGTGGACGTCGGTGAGGATGGGCAGGCCCGACCGCTCCTTCACCTTGCGCAGGATGGCCAGCCCCTCGTCGAGCCCGGGACCGTGGTCGAAGGCCAGGTCGCTGCGGTTGTCCTTCATGAAGGACGACTTGTAGATGATGGGGAGCCGGAGCCGCTCGCCGATGCGCACCAGCGCGTCGGCGGTGCGCAGCATCAGGTCCTCCTCCTCCACCACGCAGGGCCCGGCCATGAGGAACGGCCCGGGGCCGCCCAGGGTGACCTTCCCCACCTGCACCTGGATCCTCGACATCGACCTTCCTCCCGCTTCACTGGGCAGCGCCCCGGCCCGCCGTGCCACCGGCGACCCGCGAGCGGGCCGGCATTATGGCGCAAAGGGGCGGGACGCGCTCGGAAAGTTCGGCGCGCCCTCAGGCCGCCTCGGGCGGCGTCGGGACCGGCTGGTCGGGCAGGTCGGGCGGCGGCTGTCCGCCGATGCCCAGCCGGTCGGCGATGGGGATCTGGGCGGCGATGACCAGCGCCGCCAGCTCCAGCAGCGGCAGGCCCACCGCCTCGGCGCCCCGCCGGATCTCGTCCCGGTCCACCGCCCGGGCGAAGGCCTTGTCCTTCATGCGCTTGAGCACCGACTCGGGCGGCAGGTCGCGCACGCTCTTGCTGGGCCGGATCAGGGCGCAGGCGCCCACGAACCCGGAGAGCTCGTCGGCGGCCACGATGGCCCTCTCCATGGGCGCCTCCGGGGCGATCCCGGTGTAGCCGGCGTGCGCCCCCACCGCCCGGATCAGGGGCTCGGGCCAGCCCCGCTCTCGCAGGATCTCCATGCCCCGCCAGACGTGGTCCTCGCGCGTGGGGTAGCGCTCGTAGTCGAAGTCGTGGACCATCCCCGCCACGCCCCAGGTCTCGATCTCCGCGGCCGCGGCGCCGGCGCGTCGGGCCAGCGCACGCATGCTGGCCTCCACCGAGAGCGCGTGCCTCCTCAGGGCTTGCGAGCGGGTGAACTCGCAGACGAGCGCCCAGCCCGCTGCCCGGGTCGGTTCGAACATGGCCCCATCATAGCGGGAGGGGCGCCGCCAGGCGTGGCCCGGGGGCCGCCCACCCGGCCACCCCCGTGCGCAGCCCGGTGGGCGTGGCGCGCCGGCCGGGCGCCTGCGCGGCCTGGGCGCCGAGGCTGGCGCCCGGCCCTGGGGGTCCTGGAGGGGTTCTGCGGCCTCTCCCGGCCGCCGGGGACCGGCTTCCACTCCGAGGTGGCGGGGGCGTCCCGCGACCCGCACCGCTTCAAGGGCTCCCTCCAGGACGCGGGCGGGGATCTGCTGCTCGACGTCAACGGGCCGCCGGAGATCGGGGCGATCGCCGACCAGGCCTGGGCCAGCGGATCGGCCTCCCAGACGGCGGTGGGCGGGTCGACCTCGGCGAGGCGGGCGGCCACCGCCGCGGCGGCCTCACCAGCGATCCCAGCGTCGCGTCCCGGGGGAGCTCCGAGCGGTGGCTCGCCTGCCTGGGCCTGCGCCCGGGCCCGGCCTTCCCCGTGGGCGGCCCCGGCTCGAACGGCCTGCTCCTGGGCCTGTGGACCTTCGCCCGCCGGATCTCGCCAGCCGTCGCATGCCGGTCCAGGTGAAGGGCGCCGGCGACGCGGCCCAGGACGGCGACCGGCGGGGCGGCCCGAGCATCGGCGCCGCCCCCCGCGTCGGCCTCGAGCTCTGAGAGGGGTGCCGGCCCCGGCCCCTGGCCCGGCCGCCCGCTTGCGGGTATGACGGGGGCATGCCCGCACCCACCCCGCCGGGCGGCCTGCCGCGGCTCTCCCCGGAGGAGCAGCTCCGCTACGGACGCCACCTGGTGCTCCCCGAGGTCGGCCCCCTGGGGCAGCGGCGGCTCAAGGCCGCGCGGGTGCTGCTGGTGGGGGCCGGCGGCCTGGGCTCGCCGGTGGCCCTCTACCTCGCCGCCGCGGGGGTCGGCACCCTCACCATCGTCGAGGCCGACCGGGTGGAGGCCAGCAACCTGCAGCGCCAGGTGCTCCACGGCACCGCCCAGGTGGGACGCAAGAAGGGGGAGTCGGCCCGCGACCGCCTCCGCGACCTCAACCCCCACGTCGACGTCGCCCTCGAGGACCGGTGGTTCTCGGTGGAGAACGCGCTGGAGCTGGTGCGGGCCCATGACCTGGTGGTGGACGGGACCGACAGCTTCGCCACCCGCTACCTGGTGAACGACGCCTGCGTGCTCGCCGGCAAGCCCAACTTCTACGGATCGGTGTTCCGCTTCGAGGGGCAGGCCTCGGTCTTCTGCGCCCCGGGCGGCCCCTGCTACCGCTGCCTCTACCCCGAGCCCCCGC
>Ga0335071_10001994_pt1 | contig 22020 bp, 23 predicted proteins | sample Lox_Sample_15_FD_206724 | JGI IMG/M metagenome (GOLD analysis project Ga0335071, IMG submission 206724) | Soil microbial communities from Loxahatchee National Wildlife Refuge, Florida, United States - Lox_Sample_1.5 | ecosystem: Environmental > Terrestrial > Soil > Wetlands | place: USA... | reverse complement strand
GCTATGCCTGGGGCGTGCTCGTTTATTTCATTGCCGTCATTCTCTGGGGCGGGCTGGTCCGCTCCACTGGTTCCGGCTCCGGATGCGGCAACCACTGGCCGCTCTGCAATGGCGTGGTTCTGCAGCACTCGCCAAGCGTCGAAACCATGATCGAGTTCACGCATCGCGCCACAAGCGGGCTCTCTTTCTTTCTTGTTGTCGCACTGCTCGCCTTCGTCGTCGCTACTACAGCGCGCGGCCACCTGGCGCGGATGGCAGCCGCAGCCGCTGTGGTCTTCACGGTGATCGAGGCCGCTCTTGGCGCCCTGCTCGTCAAGCTCGGCCTCACGGCTCAAAGCACATCGCCGCTTCGGCCGTGGTACCTCGCCCTGCATCTGGCCAACACGCTCCTGCTGCTTGCTTCGCTCGCGCTCGCCGCTCATCTGCTCAGCCGCAGCACAGGTTACTTGCGCTCGCAAATTCGTCTGCGTGCCCCCGCCGGCGCTCTCGCCTGCGTCTGCGCTTTGCTTGTCGTGGGAGTCACAGGCTCGCTTGCCGCGCTTGGCGACACGCTCTTCCCTGCGAGTTCGCTGAGCACGGCGTTGGCGCAGGACCTCTCGTTCTCCGGCAGCTCGCTCATCGGCTGGCGCTGGACGCACCCCCTGCTGGCTTTTCTGGCAGGTCTTCTACTCATCTGGACGGTGCTGCGCGCCATGCGCAAGAGGAGTCATTGGGACAACCGGGCTCTTGCTGCCGCCATCCTCTTTCTGCTCGCGGCCCAATTTGTGCTCGGCTTGCTTGACGTGATCCTGCTGGCGCCCGTCTGGCTGCAGATTGTGCATCTGCTCGGCGCCGATCTGCTCTGGGTCGCGCTGGTGGTGCTCGCCGCACGGTTTACGCTCGAGCCGGCAGCATAGGTCCATCCAGCATCGTTATCTAGTGTCGGTCAGGGCTTGCTGCGAAGGGTGTGTAATTTAATGGTGGCCAGGGACGGGATTGAACCGCCGACGCCGGCCTTTTCAGGGCCGCGCTCTACCACTGAGCTACCTGGCCTCAGTGCTGATTTGGGAGTTCGAGATTCCGCGAAGGAATTGGCTGGGGCGGGCGGAAAGCTTCAGATTCCACGTGCCGTGCGCTCAAACAACCTGAATCAGTATACCAACTCGCATGGGGTCGGCCAAACGTGGCGGCTCGGTGGGGCGGCTAGAGTAACCTGCCGAGCCGGAGGGCAGCCGGGCTAGCCAGGGCGTGCAACTCCCTCTTTGGCGCGAAACTCGTGCCCGCGGAGCTCGATTCGGCCTAAACTCGTTCCATGGACAACGAGCGCGTTCGCGAGTTCTGCATGGCGCTCCCGCACGTTGAGGAAACGCTGAACTGGGGCCATCATCTTGTTTACTGGGCCGCCCCGCGCGAGATTGGCGGCAAGATGTTCGCGATGACCGATCTGGAGGGCACGGGCCGCGGCGTCCTCTGGTTCCACTGCGGCGAGGAGCGATTCCATGAGCTGCTCGAAACCGAGGGCATCTTTGCCGCGCCGCACCTGGCCCGCGCGCACTGGGTAGCGCTGGAGCATTGGAACACCCTGCAATCGCGCGAGATTGAAGAGGAGTTGCGCCGCGCCCACGAACTGATTTCTGAAAAGCTCCCCAAGCGAACCAAAGCAGTCCTGGCCCTGCCGGAAAAGGCGCGGACAAAGCTCATTCGCGAGCGGAAGAAACTGCTCGGTCAACGGGCGCGGCAGGAGGAAGCCAAGAAGAAGGCGCGCTGAACGCCCGGAACCGGAGGCGTCATCGTTGCGTAATAAAAATAGATGAGGGTGTCCCCGGTCCCTCGCGCTTGGGGACTGTGGAGTCCACGGCACGGACGGTCGCGCCGGCCGGTTTCAGAGGTACTCGCCATGATCAAGTTTCTCTTGTGGTGCATTCTCCTCGTGCTCTGCTGGCCGCTGGCCCTCGTGGCATTGGTGGCCTACCCCATAGTCTGGCTGCTGCTCCTGCCCTTCCGTCTGGTGGGCATCGCTGTGGGCGGTGTCTTTGACTTGCTGAAGGCGATTCTCCTGCTGCCGTCCCGGGTTTTGCGGGCGATCTGAGCTCCTCCTTAATTTGCCAATTTTCACCTACTCGATCATACTGGTCATACTGGTCGTAATGATTAGATGGGAGAGCTTATGATCAACGAGGTCAATGCCGTCAATCTTCGTCGGAACCTGGGCGAGATGCTGAACCAGGTCCAATACCGCAAAGACAGTATCGTGATCAACAAGGACGGAAAGCCTGTGGCTGCCCTCGTCGACGCGGAGCTCTTTGCAAAGATTCGGCGCATGCGCGAGAACTTCGACGAACTGAGCGGCCGAATTGCCGCAGCCTACGCGAATCTCCCGGCCGAGCGAGGCATGGCTGAAATTAATGAAGCGGTGTCGGCAGTACGTCACAGCCGATGAGTAATCTGCGCGTCGTCCTCGATACAAATATTCTCTTGTCTGGTCTTGCTTACCCCGCGAGCATTCCCGGGCAGATCGTGGCCGCCTGGAAACAGGGCGCGGTGGACGTCATTCTCTCCCGCTACATTCTCGATGAAGTGTCGCGGGTATTGCCGCGAATGCCCCGCATTCATCTTTCGCACGATGAGATCGGAAACCTGGCAAATAGTCTCTTCTTCCTGGCGGAAGTAGTTGAACCCGTCCCGGTCACCGAGGACGCTTTGCGGGACAGAGACGATTTACCAATACTGGGAACTTTACTCGCCGCGAGCGCTGACTATCTGATCACCGGCGACAAGGACCTTCTCGCGCTGGCCGGCCGCTACCCGATCCTCACCCCGTCTGAGTTCTGGGCGAGGCACGGGGGGTAGAGTCATTCTTTCTGGACGAACTGGATCTGCGCACACCCTCCTGGCTCAATTCGAACCTTCCCGGGATCATCGTAACTGATGTCGTACTTCTCGAAGGAGAGCCCGGGCGATATCGCTTTGACGTTATAAACGCCCTCTGGAACGTTGATCTTGAATGCGCCCTTCGCGTCGGTTGCGCCCGTAAAGACACCTTTTTGCCCATAAGCACTGACGTGCACTCCAGCGATTGGAGTCGATGGATTATTCTCTTGACCCACAACTCCGGTGATCAGCCCGCCGCCATTCGCAGCGCCGATAGCGCGAATCTCTTCGAGTGACCTCCCAGCCTTTTCGAGCGGAGCCGAATTGCCACAGCCGTCGAGTGCCCATGCGCCATCCTGCGGAGAATAGAAAAGAAATAAGAGATATCTGGTGCCGTTCACCCAGGAGAAAGGTGCTCTTCCGCTGTCATTTCCCTCATAGACGCGAATCTGATCCGTATTCTTGCCTCGAAATACCTTCTCTACCCGCAGTGAATAAACGTGAGCTGGCTGGCGAAATACTCACCGCAAACGAATCTCGGTTGCGGGAGGAAGCAGAATGCGGCCATTATCGGCGGAAAGAGGGCCATTAAGACTGCGCACAAGAGCAGCAAAATGGATTTCATGGGTCAAGCCTAGCACGCTTCTGAAGGGCATCCCCAACGAGGGGCCCGACTTCGATCCGCCCCCGTTGACTAAACCCCGTCCTGTCGAGTCTTACCGAATGGTTCCTGGCGCAAGCCGGGACAGATCGCCTCGCTCCCGCCCCGGCGGCCGAGGTTTGGTAGGTTTATAGGCATGAGGATCGGTAGAATTCTTCCCCCGCTGCTTGCAGTCTTGTTTCTCGTGGCGGCTCCCTCCACGCGTACCCAGGCGCCTGACGCCGCCGCGAAAAACGCGCAGCAGGCCCGTGCCGCTCTGGATGCCATGGTGAAGGCGCTGGGCGGAGACGCCTGGTTGAACCTCAAGAACACGATGCGCGAAGGACACGTCGCGGGCTTCTTCCACGGCCAGCCCGACGTGGGCACCACCGAAACCTGGGAGTACCACCAGTGGCCCGACCACGACCGCATCGACCTCACCAAGCATCGCGATGTCGTCGATTTCTTTGAAGGCCAGAAGGGCTGGGAGGTAACCTACCGCGGCAAAAAGGAGCTGCCCAAGGACCAGGTGGAGGAATACCTCCGCCGCCGCGACCACTCCATTGAGAACGCCATCAAGGTCTGGCTCAAAGACCCGAAAACCATATTGGTTTACGAGGGCCAGCATCTGGCCGAGCGCCATCTGGCCGAGCAAGTCACGCTGATTTCGCCGGAAAACGAGTCCGTGACCATCCTGATGGACGAGCAGACGCACCTGCCGCTGCGCCGCGTCTTTGAGTGGCGCGACCCCGAGTATCACGACAAGGACACCGACGTCGAAGAATACGACGATTACCACACCGTCGACGGCCTCGCCACCCCCTTCACCATCTCGCGCATGAAAAACGACGAGCAGGTCCGCCAGTACTACGTCAGCAAGGTCGTCTACAACCAGACCCTCCCCGATGACTTCTGGGACGTGGACGCCGCCAGCCGCCGCATTAAGAAATAGTCCGGCGCATTCACCCCGGAGGGGCGCGCGAATTCTCCTGGCTGGTTTCTCTTCTTACGGACAGGATTCGCGGATTGCCGCCTCCGCGCTTATTTATAATCCAGTGAGCGGAAGCGACCATTTTCGCCGTCAACTGGAGTGCCAGCATGATCTACGACATCCAGGGAATCCTGGACTTGTTGCCCCACCGTTACCCCTTCCTGCTCGTCGACCGGGTTCTCGAATACGACCGCGGCAAGCGCCTGGTTGCGCTCAAGAACGTCACCATGAACGAGCCGTTCTTCCAAGGCCACTTTCCCGGCTACCCCATCATGCCCGGCGTGCTGGTGGTCGAGGCGATGGCCCAGGCCGGCGCGATCCTCATGATGTCGGAGATCCCCGACCGGCATAAGAAGCTGATCGTCTTCACCGGCATCGACGGCGTTAAGTTCCGCCGCGCGGTCACTCCCGGCGACCAGATCCGCTTCGAGGTCGAGGTGCTCCACTTCCGCAGCCGCATGGGAAAGATGGCCGGCAAGGCTTTTGTCGACGGCAAGCTCGTCTGCGAAGCTACGCTGACCTCGGCGTTGGTCCCGCGCGGAAGTGAAGAAAAGCCGTCCGAAGCTTCGGCCGCTCAAGTGGAATCGGCGTGAGCATCCATCCCAGCGCGATTGTTGCTCGCGGAGCGCAAATCCCAGCTTCGTGCACCATTGGCCCCTTCTCGACCGTTGGCCCCGAGGTGGTGCTGGGCGAGGAGTGCAACCTTGTCTCGCATGTCGTGCTCGACGGCCGCACCCGCATCGGCGCCCGCAACACCTTTTACCCGTTTTGCTCTATTGGCGTCGCGCCGCAGGACCTGAAGTACAGGGGCGAACCCACGCTGACCGAGATCGGCGACGACAACACCATCCGCGAAAGTGTCACCATCAGCCGCGGCACCGTCGGCGGCGGCGGCATCACCCGTCTCGGCTCTGGCAATCTGCTCATGACCTGCGTCCACATCGGCCACGATAGCCAGGTAGGCAGCCACTGCATCCTGGCCAATGCGGCCACGCTCGCAGGCCACGTCATCGTTGAGGATTATGCCACCGTCGGCGCGTTTTCGCCCGTCCACCAGCACTGCACGGTGGGCAAATACGCCTTCATCGGCGGCGGCACCATCGTCACCCAGGACGTGCTACCTTTCTCGCTCACCTCCTGCCGTCGCGAGAATAAGGCATTCGGCATCAATAAGATCGGCCTGGAGCGTCGTGGATTCACGCCCGAGCGCCTGAAAAACCTGCAAAAGGCCTTCCGCCTCCTGCTGGCCGCCAAGATGAACACCACGCAGGCCCTCGAGAAGATCCGCGGGATGGAAGGCGAAGACGTGGCGCTGCTAGCTGCCTTCATCGAGCGAAGCCACCGCGGAGTGATCAAGTAGCCATGAAGCTCGGCCTGATCGCCGGTAACGGCCGCTTTCCCTTCCTCGTCCTCGACGCGGCCCGCGCCGAGGGCCACTCCATCGCCGTGGCCGCCATCCGCGAAGAAACCGATCCCGAGATTGACCGCCGCGCCGCCGCTGACCCCTGCATCTCCGTCCATTGGCTCTCACTTGGGGAGCTTTCGCGCCTGATCGAGACCTTCCAGAAGGAAGGAGTCAAACAAGCGGTCATGGCCGGGCAGGTGAAGCACAAGCAGATCTTCAGCCATATCCGGCCTGACTGGCGGCTCGCCAAGCTTCTCCTCAACCTGCGCACTCGCTCCACCGATGTGCTGCTTGGTGCCGTGGCCAAGGTGCTCGCCGACGAAGGCATCGAACTGATCCACTCAACCGCTTTCCTTGAGCCGCTGCTCGCCGCCGAAGGCGTCCTTACCGAGCGCGCACCCGATGAAGAAGAGCACAAAAACATCGATTACGGTCTTCAGGTGGCGCGCACTGTGGCCGGCTTCGACATCGGCCAGACGGTGGTCGTTGCCGCTCAGGCCTGTGTTGCCGTCGAAGCCATGGAAGGCACCGACTCGACCATCGAGCGCGCCGGCCGCCTGATGCAAACGCTCGAAGGCGACGCCTCCACCCTCGAGCGCCGCCTCACGGTTGTGAAGGTCGCCAAGCCCAACCAGGACCTGCGCTTCGATGTGCCGGTCATCGGCCTGGCCACCATTGAAACCATGGTCCGCGCCGGGGCCAGTTGCCTCTCCGTCGAGGCCGGCCGCACCCTGCTCTTCGATCGTGGTGCGCTCCTCGCCCGCGCCAACGAAGCCGGAATCGCCATCGTAGCCTCACCGCATCTAATCTAAGAAGCTCGGTTGCCGATTTCTCTGCCAGGAGGCCTCGCGTGAGAATTTTTCTACTTACCGTCCTCGCTTTGGCTTTCGGCCTCGGCCTGTGGCGTTTTCGCCCGGTCCATGCGGCCGATCAGCCCATTCCCACCGCCGGTCAGCCCGCGCCGGAGTTCACCCTGCCCTCACAGGACGGCACGCCCATCTCGCTTACGAGCTATCGCGGCAAGTGGGTTGTTCTTTATTTCTACCCCAAAGACATGACCCCGGGCTGCACTATCGAGGCCCACAAATTTCAAGATGCGCTTCCGCAGTTTGAGGCTCGCAACGCGGTCATCCTTGGCGTCAGCGTCGACACGGCTGACAGCCACAAACAGTTCTGCGCCAAAGACGGGCTCACTTTCCACCTGCTCGCCGACCCGGACCACAAGGTGGTGAGCGCCTACGGTTCGCTCGGCGGCTACGGCCCTATTGTCATGGCCAGTCGCAATACATTCCTCATCGACCCGCAGGGCAAGATTGCGCACGTCTGGACCGGCGTGAATCCGGCCAACGCGGCTTCCGATGTGTTAGCCGAACTCCCGGCGAAGTAGCCGTTCCGCTCCCTGCCCCTTCAACGCAAAAAGTCCGCCGTAGCGGACTTTTTGCTTGCCCCTGATTTCGACAGGTTACTTCTTCTTGCCCTTTTTGCCGGCCTTCTTTCCCTTTGCCTTCTTTACTGCTTTTTTTGCCACCTTCTTTGGAACTGCCTTCTTGACCGCCTTTTTGGCCGCCTTCCTGGCAGGCGCCTTCTTGGCCGCCTTTTTTACGGCCTTCTTCGCAGCCTTCTTAGCCGGAGCCTTCTTCGCGGCCTTCTTGGCCGGAGCCTTCTTCGCAGCCTTCTTGGCTGGAGCCTTCTTCGCAGCCGCTTTCTTTGCGGGTGCCTTTTTCGCAGGCTTCTTTGCGGCAGGCTTCTTTGCGGCAGGCTTCGCCGCCGGCGCTACCGCGATCACGACGGGCTCCTCGACCTCGTCATCATCCGAAGAAGTCACCACCACCTCGGCGATTTCGATTTCATCGTCCTCGCCCTCTTCGGCCTGATCGAGATCCACTTCCTCGGGCTTCCCCATTGGGTCGCCGTCACTTCTCGCATACATCTTGAACGTGTCTTCCATCCGATGCCTCCAGCGGGTTGCCGCTGACTCTATTCTCCAATTGCGGCTCCGCACAGCGGCGCTCAAGACACCGCGAGCGGAAACCATAGTAGCAATACTTGCATGCAGGCGAAGCAAACTCAAGCACTGAATGAAGGGATGGACAAATTTTTCTATCGATTTGAAGAGGAGTTGGATTTCACGTGAGCTTTTTTCCGGGCTCCGCTCTTCTGGCTGGTGGAGGTTTTTGCGCCCGCGCTTTTCGTTTTCGCGCTTTGTGCAGGCGGCCGGGAGGCGCTCCGCGCTGTGCCGCTGTTGCGAGTTCGCGCCTTGGAGGAAGAGGCTGCTGCCGGTTCTGCCACGTGCAGGCGGCGGCCCGGTTCCACGCGGGTCCCCCCCTCTGAAATCTTGTTCCAGCGGCGCAATTGAGCCAGAGAGACTCCGAAGCGGTCCGCGATCGTGATCAGCGTGTCGCCCTTCCGTACGGTGTAGAGCCGCGTGCGAACCAGAGACATGGGCGCCGGCGGCGTAGGCACCACCAGCCCGGCAAGGTTCTGCAAAGCCGCGTTCTCGTCCAGGTGGTTGTTCGCGGCGAGCGCGGCGGGCTGAACGCTGTACTCCCGGGCCACTGAGGCAATCGTGTCTCCTTCTTTGACAGCGTGGTATCGCCAGGCGTTCCGCTTGTCTTCCGGGACAAGGGCGATGCGCTGTTCGAAGACTGTTTCCGTCCCGGCAGGCAGGCGCAGGTCGTAGGAAGACTCGGGCGGCGTGACCATGTGCAGCAGGCTGGGGTTCAGCGCCTCAATCTCATCGATCGGAGCGCCCACAAGATCGGAAACCAGGCGCAGGCTAACCGAGTAGTTCACCGTCACCGTGTCAGTCAGCACCGGCGGGTCGAGCGTGATGTCGTCGAATCCGTATTGCGTGGGGTGGTTGGCAATGATGATCGCCGCCAGGATTTCCGGAACATAGTTCTGCGTTTCGGCGGGCAGCTCGTGGCGCTGGTACAGCTCCCAGAAGTCGGCGTACCCGGTCTTCTGGACCTCACGCTGAATATTGCCCGCACCGTGGTCATAGGCCGCCATGGCCAGGTACCAGTCGCCCAGCTGATCGTAAAGATATTTCATGTAGCGGGCGTAGGCGCGCGTGGATTTCTCAGGATCGAAGCGCTCATCCACGTAGGCGTTGCGCGCCAGCCCGTAAACGGGCGAAGGCATGAACTGCCACATTCCCCCCGCGTGGGAGCGCCGGTTGAGCGCCCGCGGATTGAAGCCGGACTCGGCCACCGCCTGGTAGATCAGGTCCTGCGGCACGCCTTCTTCTGCCAGCACGCGCTGGATCATCGTCCGGTAGAGGCCCGAGCGCTGAAACGAGTGCAGCAGCGTATTGTGGCCTTTCTGGGTATAGGCGAAGAAGTTGATGAAAGCCGCCACGTAATTGTTCATCAGCAGCGGCAGGTCCGACTTCGTGGTGGCCAGGTCGGCCGTAGCTCTGGCCACCAGGTTGGGATCTACCGTGAAGGTGACGTCCTCGGCCACTTCGGACGGGGCAGGCTCCGCAGTGGCCACAAAGCCGTTACCCTGCTTGAGCGCCTCCATCTCAAGCCCATTCACTCCGTCCAGAATGCGGTCGAACTCATCGGAGAGCGCGCTGTTGCCCCTCAGATCGACGCCGCTTGTGAGCATCAGATCCACAGCCCGGTCGAACTCAACCTTGGCCTCGGGCAGGCTTCCGCGCTTGTAATCGGCCTCGCCGGCCGCATAGGCCGCCTCAACCTGCTGAATGATCTGTCTTACCTTCAGCTCTTCGGCCGTTGGCTGCGGCGGCGCTGGCGCCGGTGCGGGCGCTACGGGTGCAGGCAGAGCGGGCGCTGTGGCCTGTGGAGGCTGGCTCACGGGCGCGTTCCTGGACTTCGAGGGAGCGCATCCGTTCAGCGCGAGTGCTACAGGCAGCGAGCAGCAGAGAAAGATTGGCGCCAGGCATCGGATCCCGGCGAGCCCCTTCCGCCCGCATCTCCACGTTCCTTTTGGAGTCTCTTCTAGCACTATGCCGATGATAAGCTATGCCATGTAGGCCCGCCACGCCTTTGCCGGCCGAAGCCCTTCTACCGCAAGCCTTATGGACGCCACTCTCCTGCGCAATTTCGCCATCATCGCCCACATCGACCACGGAAAGTCGACGCTGAGCGACCGCCTACTCGAATTTACCGGTTCGGTGACCGGCCGGGAGATGCAGGCCCAGATTCTCGACGACATGGATCTGGAGCGGGAGCGCGGCATCACCATCAAGGCCCACGCCGTTCGCATGATGTACAAAGCCAGCGACGGCCAGACCTACCAATTGAACCTGATCGACACTCCCGGCCACGTGGATTTCAGCTACGAGGTATCGCGCTCGCTCTCTTCCTGCGAGGGCGCGCTGCTGGTGGTTGACGCAAGCCAGGGCGTCGAGGCCCAGACGCTGGCAAACGCTTATCTCGCCATCCACCACGGCCTGGAAATCATTCCCGTCATCAATAAAATCGATCTGCCCTCCGCCGACATTCTGCGTACGCAGGAGGCCATCGAAAAAGCCGTAGGCCTGGACGCGACCGACGCCCTCCCCATCAGCGCCAAGACCGGCCAGGGCGTGGCCGAACTCCTCGAAGCCATCGTCCATCGTCTCCCTCCGCCCAAGGGCGACCCCGCGGCTCCGCTCCAGGCGCTCATCTTCGACTCCTGGTTCGACGCTTACAGGGGAGTCATCGTGCTGGTTCGCGTGATGCAGGGGACGCTGCGCAAAGGCCAGCGCATCCGGCTGATGTCGAACGGCAAGGCTTACGAAATTGACTCGATGGGGGTGCTATGCCCCAAGCCGGTTGAAATTGCCGAGCTTGCGGCCGGCGAGGTCGGCTTCTTCGCCGCCACCATCAAGAACGTCGGCGACACGCGCATCGGCGACACCGTCACCGACGACGCCCGGCCCGCCGATCACGCCCTGCCCGGCTTTGAAGACATCAAGCCCATGGTTTTTTCCGGCCTTTACACGGTGGACTCGCATGAGCACACCCTTCTGCGCGACGCTCTTGAAAAGCTCCGCCTCAACGACTCGTCGTTCTTCTTCGAGCCGGAAAGCTCCGTGGCGCTGGGCTTCGGCTTCCGTTGCGGCTTTCTCGGGCTGCTGCACATGGAGATCATCCAGGAGCGCCTGGAACGCGAGTACGAGCTCGATCTCATTACCACCGCCCCCAGCGTCCGCTACCGCATCCTGCTGACCGACGGCTCCGAGAGGGAAATCGACAACCCCTCCCGCTGGCCCGAGCCGCAGTCGATCGAAGCCATTTACGAGCCCATCATCAATGCCCGCATTCTCACGAACGAGGAATACGTCGGAGGCATCCTCAAGCTCGTGGAAGAGAAGCGCGGCAAGCAGTTGAACTTCGAGTATGCGACGCCCACCCGCGTGATGCTCACGTATGAACTGCCGCTTAACGAGATCGTGCTGGACTTTTACGACCGGCTCAAAACCATCTCCCGCGGCTACGCTTCGCTCGACTACAACCTAGCCGGCGAATGGGAGTCGCCGATGGTGAAGCTCGATGTCCTCGTCTCGGGCGAACCCGTAGACGCCCTGTCGATCATCGTGCACAAGGACCACGCCTACGAGCGGGGAAGGGCGCTGGTTTCCAAGATGCGCGAACTGATCCCCCGCCAGCAGTTCGAAGTCGCCATCCAGGCCGCCATCGGGGCCAAGGTCGTCGCCCGCGAGACCGTAAGCCCTCTGCGCAAGAACGTGCTGGCCAAATGCTACGGCGGCGACATCACACGGAAGCGCAAGCTATTGGAAAAACAGAAGGAAGGCAAGAAACGCATGAAGCGGATCGGCAAGGTCGATATCCCGCAGGAGGCTTTTCTGGCCGTTCTCAGGGTCGGGGAAGAGCAAAAGCGGTAAGCCCGGCTTCGCAAGAAAAACACGGCAGCCTGGGCGGGGTGATGCCTTTGGTTACCTGTTATTCATATTGAATTGTGGAAAGTCGCGACATTGGCAATCTAGTAACTGCGGGATACGGTCCCGGCTGGGCCCCCTACGTGCTCTCATATAACTCTCAGTTATTGAATTAGATAGGGAAATTACCACAAATGTATCGCCGCTTGTAAAGGGAAATTTTGGGGTTTTGGGGGAGGCTTTCCAAAAGAAATCCACAAAATTTTCCACAGGAATCCGTTTTCTTCACGGAATCTTCTCCTTGCCAAAATCATGCGGCTTTGCTTTGGGCTCTTGTTGTGCTGGAAATAAAAAGGCCCCGCACAAGCAGGGCCTCCTCGATTTCTTCAGCCGCGTGTTACTTCGTGGTCGTGGCTGGTTTGGGTGCCGGAGTCGTTGTCTTTGGAGCCGTCGACGCTGGCGCCGCCGCCTTGGGTGCGGTTGCGGGCGTCGTTGTCTGGCTCGTAGCCGCGGGGGCCGGCACACCCGATTTCACGTTGTATGCATCGATCACGGCCTTGGTGATGTTGGTGCCCTGGGTGGCAAACAACACCGGCGAAGACGTTTCGCTCACGTCCAGAACCAGCGTGAATCCCTCTTTCTCGGCGTAGGCCTGCATCGAGTCGTACACCTTGGAAGCCAATGAGTTGTAAACCTGCTGAATCTCCGTCTGGTAATCGCTCTTGGCATCGTCGGAATCGCGTTCCAGTTGCTTCTTCTTGGCGTCGAGCGAGCTTTGCTTCGCCGCGCGCTCAGCATCGGTCATCTTGCTGGTCGTGTCGGACAACTGCTTGGTCAGAGTCTCAATCTCTGTGTTCAGCGTCTTGAGTTGCTGCTCCTTGGGCTCGTACTTCTTCTGCAGGTCCGCAAAGTCGCGTTGGCCCTCATTGGTTTGAGCAACAGCCAACTGAAATGCAATGACTGCAACTTTGGCCGGGCCAGCGGCAGCGGCAGAAGCCGCTGGGGCGGCCGCGGCGGCAGGGGTGGCAGTTGTTTGAGCTGCGGCGTTCAGGGCCAGGCCTGATGCCAGGGTGACGACGAATACTAGCAAACGCTTCATGTGGATGGAAAACTCCTTCTGCAATTCCCGTGATTTGACGCGAACGTTGCTGTGGCGAGATCGCCCGCAACCATCGCCTAGCTGCTTCACGATTCTTTTCAGCGGGAATCCCCGCATTGTGGCGCGGGGCAGAAAAAACACGTGAACAGATACGTCAGTAGTTACCCAAATGGATTATAGAAGCCGGTTCCAGGAGGGTCAAACCCGATTCTACAAGCTAAACCCGACTCTCCAAGCGCGGGGGGCCTGGCCCTTGGAGGATGGCTGAGGCGAAAAGATGGCCAGAGCGAGGAACGAGCAGCAAACGATAGAGCCGCCCGGCTGAGGTAAACTGAGCGGTTCCAAAGTTCCGATGGAAGGAAAGCATGAGCACGATCCGCATTGCCGGTGTGATTCCCGCGCGGCTCAACTCGACGCGGTTGGCCCGCAAGGTGCTGCGCCCGATTGCGGGGCGGCTGATGGTGGAGTGGGTGTGGCGCGCCGCCAGTGCCTGCGGCTTGATGGACCCCGTGGTTGTGGCCACCGACTCCGATGAGGTGGCCGCGGTTTGCCGCGAGCGCGGAATTGCTGCCGTGATGACCTCGCCGACGTGCGCCAGCGGCTCAGACCGGGTGCGCGAGGCGGCGCGGCAGATCGAAGCAGATATATATGTCAACATCCAGGGCGATGAGCCGACGCTCACGCCGGATTTCTTCCCTCCCCTGCTTGGGCTCTTCGACAGGCCGGAGGTCGAAGTCGCCACGCTCGCCGTCCGTTGCCCTCCGGAGGAGTTCGCGAATCCGAATGCGGTGAAAGTGGTGACGGCGCTCGATGGCCGGGCGCTCTATTTTTCGCGCGCGACGATCCCATTCGACCGGGATGCGACAGGATTCGCAGGCTACCGCAAGCACCTGGGAATCTACGCCTACCGCCGGGAGGCTCTCGAACGCTTCGCCGCGCTGCCGCCCTCTCCGCTAGAAAAGCTGGAGAAGCTGGAGCAGTTGCGGCTGCTCGAAAACGGCATCGCGATCTACGTGGCCGAGGCGCCGAGGGATACGGTCGGGGTGGACACGGAAGAGGATCTCGCAAAAGCGGAAGCCGTGCTGAGGAATGCGCAGACGAGCATTTGACAAACCGGACATTACTCAACGCAAGAGAGTTATTCTTAAGTCTTCGCATGACGACACGCATCCTTCCATCTCCCGACGTCTTCGCCTCTTGTCCGTTGGATGGCAAAGTGCTTGAGTACTATTCAGGCACGTTCGAGGCAGTGTACGTCTCCCTGAATCCATTCATCAGGCCAACTGGGATTGATAAAGCAGAATTCAAGCCTGGAACCTATCCCAGTCGCGCAAGAATCGTAACGAACTGCGAGCCGGTACCTTGGTCCGAGGTCACGCGTCTAGCAGGACTACCATCTCTTTCAGCGGTTGACATTGGGCTTCGGACAGGGATCGGTGGCTTAAAAAAGGAGTTTGAAAACCAAAGCTACGCCTCGGCGATCAATACCCTAAGTGACACGCAGAACATCCTGACGCCTCCAGAGGGGGTGTTTCCCGATTTGCTCCATGACACGATTCTCCAGGCCATACAGGGACTCGGATACGAGTGGCTTTGGGTTGGGGATGAGTTCTGCACCGAAAGGAAACTGCATTGGATCGATGATCTCAAGAATCAGGATGATGGTTTGACAAGAGGTCGTTTCAACGTATTCACACCGGACAAGCTGCTATTGTGGACCATCCACTGGGATAGCCATTTCTCATTTATCTGTTCTTCACAGCAGAACTTGGCTGCTATCAACAGCATGAGCGACCTTGAGGGTTTCTTCTGCACTCCATCAACGGAAGTCTATTGGAGCGTGCATCCTTAAGTGCGGGAAGTTACGCTGCGACCGGATTGCCGGTGGTCTCTTGCCTCGGCTGCCCGCGCAGGCTTAGAGCTTATCTTATGCAGCCGCCCGTTTAGGCCGACCGCCCTTCGCGCCGTTAATCCGGGCCGCCTGACGCTTCGCCGGAGTTTTCGCGCTTCCACCTTTGCGGCCCAGTTGTGCCATCCAGCGGCGGTTGCCGTAGACCCCTTCGATCAGCGCGGGAACGTAGAGATCGACATCGAGCTCCGGGAAACGTATGCCCGTTCCCCGGCCGAGCAGCTCGTAGTTCTCCGTTTGCTCATGCGTGGCATCGCCCAGTCCCTGCAGGTCCTCGATGGGCAGCGCCAGTCTGCGCCCGTTGCTGAGCTTAACGATTAGCAGATTCAGTTCCGGAACGTGCTCGACACTGCGAGCGACTGGCTCACGAGCGGCAAGCTTCGCTTTCTTGAGCGCGGCGTCGATCTCCGCATCGGTTGTGAGGACTTTATGTTCAGCCATGCTGCTTCTCCCAGAGCGTAACCAGCTCTTCGAAATGCCTTGCGACGACCTCAAGAACGTGCCGCACATCGGACCTCTTCCCGGTCCCCGGGCGGATCGCTCCGCTTCGGTCAGCAAGCGCGACCGCACCGTCAAGGCGGAGATCCACGATCACTTCCAGCCCGGCGTAGAAACCATGCACGTGCCGGGGCTCGTGATCCATCGAATAAGCGGTGAAACGAATGCCTTCAAGACGAACGGAGGACATTGGCTCAAATTTTAACCCAAGCCGATTGGGTTTGCAAGCCATCGTAGCTGAATTGCACGCAAGAACCGGAGTGCATGCGATCCGCATGATGGGCGACTATCATTTCATGAGCACCAGTCCGCAACTCGCATTCGCCGGCGAAATGACAAAAACAACCACTCCGCGCAAAGAACTGGCCACGGTCATTGACCCGGAGGTCGCCTGGGAACAGATCGTCGCGCGCGAAGCCGCAGCGAGTTTCGTCTACGGCGTTACGACGACGGGCATTTTTTGCCGCCCGGGATGCGCCAGCAGAAAGCCAAGGCGCGAGAACGTGCGCTTCTTCCGAACGGCGGACGAGGCCAAGGCGGCGGGGTTCCGGCCGTGCCAGCGATGCCGGCCCGCCGAGGCAGCGGGAGACGGGGCCAAAGACGCGAGCCGCGCTGCGATCGGCCGGGTCGTAGCGCACATCGAGCGCAATTCCGACAGGCCGGTGCGCCTGGAAGAGCTCGGGCGATTGGCGGGAATGAGCCCGTTTACGGTGCAGAGGCGGTTCAAGAGCGCCATCGGCGTGAGCCCGCTCGAATACCAGCGTGCGCTGCGCGCGGGAAGGCTGCGCAAGGCGCTCAGAAAAAGGGATTCCGTGACCGATGCAATCTACGATGCCGGCTTCGGTTCATCAAGCCGGGCCTACGAAGGATCGGCGCTCGGCATGACGCCGAGCCGCTTCCGCGACGGCGGCCGCGGCGAGCGTATCGCTTTTACGTCAGCTCGGTCGCCTTACGGCTGGATGATTGTGGGCGCGACGGAGCGGGGATTGTGCTGGCTGTCTCTGGCTGGAAGCGAGGCCGAAGCCGAAGCGAGCTTGCGCGAGGAGTTTCCGGCGGCGGAATTGAAGAAGGATCCGGGGCTCGCGCGCTGGGTGGAACTGGCCCTCGAATCGGTGCGCGGCAACGACGGGAGGCGAACCGAACGAAACGCCGCCGAGCTTGCACCGGAGCTGGACCTTCGGGGAACGGCCTTTCAGTTGCGCGTGTGGCAGGCGCTGAGGCGCATTCCGCGGGGCGAGACACGCAGCTATAGCCAACTGGCGCGCGAGCTGGGCGACGCTAACGCGACGCGCGCCGTGGCCCGTGCCTGCGCGCTGAATCGCGTCTCGGTGCTCGTGCCCTGCCATCGCGTGGTTGCGGCAAGCGGCGACCTGACTGGTTATCGCTGGGGCGTGGAGCGGAAGAGGAAGCTGCTGGAGGCGGAAAAAGGCGGCTTCTAGCAGGCTGCTGAAAGATTCGGGAAGAAAACCGCGAAGCTGAAGAAGCGAACGCAGCAGGGGCTGAAGCCCGCCTCTCATTTTGCTACATTTACGGCCCGGCTAAAGGCCGTGCCCTTATTGCAAAGCCGCCCCTAATCGAGTTTGCTGGCTCGTTCTCAGATTCTGATCTGTGTAGCTGGGGCGAGAGTGTGGCGCGTAAGAACTACCAGCGATCAGGAAGTCTTTGCCTGGTCCTCATTCGGCATCTGACGCTGAATCTGCGCGGTGTCAGCGACTTACAAGATTGAAAGAACGGCAGGGGACGTGCTAGGGGAGTTGCGTATCTCTGGAGGATACCTATGGACGCATCCATGCTCCCGGCGCTTGCGCCGGTTGCCAAGAAAGCCGCCGTCTTTGTAGCAGCCGCCGCAATTGCCGCCGGTGGCATAGGCTATGCCGTGCACGAGCGCCACATCGCTCAGGCTCAGGCGGCGCAAAATGCTCAGACGCTGGCCCAGCTCGCCGCCAAGAACAGCCAGCTCGAAGCTCAACTCGCACAAGCGAGCACACCCTCCGCGGAGACCGAATCTGCGGTACAGGATCGCTACGCGGCACCTGCCATCGCGAAGCCCGCGGCGGCATCTCCTTCGAGACAGAGTGCAAACCCCCGCAGCTCGACGACGCACAACGCACGCGATCCGCGCTATGACAAGATGCAGTTGCTGCTCGACTCGCAGGCCCAGAGGCTCGATGCGCAGGGCCAGAGACTTGATGCTCATGACAAGGCTATCGAGGGGACGCGCACCGACCTCGAAAACGCCAAGACGGAGCTGAGCGGTTCAATTGCCATGACACATGACGAGCTCGTGCTGCTCGAGAAGAAGGGCGAGCGCAACTATTATGAGTTCGATCTCGGGAAATCCAAGCAGTTCAACCGCGCGGGCCCGGTGAATATCCGCCTGACGAAAGCGAATACCAAGCGCCAGTATGCCGACCTGATGCTCGTGGTCAACGACCGCGACATGCAGCAGAAGCACGTGAATCTTTACCAGCCGACGATGTTTTACCAGCCCGACACCCAGCAGCCGGTCGAGATCGTGATCAACGACATCTCCAAGGACCACATTCATGGCTACGTGAGCGCGCCCAAATACCGGAAATCGGATCTTGCGGCGATGTCGAACGCTGGCTCCAGCTCAGGCTCGCAACAGGCGAGCTCCAGCCAGGGAGACAACGGAATCGTGGGGCAGGAGCAGGCGGCGAACTCTACCGCAACCAGAAAGCGGCTGCCTCTGCCGAGTCAGTGATCAGCGGTCAGGGATCAGTTATAAGCGGCGGTTCCCCCAAAAACCCACAGTTTCACGGCTCCACGACGGCTGTGAGACTGTGGGTTCCGTTTACAGCGGAGTTAGCGGGGCTAGCGGAGTTAGCAAGTGACCATGGGGGAATTCGCCCTCATGGCCGGAGCCTGGCGGCGCATCCCGTTGGTGGTCCTGAATTGTCTGCAAAATCTGTACATACATCCTCTACCCCTCTGCCCCTCCCCCCGGTATGTTTTGAGTAAAATCCTCAGTCTGCCTGGCTTACCGGCGTCGATCTACCCTAACTATGCAGAAATAAAGGAGTTGATGGCAAATTCTTGCAAATTATAAACTTAGGGGTCAAGGTAAGAGACCAGATCAGCGGGAGTGCTCGTCCACTCCTGAAGTTATTGTGCGGCAGAAGGAAGAAATTATACGCAAAGGCTGGCGAGCGGAGTTAGCGGGGTTAGCGGTGTTAGCGGAGTTAGCAGAGTCAGCGGCGCGAGCGGGGCAGAGTCCGCCCATCCGATGTCGTCGGATTCTGTCCCGTTAGTAGTATTCTGTCCCGGAGATCGTCTTCTGATTCGACCGGGGATGACTGAACGACAATCCAGATTTGCGATCAGGAGGGAACCATGAAGCTTGTCATCAGCGTAGTTGCCGCCGGCGTGTTTGCCGTTGGTCTCTGCGGCTCGGCTTTGAGCGCGCAGACTGCGGGCGCTCCGGCTGCGTCGGCGGCCAACCCGATCATGAGCGGCGAGAAGGCCATCTTCGCCAGGGCCAAGGACGACGTGCTGCGCTCGGCAGAGAAGATGCCGGAGGAGAACTACGCCTTCCGGCCCACTCCCGAGGTGCGCACTTTCGGCCAGTTGATTGCGCACGTGGCCGATGGGCAGTACGAGTTCTGCGGGCCGGTGCTGGGCAAGAAAGGCCCCGATGCCAGCGTAGAAAAAACCGTTTCCTCGAAGGCCGGCCTGATCCAGGCGCTCAAAGATGCCTTCGCCTTCTGCGACGCGGCCTACGACAACCTGACCGACGCCGACGCCGGCACGCAGGTGAAGCTCTTTGACCACGATATGGCCAAATCGGCCCTTCTCACCTTCAACACGGCTCACACATTTGAGCACTACGGGAACATCATCACCTACCTGCGGATAAAGGGGCTGGTGCCGCCTTCCAGCGAAGGCAGGCCGGCCCAGACCCCACAAAAACCGCCGGAGTCTCAGCAAAAATAGAGCGGCCGGTGAGGTTCTCCGCCCACCCTAGCGACAAAGACAAAGACGTCGCGAGGGTGGGGCACCGCGGCGTCGTGAGGGCGGGGCGCCGCAACGAGCCCAGCACGGAAACCTCGTCCTGCATTTTCGAGGTTAATCGTTCAAGTCGGCAAGAACTGTTCCGATAACCGATGTGAAGGCTCCCTCGGGTGCATTCAGGCACGGAGAAAACTCCGGCAGCGAGCTTCTGCCTGAAGATCGAGGAAGCCGATGATGCATTTTTTTGTGAGTCTTTAGAGCCAAACCACAGTAACCGTATTCTTTTTGGGCTTTTCAGAAAGGTGGAGTCTTCCCGCGGGAAGACTCCACCTGGCGATTTCCCCTTCGAGACACTCCTGCTGTGGTTTTGCTGGAGACTGCTCGATGACGATCCTCTTGGCTGGCCGTTCTGCAGCTACGCGAAGGAGTTCCCTTGGACTTGGTATCGGAAACAGATCATCAGCCCCCCGCCCGATTTGCCGCTCGACTACCAATCCTTTCCAATCGCGAAAGGGTGATCGGGTACAAGCTGCTATTTCGAACGGCTAATTTAGAGAACTCTTTTCCAGGAATCCAGTATGATGCTGCGACGCGGGGCATCATCGACATGTCGAGCCTAATCGGCCTGAACACCTTGTGCGATGGCCGTTTAGCCTTCATTGTTGCCACCCGCGAGATTCTGTTGGATGAGGTCTTTGCACTGCTTCCAGCGGATGAAATCGTTGTGGAGATTGATGACAAGGTAGTTCCCGATACCGCAGTTCAGCAGGCCTGCCTGAAGTTGAGGCGCGAAGGCTACACGTTCGCTCTGGGACACTTCACGGTCGATGATCCGAGGGAATCTCTTATAGAGCTCGCTGATTTCGTCAAGATCGATATCAAGCGGAATGCGTTAAGCGACCTCTACAAGCTTGTCAAAAGGCTGAGTTCGGGCGGCCGGCGGCTTATCGCTGAGAAAGTGGAAACCAGAGACGACTTCGAGTTTGCAAAGAGTTTGGGCTTCAACCTTTTCGAAGGGTTCTTCTTCCGGACGCCGGAAATCAAGCGGGCGCGCGGGGCACAATCTAACCGCCTCGTGCTCCTCCGTTTGCTCGCGATCACCTCAAAGCCCAATCTCGACTGGGGAGAGATCGAAGACGTCATCAAGGCAGATCCGGCGCTTTACCTACGCCTCCTTCGACACCTGAATTCCGCAATCTTCGGGCTGCAAAATGAGATTCGTTCGATCAAGCAGGCGCTAACATTTCTGGGAGAAGAAAAGGTACGAAGATGGTGCCGCCTGGCTGGGATGCTGGAACTGTCGCGAAACCGGCCATCAGATTTATCACTGGCGGCGCTTGTTCGTGCCCGATTCGGCGAACTTATCCAAAACAAGGAAAATCGCTTCGGTGCGGATCTGTTTCAAATCGGCATTCTCTCCCTCATGGACGCAATCCTCGAGATTCCAATGAAAGACGTATTGGCGGGATTATCGTTGGATCTCGAATCCAAGACTGTGTTGATGGAAAATAAAGGGCCTCTGTCTCCGCTGTACGAGCTGATGCTGAAGATCGAAGCTGCAGATTGGCCCGCCGTCCTCAGGCTATGCAGCCGACTCGGTTTTAACCCCCAATTCGTCGCTCAATGCCACTGGGATGCAATGGAATGGGCACAGTCGGTCAGGGAACAGGCGTAACGGAATGCTTCTCGGGCCTTTCAGAAAGGTGGATTTTTCTTGAGGGGAAATCCACTTGGCAATTCCGGCTTCGAGACACCCCTACTGTGGTTTTGCTGGAAGCGGGGCGAGAAACGCCTTACTGCACACCGAGCACCTTGACGATGACGCGTTTGCGGCGGCGGCCGTCGAATTCAGCGTAGAAGACGCGCTGCCAGGTGCCGAGGTCAAGCTTCCCGTTTGTCACCGGCAGGGTGGTTTCGTGGTGGAGGAGAAGCGACTTGAGGTGAGCGTCGCCGTTGTCTTCGCCTGTCTGGTGGTGCTTGTAGTTGGGGCGGGCGGGGGCGAGCTCTTCAAGCCATTTGCCGATATCTTCGATGAGGCCGCTTTCGTTGTCGTTGACGTAGACGGCGGCGGTGATGTGCATGGGGGAGACGAAGCAGAGGCCGTCGCGGACGCCGCTGCGGCGGACGATCTGCTCGACCTGATCGGTGATGTGCACCATCTCGCGCCGGTTGCGAGTTTCAAAGACGAGGTATTCGGTGTGGGCTTTCACGGTGCCTCCGTGGGTTCAGTGTAGTGCGCGGCCCGCAGGCGGGGATGCCTGCGGTAAGAGACAGGTTAATGAATTAGCAAGTTAGCGTCCGCTAAAGCGGACTTTGGCAAGTTAGCAAGTTAGCGCGTGGAGAACCTTTCTTTGAGCAAGCTCTCATCTTGTGCGCTACCGAAACCGCCCCTCAATGATGTTCATGGCCTCTTTCAGATTCGTACCAGATCGCGCTGGATGCGGCCGGTGACCCAGGCGCGGCCGGGGGCAGTCATCATGTCGATTTCGCTGCGGATGCCGAACTCGGGGAGATAGACGCCGGGCTCGACGGAGAAGCAGGTGTTGGGGAGCAGCAGGCGCTGGTCGTGGGTTTCGAGGTTGTCGAGGTGGGCTCCGGCGCCGTGAAGCTCGCGGCCGATGTTGTGGCCGGTGCGGTGGGTGAAGTAGTCGGCGAGGCCAGCGGCGCGGATGACGCCGCGGGCGGCATCGTCTGCCTCGAAGCCGCGAATGGGGCGGCCGGCTGCGAAAGCCTGCTCGACGGCGGAGATGGCCGCGTCACGGGCGCGGGTGACGGTGGCGAAGACGGCGAGCTCGCGGGCTGAGG
>Ga0335071_10001993_pt1 | contig 22024 bp, 17 predicted proteins | sample Lox_Sample_15_FD_206724 | JGI IMG/M metagenome (GOLD analysis project Ga0335071, IMG submission 206724) | Soil microbial communities from Loxahatchee National Wildlife Refuge, Florida, United States - Lox_Sample_1.5 | ecosystem: Environmental > Terrestrial > Soil > Wetlands | place: USA... | reverse complement strand
GTGGGGGCTCTCGCGCGCGATCTCGAGCGCCTCCTCGCGGCTCCGCGCCTCGATCACCCAGAAGCCGCCGATGACCTCCTTGCTCTCGGGGAAGGGGCCGTCGCTCACGACGGCCGTGCCGCCGCGCACCCGGACGAGCGCGGCGTCGTCGTCGGGGGCCAGCGGCGCGCCGCGCCGGAGCCGGCCCCGGGCCGCGAGCTCGCGCGCGTACTGGTTCATCTGCGCGAAGCCGCTCGGCTCGGAGGGGTCGCCCTTGCGCTCGGTGAAGAGAAGCAGGAACTCCATGGCATCGTCTCCTCGAGGGATGGTTCACCCTCTCGTCGAACGGCGCCACGCCGGATCGACACCGGCTCCCGCGGGGCGCCCGGTTCTCGGGGCCGCGGGGCTCGCGAGCGCTCAGAGCTCGACGTGCCCCTTCCATGCGGGATGGGGCGCGAGGTCGAGGCCGGGATCGCGGTTCGCGGGATCGAGCAGCGTCTCGAGGCCCGGCTCGCCGAGGACGCGGATCGACGCCGGATCGGGGAGCCGCAACGCCGGCGTCTCGAGCAGGTGCTGGAAGGTCTTGAGCTTCCGGTAGTCGAAGCCCATGAGGCGCGTCGCCACGAGGTCGACGGCGGCGGGATTGAAGCCGGCCACCAGCACGCCGCAGTGTCGGGCGTCCGGGACGAGCGGCCCCTCCGCCTCGCCGGCGGTGATGCCGTCGATCACCGAGAAGACGCGGCGCATCGGGCGGTCGTGGAGCCTGCCCTCGCGGTCGGCGTAGAGGAAGGCGCGCCAGAGGTCGACCGCCATCCGCCACGCCGAGTCGTTGCCGTACCAGTTGCCCGCGTCGACCACGCGCGTGCCGGGCCGGAAGCCGAGCGGCCGCAGCACGGCCTTCGCGACGGACCGCGCCGTCTCGTACAGGAAGTCGAAGAGCGGGCTCTTGCGCGCGAGCAGCACGTCGGACGCCAGGCGGTGCATCCGGACCGCCGCTTCGCTCCGCGCGCTCAGCATCGCGTCCGGGAACTCGTCGCCGCCCTCGTGCGGCGCGCCGACGCTGTAGTGGACCAGGCAGTTCTTGTTGGTCGTCGTGCCGACGAGGCCCTTGATGTTCAGCGTGACGCCGACCTTCTTGTGCGTCTTCAGCTTCGGCACCAGGATCACGAGGTCGGCGCCGAGGATCGTCCGCGCGACGTGGTAGATCTGCGTCTCTCCGTGGTGCAGGCGGTTGGTCTCGTCGCGGTTGAAGTCGGCGCCGTAGTAGCGGCGGTTCACCGGATAGAGCGCGCTCGCGCGGCCGAGGTCCACGCCCACCTGGCCCTCGGGATCGCCGTCGAGCGGGAAGCGGTTGCGCGAGCCGCCGCCGGTGCTCGGCGCGCTGCGATCGAACCAGAACGTGCGCAGGTCGCGGAACTCGATCTCGAAGCCGAGCGCCTCGCGGTAGAGGCGCTGGATCGACTCGATCTGGATGCGGTCGACGAGCGCCTTCGGATCGCAATCCATCTGCGGCGCGTCGGCGACGATGATGCGGCCCTTCCCGCGCAGCGCCAGGTAGCAGTAGTCGATCAGCGGGCGGAGCACGGAGCTGTGCGTGATGATGCTGAAGAGGTCGCCGCCCTCCTGGTGCTCGCTCTGCACGTAGTTGGGCTTCAGCACGACGGTCTCGCCCGGCCGCAGCAGCTCGCCGAGCGGATTCCAGTCGCGGGTGCCGGCGCGCGCGGCGTCGAGCCCGAGCCGGAGCAGGACGTCGCGAACGCCCTCGTACACGCGGTTCGGCTCGCCGGCGACCGCGTCGAACGGGTACTCGGGGAAGCGCTCGTGCGGATGGAAGGGAGGCTCGGTCGGATAGCGCGCCTGCGGATCGCGGTGCACGGCGACCGCAGTGCGCGCGAGGAGCTCCGAGGCGTCCATGAGACTCCATTCTAGCCCGCCTCGGCGCGCCGACCCAGCATGCGCAGGAACGCATTGCGGAGCTCGTGGTCCTCACGCAGAACCAGCAGGCCGTACGGCACGCACGCCAGCACGGCGGCCACCGACACCACCGCGTCGCTCGCGCCCGCCCAGCGGGCCGCGAGCGGGATGGCGGCGGTCGGCACCGCGTAGAGGAGGAGCCGCAGCACGTGCTCCCAGATCACGCGGCCGCGCGACCGCGTGAGCCGCACGCAGATGATGAGGCGCGTCATGCCGAAGGCGAGCCCCATGAACGCGTAGAGCAGGATCGCGGCGCGCGCGTCGTGCAGCACGAGCCCGCCGAAGGCCAGCGCGGCGAAGCCCGCCGAGACGGCGAGGACGTTCAGGAAGACCTCGAGCCGCTGGCGCTCGAGCACGAGCAGGATGCGGCTGATGCCGCCGCCGACGAAGCCGCCGAGCTGGTCCACCGCGAGCAGGCCCGCGAAGAGGCCGGACTCCGCCCAGCGCGCGCCGAAGACCGACGAGAAGAGCTGGGGGCCCGCGACCAGCAGGATCAGCGCCGGGAGGAGCGAGATCGTGATCAGGCGCTTCCCGACGCCTTCGACCAGGTACGAGAGGTCCGCCTCGCGGTCGCGCGACGCACCGGCGCGCTGGAAGAACACCTCCGCGATCGCCAGGCCGAAGATCGTGAGCGGCGCAACGGTGGCCCGACGCGCGAGGGTGTAGAAGCCCGTCACGGTCGCGGCGAAGACGGCGTTCAGGAAGATCGTCGGGATCTCCGCGGTCGTCTGCGAGAGGACCGACGTGGCGGTGACGAAGTATGGGAAGTTCCGGTAGCGGACGGCCACGCGCCGCATCCCCGCGAAGGAGACGCTGCGCGCGACCCGCACGGCGTCCTCGCGCAGGAAGAAGACGCCCTGCACGACCGCGGGGACCAGGAGCCCGACGACCGTCGCCACGAGGAGCGCGCGACCGGTGCCCGCTCCGAGCCAGCTCGCACCGATGGCGACGCCCGCCGTAGCCGCGGCGCCGAGCACGCGGACGACGGCGAGCAGCACGAACTGCTGCTTCCGGCTCTGGAAGGTGCGGAGCGGCGAGCCGAGCCCGGTGAGCACGAGGCCGAGCAGCAGCAGCACCCGGTGGTGGCCGAGCTCGCCGAGACCGAGCGCGGCGAGCGGCGCGTCGCCGAGCACGAGCAGCGGGATCGCGACGAGCACCGTCGTGCCGAGGATCAAGAGGAAGCACAGGCCGAGCAGGTCGGCCGTCTCCTCGTACTCCTTCGGGAGCACGAGCGCGAGGTAGTACATGAAGCAGCCGAACGGCGTCAGGATGCCGAGCGCGGAGCCGTAGATCCCGAGCAGGCCGAACGCCTCGGGCGAGAACAGGCGCGAGAGCAGCGGGCCGGTGATCAGCACCAGCGCCTGGGCGATGCCGGTCCCGACGCTGAGCGCGACGACGCCCCCGACGAAGCCCGAGCCCGCCCGGGTCTCGCGCGGCGCGGAGTTCAAGCGTCCCCGAACTTCAGCGGAAGCTTCTGGATCAGGAAGCGCTGCTTGCCCGAGACCGTACGCGGGATCTCGGGGACGGACTCGACCCGCAGCTCGACGTCGTCGCCGAGCTTCGCCAGGAGCGCCTTGCGGATCCGCGCCGTGCTCTCCTCGGTGTAGCTCGGCTTCCGGACCACGTTGAACACGACCAGCCCGGGGGTGTCCTGGAAGAACTGGAACTGGGCGACCTCGTCGAAGACGTCGGAGTGCATGTTGAGCGCGGTCATCGAGATGAGGCGCCCTTTCCCCGTCACGATCAGCTCCTGGAGCCGGCCGTCGATGCCCGCGAGGAGCTGGTGCTGGCGCCCGCAGGCGCAGGTGCCGGCGCGCACGACGGCGCGGTCCGCGGTGCGGTAGCGGATGAAGGGCGTCACCCAGTTGCTGAAGCCGGTGGCGATCACCTCGGCAATCTGGCCATCGCCCGACACCGAGCGGCCGTCCTCACCGATCAGCTCGGTCACGCCGTACTCGGGCACCACGTGATAGTCGGCGTTGCGCTCGCACTCGGCGGACAGCGCGGCGCGCTCGCTGTGGCCGTAGAACCCGAACGTCCGGCACCGGAAGGCCTGCTCGATCGCCTCGCGCTGCCACGCGTACAGGTTCTCCGAGCCGCACAGGACCACCTCGACGGACCGGATCGGCTCGATCTTCCGCTCGAGCATGAAGCGCGCGAGGATCGCGATCGCCGACGGATAGGCCTCGATGAAGCGGAAGCCGGAGGCGCGGATCTTCTCGACGTAGCTGGGCATGTACTCGTCGGTGAGGTGGTACGACGAGAGCACGAGGCGCCGCGTGCGAGGGAGGTAGAGCCAGGGCTTGCCGCGCTCCGCGCTGTCGACGACGGCGCCGCGGAGCTGGATCGAGCCGTCGCCGTAGTGGTATCCGACGCGGCCCCAGATCGAGAGGATGTGCGCGTCCTCGAGCGGACTCGACTGCTCCCGGTCGTTGTAGAAGCCGACGGGGACTCCCGTCGACCCACCGGTCGTGACGTACTGGCGCCGCGCCGCGGGCCAGTTCTGCGCGGTCAGATCGGGCAGGTTGTCGCGCAGGATCTCCTTGGTCAGATAGGGGAGCTTCGGGAGGTCGGACGCGTCCTGGATCTGGCCCGGCGAGAGGCCCCGCTCGTCGAAGACGCGGCGGTAGTAGGGGACGTTGCGGTAGGCGTGGTCGATGAGGCGGCGGAGCTGCTCGTTCTGGTAGGCCTCGATTCGCTCGCGCGGCCACCACTGCGACTCCTGCAGCAGCCGGAACATCGCCTCGTCGTAGCGCCCGAAGCGGAATCGGGGCGGCAGCAGGTACGACGCGCCGGCGCGCAGGTAGCGCGCGCCGTGCCAGAACGCTCCCCACGCCCTCCCCTTCCGCGGGAGCTTCATCGACCCTCCCCCGGCACGTGGATCGCGTAGCGGACGACGGCCGGCAGCTCGAGCTCGCGCGTCAGGACCAGCACCGGATGGGGCTCCTGCTCTCCGTAGGCGGCGGAGTATGCCGCAGTCTCGAATGACGTCGCGAAGCCCTCGGGCGGCTCGAGCCGGCAGAGGATCCCCTCGCCGGATCGCATCGCGATCCCGCCCGGCCCGCTCTCGGCGCGCACGCGCGGATGCAGGTGGAAGAGGATCTCCACCCGGTGGCGCCCGCTCCCGGAGAGCTCCTCCTCGATCCGCACCTCGCGGCTCGTGCAGGCGATGCGGCGAAGCACCTCGCCGAGCCCGGGAAATCGCCGGTAGCCGTCGTGTCCCAGCTCGAAGGAACCTGCCGACGGGCTGCGCATCCACGCGCGGAGGCCGAGCGGCCGCCCGAAGACGGCGTCGGCGCGGATCTCCCCCTGCTCGCGCCCATCGATCACGACGACGTTGTGCGCGCGGGTCGCGCGCTGCGCGTAGCGGCGGTGGATGTCGCCGGTGTAGGCGAGCGTCCCGGGATCGACCAGCACCGGCTGGCCGCCGACCCGGAGGACGAAGCTCGTCTTGTCGAGGTGGTGGTGCCCGCTGTGCCCGTTCGCGTCGACCGGGCTCGCGGTGGCGCAGAGGCCGTAGCCCTCCTCGCGGTGGAAGCCGTAGCCGGACGCCGGGAAGATCGTCTGGAGCTCCCGCCCGGAGCCGGCGTCCCCGCCGAGCGCGACGCGCGCGAGCGGTGCGAGGAAGCCGTGATCGAGGGGGTCCGCGTCGAAGTAGCGGTCGAAGACCAGGACGCGCGCGTCGCTGCTGTCTCCGAACTGCGGCGAGCGGCCGAACGCGGCCAGGTAGCTCGAGACCAGGTCGAGCGCCCTGCCGAGGCGCTCGACGACGGCCGCGCCGAGGCGACGGCCGCGCGCGGCGAGGAAGGCGCCCGCCACGAGCGACGCCTCGAGCGAGAGCTGGTGGTAGTGCACCGCCGCCTCGAAGCAGCCGCCGTCGTCGCGGAACTGGCGCAGGATCTCGGCCTCGAGGACGGGCGCGACGCGCGCCGCCACGGTTTCCGCCGCGGCGCCGCGATGGCAGAGTGCGATGCACAGGAGCCCGGCGGCCGACACGAGGAGGTGGTTGTTGCCGTCGCGCTTCGGCGGCGAGAAGTCTCGGGCCAGGACCGTCTCGGCGTGCGCCCAGAGGACGCGCGCGTCGAGCGGCGACGCGCCGAACCAGAGCATCCCGACGGCGAGGTTGAGCCCGCGGAGCGCGATCTCCATCTCGTTCTGCCAGTTCACGCCAAACAGGTAGGGGTTGGCGTCGCGCCACGAGTCGATCAGGCGCCGGAAGGCCGCGGGCAGGCGCTCGTCGCCCGTGCGGCGATGCGCGGCGACGAGCGTCGGGATCTGCTGCAGGCGCGAGAGCTCCCACGGGATCAGGATGTCCGCGCCGCGGTCGATCTCGATCCGGATCCTGGGATACGGGACGAGCGGATAGCGATGCCCGGAGTGGACGTCGCGATGCCAGGAGAATCCGGGCTCGCCGAGCCGGACCGGAGCGCCGAAGACGCGCATCTCGCCGGCGAGGAGACGCGTCTCTGCGTCACCAACGCCGCACGTCGCGAGCAGCGGGGCGAGGACCCCGCGCGGGCCGAGCAGCGCCTCGCGGAACGCGGCGTCGAGCTCCGGCGCCTCGACCCGCTCGTAGCGCGCGCGGAGGCGGATGCGGACCGCCTCCACGCGATCGCCGAGCCGCCGCCGCAGGCCCCGGACGATCCGCGACGCCGCGCTCAAGCGCTGGAGTCTCCGGCGATTCCGGACATGTGCGAGGGGCGCAGCGTAGCATCACCCGCACGCACGCTGCAGCAAAGGCGCGATCAGCCGTGCACCGAGATCACCTCGTGGCTCGGGCGGCAGATCGCCGCCAGCGTCTCGCAGAGATCGGCCGGCCTTCGGCGCCATGCCTCTCAGTGCGCCACCTCGAGCAACACGACGATGTGAGTGGCCACGAGGGTCTGACCCGCTCGCCCCTCTTTCGGTTCGCTGCGCGGCTCGACCACGACGCGCTCGCCGACCTGGACGTCGCGGATCGCGATGCGCGCGCCGTGCTTCTCGACGACGGTCTGCGGATCGGCCACCACCGTGTAGCGGCCGTGGTCGTCCTCCACGACGAGCCGATCGGGTTGCGTCTCCTTCACCGTCGACGGGGTCAGGAGCTTCGGCGCGAGCGGCACCGCCGTGACGGTCAGCGCCCCGACCATCGCGGCCGCGATGAAGACCAACGAGACGATTCGCGTCATGCGCGCTTCCTCCACCGTGGCTCTGCCGCAAGAGCCGTGCCGAGGGTCGATGCGCCCGTTTCCCGCACGCGCGAATCGAGGTTCCTGCCGCCAGTTCTACAAAGGAGCTTGTGCGGTGGAGACATCTGCTCTGCCGAGCGAGCCGCGAGGAGCGGTCGCTTCGCTCCGCCCGTGGCACGCGCCTTGCTCCCCGCTGCCGGTCAGCGCCGGCCTGCCAGAGCGCCTCCGGAGCGCGCGTGTACATCCTGGGCTTCAACTGCTTCATGGACGATGCGTCCGCCTGTCTGCTGCGCGACGGCGAGATCGTGATGGCCGTGCAGGAGGAGCGGCTCAGCCGCCGCAAGCACGACGGCGGCTTCCCGGAGCGCGCGATCGCCTGCTGTCTCGAGGCGGCGGGGATCGAGGTGCGCGACCTCGACCACGTGGCCTTCAACTTCGCCCCCTGGCACGACCTGCACCGCCGGCTCGCCTCCGTCGTGCGCGAGCTGCCGGAGTCGCTGCGCTTCGGCTCGCGAGGCACCGACTGGCTCTCGATGCTCGGCGCCGCGCGCAGCTTCCGGCGGCGCATCGGCGCCGGCCGCTACCGCTTCCACTTCGTCGCGCACCACAGGGCTCACGCGGCCTCGAGCTTCTTCCTCTCGCCGTTCGAGGAGGCCGCAGTGCTGGCGGTCGACGGGAGCGGCGAATCGGCCAGCACCGTGCGGGCCTGCGGCCGGGGCAATCGCATCGAGCTTCTCGAGGCGACGCACTTCCCGCACTCGCTCGGCTACCTCTACATGGCCTTCACCCAGTACCTCGGCTTCGAGAAGAACAGCGGCGAAGGGAAGGTGATGGGGCTCGCGCCGTACGGCGATGCGAGCCACCTCCGAGGCGTCTTCCGCGACGTCGCGCACCCCGTCGACGGGGGAGACTACGCGCTCGATCTCTCCTACTTCCAGCACCAGCAGGGAGCGCCGGTCTTCTTCTCGCCCCGGGTGCCGGCTGCGTTCGGGCAAGCCGCGCGCGCGCCCGAGAGCGAGATCACGCGCTTCCACCAGGACGTGGCGGCCGGCGTCCAGCGGCGACTCGAGGAGCTCTGCTTCCACGTGCTCCGCGACCTGCACCGCAGGACCGGCTCGACCCGGCTCTGCCTGGCCGGCGGCGTGGCCCTCAACTGCACGATGAACGGGCTCGTGCGGGCGAACACGCCGTTCGCGGAGCTCTTCGTGCCGCCGTGCGCAAGCGACTGCGGCGGCGGTCTCGGCGCCGCGCTCTGGGTCCACCACCAGGTTCTCGGCCATCCGCGTCGGGAGCCGTTGAAGCACGCCTTCCTCGGTCCCGCCTACGACCTGGGAGGCGTCGGAGCGGCGCTCGGCGGTGCGTACCGATTCGAGAAGGTCGACCCGGTCGAGCGCGCGGTCGAGCTGCTGGCGGCGGGGAGATGCCTCGGGTGGTTCCAGGGGCGCTCGGAGCTCGGACCGCGTGCGCTCGGATCGAGGTCGATCCTGGCCGATCCCCGCGCGGCATCGATGGCCGCTCACCTGAACGACCGGGTGAAGTACCGGGAGGCCTTTCGCCCCTTCGCGCCGGCCGTGCTGGAGGAGCGCGCCCACGAGATCTTCGTCGACTACGTCCCCTCGCCGTTCATGCTGCAGACCTTCCGGGTGCGCTCGGGGTGGGCGGATTCCATTCCGGCGGTCGTCCACGTCGATGGCACGGCCCGCGCGCAGGGCGTGACGCGCGACGCGTCCCCGCTCTTCCACCGCGTGATCGAGCGCTTCGCCGCGCGGACCGGCGTGCCGGCCGTCCTGAACACGTCGCTCAACGTCCGCGGCGAGCCCATCGCCGAGACGCCGGACGACGCCCTTCGGACCTTCGGGCGGTCTGGCCTCGAGGACCTGATCCTCGGCGACCTCCACGTGCGCCGTCCGGTCGCCGGCCGGGCCCGCCTTGGCGCCGCCGGGGGGAAGGTCCTCGAGCTTCGGAGGAGCGCCTGATGGCGAGCGCGCGCCGCGCCTCGGCGCTCGCCGACCGCAACGTCCTCGTGGTGGGCTCGGGCGCGCGCGCGTGTCGCGTGCAGCACATCGCCGACACGAACCCGAGAGCGGGGCTCCGCGTGCTCGGCTTCGTAGACGACCGCGACGCGCCAGCCGATGCGTCGCTCGCCGGGCGGCGCGTGTACCGGTTCGGTGACGTCGAAGAGGTCTTCCGGCGCGAGGTCGTCGACGAGGTCGTCGTCGCATGCCCCCTCTCGCTGCTCCCGCGCATCGATCCCGTGGTCGGCCTGTGCGCCGCTGTCGGCGTGCCGGTGACGATCCTCTCCGACGTCTTCGCGGACTGCCTGCCTCGGCCGACGCGCTGGGGCTCCACGCCGGCGCTCTCCTACGCTGCGGTGCACCACCATCCCGGGAAGCTCCGGATCAAGCGCGCGATCGACGTCGTCCTCGGATCGGCGCTCCTGCTGCTGGCGAGCCCCATCCTGCTGGTGGCCGCTCTGGGGATCAAGCTCACCTCGCACGGGCCCGTCCTGTTCCGCCAGGTGCGATGCGGGCTCAACGGCCGCCGCTTCCGGATGTCGAAGCTGCGCACCATGTACGAGGACGCGGAGTCGCGGCTCGGCGAGCTCCGCCACCTGAACGAGGTCTCGGGGCCGGTCTTCAAGATCCGCGAGGATCCGCGCGCGACGCCGATCGGGCGGCTGCTGCGGCGCTGGAGCCTCGACGAGCTGCCGCAGCTCTGGAATGTCGTGCGAGGCGACATGAGCCTGGTCGGTCCGCGCCCGGCGATCCCCACCGAGGTCGAGCGCTATCACCTCTTCCAACGGCGGCGGCTCTCGATGCGCCCGGGGATCACCTGCTGGTGGCAGGTCCGCGGGCGCAGCGAGATCGAGTTCGACGAGTGGGTGCGACTCGATCTCGAGTACATCGACACCTGGTCGCTGGGCCAGGATCTCGAGATCCTCCTGCGCACCGTGCCCGCCGTCCTGCGAGCGACCGGCGCGAGCTAGCTCTGGTTTCCAAGGAGGTTGTTCACTCGGGGGTCCTCTGAGGACAATGGGGTTTCCAACGACTCCATCACCTCAGAGGGGATCCCCAAGTGAGATTCCATCGCAACGCGCGACTGGCGCCGAAGGCGCGCCGCGCATCGAGGTCGCGGATCTCCTCCTCCGCGAGCCGCTCCAGGTCGATCTGCGCACGCTCTTCGAGAACGACCTGCAGGGAGGCCCGGTCGAGGTGCAGACGAGCGCGACCGGAACCGTCCCCGACGACACGCCCTTCCTCGGAGGCTCGGGCTTCTCGCTGGACGTGACCCTGGTGAACAGCTTCGATCCGCCGCCGGACGATCCGCTGCTCGACCAGTGCGCCGCCTACCTTCCGTGATCCGGCGAGGCGGCTCGCGACGCGTCAGGCCTTCGCGGTGAGGACGTGCCCCGTGCCGCCGACGCGCAGGCGGTCGGCCCGCCCCGCGAAGAAGGCTGCGTTGAGCGCGTTGGCATCGAGGTCGCGGATCTCGCGGAAGCCCATGCCGCGCATCGCCGCCGCCAGCGCCTCCGGCTCGAAGGCGCCGCGGAAGGGCTCGCCCGCGGCGGCGACGCGCGCGGCCAGCGCCTCGATGGCGGCCCGCGCTGACGGCTCGAGCGACTCGGTCGGGACGCGGTAGTCGAAGGACACGCCGCCGCCGCCGGCTGCGAGGGGCACGAGCGCGGCGAGCGTCGCCAGCACGCTCTCGGGCTCGAGGTACGGGGTCACCCCGAGCCACGAGAAGAAGGCCGGCTCGCCCTCGAGGAGCCCCGCCGCGCGCAGCCCTGCCGCGAGCGGAGGATCCTCGTCGAAGTCGACCGCGACGAAGGCCATGCCGCCCGGCACCGCGATCCGGGCCTCCGCCAGACGCTCCCGCTTCCAGGCCTGGGTGGCGGGATGGTCGACCTCGAAGACGCGCAGCGCCGGGTGGGGATTGCGGTAGGCGAAGGTGTCGAGCCCCGCACCCAGGATGACGTACTGGCGCACGCCGGCGGCGACGGACTCCGCGAGTGCATCCTCCGCCACGCGGCTCCGGACGGCCAGGAACGCGCGCAGGATCGGGGCCATCGCGCCGGTCTCGAGGCGCCACGGATCGGCGCGCAGCGCCGCCGCCTGCTCGGGCCCCAGGATCTCGACCGCGAGGGGATCCTCGTGCACGCGCGGGTCGTCGAGCAGCCGGTGTGCCGCCCGCCGCATCGCGGCCCGCTCGGCGGTCAGGCTGGGTCGATGCTCGATCACGCTGCCCCCGGCGTAGTGCTGGCCCTCCGCCTCCGGAAAAGATCGCAGCGGCCGGGGCGGCGCGCGACCCGGCGCCGCAGTAGGATCCGCGCGCCAGCGCGCGCGGGGGGATGGGGTTGCGCTCCGGCACACGTGTTGGGATCGCGTCGATCGCTGGGGGGCTGTCGCTCGAGCTGTCGCTCGGGGTATTGCTTGGCCTGGGGCTCGCGCTCGGCAGCGCTTCGGCCAGCGCCGATCCGCCGAGCGTGCAGGAGCAGCAGCGCCCCGCCCAGCAGCTCGGTGAGTCCGCGCGCGCAAACAGCGCATTCCAGTCGGCCCAGGAGCTCCAGCCGCTCCAGCCGGGCCAGAGCATCACGTACGACGACGTCCTCAAGAATCCGGACGACGTCGAGCTCAACTACCTGTACGCGCAGTCCCAGGTCGCGAAGGGCGAGCTCCGCGGCGCGGCCTCGACCCTGGAGCGCATCCTCCTGATCGCGCCCGACCTGGCGCGCGTGCGCCTGCTCTACGCCGTCGTGCTCTACCGACTCGACAACCTCGACGAGGCCGAGCGCGAGTTCCGCGCCGTGAGCCAGCTCCCGATGGGCGATCGCCTGCGCGAGGAGGTCGAGTTCTATCTCGAGCTGATCGCGCTCCGCCGGAAGACGACCCGCTACGCCGCCACCTTCGCCGGCGGCATGCAGTGGGACAGCAACCGCAACGCGGGTCCCAACGGCGGCCGGGTGCTCTTCCTCGACCAGTCGTTCCCGCTGGTCAGCGGCCGCAAGCAGAGCGACTGGAGCGGCGTGATGCTGGCCGGCCTGCGCGCCACCCACGACCTCGGCTACGACGCCGGTCACGCGCTGACGGGCGGCCTCCAGATCTACGGGCAGAAGCAGGTCGACGTCACGGACCTCGACCTGATGGCGATCTCGGGCGACGCCGGCGGCGTCTACCACGCCCGAGGCGGCGACATCCAGCCGGCCCTCTTCGTCTCGTATCTGAACCTCGGCGGCGAGAGCTACGTCACCACGGTCGGGACCGGGGTCGTCGCGGACCACCGCGTCACGCCCACGTTCGACCTCTTCGCGCGCGTGCGCTTCGACTACGAGTTCTTCGAGAAGCTGAGCGACAGCCCCATCACCAACGAGCGCACGGGCGGCCGCATCGTGGGCATCGCCGGCGCCTCCTGGTCGCCCTGGCCGACGCTGCGCTTCGACGCCAGCATCGGGGGCCTGGACAAGGAGGCGCGCGAGACCTTCTACTCGTACTCGGGGCCGATCGCGAACGTCAGCGGTACGTGGCTCCTCGGGCGCGGCCAGTTCCTGCTCTCGACCTTCACCTTCGAGTACGACGGCTACGACGGGCCCGAGGAGATCATCTCCGAGAAGACCAGGCGGGACGAGGTGTACCTGGCCTCCCTCAGCTACGGCGTGCCGATGAGCGTCCTCCTGCCGTTCGCCGCCTCCTCCCGGGCGCTCCGCGACACCCTCCTGACCGTGAACGCCACATACCTGAACGAGCGGTCCACGGTCGAGAACTACCAGTACGACGACTGGCGCTTCACGCTGCTGTGGACCAAGACCTTCGCGTTCTGAGCCGAGCTCGGGCGCGGCGGCGAGCGGGCCGGCTCGCCCGCCGTCCTGCGTGTTAGAGTGCTGCTGTTGCCGGCCACCCGAGGTGCCCCGATGCGGATCCCGAGCCCCCTTCCTCGCGCCCTGGCTGTGCTCTCCCTGGCGCTTCCCCTCGCGACCTCGCCGGCGCGCGCTGCCGATCAGGCCGGCGTCTCCGCCGCGGTGCGCGGCGACGTGGCGCTCACGCGGGTCGCGGTCGTCGGACACCAGGTCGTGAGCGGCGAGTCGATCTTCCTGCAGGACGCGATCAAGAGCGGCACGCGCTCGGGCATGCAGATCCTGCTGCTCGATCAGACCGTCTTCACGATCGGGCCGGAGAGCGAGCTCGTGATCGACGAGTTCGTCTACGACCCGAAGACCAACGCCGGCAAGCTGGGCGCCGAGATCACGAAGGGTGTCTTCCGCTTCGTCTCGGGCAAGATCGCCCACGAGAAGCCGGACGACATGACCGTGAAGCTGCCGGCCGGCACGCTCGGCGTGCGCGGCACGATGGTCGCGGGCCGCGTCGACGACGTGAAGAAGAGCTCGCGGCTGGTGCTGCTCGGCGAGGGCGCCGAGAACGACCTGAAGGCGCCGGCCGGCGCGTTCGTCGCGTGCAACGCCGGCGTCTGCGTGCAGGTGAGCCGCCCGGGCTACGGGACGGTGATCGAAGGTCCCGGCGTCCCGCCGGTGAAGCCGTTCCTCTTCCCGCGCGCGGAGATCGACTCGATCACGGGCGCCGTGTCCGATCCGGAGGGCTGGCTCGAGACGGCGAAGGCGCGCGCGACGGCGCCGCCGGTGGGCTCCGGACCCAACGGCTCGGGCGGCAACGGCAACGGCGGCAATGGAGGCGGCGGCACCAGCGACAACGGCGGGGGCGACTCGGGCGGCGGGGATGCCCGCTCGGCGACCGAGGTCTCGGGCATCCGCAGCGTCGCGGGCAGCAACAGCAGCGCGACCACGCTCGCTCGGCTGCGAACGCTCGACGGGCTCGACCAGGCCACCGTCTCCGCCTCGCAGTACTCGACGCAGTCGGTCAGCGTGAACGGCCAGACCGTGGAGCTTCCCACGAGCTGCAGCGACGTCAGCAGCTGCATCCCCAGTCAGATCGTTTCGTCATCGACCGCCTCGGGCACGTCGACCACCGTCGACCAGCTCAGCACGCTGGCGTCGTCCGGATTGCAGACGGCGTCGTACCAGCGCACCAATCTCCCGCTCGTCAACACCAACGGCCAGGCGGACGGCTCCTACAACTTCTCACTGCTGATCTCCCTCGGCAACCGCACTGCGAACCTCTCCTTCTCCAACATCAGCTCGAGCTTGCTCGGCCTCTCCGGTGCCTCCTTCGGCCAGACCACGGACTACTCGTCGTACCCGGTCGGCGCCGGCATCCCCGCGGTGTTCGACGCCACCTCGACGCTGACGGGCGCAGGCAGTGGGCCGTGCGGCAAAGGCTGCAGCGCCGCCGGCGTTGCCACGCTGATGAACGCCAACGGCCGGATCGCGGACTCCGTCGTCCAGGCGATGGCTGTCGTGGTGCCCACTGCGCAGGGCGCGCCGACCGTCGGAACGGTCTCGGCGAACACGCAGCCGATCCCGCGCCCCTAGCAGGGTCCGGGCCTGCCAGCTGGTGACCTTCGTTCGGCTCCGCAGACTCCGCCTCACTGCGCGGAGGCCGACTCCCGAGTCGGCCTCCTAGCGGGATGCGCCGCACCGGCCCGCGCTGGCTCGCGCCCGTCCTCGCGCTCGGGCTGGCGCTCTGCCTGCGGGCCGCCGAGCCGGGCGCCGTCCAGGAGCTGCAGCACCGCGTCTTCGACGGCTTCCAGCGCCTCGCACCCCGCCCGTACGAGGACGCGCCGGTTCGCATCGTCGACATCGACGACGAGAGCCTCGCGCGCGTCGGCCAGTGGCCGTGGCCGCGCAGCGAGATCGCGGCGCTGGTCGGGAGGCTCTTCGACCTCGGTGCCGCAGTCGTCGCGTTCGACGTGGTCTTCGCCGAGCCCGACCGCACCTCGCCCGCGCGCCTCCTCGACGCCGTCGCGGGCGTCCCGATCGACGAGGCGCTGCGCCGCCGGATCGCGGAGCTTCCGGATCACGACGCGCTGCTGGCGCGGGCCTTCGCGGGGGGCGCGGTCGTCACCGGCTTCGCGTTCCGCGACGGCCCCGGCGGCGCGCCGCCGCGCGCAGCGGCCGGCTTCAATTACGGCGGCGACCCGTTCGCCCATCTCAGCCCTCGCGCCGGGACCGTCGTGAACCTCCCCGAGCTCGAGGCCGCCGCGCACGGCAACGGCGCGCTCACGGTCGATCCCGACCCCGACGGCATCCACCGCCGCGTGCCGCTGCTCTTCAGCTACCAGGGCGCGCTCTACCCTGCGTTCGCCGCGGAGGCGATCCGCGTGGCGACGGGCGGGCGCGCCTACTCGGTGAAGGCGGCAGGCGCGAGCGGCGAGTGGAGCTTCGGGCAGAACACCGGGATCACGCAGCTCCGGATCGGGCCGCAGGTGATGGTGCCGACCACCGCGCGCGGCGAGATCTGGGCCTGGTACACGGCGCCCGCGCCGGAGCGCATCGTGCCGGCGTGGAGCGTGCTGGACGGGAGCGTCGATCCGCAGCGGATCGCGGGGGCGATCGCGCTCGTCGGCGCGAGCGCGGCCGGCCTGCGCGACGTCGCCGCGACCCCGCTCGACGCCGTGGCGGCGGGCACCACGGTGCACGCGAACGCGGTCGAGCAGATCCTGCTCGGGCGCTTCCTCGAGCGCCCCGACTGGGCGACCGGCGCCGAGCTGGTCTACCTCGCCGCGCTCGGGCTCCTGATGGCGCTCCTGATCCCGCGCCTCGGCGCCATCGGCACGGCTGCGCTCGGCCTGTGCGGCGTCGCGGCGGCGATCGCGCTGTCGTGGCACGCCTACCGCACCTGGCACTGGCTGCTCGATCCCACCTACCCGTGCCTCGCCGCGCTCGGCGTCTACCTGGTCGGCTCGCTGCAGAACTACCTGCGGAGCGAGGCGCAGCGCCGGCGGGTGCGCGGCGCGTTCAGCCGCTACCTCGCGCCCAGCCTGGTGGACGAGCTGGCGGCCCACCCCGAGAAGCTCCGCCTCGGCGGCGAGATGCGCGACATGACGATCCTGTTCTGCGATCTGCAGGGCTTCACCTCGATCGCCGAGCGGCTCGACGCCGAGGCGCTGACGCAGCTCGTGAACCGCTTCCTCACGCCGATGACGGACGTGATCCTCTCCCGCCGCGGCTGCATCGACAAGTACATGGGCGACTGCGTGATGGCGTTCTGGAACGCGCCTCTCGACGACGCCGAGCACGCGCGGCACGCCTGCGAGGCGGCGCTCGCGATGACCGGCGCCCTCGCCCTCCTGAACGCGGAGCACGCCCGGGACGGGGACGCGTTCCCGCCGCTTGCGATGGGCATCGGCATCAACACGGGGCGCTGCTGCGTCGGCAACCTCGGGTCCGAGCAGCGCTTCGACTACTCGGTGATCGGTGACGGCGTGAACCTCGCCTCGCGGCTGGAAGGTGTCTCGCGACACTACGGCGTGCCGATCGTGGTCGCCGAGCCGACGCGCGAGCACGCGCAGTCGCTCGCCTTCCTCGAGCTCGACTCGATCCGCGTGAAGGGCAAGCAGCAGCCGGTGCGGGTCCACGCGCTCGTCGGCGGCGAGGAGCTGGCCGCGAGTGCCCGCTTCCGCGAGCTCGCTCGCGAGCACGACGCGATGCTCGCCGCCTACCGCGCACGACGCTGGGAGGAGGCTGCGGCCGGCGTGTCGGAGTGCCAGCGCCGCGCGGGCGACCTTCCGCTCGCCGCGCTGTATCGGCTCCAGGAGGCGCGCATTGCCGGCTTCCGCGCCGCGCCGCCGCCGGCGGAGTGGGACGGCGTGTACGTCGCGGCCGGCGCTTGAGCGCTCAGCGACCCAGCATGCCGTGGGTGCTGACCTCGCCGTCGCTCTCGACCGCGTGATCGGACTCGCGCGCCAGCGCGACGGCCATGCGCACCGAGTAGTCGACCAGCTCGTCCGCGTTCCGGTCGTCGAGGCGGCCGGCAGCGATCAGTGCGGAGAAGATGCGGCTCGCGGCGTGAAGCACCGCCATCTCGGTCGGCTCCAGGGTGAGCGCTGCGATCGGCTCGCGAATCGTCACGGGATTCCCCTTCGTGGTGGCCGCCCTCCTATCGCCCTCCGGCCGGCGCGACTGTAGGTTGCGCCGCAAGCGGCGGATCGTGCGGTAGATTCGGGGCTGCGCCCCGGAGGTCGAAGATGTCCACGCCCGGCCGCTCGGTGATCGAGACCCGCGGCCCGCAGATGTTCCCGACGCTCGCGCCGGCGGAGATCGATCGCCTGCGGCGCTTCGGGGAGCCGCGCTCCTACCCGTCGGGTGCGCACCTGGTCCGCACCGGCGAGCCGGCGCCCGGGCTGTTCATCATCTTGTCCGGCGAGGTGGAGATCGAGCAGCGCGACGCGCTGGCGGAGCATCCTCCGATCGTCGTCCACCGCCCGGGCTCGTTCCTCGGCGAGCTCGCGCAGCTCTCGGGGCATCCGTCGCTGGTGGACGGCGTCGCGCAGACTCCCGTCGAGGCCCTGCTGATCCCGTCGCAGCGGCTCCGCAGCCTGCTCGTGGAGGAGGCCGAGCTCGGCGAGCGCATCATGCGCGCACTGATCCTGCGCCGTGTAGGGCTTCTCGAGCTCGGAGCCGGCGGACCGATCATCGTCGGGCGCGCGGATCACGCCGACGTGCTGCGGCTCGAGGGCTTCCTCGCGCGCAACGGGCATCCGCAGCAGCGGCTCGACCCGGACGCCGACCCGGGCGCGAAGGCCCTGCTCGAGCGCTTCCACCTCGACGCGCGCGACCTCCCGATCGTGCTGTGCCCCAACGGCCGCCTGCTGCGCAATCCGAGCGAGGCCGAGCTGGCGCGCTGCATCGGGCTCCTCCAGCCGATGGATCCAACCCGGATCTACGACGTCGCGATCGTCGGCGCCGGCCCGGCCGGCCTCGCCACGGCGGTCTACGCCGCCTCCGAAGGCCTCTCGGTGCTCGCGCTCGACTGCCGCGCCTTCGGCGGCCAGGCGGGCGCCTCGGCGCGCATCGAGAACTACCTCGGCTTTCCGACGGGGATCTCGGGGCTCGCGCTGATGGCGCGCGCCTACAACCAGGCGCAGAAGTTCGGCGCCCAGGTCGTGATCCCCGACGAGGTGGTGCGCCTCCAGTGCGGCGCGGGCGACGGCGCGCGCTTCCAGCTCGTGCTCGCGAGCCAGGAGCGCGCGCGCGCGCGGGCCGTCGTGATCGCGAGCGGCGCGCGCTACCGGCGCCTCACCGTCGAGAACCTGGCCGAGTTCGAGGGCTCGTCGGTCCACTACTGGGCGTCGCCGACCGAGGCACGGCTCTGCGGCGGGCAGGAGGTGGCGCTGGTCGGCGCCGGCAACTCCGCGGGACAGGCCGTCGTGTACCTCGCCGCACAGGCGGCGAAGGTCTGGGTGCTCGTGCGCGGCGCGAGCCTCGCGGCCACGATGTCGCGCTACCTGGTCGACCGCATCGGCGCGCTCCCCAACGTCGAGGTGCTGCTCGAGACCGAGGTCAGCGGTCTCGAAGGCCAGCGCGGCGTCCTCGATGCGATCCGCTGGCGACGGCGTTCCGGCGGGGAGGAGACGCGGCGCCCGATCCGCCACCTCTTCCTCTTCATCGGCGCCGACCCGAACACCGGCTGGCTCAGCAAGGACGACGTAGCCCTGGACGCCAACGGCTTCGTCCGGACCGGCGCCGAGCTCGGACCCGACCATCGACCGCTCGAGACGAGCCGCCCGGGCATCTTCGCCATCGGCGACGTCCGCTGCGGATCGGTGAAGCGGGTCGCGGCGGCCGTGGGAGAGGGAGCCCAGGTGGTCGCGACCCTGCACGCATTCCTGGCGCAGGGCGCTCCTGCTCCCAGCGCCGGATCCGGGAGGGCGTGATGGCCGCCACGTGCAGTCATGAGGACGGAATCCGCGAGGTCGTGCCGAGCGCCCTCGGCTGCGAGGAGTGCCTTCCGATGGGCTCGCGCTGGGTGCATCTGCGCCTGTGCCGCACCTGCGGCCACGTGGGATGCTGCGACAGCTCGCCGAACCGCCACGCCACGCGGCACTTCCGCGCGACCCGACACCCGATCATCGAGGGCTACGATCCGCCCGAAGGATGGGGCTGGTGCTACGTCGACGAGGTGATGTTCGACCTCTCGGATCGCGCCACGCCGCAGAACGGCCCGATCCCGCGCTACGTCTGAGTCCGCGCCGTCGGGCGCTCGAGCGGGCCGACTCCTGCGCGAGCGCGCCTCGGCTCGCCTCCGGCCGCGTCGACCAGCTCGCGCAGCGCGTCGAGGCCAGCGCGACACGCGCGCGCGTCGTAGGCGGGGCCAACGTGACTGAAGCCGTGGACGGCGCCCGGGTGGACCGCGATCGAGACGTCCGGGTTCGAGGCGTACGCGGCGCGGATCTTCTCGATCGCCTCCGGCGGTGTCACCGGATCGGCGCTCCCGAAGTGGAGCCGCAGCGGGCAGGTCGTCTCGGCGGCGCGATCGAGGTGGCCCTCCATGCGCGACCCGTGCCATGTGACCCCGCCCGCGAGGCGGCGCTCGCCCGCGAACCGGAGGACGAACGGACCGCCGAAGCAGATGCCGAGGCCGATCACCCGCCCGTTGCTTCGCGCCGCGGCCCAGTCGACGACGGCACCGAGGTCGGCGATGCAACGCCGCAGATCGAAGCCGGCCAGGCGCGCACGCGCCCGCTCGAGGTCGCCGTAGGGAACGATGCCGCCGCCCACGCGCCAGAAGGGATCGGTGACGGCGACGAGCGCGCGATCGCCGAGCTCCGAGAGACGCCCTCGCAGATCGGACGCGGGCCCGAAGATCGACGGCACCACGACCACCGCGGGAAGGCGCCGCGCGTCCTCGGGCCCGAGCACGAAGATCGGCACCACCCCGCCCTCGACTGCGATCGCCTCGACCCGCTCGTCCATCGCAGGCTCCTCTCTCGGGCTGCACGGAGTATAGGTTCGACGCAACCGCCGGAGCGCGCGGGCATCTGAGATGCGGTGCGGAGGCCCGCGCCTTCGCGTCGCGGTCCCGGACGGGAGGTTTCTGGATGTTTCTGATCGTGCTCGCGTATCTCGCCGGGGTGCTCACGATCCTGAGCCCCTGCATCCTCCCCGTGCTCCCCTTCGTGTTCGCGCGCGCGGATCGGTCGTTCCTGCGGAGCGGTCTCCCGATGCTCGGCGGAATGGCCGTGACCTTCGCCGCCGTCGCAACGCTGGCCTCGGTGGCGGGCGGCTGGGTCGTCGCCGCCAACCAGTACGGGCGGGTCGCCGCGCTCGTCCTGCTGGCCGTCTTCGGCCTGACGCTGATCGACGACCGGCTCGCGGAGTGGCTCGCCCGACCGTTCGTCGCGCTCGGCGATCGCCTCTCGCGCTCCGCCGATCGTGGCGCCGCGACCGGGAGCCCGTCCCTCGCGACGTCGGTGCTGCTCGGTGTCGCGACGGGCCTCCTGTGGGCACCGTGCGCGGGACCGGTGCTGGGCCTCATCCTGACGGGCGCGGCGCTGCGCGGGGCGAGCGCCTGGACCTCGTTCCTGCTGCTCGCCTACGCCGCGGGCGCGGTGACCTCGCTCGCGCTCGCGCTCCTCGTCGGCGGAAGGATCTTCGCAGCGATGAAGCGGTCGCTCGGCGCGGGTGCGTGGATCCGGCGCGGCCTCGGCGCCGCGGTCCTGCTCGCGGTGGCGGCGATCGCGCTCGGGGTCGACCGCGGATTCCTGACGCGCGCCTCGCTCGCCGGCACGGCCTCGCTCGAGCAGGGGCTGCTCGACGAGCTCCATCCGGGAGGAGCGCCGCCGGCTCCCCACACGACCGCCAGCGCAGCGCCTGCTTCCGAAGCGCTGCCGGTCGAGGGGACCCTGCCATCGCTCTCGGGCGCGGTGGCCTGGCTCAACTCTCCGCCGCTCGACCGCGAGGCGCTCGCAGGCAAGGTCGTCCTCGTCGACTTCTGGACCTACTCGTGCATCAACTGCCTGCGCACGCTCCCCTACGTGCGCGCCTGGGCGGAGAAGTATCGCGACCGCGGCCTCATCGTGATCGGCGTGCACGCGCCCGAGTTCGCGTTCGAGAAGGACGTCCACAACGTCGAGCGCGCCGTCTCCGATCTCCAGATCACCTATCCGGTCGCCATCGACAACGACTACGCGATCTGGAACGCGTTCGACAACCGGTACTGGCCCGCGCACTACTTCATCGATGCGCAGGGGCGCATCCGCCACCACCACTTCGGCGAAGGAGGCTACGACGAGTCGGAGCGCGTGATCCAGGAGCTCCTCGCCGAGGCGGGTAGGACGGCGCTCCCGGCGGAGCTGGTGGCGGTGCGCGGCGCGGGGGTCGAGATGCCCCCGGACGCGGACGACGTCGCGTCGCCCGAGACCTACATCGGCTACCAGCGGGCCGAGCGCTTCGTGTCGCCGGGCGGTGCGGTGCGCGACGCGAGGCACGCGTACGGGCTCGCGACGACGGAGCTCAACGAGTGGGCGCTCGCGGGCGACTGGACGATCGGCCCCGAGCACGCCGTCCTCGACGAGGCCGGCGGAAGGCTCGTCTTCCGGTTCCGCGCCCGCGATCTGCATCTGGTGCTCGGCCCCGGCCCGGAGGGACGGCCGGTGCGCTTCCGCGTCACCCTCGACGGCGCCGCCCCGGGCGGCGATCGCGGCGTCGACGTCGACGCCGCCGGCGAGGGCGTGGTGACGGGGCAGCGGCTCTACCAGCTCGTGCGGCAGAGCGGCGCGGTCGGCGAGCGCACGTTCGAGATCGAGTTCCTCGACCCCGGCGTCCAGGTCTACGCCTTCACCTTCGGCTGAGCGCGGCGCGCGGCGGGACGGTCAGGGCACCGCCGACCAGTCGACCTTTGCCAGCACCCGCCGCTCGGCCTCGCCCGGCGCCTCGAGGAGCGCGCGCTCGTCGGCAAAGCGCAGCGTGGCGCCCTTCGCGAGGTCGAAGGGCGGCCAGCTCCCGAGCTTCGGGTGCGACGGGTCGCCCGTCCGCGCGAAGGCGCAGATCGAGTCCA
>Ga0335071_10001992_pt1 | contig 22041 bp, 15 predicted proteins | sample Lox_Sample_15_FD_206724 | JGI IMG/M metagenome (GOLD analysis project Ga0335071, IMG submission 206724) | Soil microbial communities from Loxahatchee National Wildlife Refuge, Florida, United States - Lox_Sample_1.5 | ecosystem: Environmental > Terrestrial > Soil > Wetlands | place: USA... | reverse complement strand
TGCCGCACTACATCGCCCGCCGTCACCGCCTGCCGTCCGCCGGCCGTGCGCACGATGCCGGCGCCGCTGACAAGCATGAACATCTCCCACTGGGCCGCATGGCTGTGGTACGGGCACACCGCCCGGCCGGGCGGCAACCGGACGAGGACGAGATCGAAGGGATGTCCGGTTCGGGGCCATCCGTCGCGCACGCCGCCCAGCGCGAGAGAGATGGCCTGGTAACGGCAGCCGAATTTGCCGCCTGGTGAGCGCCGTTCCTCCCACGGCAGGTCGGCGATCCGGACACGGCGCATGCCGGAGGACGCCACTGCCGTCGCCGGTGCGGAAGAAGCCGCGAGCGCCGGTTGCCCTTCCTCCTCGCCGTCGTAATAATCGACCTCCGCCATCCGAAAGACGTTTCCCTGCGGTTTAAGCATCCATTTCCGGGAGTTCGGATACCACGTGCTGTCCGCGGGCGAGTTGTTCGCGATCACGTAGAATTCCAGGTCAGTACCACCGGAATTGATGATCTGGTGGGCGGCGCCGGGAGGTTGCATGAACGCGTCGCCGGCCGCCACTGAGTGGGTCTCGGTGCCGGCGCGGACCGTGGCCGTACCGGCCAGCACGACGAACAGCTCCCATTGGACGGCATGGGCATGTTGCGGGCAGACCGCCGCGCCGGGCGGCACGCGCCGGAGTTGCAAGTCAAAGGGATGCCCGCCGCCCCAAGGCCCGATATCGCGCACGCCGCCGAGCGCGAGCGAGATGTTTTTGAAATACGAATGGTACCGGCCGGTGGGCGACCGGCGCTCCTCCCACGGAAGATCGGCAGGGCGAATCTGGTGCATACGGAAGAATGAACGGCACATGGGGCGCCGCAAGCAACTGCGACCGGCGCCGGACCACGGGCCCGGCCAGGGTTCAGGTCTGCTCGTCCACCACCGGATTGGTGAGCGTGCCGATCTTTTCAATCTCGATGCTCACGGTATCGCCAGGTTTCAACCACACCGGCGGGGTACGGGCGAAACCGACGCCATGGGGCGTGCCGGTCATGATCACCGTGCCGGGCAGGAGCGTCTTGCTGCCGCTCAGGAATTCGATCAGCGCGGGCACGCCGAAGATCATGTCGTTGGTGTTCCAGTCCTGCATGGCCTGGCCGTTGAGCACGGTGCGGATCTGGAGTGCGTTGGGATTCGGAATTTCGTCTTTCGTCACCAACACGGGGCCGAGCGGGCAGAAGGTGTCGAAGCTCTTCGCCTCGCACCACTGGCCGCCACCGAGCGGCCGGCCCTGCCAGTCGCGGGCCGAGACATCGTTGCCACAGGTGTAGCCAAGCACGTAGTCGAGCGCGTGGGCGCGGGAAACATTCTTGCAGCGCCGGCCGATCACCACCGCGAGTTCGCACTCGTAGTCGACCTGCGTGCTGGCGAGGTGACGCGGCAGCTCGATGGGATCGCCGGGGTTTTGCAGCGAGCTGGTGGCCTTGATGAAAAGGATCGGCTGCGCCGGCGCACCCTTGCCGCCCTCCTCGGCGTGTTTCTTGTAGTTGAGGCCGATGGCGAGAATGTTGGCCGGCGCCAGGGGTGCGAGGAGCTTGCCGGGCGCAACGACGCGGCTGGTCACGCGGAAATCGCCGGGAATATCGCCGGTGATCTCGTGCGCCGAGCCGTCGGGCTGGAGCGCGGCATAGGCGGGACCGGCGGCCGTGAGGTGGCGGATGATTTTCATGGCGAGACGATGACATCGATGCCACGCAGGCCAAAATGAGGTGCGGCAGTGAGCAGGTGGCGGTCGTGGCTGTAGATTTCTTTCAGGCCGGCATCGGCGGCGCAGACAAGATGGAGGGCATCGGCGGCGCGCAGGAAAACGGAACCGGGCAAATCGGCGACTTTGCGGCAGGCGACATCGATCAGGCTGGTCGTGAGGGGCAACCATTCGATGAGAAGGGACTTCTCGTCGGCCTCGATTTGGGCGAGCGCCTGACGGAAACCGCGCGCGTCGAGACGGCCCTCGCGCAGATGCCGCTTGATCCCCGCGAAAAGTTCAAGCCGCCCATGGTGCGCGCACACGAAATGACTGCGGCCCGTCATCCAGGCCTCGACCTCGCGGGAGCCCGACTCACGGACGTAAGTCTTCAGCAGATAGGAGGTGTCGAGATATTGCACGATGGTATCAGCGGCCGTCGCGGTCGTCGGAGATCGTCTTGGTGGAGTCGAAATCGATCTTGGGTAGCTTCGACCAATTGCGGCCGGTGTAGACCGGGTGCGGCGGATCGGTCGGAACGTGCGCCTGCAGCGAGGCGATTCTTTCGCCACGATCGGTGACAATCAAAGGCTGCTTGCGGGCGGCGCGCACCCATCGGCCGGTCTCGGCATGGAGTTGCTTGATGGAAATCGTCTTCACGGCCAACAAGGTGTCACCAGTGACACTTCATGGCAAGGGGCAAAATTCAGCTCTTCGGCCCGGCATGGGCTTCCAGGCCGGCGCAGGAGCAGACGAGGTTGCGGTCGCCGTAGACGTTGTCGACGCGGCCGACGGCGGGCCAGAACTTGCTGGCGCGCGTCCACCGGTCGGGGAACGCCGCCGTCTCGCGCGAGTACGGCCGGCCCCACGCATCGGCGCAGACCACCGCCGCGGTGTGCGGCGCCTGCTTGAGCGGGTTGTTGAGCTTGTCCGCCTCGCCGCTCGCCACGGCTGACATCTCGCCGTGGATGGCGATGAGCGCATCGCAGAAACGGTCGAGCTCGCGCTTCGATTCGCTTTCGGTGGGCTCGATCATGAGCGTGCCGGGCACCGGGAACGACATCGTCGGGGCGTGGTAGCCATAATCCATGAGGCGCTTCGCCACGTCATCGACCTCGAGGCCGTGCTTCTTCCACGGGCGGAATTCGAGGATGCACTCGTGGGCGACGCATCCGTCCGCGCCCTGGTAGAGCACGGGAAAATGATTCGCGAGGCGCGCGGCCACGTAGTTGGCGTTGAGGATGGCGACCCGGGTGGCGTCGGTCAGGCCGTCCGGTCCCATCATGCGGATGTAGAGCCAGGGGATGACAAGGACGGAGGCGCTGCCGTAGGGCGCGGCGGAGACGGCCCCCATTTTTGATTTTCGATTTTCGATATTTGACTGGTCGGACGCGCCGGAGAACCAATGACCCGGCAGGTAGGGCGCGAGGTGCGCGGCGACCGCGATCGGGCCGACGCCGGGGCCGCCGCCGCCGTGCGGGATGGCGAACGTCTTGTGCAGGTTGAGGTGGCAGACGTCGGCGCCGATGTGACCGGGCGACGTGAGGCCGACCTGGGCGTTCATGTTGGCGCCGTCCATGTATACCTGGCCACCGTGCTGGTGGACGATCGCGCAGATGTCCTTGATCGCGGTTTCGAACACCCCATGTGTCGAGGGATACGTGACCATGAGTGCGGCGAGATTCGGCGCGTGCGCCTCGGCCTTGGCGCGAAGATCGGCGACGTCGATGTTGCCCTGTAGATCGCAGGCTACCGCGACGACCTTGAAGCCACCCATTGCGGCGGAGGCGGGGTTGGTGCCGTGGGCACTGGTGGGAATGAGGCAGACGTCGCGGTGGCCGTCGCCGCGTGCTGCGTGGTAGGCACGAATCGCGAGGAGGCCGGAGTATTCGCCCTGCGAGCCGGCGTTGGGCTGGAGCGAGACGGCCGCCAGGCCGGTGATCTCGGCAAGCCAGGTCTCGAGATCGCGGATGAGTTTCTGATAGCCGCGCGTCTGGTCGGCGGGCGCGAACGGGTGCAGCCGGCTCCATTCCGGCCAGGTAACGGGCAGCATCTCGGTCGTGGCATTGAGCTTCATCGTGCACGAGCCGAGCGAGATCATCGAGTGGCAGAGCGAAAGATCCTTCGCTTCGAGGCGCTTGAGGTAGCGCAGCATCTCATGTTCGCCGTGGAACGAGTTGAAAACCGCGGCGGTCAGGTACGCCGACGTACGCGCGTGCGGTGCCGGGAACTCGGCGAGCTGCAGGCCGACGGTCGTAAGCTGGAATTCGAGCGTCGCCAGCGGAGCGGCGAGCGTGGCGGCGTCTCCGAAGAGCGCGAGCAGCTCGTGGACCTCGGCCAGCGTGGTGGTTTCGTCGAGCGAGAGGCCGACGGTATGGGCGTCGACGCGGCGGAGGTTGATCCGTTTCGTCGCGGCGGCCGCGTGGACGCGCTCGGCGGCGACATTTCCGATGGTAAGCGTATCGAACACCGGCTCGGCGTTCACGCGGGCCCCGAGCGAGGTGAGGCCCTGGGCGAGCAACTGGGTGAGCAGCCGCACACGTTGGGCGATGCGGCGCAGGCCCTCCGGGCCGTGGTACACCGCGTACATCGAGGCCATCACGGCGAGGAGCACCTGGGCGGTGCAGATGTTGGACGTGGCTTTCTCGCGGCGGATGTGCTGCTCGCGCGTGCCGAGCGCGAGGCGGAGGGCGGGGTGGCCCTGCGCATCCTTCGACACGCCGACGAGCCGGCCGGGCATCTGGCGCTTGCAGGCGTCGCGCGTGGCCAGGAACCCGGCGTGCGGGCCGCCGAAGCCGAGCGGCACGCCGAAGCGTTGCGCGGAGCCCACGGCGACGTCGGCGCCGAATTCGCCCGGCGGGCGCAGCAGTGTGAGCGCGAGCAGATCGGCGGCGACGACGCAGCGCGCGCCGGCGGCGTGGACCCGGGTGAAGAAATCGGCGAAGTCACAGACGCTGCCCAGGGTGTCGGGATATTGCACGAGCACGCCGACGAGGCCGGCGGCCGGCTGGTAGTTGCGGTGATCGCCCACCACGACCTCCAGCCCGAGCGGCCGGGCACGGGTCAGGACGATGTCGATCGTCTGCGGATGACAGGCGGCGGAGACGAAGAACGTGTTGCCCTCGCCCTCGTGCATCCGGGCGCAGAGCATCATCGCCTCGGCGGCGGCGGTGCCCTCGTCGAGCATCGAGGCGTTGGCGATCTCGAGGCCGGTGAGATCGCAGATCATCGTCTGGAAATTGAGCAGCGCCTCGAGGCGGCCCTGGGATATCTCGGCCTGGTAGGGAGTGTAGGCGGTATACCAGCCGGGATTTTCGAGGACGTTGCGCTGAATAACGGCCGGGGTGAGCGTATCGTAGTAACCCAGGCCGATGTAATTGCGAAAAACCTTGTTCTCGGCGGCCAGCGCGCGCAGCTCGGCGAGCGCAGCACTCTCGCCCGCGGCGGCGGGAAGATTCAACGGGCCGCGCCGGATGGTGGCGGGCACGGCCGCATCGGCCAACGCGGCGAGCGAAGGCTGGCCGAGGAGCTGGAGCATCCCGGCCGTGGCGGCGGCATCGGACCCAAGATGGCGGCGCGCAAAAGTATCGGACGGGGCAAGCAGGTCGCGAGGAGAAGGCATGAAGAGGGAAAGATGGGAAGACGGTAGAGCCGGACTCCCGGCGCGCAACCGCGATTTGATCACCGGGCGGCTTTAGGACACCAGGAGATCCCTGCCCGTTGATGAAAGGATAAATCCGGGCGGGCATTTTCCCTGTAAAATAAAGCCGCCGGACAACGGTATGTCCGGCGGCTGGCCCAAAGCAGAATCTATGAAGTTGGATCGTGCCTAGGCATATTTATCACCGTCGTCGCCACCACCGGGAGGAGGGGGCGGGGGCGGGGGCGGCGGCGGGTTGTCCGCCAGCTGGAACTGGGAAGTCTGACCGGTGGCGGCGAGCCGGGACTGGGTCGAGGAGGCGGCGAGGGCCAAAAGCGAGCACAGGGCGCTCGCGAGCAGGAGGGTGGAGAGGATTTTTTTCATGACAGGTTGGATTCCTCTCAAACCTAACACGCTCGCGTATTCGCATGCGCGTGACGTTGGGAAAAAACAGCGGGAAAATATCCCGGCGATTTTTCCGTTTTTCCCGGTTACGTCGGAGCTCAGGCCGCAGGCGGTTTACCTCATTATGGATGGATTCGGCATTGTAGCCGGCGGCGAACTAGCTTTGAACTTCCCGCCATGAGCACCGCCCGCGTCGTCCTCATCGAAGACCATACCATGGTGCGCGATCTGCTCGGGGAGGCGATTGGCGCACTCCCCGGCGTCGCGCTGGTGGCGTCCGTGGGTACCGCTGCTGAGGGGCTGGCCGCCTGCCTTGCGCAAAAGCCCGAACTGGCCATCATCGACTGGATGCTCCCGGACGGCTCGGGCCTGGACGTGGTCCGCCAGAGCGCATCCAAGCTGCCGCAGACCCGTTTCCTCGTGGTGACTTCCAACGACCAGGGGCAGATCGTGCGCGATGCGGCGGCCGTTGGCGTCCATGGCTTCGTGATGAAAAGCCTGCCGATGGCCACGCTCCAGCTGGCCATCCGGACGGTGCTGGAAGGCCGGACTTATTTCTGCCCGGTGAGCAGCCAGTTGCTCGTCGAGTCGTTTCGCAACGATACGACGAAGACCGGGCCGACCCTGACTCCGCGCGAACGCGAAATCTTGCGCTGCCTCGCCCTCGGCCTGGGCACCAAGGAGACCGCCGAACACTTGAAACTCAGCGCCAAGACCGTGTCCAACCATCACACGGCGTTGAAGCTAAAGCTCCAGATCAACGAGCCCGCCGGGCTCGTGCACTACGCCATCAAGCACGGGCTGGTCAAGGCGCCGTGACGGTTTCTCCGGGCCGGCACGGATCGCGCCAGGAAATCTTCACGACGGACAGCAGCGGTTCGATCCGCGTTTCGTCGGCGGCTTCGGCCGCCAGTTGCAGCTCCCGGCAAAAGTGTTGCAGGCGGCGCGCACCCAGCGCATCGGCGCTGTTCTTCAAATAGTGGGCGAGCCGGTGGAGTGATACCCAGTCTTTCCCGTGCGCCGCGTCGACCATGCGCGCCACAATCCCGGGGGTTTCCTTCTCGTACTGGGTGAGCAGGCGCTGCCGGAGGGCGGCGTCGAGCGCATCGGCCGCCGTCACCGCCGCCCGGCCGGCAGCCGCCGGCGACTCGGCCACGGCGCGGGCCAGGACATCCATGGCCACGGGCTTGGTCAGAAACCGGTCCATGCCCTCAGCCAGGCCGCGCGCCTCGTCGGTCGCCCAGGCCTGGGCGCTCAAACCGATGATCCAGGGACGGCCCAGCGATCCGCCGGCCTCCCGCAAACGACGGGCGGTGGCGTAACCATCGAGCCAGGGCATGGCGCCATCGAGCAACACGACGTCGAACTCGCCCGCCTGGGCGGCCTCGACCGCCGCCAGTCCATCCTCGACCGCGGTCACAGCCGCGCCGTGCTCGCGGAAAAACGCGCCGAGGAGCTCGCGCATCACGGTATTGTCGTCGGCCACCAGCACGCGCAGTCCCTGCCAGGCCTGGTCGAGCGCGGCCACGGGCGGACTGGCGGCCGGTTCGCCCGTGGGAACCAGGGGCAGCCGCACGACGAAGGTGGCGCCATGCTCGCCATCGCTTTCGACCCGCACTCGGCCCTTCATCGCCGCACACAGCCGTGCCACCAACGCCAGCCCGATGCCGGCGCCTTCCGTTTGCGTGCCGGTTTCGAGCCGCGTGAACGGCTGGAAAATACGCGACTGGTCGTCCGGGTCGATTCCCGGACCGGTGTCGGCGACGCGCAATTCCACCCAGACGCCGGCGAAAGCTTCGTCCGGCGGCATCGTTGCTTTGTCGGGCGCCGGCGGCTCCCCCCGCCGCACGATGAGCGTCACGCGGCCGGCCTGGGTGAATTTCACCGCGTTGCCCAGCAGGTTGAACAAAACCTGCCGCAGGCGCGCGCCATCGGCCTGCACAAACGCCGGCGCATCGGCGGCGAAATCCTCCTCGAGCGCAAGGCCTTTGGCCGCCGCTTTCGGCTGCATCGATTCGACGCATTCCCGGGTCAGTACGCGCAGATCGACCGGTTCGAGATGCAGGCGGAACGCACCCGATTGCAGCGATCCGAGGTCGATGAGATCGTTGACCAGCCGCAGCATGAGCGCGCCTTGCGAACGTACGGCGCTTACGAGCGCGCGGTGCGGCTCGGCGAGCGACGACTTGGCCAGCATCTCACTGAAACCGAGCACGCCTTGCAGCGGCGTACGCAACTCGTGGCTGACTTGGGCGAGAAACTCACTCTTGGCCCGGTCGGCGGCCAGCGCCTGTTCGGCGCGTTGCAAGGCCTGCTCGCGCTCGGTCCGCCGCAGACGGTAAACCATCGCCAGCACCCACAAGCCCACGCCGATGGCCGTGACGGCAATGGATTGCAGGCGCGCCTGGGCAAAGGTGACGGCCCAACGCGTTCCGGAGATCGCCAGTACCGCCCAGGCGCGAATACCCGTCGGTTCGGCCGTGGCGTACAACGGCGCATATACCATCAAGAACGATCTCCAACTGTCACGAATGGGGCCCTCGATAAATGGCCGTTTTGTTTCGAAATTGCGGAAATCGGCCGGCGTGAGATAGCGCAGGACAACGCGTCCGCGTTGCCCCAGCATAGCTGGCCGGTCGTCCGCCACTGCGAAAAGTCGGGTCCGGCCGCGATAGATCAGCCACGCATCGTTCACATCCGGGTTCTCGCGCCGGAACCGGATCATCTGACGGCTGAGCTTCTCCAGGGGACCCAGTGCCTGGTCGTCCACGTATATATATTCATACGCCCGGCCGAGCGCATCCTTCGCTTTGGTCGATCCTCTCGCGTTGAAGTTCGCACCAAAGGCGTCGCGGACGGTGTTTTCATCGAGCATGGTGGCAATCGTTCCCACCCGCGCCTTCAGGCCGGATTCGTAGTCATACCGCGCCTTCTGACCGCTGTAGATTGAAAAACCTAGGCCGAGCGCCAGCCAGGCGCCCAACCCTGCCAGGCCCATGCGTAGATCGGTGCGCAAGTTGCGGGCGGCATAATCGGACGTCTGCGCGACCGCGTGCAACCGCTCATCCCACAAAACCCACGCCAGCCAGCCCGCCGCCGCCGTATGCAACAAGGCTGCCGGCAGTGCAAAGTGCCCCAGGTCGGTATCGCGTCGCCCTTCGAGCAGCACATACGCCAGCGGCCCGAAGGTGGCGATAATCGTCCAGATGGCGGCCAGCAACATTCCCACCTCGAGTCGGCCCTGCAGCTTCACCGGCAGGCCCGTGAGCGCCCGGCTGCTGCGCACGGCGCGCACCATGCAACCCACGCCTCCGACCGCCAGCAAGGACAGGGCCCAACCACCATAAACCGGATCGAGCACCCGTCCTGCCGCCAACGCCAGCCCCACCAATCCCATCGCCATCCGCCATACGACCGGGCGCACGCGCGGCAGCCATGCCGCCGCCGGCCACCAGAGCGCCATCGCACCCTGCGCTGCGACCGCTCCGAGAAAGAAATCCAAACCGATGTAGGGCTGCGCTTCATTGCGCGTAAAGAACCAGAACTCGGCCCCGGCATTGAGCACACCTGCCGCGGCCAGCCAGACCAGCCACAGTTCGGCGGGTTGCCGGCGCTGCTCGTCACACCGCCGCCACGCGGCAACGCCGACTGCAGTCCAGCCAAGCGCGGCCAAGAACCACCCATAGTCCTGGTGGCTCGTACATATTTCCAGGACACGCAGCCAATCGTGCATGGTAAATTCTGAAAGCCGAGGCGGGCGGTAAGTTACCGACCTCCCGCCCGAAGGCAATCAGCGAAAACCCCGGGCGGCAAACCGGACGGCGACTACATCGCCCGGATCGATTTCTTCACCGTCAACTCGTCATAGGCCGCTTCGAGGCAGGCCGGCAGACGGCTCGCCTGCCCCGGCGCCGGATCAAAGTCGGGGAACCCCGGCAGACTGGCGAGCTGGCGGATTTCCGCCCTGGTCTTGCCCGCAGCGATCTCCTTTTCCGTGTGGGCCAGCAGCGCCGCGAGGAAGTCGCGCATCACCAGCAGGTCGTCGCGCGTGCCGCTGACACCGAACTTGGCGTTGCCGTGACCATAGACGTAGATCGCGTCGGCAGGAAACTCGCGCGTCACCTGCTCAAGCGTTTGAATCCAGTTACGGATATTGGCGCCGCCCGGGCGGTCGATGGCCGGGCAGATGCGATTAAATACCAGATCGCCCATATGGACGACGTTGGCGCGCTCGAACGTGATGATGGCGTCGCCCCCGGTATGGGCGGGGCCGAAATGTCGTGCCGTCACGATCTCGTCACCACCGTCCTGGCGCCAGACCTCGTCGAAGAGCGTGTCGGCGAAAACCTGCTGCCAGGTGGTGTCCTTCTGCTCGGCGGCGCGTAGCTGGAGCTTTGGCACATGGCGTTGCGCCACGATGGTCTGGCTGACGGGTTTGAAAACCGGATTGCCACTCGTGTGATCGGCATGGTGGTGGGTGTTGACCACGACATCCACCAGGCGTGTGCCCCGCTCCGGCAGGCCGGCGAGGCAGAGCGCGGCCGTGTCGGGGAACTGGGTGTCCACGACCACGAGCGACGCCTTGCTGGCGAGCCAGCCGATGGTGCCACCGCGACCGAGGAAAAGGCCGACGTTGCGCCGGAGCGGGCGGAACTCGGTGTTGACCGTCGCGGGCGCTCGCGCCGCCGGGGTGGGGGCAGGCGCCGGTGAAGGGTTCTGCGCGAACATCTTCAATCGCAGGAGCCCGCCGGCCGCAGCCAGCACCGTGGATCGGGCAAGAAAGTCGCGTCGATTCATGGCTGGAAACCCTAGGCGTGATTCGGCCTGGATGCCCACCCGGAAAATCCCCGCATCTTGCCATCTGTCCGCAACCCGGTTGCCCTCTCTTCCTACCGTATGATGTTACAATTGCTACATTCTATTGTCGCTCCTGCTCGGAGGTTATAGGCTGGATTGGAGACATAAAAGAGGCTGCATCTGATCGGTTTCCCAATGGAGAAGGCCCTTGTCAGGGTCAGCGGGCGAAATCCAGCATCGGAAGGACTGGCGACAAAAAAATGTAGCAATTGCTACACTTTTTTGTCGCCAGGGCACGGGAGGGGGCTGGCCGGGACGCGGTGAAAAATGGAGATCAGCCTGTAACTTTTGTGCCGCCGGGAGGTTTCCCTGCTCATCCTGCTTCCATGAACGTCCGTCCATTCCGTGATCGCCGTGCTGACAGAAATTCGTGTTCATCCTGGTCCATCCGTGGTTAAGTCCGCGGAGGAAACCGTCGCCGTGGACTCCGTCGAAACCAGCGATCACGACCTCATGCTCGCCGTGCGTGCCGGTGAGATCGCCCGGCTGGGCGACCTGTTCGAGCGCTATCACCGGCCGCTCTACGGTTTCTTCGTGCGACTCACCGGCCAGCGCACTGCCAGCGAGGATCTCGTGCAGCTCGTTTTCTACCGCATCCTGAAATACCGGCACACCTATCGCGACGAGGGCAAGTTCTCCGCCTGGATCTACCATCTCGCCCGCAAGGTCGCCGCCGACCACTTCCGCAAGAACGCCCACGCTCCCGCCATCCTCGCCGAGCCCGACGAGCTGCACGAAGTGCCCGACCACGCACCGCACGCCGCCGAGCAGGCCGCGAAAGCCGACGACCTCGCGCTCATGCAACGCGCGCTCGGCGCCCTGCCGCTCGAGCAACGCGAGCTGCTCACCCTGCACCGGTTCCACAACCTCCACCACGAGGAGCTCGCGCGCCTGTTCGATTGCAGCGTCGGCGCCGTTAAGGTGCGCATGCACCGTGCGCTCGGCGCCCTCCGCGAACATTATTTCAAACTCCGCCAGGAACGCGTCGCCTGATCCGCGGCACTACGCTCCTGCCGGCCATCACTTTCACCCTTCCTCTTCTCCCATGAACTGCCAACGCGTCCAGGATACCTTCCTCGATTACCAGGCCGGCACTCTCGCCGCCGCCGAATCGGCCGCCGTGCGCGAACACCTGAAGACCTGCCTGATCTGCCAGCGCGAATGGGCCGGCCTGCAGGAAACGTTGCTCCAGCTCGATCGTCTCCCGCCCGAGGAACCCTCCGCCCGCCTGCGGACGAACTTTTACGCCATGCTCGACACGCACCTCCGGCAGGCGCGCGAACCCAGCCCCTTTGCCTTGATGCGCAACCGGCTCGACCGTTTTTTCGAAAACCTCGTGCCCACCCGGCCCGCGCTGCAGTTTGCCTTCTCGGCCGTGCTGCTCGTGGCCGGCGTCATCGTCGGCGCCCGCTATCTGCAGCCGGCCGCACCCATCGCGCCGCCGGCCACCGACCTCGCCACGCAAAGCCGGCTCGACGAGATGCAGAAAAAATTCGATTCGATGAGCCAGCTCGTCGCCTATTCGCTCGCCCAGCAGCAGCCGGCCAACACCCGCCTGCAACAGATTGCGGCCACCCTCGCCCGCGGCGATGCCGACGCCAAGACCCTCGCCGGGCTCGTCAGCACCCTGGCCTTCGACCCGAACACCAACGTGCGCCTCTCCGCCCTCGAGGCGCTGTACGCCCATGCCGACCGGCCCTTGGTGCGCCAGGGCGTGCTTGCCTCGTTGCCGCGCGAAAGCTCGCCGCTCGTGCAGCTGGCCATGATCGACTTCCTCACCTCCGTGCGCGACCGCGACGCCGCCCCGGCGTTCGAAGCGCTCACCCGGGACGCCGCCATCGACGCCGCCGTGCGCGACGCCGCCCAGCGCGCCCTGGTCCAGCTCTAAACCGCCACCTGCTCCCACGTTCACTTTCCCTCCCACCGTCCCTTTCCACAACCGAGCGACGAACGAACCACCAAAAACTCAATCCACTCCGCTCATGAAACCTGCCTTCTACCTGTCCACCATTCTGCTCGGCCTGGCCGCGGCGACGCCGGTCCTCGCCGCCGATGACAATTCGCCGCCCCTGCGTTCGCTCACCGAATCGTCCAAGACGAAAGAGACCGCGGAACCGGCGCACGAAGCCACGGACGGCCAGATCCGCTTCAGCGATCCGGCCAAGCCGGGCCGTCTGAGAATCTACATCGCCCAGGGCGATCTCACGGTGCGGGGCGATGCCTCCGCCAGCGCCATCGCCGTCCAGTCCAAATTGAACCCCCCGTCGAAGAAGACGAAACACGGCGACGGCCTGCGCGTGCTCAGCGACACGGCCGCCAGTTTCCTGCTCTTCGAAAAGAACAACGTCGCCGAGTTCAGCTACGGCCGGGACTCGTGGCCGATGAGCGAGGGCGCCAACTTCGAGATCACGGTGCCGGCCAATACCGCCCTTGAAATCCAAAACGGCTGGAACGGCAGCGTGAAAGTCGAGCGCGTGACCGGCGACGTGGAGATCAAGGGCTTGAATTGCGAAGTGAAGCTGATCGACCTGGGGGGCGGCGCGATTGTCGAAACCATGAACGGTGAGATCACCGCCTCGTTTGCCGCGCTGCCGGACAAGAAACCGGTTTCGTTCAGCTCGATGAATGGCGAGGTCAAGCTGCGCGTGCCCGCCGACGCCAGGGCCAATGTGCGCTTCCGCACCCACAATGGCGCGATCCTGACCGACTTCACGGACGACGTGCTCAAGACCAAGGCCGAGGATCTCGGCCGCACGGACTGGGGGACCGTCGCCGGCCAGCACATCGCCATGGCCGCGCAGATCGGGAGCCAGGTCGGTCGCGAAGTCGCGCAAATAGCGCGCGAAGCGGCCTCCGACGTGCAATCGGCCGTGCGCGAGGCGCAGGTCGAAGCCCGGGAGCGCGCCGCGGACAGCGTCGAAAAATCCACCGGGGAGGCGGCCCCCGCGCCCAAGCCGTCACCCCGCCCGCCGCGGGGCCCGCGCCCGCCGCGCCCCCCCAGCATCCCGGCCATCGCCGGCGGCAAGGTCGTGAGCGGCACGCTCAACGGCGGCGGTATCGAGATTCAGGTGACAACGATGAATGGCGACATCACGCTGCGGAAGCAGCCGTGACGGCCGCGGCGTAACGCGGACGGAAGCACCGCGCTACGAGAAAGTCGTACCGTTGCCGAAACCGGCCGCTGCGCCCGGGCCGTCTCGGCCCGGGCGATTTCTGTCGCATCTCTTTGCGGCTCTTGCATCATGGTGTACCTTAAGCGGTCGCCATGAATTCCCCATTGCGCGTTCTGATCGTTGAAGATTCCGAGAACGACGCCCGGTTGATTCAGCGGCAACTCACGACCGCAGGCTATGAGGTCGTGTTCCGGCGGGTGGAAACCGAAGCGGAACTGCGCACCGCCTTGGCCGACGATTCGTGGCAGCTCGTCCTGTGCGATTACCATCTGCCGCGGTTGAACGCGATCCGTGCCCTCGAGATCATCCATGCCTCCGGGCTCGATCTGCCCGTCGTGGTCGTTTCCGGCCAGATCGGCGAGGAGGCGGCGGTCGACCTGATGCGGCGCGGCGCGCACGATTATCTGCTGAAGGACAAGATGGCGCGGTTCATTCCCGTCGTGCAACGCGAGCTGCAGGAGGCGGAGGAGCGCAGCCGCCATCGGCAAAGCGAATTCGACCGCTCCCGCGCCGAACGCGCCCTGCGCGAGAGCGAGGCCCGCTACCGCTCGGTGGTGAGCGCCCTGGCCGAGGGCATCGTGCTGGTCGACCGCAGCGGCCTGATCGTCGCCTGCAACGACAGTGCCGCCCACCTCGTCGGCCTCCCCAAGGAGCAGTTGCTCGTCAGCTCCCTCGATCGGGCGCTCTGGCTGCTCTATCGGGAAGACGGCACGCCCATTCCCGACGCGGACCGGCCACTGCGCGTTTGTCTGAACACCGGGCGGCCCCTGGACGACATGGTCATGGTCATGCAACGCGCCGACGGCACGCGCCGGTGGATCTCGGCCCATGTCCGCCCGTGCCTCCATGATGCCAGCGGCCGGCCCGCGTTGGTGGCGATGTCCTTTAGTGACATCACCGCGCAGCGCGACGCCGAGGCGCGCATCCGCGAACAGGCCCGGCTCATCGATCTGGCGCGCGATGCGATCGTCGCCTACGACCTCGACGGCACGATTCGTTTTTGGAACCAGGGCGCCGAACGCATGTACGGTTGGAGCGCCGCCGACGCGGTGGGCCAGAATGTCATGAAGCTCTTTGCGCCGATGTTCCCGCCGGAGTGGGAGAAATTCTGCCAGACCGTGATTGAGAAAAACGCCTGGGAAGGCGAGCGCCGGCACCGGAACAGGGAGGGCCGGGAAATCATCGTGTACACCCGCGTCTCGCTCGTGCGCGACACCGAGCAACGCCCCCCGGCCTTCCTCATGTTCGGCAGCGATATCACCGAGAAGAAGCAGCTCGAGGAACAGTTCCTGCGGGCCCAGCGCCTCGAGAGCATCGGCACGCTTTCCAGCGGCGTGGCCCACGACCTGAACAACGTGCTCTCGCCCATCATGCTCGCCATCCCCATCGTACGCCTGCGCGTGGCCGACCCACAGACGTTGCACCTGCTCGATACCATCGAAACCAGCGCCAGCCGCGGCGCCCAGATCGTGCAGCAGATCCTCACCTTCACCCGCGGATTGCATGCCCAGAAAATGGCCGTCCAGACGCGCCACCTGCTCAAGGAGATCGCCGAGATGGTCCAGGAGACCTTCCCGCGCAATATTGCCATCGAGGCCGATTTTCCCCGTTCGCTCTGGATGGTCGAGGCCGACACCACCCAGCTCCACCAGGTGCTCATGAATCTCTGCGTCAACGCCCGCGATGCCATGATGCCCCGGGGCGGCACCCTCACATTGCGCGCGGAGAATATCGCGCTCGACGAGGCCTCCGCTGCGCACCTCGCCGAGGCCCGGCCCGGGCGCTATGTCCGGTGGTCGGTCATCGACAACGGGGTGGGCATTCCCGCTGAGGATCTGCCGCGGTTGTTCCAGCCGTTTTTCACCACCAAGGCCCCCGGCAAGGGTACCGGCCTCGGCCTGTCCACCGTGGCCAACATTGTGCGCCAGCACAATGGATTCCTCCGCGTCGCCAGCCGCGTGGGCCAGGGCACGCAGTTCGATATCTACCTTCCCGCGCTCGATGCCGCCGAGGAAACCGCTCCGCTCCCCAAGCTCGCGCTCCCGCGGGGGCACGGGGAAAACGTCCTGGTTGTCGACGACGAATTCGCGGTGCGGCATATTTGTGAGAGCCTCCTCTCCGCCTACGATTATCGCGTGCTCACCGCCGACGGCGGCCAGGCGGCGCTGGCGCTCTTCCGTCAGCACCTGGCCGAGATCGAACTGGTCGTCACCGATCTGCTCATGCCGGGATTGAGCGGCTTCGAATTCATCCGCGCCGCGCGCAACCTCAAACCGAAGATCAAGATCATTGCCGTCAGCGGCTTTGCCGGCGAAGCCGGCAGCACCACCCCGCCGCCCGACGTCATTGTCGATGCCTTCCTGCCCAAGCCCTTCACGGCGTCACGGCTCCTCGAACTCGTGCACGAAGTGCTTGCCGAGCGCCCGCCCGCCGGCGGCCGCGCCTGAACCCCGGCCATAAGATCGCGCATTCCGGCACCGGCCCGCTTCCCCCCCTTCCGTTTTCTCCATGAACACCAGCCCTGCCACCGTGGGTGTGCCCGCCCCGGTCACTCCGCCTCCCCCGCGGTTTCCCGGCCGCGTTTATCCCGGCAGTTTGCATCGGCTCGAACTCGCCGCCCTCGACCGGCGTCGCGACGCGCTCCGTAGTGCCTACGCCGCGGATACGGAACTCAAGTCCGTGCCGCCACCGGCGCCCGTTGCCGGCGAGGCGTTTCCCGCCGACACGGTGGGTATGGCGGTGTCGGGCGGCGGCATCCGTAGCGCCACCTTTGCACTCGGCGTGTTCCAGGCGCTCGCGGCGAAACGGCTGCTCGGCGCGGTGGATTTTCTCTCCACCGTTTCGGGCGGAGGCTATGTCGGCGGCTTTTGGGGCGCGTGGCTCAACCGCCTGCGCCCGGGGGGCGGTGGCGCCGCCGGCGGGGCGAAAGACTTTGCCGGGGCACAGCGGGCGCTGGCCGACCCGTATTCGGCCGAGGTCGAGTGGCTGCGCGAAAATGGCCGCTACCTCACACCCGCCGGCGCCACCGACGCGTGGGAAGCCGCCGCGGTTTATCAGCGCAGCCTTACGGCGATCCATCTCCTGCTCGGGCTCGCGGTTTTCGCCGGCCTCTGCCTGGTCACCGCCGTGCGGTGGCTCCTGGTCCGGAAAGCGCTTTGGACCGGCTGGACGTTTGCCGTCGGCCAGCTCTGGACGATCCAGGTGAGCCCGTTGCTGGGATTCGTGCCGGTCTACTTCGTCGTGGCCCTGGCCTACGGCGCAGCATACTGGTACAAGTGGGTGCGCTCGTCGGCGGTGCGCAGCCATGCCATCACCGACGATCTCGCCAATCTGCTCAAGTTCATCGCGATCCTCGTCGGACTAGCCGTGGTCGACTCGGGCGGCCTCACGCTGTTCGAGATGGCGAAACACTACCGTCACGCGCCGTGGACGTTGGTGACGGCGCTCGCCACGGCGCTCGGCGCGGCCTTCGCCCTTGGCCTCAAGGTGAAGAGCCTGCTCGAATCGCTCGGCTTGCCCGGCAAATCGGCGCAGAACGCCGGCGGCCCGAGCTTGCTGGCCAGGATTGGCCCCCCGGTCGCCGCCGTGGTGCTGGGCGGCCTCTGGCTGGTCACGCTTTCGTTCCTCGCCTCGGGCGCGGTGGCCGTGACGTTCAAGTTGCTCGGCCGTCTCCCGTGGTTCCAGCAAGGCATCGGTGGACATCTGCTGCTCTACGTCGCGACTTTCGGACCGGGACTGCTGGTCCTCGCGCTTGCCGCCTGGCTCGGGCGTCATGTGTGGTTCGCCAATCTCTCCTCGATGTCGTCACTCTACAGCGCCCGCCTCACCCGCGCCTACCTTGGTGCCTCCAACCCACACCGGAAGCACCCAGGACCCGCGCCTCACCGGAGCGCCACGATCCATGACGATCAAGTGGGCTACACCGACTACTTTCCCTACGAAACGGGTGGCCCGCTGCATATCGTCAACGCCACGCTCAACCAGACGGTCGATGCCGCCTCCAACCTCGTGCAATACGACCGCAAAGGCATGAATCTGGCCGTGGGCCCGGTCGGCCTTTCGGTGGGCGTAGACAACCATACCCGCTGGGTACGTGCCGGCGGCAACACCGGCCCGCGCACCGGCCAGATCGTGGCCCTCGACACCGCGCACGGCCGGTTTCACGCCTTCGGTGCCGAACCTCCGCCACCAGCCGCCGATGCCAACGTTGTGGCTGGCCCGGCCAAGCCGCCGCCCGTCACCGTCGAAATGCTGTCGCTCGGGCAATGGGTGGGAATATCGGGCGCCGCTGTCGCCCCCGGCCTGGGCGCCCGCACCAGCCGGGCGCTCGGTTTTCTCCTCTGCTTTTTCAACGTGCGGCTGGGCTGGTGGTGGGATAGCGGCCTGACCGACCCCGACGCGCGACCCGGCGTGCAGATCAAGCGGGATCTGCGTCGTACGACCGACACCCTGGCCCTTTTCGCCCTGCGGGCCCAGACCTTCCTCTTCAACGAAATGAACGCCCGCTTCAGCGGCACCGCCCGGCGTTTCTGGTATCTCTCCGACGGCGGCCATTTCGAGAATACCGCGGCCTACGAGCTCATCCGCCGCCGGCTGCCGTTCATCGTCGTGTGCGACGACGGCTGTGACCCGACGCGCACCTTGGGCGATTTCGCCGATCTCGTACGCAAGGCGCGGCTCGATTTCGATGCCGAGATCACCGTCTTCACCGCCCAGGAAATCGCCACCCTCGTGCCCGCGTCAGTCCGCGACCGGATCGGCACACTGGAGGAACTCGGGCGCATCGATCCGGCGACCGGTTTCACTGCGAAGGCCGCACTGCTGGCCTGGGTGCATTATCGCGACGGCCGGACGCCCGACTCGCTGCTCCTGCTCCTCAAGCCCACCATCACCGGCCACGAGCCGGCCGATGTGCTCAATTACCACGCCCAGCATCGTGATTTCCCGCAGCAGTCCACGGCGGACCAGTTCTTCGACGAGGCGCAGTGGGAGAGCTACCGCCGGCTCGGCCAGTGGATCGCCGGCGAGCTCTTCGCCGCGGTTGCCCCCGGCCAGCCCCTGCGTCAGGCCTTTCTCGTCTGACGCCAATTTTCACTGATCCGGAATTCGCACCGCTTCGCGACCCTTCGCGGTTGAACTGCGTTTTCCACCTCATATCTGCCGGTCCGAGAATTAGCGCCCATTAGTGTTCATTAGTGGTTAAAATCCGTGATCGCATCGTCGGCTTGGGGTCAGCCGGCCGTGAGGTCGTTGTCCTTCGTCTCGGGCAGCGCCAGGGCGCCGAGGATGCAGGTCAACAGCGCGATCGCGATCGGATACCACAGCCCGGAATAGATGTCGCCCGTGAAGACCACGATGGAGGCGGCGATGAGCGGCAGGAAGCCGCCGAACCAGCCGTTGCCGATGTGATACGGGAGCGACATCGACGTGTAGCGGATGCGCGTGGGGAACAGCTCCACGAGAAACGCCGCGATCGGCCCGTATACCATCGTCACGTAGAGCATGAGTAGCGTCAGCAGCGCGACGACCGCCGGCCGGTTGATCCGGGCCGGATCGGCCGTCGTCGGGTAACCGGCCGGTCCGAGCGCCGCCTCGAAAGCTTTGGGCTCGAAACCGACGACCGTCTGCGCGCCGACATCGAGCACCACCGCCGCCCCGGGATGCGCGGGCGCGAGCGCGAACGGTATGCCGCGGTTGTTGAGAAACGTGCGCGCCCGGTCGGTCTCGGTTTGCGCCTTCTTCACCCCGACGATCTTGCCGGACGCATCGATCATGGCGGTCACCGCCAGCTCGACATTGTTGCGGTAATCGGCGGTGTGCAGCACGACCGGCGTGTGCTCCATGGCCTCGGCCAGCGCCGGATTGGCGGCGCGGGTCAGGCCGCGGAAGACCGGCATGTAGGTGAGCGCCGCGAGCAGGCACCCCGCCAGCATGATGCGCTTGCGGCCGATCCGGTCGGAGAGCCGGCCGAAAACGAGGAAGAACGGCGTGCCCAGCAGCAGCGAGTACGCCACGAGCAGGTAGGTGTTGACGTAGTCGACCTTGAGCGTGGAGCTCAGAAAATAGAGGGCATAGAACTGGCCGGTGTACCACACCACGCCCTGGCCGGCGGTCGCGCCGAAGATCGCCGTGAGGACCAGCCGGGCGTTGTCCCAGTGGGCGAAACTCTCCCGCAACGGATGCTTCGAGCTTTTGCCCTGCGCCTTCATCTCGGCAAAGACGGGAGATTCCTGCAGCTTCAGGCGGATGTAGATCGAAATGCCGAGCAGTACCACCGAGACAAGAAACGGAATCCGCCAGCCCCACGCCGCGAAGTGCGCGGCCGACATCGCCGACCGCAAGCCGAGGATGACCGCCAGCGACAGAAAAAACCCCAGCGTGGCGGTGGTCTGGATCCAGCTGGTGAAGCGGCCGCGTTTGCCCGCCGGAGCGTGTTCGGCCACATAGGTGGCGGCCCCGCCGTATTCGCCGCCGAGCGCCAGACCCTGGGCCACCCGCAGCAACACGAGAATGACCGGAGCCCAAAAACCGATTTGCGCATACGTCGGGAGCGCCCCGACCAACGCCGTCGAGAGCCCCATGACGACGATGGTCACGAGAAACGTGTACTTGCGCCCCACGAGATCGCCGATGCGCCCGAAGAAGATCGCGCCGAACGGCCGCACCGAGAAGCCGACGCCGAACAGTGCGAGGCTCGCCAGGAAACCCGCCGTTTCGTTTTCAGGCGGGAAAAACAGTTTGCCGAAAAACACGGCGAGCGTGCCATAGATGTAGAAATCGTACCATTCGAAGACCGTCCCGAGGGAGGACGCGAAGATCACCAGCCGGTGGCTGCGGTCGAGTGGATCGGAGGCTGCGGGCGAATTCATGAGAAGGGGAGGGTGAAGCGACGCACACGGAACCCAGCTGCTGCGCCGCCGCAACTCGCTCCGCCAGAAAACGCCCCCGGGCTCCGCCGCGTAATCGCGGCGGCTAGTGCGGAATGTAGCCACGCCGGTTACGGCGCGGGAGGCATCGGTTGGTCCATACCGTGACGATTTCGTGAGAGAAACTGTAGCGGCGGTCTATGACCATCGTGCCCAGGAGCGATAAGAGCGGCGTTCACCGACCGCCGCTACAGCAAACCACCATCACCCACCGGGCGCCCAGCCGGAACGAAGCAGTAGAGGTAGGGCGAGTTATCCCTGACGCGCCGGGTTTCTCTGATCGAAATCGACGGCGGACTAGGGATAGTCCGCCCCACCTTTTACGGAGCCATCGGATGTGATCCGGTCCAACGGCATCATCCCGACTTGGCGTCCCGCCCGGTTCACGGCAGCGGAGTGCACAGCTCGACGAGGTGGCCGTCCTTGTCCCGGAGGCACGCCACAGTCTGCCCCCACGGCTTGGTCTCGGGTGCGCTCACCGCCGTCGCCCCGGCCTTCAGCGCGCGGGCATACAGCGCCGGCACGTCGGACGTGACCAGGGCGATCTCGAAGCCCAGGGGCGCTTTGTCGGGGGAGGTGGCCACGAATTCCTTCACCTGCGTCTTCGCCAGTTCGAAATTGTAGAACGCCAGCCGGGCCGCTCCGGTTTCCAACTCCCCATAGGCCTTGCCTTGGTCGTCGTTGAAAAAGCGCCGCGACAGGCCGAAGGCCTCTTCGTAGAAGGCAAGGGTCGCGGCAACATCTTTGACGTACAGGACTACGTAACCGAGCGAGACGGAGGGCGTACTCATGTTTTTATCCTTGGGCTTCACGGCTTCTGGGGTGGTTTCGGAGGTAATCCCGACGCTCGCGAGCACGAGCGAGCAGACGACGAGAAGAAGAGACTTTTTCATATTCAGGGCAATCGAGGGAAAGAAACGGGCGGCATGCTAGCCCAAATCGCCCGGCGTGTCTTGAAGAAATCCGGTGCTTGCATGCGAATTTCGTCGCCCGCCGTTGCCGACCGTCCTCGGCGTACGTCTTGCCTTGGGGTTCTGCCAGGCTGAAAATTGCCGGGTTGGCACCTCGGCCAACCCAGATCCCTCGTCGCTTCCCAGATATTCGATCGTTTCCCATGAGCCAAAACCTCCGCGTCCGATGCTGCTTCGTGATCGTCCTTGCCGCTTGTTTCTCTGGCGCAGCGGTGGCGCGCGACACCCGTTACGTCGTCACCGATTACGGCGCGGTCGGCGACGGCACCACCGTCAACACCCAGGCAATCCAGGCCGTCATCGACCGGTGCGCGGCCGAGGGCGGCGGCGTCCTCGTCGTACCGCCG
>Ga0335071_10001991_pt1 | contig 22046 bp, 17 predicted proteins | sample Lox_Sample_15_FD_206724 | JGI IMG/M metagenome (GOLD analysis project Ga0335071, IMG submission 206724) | Soil microbial communities from Loxahatchee National Wildlife Refuge, Florida, United States - Lox_Sample_1.5 | ecosystem: Environmental > Terrestrial > Soil > Wetlands | place: USA... | reverse complement strand
GATGGATACAATTCCCACGACCAATGCTGTGATCCGAGCTGCCATCACTTGCTCACGCTGGGTAGCTTTTCCCTTTCTCACAATGCTGACCCAAATGTCATGTGCGATAGCGCCCGCGGCTGCGAGAACCAGTCCGGCCACCACGGCAAGGATCGTGGCGAAGGCAACGGAGCACAAAAAGGCCAAGAGAATGTCTCCAACTACTGGCGAAATGTTGTTGCCGAGCAGTTTGACCATGAGCAGATTCGCCATATTGCCGCCCTTGTCCACGGCGAAAATCGACTGCGGGGAAACGATAATGGCCGCTCCAAGACCGAACATGGTTACCATAACAAAAAAGATGCCGATTAGAATCATGGCCACCACTATTGATTTTCTTGCCGCCTTTGCGTCAGGCACCGTGAAAAACCTCATGAGGATGTGCGGCATACCTGCAACACCCAATAAGAACGATCCTACGCCCAAAGATACCTGGTCCCAGACATTTGTTTGCAAAAGAGCGGGCTCCAGGAACCTTCGGCCATATTCGAATCCCTGCTGGGCTACAGGTTGTTTCATTATAAACAATTGTACCCATGACTGGATTTTTGTGCTGTTGACAACTTCCGAAAAGAACCGGAGAGGATTAAAACCGAAGTGCGCCCACATCAGTACGAACAGCACCGCGCCTCCTCCCATGAGAAGACCAGCCTTGATGATCTGCACCCATGTTGTGGCAATCATGCCTCCGCCAACGACATAAATCAGCATGAGTATGCCGACAAGAATGACAGCATACGAATAGGGAATGCCAAGCAACAATTCCATGAGCTTGCCGCCGCCCACCATCTGCACAACCAGGTACATAATTGATAGGAGAACAGCGGCAAAGGCCATTGTGGCTCGAACAGGCACAGGGGACGCCCTGAATGAAAGAATATCGCCTACGGTGTATTTGCCCACGTTTCGGCAAGGCTCGGCCATAACGAGGAGCAAAGTTACGTAGGCAAAGCTGGTTCCGATAGCGTACATCATCCCGTCCCATCCGAAGAGCGAGATGAGGCCCGATACCCCTAAAAATGACGCGGCGGACATGAAGTCGCCTGCCATTGCCCATCCGTTTTGCATGCCGGTTATTTGGCTTGATGCGGCATAGTAAGCTCCCGTAGTTTTCGTCCGTTTTGCCGCCCAATAAACAATGTACAGAGTGATGGCTATCAAGATACAAAACATCGTTATTGTTATTCGTTTATCCGCCTGCATTGTCGCGGGAGCCGCCGGAGCAGCGGCTTGTGCAACCACCGCCTGGGCAACATAGGATTCGGAACCAGCCAGGACCTCCGCCGGCAGCAAGGCTATGAACGTGTTGAGCAGAACAAAAGTCAGAGCGAAGATAGCAATATGTCTCTTCATTTCTGCATTCCTCCTTCCTTCAACTCCTCAACCAGCTCAGTCGTGATCCTGTCCGAGACTTTGTTTGCCCAAGAGGCATAATAGCCGGCTAACCACCAACAATAGACGAACAATACCAGGATCAACAGGTATCCTATATTGATATCGCCTATCACACGCCAAGCAAAAAAGCTCTGTGCGAAAAGAATGGAACAGACAAGAAAGATTACGTAGATAATGATGGAAATTATCCACCATCCAAAAAGGAACCCCACTTTTCTGTGATGAAGCTCCGCAAACCTAGGGTTGGCGGCTATTGCAGCCCAATCAGCCTTCTTTTCTTCCACCATGCTTACTCCTTCCTTTCGTAGATATTTAGAATCGTTCCGCAACTTGGCGACGATCCTCTTGCCCTTACTTGATGAAGCCCCGAAAAAGGTTCCCTGGTTTCTCCCGAATAGCTGCAAGACCAGGAAGTAGAAACAGGCGTATTGGTTGAGGCTAGCAACGCATGGGACCTAGCCGCGCAACGATTGGAGTTGTAGTGAACGGTAGATCGGGATGGCCTTGTGAGACCCTTAAGATGCGCCCATGGACAACACACCAGATGGCAGCCAATATGCATAGGACATACACCACCAGCGCCATCTCAAAACTGGCCATTCCGAGCCACATAGCTTCACCTCCTCATTCCAGTTTATAGGCGCGGCTCAAAATTGGAGCCGCGACGTTAGTACACGGAACAAACAATCAAGAAGCATCAGATTCGATCAAAATGTCCTCGATGTTGCCAGGGCGGTGTTGAGGAATGATAGCTCGTCTTTTCTTCAGGTTCTGGGGAAACCGTCTCTCTCATAAGACTACGGCGCTTGAAATCAAATTGGCTTGTAAGATCCTATAATCAGGGACTAAATGAATATTTTCCCCCTTGTAAAGGTGGGAGGAGTCAAAGGTTATCACGAGGCCAAACTTATAATCAACACTAAAATCGGCCTACAGAGAGAAATTCTTATGGGGAGCCGTAATATACGAATCAGATCTGTTTCGCAATATTTACAAGGGGCCACCGAATATTTTGGCTTAATACTTGAGACCATGTTTCATCATGGCGAACCTCAGACCCCTGTGGTCTCCAAAAACCAAACGTCCCTATCATCTTAACACTCCATTGCCGGCCCTCTTGGAACAATTGCGCTCTCTTCTCGTTTGCGCTAAATCATATCAACCGATATCGGAGGGCTGCTTCTATGGACAGTGGAATGACAAAGACGACGGAGAGCACTGATCGATCACCGGCAACCAGTACAGATCCGGCTGAGAAGCGAAGATCAGATAAAGCCGGCATGCCCCCGGGTTCCCTCGTCCATATTGGAACGCGAGGCCCGGAGAAAGTCACCATTTCCGTGATAGACTATACGGAAGCTGAATTTCAGCAGAGTGATGTTGCGGATGTTCAAGACCTCGCGCCTTATCTCCGAAGCGGGAGCAACACTTGGATATGTGTCCGGGGACTTCATCAGACCGAGATTATCGAGGCTGTCGGTCGTCTTTTCAAAGTGCATCCCCTGTTTCTTGAAGATGTCGTGAACACTTCTCAACGTCCCAAGATAGAAGACGCGGGCGATTATCTGTTTATCGTGCTCAAGACGCTTTACCGGGACAGTCATGATAAGAAAAAAGAGTCGATAATTGCAGACCAGTTGAGTCTAGTGCTTGGGCCGAACTTTCTCCTGTCTTTCGAGGAACGGAAAGGAAGCCTGTTTGACCCTGTAATAGAAAGGTTGCGAGCGGGCAAAGGCAGAATCAGAAAAGCAGGAACGGATTATTTGGCCTACGCTGTAATAGACGCGGTGGTGGACAATTATTTCGTGCTGTTGGAAAAGCTTGCCGACAAAATCGAGTTTCTCGAGGAAGATGTTGTGACCAACGCGACGCCCGATCTCTTGCGAATCATTCACAAATTAAAGACGGATATGATTTTTCTTCGGAGATCAGTTTGGCCCTTGAGAGAGGTGATCAATAGGCTCGCTGTCGGCGAATCCCCTCTGATAAAAGAAGCCACGCGGCCTTACTTCCGAGATGTTTACGACCATACGATCCACGTGATCGATACGCTGGAAACTTTCCGCGACATAGTTTCGGGGATGCTGGATATATATCTCTCCAGTGTCAGCAACAAGCTCAATGAAATCATGAAGGTCCTGACTATCATAGCGACCATGTTCATACCGTTGACCTTTCTGGTAGGGTGGTATGGTATGAATTTCAAGAATATGCCTGAGCTGGAATGGCGATGGGGTTACCCCATGGTGATGGTAATCTCCGTATGCACAGTTGTTGGCCTGCTTTTGTTTTTCAGACGGAAACGCTGGTTATGATACCAATTCGCGTTCAAGTCTATAAGAAAACCCCCTCTAGCCGCCCTTTACCAAAGGGGGGAACGGGGGGATTTGAATGCGAAATGGTGTAAGCGCGTAGGATTCCGTTTCCCGGCAACGAAGATCAGGAGGCCCGAACGCTTGGCACACTCCTCAATCATTAATCGTTACGTGTTCCGAGAGAATTTTGTCTCCTCTGTCTTTTGTTTTTCCGTATTCCTTTTTGCCGGTCTTATTGCGGGCTTTCTTCCGCTTCTTCAGAAGGGTATGGAAGCAGGCCTCGAACTGACGCTGATACTGTTTCAGGTCCTAATTAATGCGCTTCCAGGGACTCTTGTAACAGTTTTGCCGCTCTCCATTATGATCGGGATTCTGCTGGGTCTGGGCAGGATGGCCTCGGACAATGAAATCGCCGCTATCAAATCTTCGGGCATTTCCATATACCGGTTGTTGCCGCCGGTGTTGCTCCTTGGCTTGATGGCATTCTTACTTAGCCTTTTTTCCACTCTTGTCCTCATTCCCAAAGGTATCTCCGAGGGACGCAGACTCGTCAGCGAGGCAGCCACCAAACGAGCTGACGCCGGTATAGAGGAGAGGACCTTTTTTGATTCCCTGAAGAATCTGGTGATCTACGTAGAGAATAAAGACCCTGCAACAGGGATTATGAGCCGTGTTTTTATAAGGGAATCCTCCCAGCCCGATGAAATTAAGACTATAATCGCGCAGCAGGGTCAGGTCACCGAAGATCCCGAGGGCAAGTCCCTGATTCTTAATCTTCGCAACGGAACCATTATTCGGGAAGAACGCAATGGAGAGGCAACGGGGTCTTTGGCTTTCGAAACCTACGTGTTCCGCTATCCACTGGACAGAACAATAAATGAGGCTTCAACGCCGACCTTTGAAGAGCTTTCGATTCCCGAGATCCGGAGGCGCGCCAAAGAGATCGCCGCGGAGAATGGCGAGACCGAGCCGGGAGTAAGAGCGTACCACCGCCGAGTCACGGTCTTCTCGGAAATCTTGATAGCACAGCGATTCGTACATCCGCTTGCTTGCTTGGCTCTTGCTCTCACGGCTTTCCCTCTGGGTGTGCTTAACCTAGGCAAAAGCCGGCTGAACAACGTGTCCGTCGGCTTAGTCGCGGCTTTTTTGTATTATGCGTTTACCCTCGCGACGGAACGAATGGCGCGATCCGATCTGGCTCCTCCAGAAATCGTTTTGCCGCTGCCTTCTTTGATTTTCATAATGGCTTCCGCTTATTTTACTCGTTGTGTTGATTTGGAGCGGGTACCGAGGCTTGTCAGTCTGCTGCTGGAGGCGATTCTGAAAATACGACCGAAGACAGCGTAAGACTGTATTATGTTTCGATCTGTCTTCGCAATCTTACGGCTTTCTCTTGCGGTCCATGGTAAATCACAAATTGGGGAGCCGATGTTGCTCGGATTCTTTGATTAGTGAGCCATTTTGACTCATTGAGACCATCCCTAATCTATTGAAATTACGTGTGCGTGTACTTTGTTGCGTCTTTTGGGCTCATGGGTCGAGACCGCATGAAATTAATTGCTTCGACTTATTTTGGGCCGCGCTTGTCATTCGGCCTACTTGCCAAGGATGACCTTACATTGTACGATGGCATGAGAATTGCTTCCCCCACATCAACGAGAGGCCCATTAGAGGGTCGGTGACAAAGCGGACCCACTGCGGCTGCGCCCATATTTCACTCTGATCTGAAAGCGCCGCTGTCAGCGAGCAACTACGAACTAGTATTCGATAATCCGAGTTAATTATTGTTGATTTCGGTAGCTTATTTTGATATACGATGAAATAGAAGCATTACTATCGCAACAATGCAGCATAGGTTAATATTTGAGTCCGCTCCTCCGGGATGAGGGTTACAATGGGAGCAGTCGAGGAATCTGTCCCTCTTTGAGGGTTCCTCGTCCGATCAATTCTCCCGTTGTGTGGGCTGTACCGTTGGTGAAGCGGCTGTGCGAATTATGACAGCCTGCTTAGTGGATCTGAGAATTTGCGGACTCACGTTCCCTTCGAGGGGAAAATGACCGGTACTATGGAGTTTCCTGACAATTTGTCGGAGGTCATGGATTTCTCAAGCTATGACCTTTGCACCACACTTAGATTGATTGTCTTGAGCGGAGAGACCAGAAGGGTTGAAGTGACAAGAGGCAGTAAACACGGCTCAATCTATGTTAAAGGCGGAGAGATCTACGCTGCTGTCACGGATACCTACCAGGGAGATGAAGCCTTTTTCGAGATACTCTCTTGGGATGGAACGAGTCATGTTGATTATAATGAAGCGCATCTCTCCGAAAGGAACATTCGGATTCCAACGAGCGTTCTCGTGGAGGCTATGAGCAGCCGAACACCCGCCCCGTAGTAAAGGAATGGAGCATGCAGGCAGCGAGTTACAGATCCGCGGAGGATTGGCCCAAAAAGCGAGATCTTCGCGCTCTCAGGTCCACTTTGTCCTGCGTTGCCTCGCCCTTTTTTCCGGGGCAAAGCATTGGAACTTATCTGCCGATAAGAAAATAATCGGCCCACGGAGCTGCCTTTGGTCGAGCGAAAGATATTGATTTTGGAGCGACAAAGGGACTTGGGCAGTACTGTCGACAAGTATTTCGCTCAGAGGGGGTTCCAGTCCCAAATTCGGGTTGTAGACTCGATCACCCAAGCTATCCAAATGCTAACTAACGATGTCATTGATCTCGTGGTTTCGAATCATGAAGTGTCCAATGGCATCAACGGCCTCGAGTTGCTCGATGCGGTACGAAAAGCCGGCCTTCCCGTGCGGGTAGTATTGTTGGTGGACCCGGCCCTGGAGAGTGATCACGCGACGGCGCTCACTTTAGGCTGCACTTGTTTCCTTGTGAAACCGGTCCCTGAAGACAAACTGTGTGACTTACTCTTTAACATGCTGAAATCGCATGAAGGTTTTGCCGGCCGAGTGGTCGGGATGAGGCTCGAAGACATAGTTCAAATGCTTTGCTATCGTAAGGACAGCACTCTGCTTTCCGTCGCCCACAATGGTAACGAGGGTACAATTTATGTGCATGACGGCGGAATTGTGCATTCACGCTGCGGCCCTGTGACCGGTGTGGATGCCTTTTATGAGATCCTCGAATGGGACGGTGGGGAGTTCCGCTCCCAAGTTATCTTCGATGTTCCTGAAAAGACCATCTTCCTGGACTGGCAAAGTCTGCTCATGGAGGGGATTCGCCAGAAGGATGAAATTCGGCATGCCTTGTCTCCAGTACCTGATCCGAACGCCGATAATCAGCCGACGGATTTTGAAACAGAGCGAACCCCATCTGCAAAAGCTGTCACTGAGGCGGCCGTCGAGGTATCTGGAGAGCCTGCGAAAAGAGTGATGATCGTTGATGACTCGCGCTTCATCCGGAAAATCGTTCAAGAAATTGTCGAATCGGATTCAGCCCTGAAGGTCGCGGGCTATGCGACCAACGGACAGGAAGCCCTTGCCAAGATAGAAGAGATCAAGCCGGACCTCATCTTACTCGACTGGGACATGCCGGTGATGAAAGGTAGCACGGCCCTGATGCACATTATGATAAGAACTCCCTGTCCGGTGGTCGTGCTAAGCAGTTTTGTAGGCGGCGTGGGCGCAAACCCTATTGATTTGCTCTGCTTGGGCGGCGTGGATTTTCTGCGAAAGCCACAAAACAATTGGCGCTTGGACGGCAGGGCGGATGACTTGGTACGGCGTGTGAAGCAAGCGTGCTCCATCAAGTTCGACCGAATCAGGCGTGTAAAGGTCCCTCCGCCGATCCCTGAGAATACGGTTTCAAGGCAGGCAGCAGCCCCGGCCGATTTCCTGACGATTTTGGGATCTTCAATAGGTGGTTCCTCGGATTTGATCCGTCTCGTCCCGTTTTTGCCGGAAGACTTGCCTTGCGCGGTGATAGCGATGCATGACATGCAGCAGGAGGCACTACCTGCGTTTGTCGATTATCTGGAGAGACGGAGCCGAATCGAAGTTCAGCCGTTGAGATCGGGATTTCTGTTGGCCAAGGGCGTCTGCTATGTTCACCCGTCCAATATGCCTGTGGAACTGGTGAAGGATCGAAACGGCATCACGGTCAAAACCCAGACCGCTCTACAGGGCGATACGCCCCTCGATCATCTGCTTCTGTCAGCGTCCAAGGTCCTGGGAAATAATCTCATAGCGGTACTACTGTCCGGCGGTTCACGGCAGGGAATCAAAGGATTGAGGGCAGTCCGGCAGGCGGGTGGAACTACCCTGGTCGAGGACCCTGCTTCCAGCGCAAGTCCCGAGATGGCAGAAACTGCCTTGCGAGAGGATGTTGTGGACCACGTTGTTTCGGCCGAGACTTTAGCCGAAAGAATTGGCAGCCTGGTAAGGCAATCGAACTAAAGGACTTCAGTATTCTACGATAACAGGAGAACTTCCATGAATGGTAGGAGCCAAATAACAAGGGCGGTCCCGGAACCGGAACAGTTGGTTCAACTTATAAGTTTCTCCGTGGGTTCCGAGCTTTTTGGAGTTGAGATCCTGGTGATCCAGGAAATCATCATGATGTCTGCAATAACGGAGATCCCGAATGCGCCCGATTTTGTGGAAGGCGTCATCAATCTCCGGGGCAACATCATCCCGGTTTTGGACCTGAAACGGAGACTCCGCTTGCGCAGCTATAAGGCGCCCGAAACGCCCAAACCGGGCACCCGAATCCTCGTGGTCGAGATCGAAGGCAATGTAACCGGCTTCATCGTAGATGGGGTTGAAAAAGTCCTCACCATGCCGGCTTCCAAGATCATACCCCCGCCGGACATAGTGGTGGCGGGGGTGCAAAGTCAGTATATCACCGGCGTCATCCATATGGATGAGGGCATTTTGGTAATACTCGACTTCAGGAGGATACTCTCCATGGAGGAAAAAGACGCCCTGAGCACCATGTCTCAGAGAATGCCGGCCGTATTGGAACGGGCCTCTTCGTAGGTCCCGTTTCCCGCGGCCATCGGCTGGAGTCTAGCTTATGAACTTGGACGCAAAAGGAAATGACGTTGCTTCATAGAACGGCACAATAATTCCAGGAGGAACAGCCATGAAGATACCTTTGATCCCCCGTCTCGTAAGAAGCCTTAGGAACAAGCTTCTGCTTTACTCTCTGTTGATAACCATCATACCTATTGCCATCATTGGTGGCTTTGGCTACTCCACCATGACCGATCAAGCCCTGAAAGCAGCCATCCGTGACACCACCAGTATTTCGGAGTCTGCAGGGGGGACTCTCAACGCATTTATGAACGACCGTGTCAACGACATTCTGGTTTGGGCCGACTTGAGATTGATGAAGGAAGCCATCGAAGTGGCCGAAGTCCGTGAGGACGCGTCCCAGGCACTGCGGGAAGTTGTCAAGGCCTACGGATCATATGAGGCCTTCCTTCTCACTGACGGACGAGGCAACTGTGTCGCGTCCAGTTGGCCTGCGTTGGTCGCGACGGATTTGTCGGGCGATCAAGCCTTTAAGCAGGCCAAAGAAGGCAAGCTCCACGTTGTTGACTTTCACAAGTCCTCATTGGTGGAGCAGATCGATCCCGCTTCCAAAGGATGGACCCTCGTTATTGCCGCGCCGGTGAAAGTCGGCACAAATGTCATCGGGACATTGATGGGCTTCGTAAAATGGTCATCCGTTCAGCAATTGATGAGGAGCTACAAGGTTGGGGCGACAGGCTACGTGTACGTGATCACCAAGAATCTTTTGATCATGGTTCACCGCAATGCCAATTTCTTAGGCATGACCCCGACGGCCGTGGGAGCGCCCGCGGTAGAAGCGGCAGTCAAGGCCAAAGAAAATTTAGTCTCTTATAAATTCAAGAATCCCGACACGGGGCGTGAGGACGACAAGTACGTCGCTCTCTATTATTTACCAGATTTCGGGAACTTCAAATCTCAGGGTTGGGTGGTTGGTGCAGGGGCGGACAAAAGTGAGGTGACACCCGGCATCGGTCCGCTTCTTCCCGCCATAGCTGCAGGCATTCTGGTTCTCATCATAGTCGTAGCTATTCTAGGGTCCAGGTCCATTTCCAAGCCGATGAGATCCCTGACGGAGACTATGGACAAGGTAGGTCAAGAGCTGGATTTTACAACCCGTGCGCCTATTCTTACCACGGACGAAACAGGGCGAGCGGCTACGACATTCAATGGTCTCTTGGATCGACTCGAGAGTGCGTTCATGGGAGTGCTCACGGGAGTTGAACGAGTCCGCCAATCCTCGTCCCAGGTCAACGAAGTTACCCAAAGGATCGTGGTCAATGCTACGGCGCAGGCGGAAAGAGCCCGAAACGTGCTCGAACGGGTCGGCGCCATGGGCGAGACGGCTCGTGAAGTTTCCGGCAACGCAGAGGAAACCTTGAAGACCGCTGCCAGTACCTCAGAATCAATTCAAAAAATGTCGGTGGAGATCCAGGACGTTGCCAAAACTGCAGGTGATCAGGATCAAGCGAGCGTTGAAGGGGAATCCCTTGTCGACTCAATGGGCGCCACGGCCAAAGAAGTTTCAGGAAAGGCCGGTGAGCAGTTCAGCGCGGCCCAGCAGACCGCTGAAGCCGTCAACCGTATGACAAATACCATCGAAGACATGACAAAGAGCGCTCTCGAGGCCTCGCGTCAATCGGAATTGACAGACCGATTCGCCCGTGAAGGCGGCGCAGCCGTCGATAAGGTGGTTGAAGGTATGAGGGGGATCGCAGAGAGCGCCGAGCAGATCAACGAAATCATGGTCGTGATCTCCTCCATTGCTGAACAGACTAACTTGCTCGCTCTGAATGCGGCCATTGAAGCGGCCCGTGCAGGTGAGCACGGCAAAGGATTCGCAGTCGTCGCGGACGAAGTGCGGAAACTTGCCGAAAGGACCGCTGAGTCCACCAATGAAATTGCGGACCTCATTAAACTGAGTAACAAAAGAGTGGAAGAAGGGCAGAGACTCTCGGCCACCAGCCGTGAAGCGCTTTCGCAGATTCAGGACGCTGTGGCCAAAACCAACACCCTTATTACGGGGATTTCCGAAGGCGCGGTGCGTCAGACCGAGGATGCGAACAGGGTCCAGCAGGCCATGACTCAGCTCACGGCGTTGGCTCAGGACATCATGGGCCTCACCTCTGAGCAGGCGAAACGTAGAGACAGGGCCGCTACGATTATGTCAGACATGCGAGGCCTTAGCCGTACCATTACAGTACGTGCGGCTTCCGAAGTGGAAATCTCGGCTACGGTTAGTCAGGAAATGAACGAGGTGACCGCCCGTGCGGATAACATCACCAAGTTGACGGGTTTGCAGACTGAACGAGCGGCAGCTCTTCGCCAGATCATGACTGAAATGGCCGAAGTCGCCATGACCAATGCTCAAGGCGCCGCCGGAGCTTCTGAGACCACACAGGGGCTGGTGGAACTCTCCGACCAGTTGGGTGATCTCATCGGGCAGTTCAGGGTTGCTCAAAACTCTCGGTAATGGCTTCTGCTGGGTTACCGAAGTAATGTGACAAATGGCGTTAACGGTGTGAGGTGTGTGATGGGTACTCGGGTCCTGGTGGTGGACGACTCGGGGTTCATGCGTAAGAGGATTGCGGAAGAACTCCTGGCCAATGGCCATTCAGTCGTCGGGCAAGCAAAAAGTGGCAATGAGGCAGTGGAATTGTACAGGACCCTTCGGCCGGATATTGTCACAATGGACATTACCATGAGGGACATGGACGGACTCACTGCGGCAAAACAAATACTTGCCGAAGACCCGGACGCCAAGATTGTCTTCGTCACTATACTGCGAGACGAAAAAGTAAGCGCTGAAGCCGAAAAGTTGGGTGCCGTCGGCTTCATTAACAAGGCCGATCACCTATCAATCTCCAAATTCATTGAGGAGATAGAACGGAAAAAATAGACTAATGGCGCCTCAGTTTTCCGTGAATGGGACTGTCAATGGTGAGGAAGAGGCGGGATTGCCCTTGCCGGAGGATTCCTTTAAGCTCATTCCTTCCATGGCCAAGAACAGGCTTCTGCTGATATTTTCGCTCTTGGCGGTGATGGCGCTGGCCTTTAATATTAAGCTGATCGTCGATGTCGGCAGCTTTATGACGACAAAAGACAAAGCCTATGAAGCGCGATCCACGGGAGAACAATCAGCCGGTTCCGGTGAGTTGACCCATTCGGTCACAGATCTCAGAAACGGGTTAATCGTGCTTTTTGGAATTCTCGTTATATGTTTCGCGTCTATCCTGTATCTGTTTGTGAGACGAGTTGTGATACCTCTGCGCAGAGTTATACGTGTTACGGGCGAGATCGCTAAAGGCAATCTGAGCATGACGGTACCCGCTTGTCACGGCAATGAGATCGCGGAACTCAGCTCCATTCTGAATGATCTTACGGTCAATTTCCAGGAAGTGATGCTGCTTACAGGGGCTACGGTGGGAAATTCTTCTGTCGCAGTTGAAGAAATCGAAAAGGCTTTGAACAAGCAGCCTGTCGAGCCGAGCACTGATTTGAAACAGCAGGTGGTTTCCCTCAAAAGGGACATGAGCATGCTGCACGGTGTCGTGAAAAGTTTCACGTTTTATAAGGCCGATTTTAATGGTCGGAATGTAGTGCCACGCGGCCCGAAAGTGAAGACTCGGACATGAAATATGCGCCGGTATGTATGGTGAGATGGCTTGAAGTGCGGTTCAGCACTGAAGTCCGGCGTCATCTTTTTGTTGTACCGGGCAGGCGCCCGCGTGATGAAAGGGATAAGTTATGACAGACACTCAAATCCTTCAGGATTACTGCAATGAGGCTCGGGAGCTTCTTGAAGAAATGGACAACAGCCTTTTACGCCTTGAGCGGGAAGGCGGCACGCCGGAACTGTTGAACAATATTTTCCGTGCCGTGCATTGCATAAAAGGTTCAGCTCAGTATATCGGCCTTGATCGCTCCAGTGCGCTGACCCACGGCCTGGAGAACCTCCTGGACCGGCTCCGCGAAAAAATTATGGAACTGGATCCCAAGCTCACTGATTTATTGTTCCGAGCAAAAGATCTGATTTCAATCTTGGTGGCAGAGGTGTCTGAGAATCAAGAAGAAAAATCCGACATCTTTCCCATGATGCAAGAACTGGACACTATTCTTGGTAAAGCTCCCGCCGGCGCTCCACAGATTGCAGCAGCAGAAGTGGAACAAACAGGTCCCCCCACCGAGGAAACAACGGATGAAGACAGGATCACCGAAGTATCCGGCGACGGCGACAACCTGTCCGAACCCATGGTGCTGGATGCAGCCAACGGGTCAGCGGCGGATATGTCGGATGGACCGGCGGAAGAATCGGCCGTAGGAACAACGGAAACCATTCACGATCAAGGTGCGACCGGTGAGGACCTGTTCAATCGTGAAGCTATCGAGAAAACCGCTTCGCACCTGCTGAACATCGCTCTATACCTTGATGATCTGCAGGACGGCATTCGCCCCAGCGAAGTACTTGATCCTCTTCTTCAGACTCTGAACACAGTGAAACGATCCTTTGCGACCATCGGGATGCCCGAGGCTCACACTACCCTTGCGGCCCTTGAGGATCGTCTCAATTCGATTGAATCTGACAGAGAAGATCTTTCCGGAGATGAAGTCGAAGAATTGCGCTCTTTGTTGCAAACTTTGAAGACTTATTTTCCAGCCGAGCTTTTCCCGGTCCTTGAACACCGCAGCACGTCCGGGAACTCGAACGTTGCCCAAGAATCGAAAATGGAGCCCTCCGCTTTTGTGCGCGAGATGTCGGGAGTGCCTGGTCTCGATCTATCCGCGGCTCAGGCTATTGAGAAGGCCGGGTTCTTTTCTAAGGAACAATTGAGCAAAACGGATCTGTCTACGCTAACGAACGTCGCAGGAATATCGTCTTCTACTGCCGAAGCGGCCCTTAGATACACGGGAGCAATGAACGGTGCTCCGGGACCGCGACGGCCGCCACGCAAAACCGACGCCTCTATGTTGGCCGATGTCGATGATGAACTCCTGAAGGAGTTCGAACAGGTTTTCGACGAGGCCTTTGCGCCTGCAGCGAAGCACAAGTTTGATGTGGGGTCTTCTCAGGTCGGTCGCGCGGCTGATCTGTTGGCGGAAGTGGGGGTCGTAGAGGAAAGTGACGATCAGGAAATCATAGAGATTTTCCTGGGCTACGGTCATGAAGTGTTGGATAAACTTCGCCCCATTGTCACCAAAGTGGGCCAGGGGACAACAAATCGAAATGAAATGACTTTGTGTGCCGATTGGATAAAATCCATCCGCTCATCATCCGGTTACATGGATTATCGAAAGCTCGAGTCATTCTTGGATGATTGGTATGAAAAGACGCTCTGGGCGGCGGATCGTATCGAATCGCTCTCAGGCAAGGACTTTCTGTTCATGCAGGGGAACTTCTTAAAGTTCCAGGATTTCTTACTGGGGATGGAACGGGCCCTTAATCCGAATATTCGTCCAGCGGAGACGGTTGTTGATTATGGGAAAGATGAGTTTCGCGGTGTCGGCTCCGAAGCGGCTGCGGCGGTGTACACGACTGCGGCCGAGCCGGCCGAAAGTCAGCGTCCCAAAACCGTTTCCCCGCCACCGGGCTTACAGGCGGAAAGCGTATCAATGATCGTGGAAGAAGAGCATCCACGGCCGATAATGTCTGCCCCGAGCCGGCCGGCCGAGGATGCGCGGCGTGACTTCGCCGTCGAACGAGAGAGTGAGCCATCAGAACCTAGTGGTTTTCAGGAAATGCTTATGGAGAGAGATTCACGGGAGAGTGCTGTCGTCAGGACGATGCGTGTGGACTCGTTCAAAGTGGACACCCTACTCAATCAGGTGGGAGAACTGGTCGTAAACCGCTCTTACGTCGAGCGTCTGTCGCAGGATTTGAAAGACTTTCATCGAATTCTGATCTCAGTGGGCCGAGTGGGCAAAAAGGAAATTCAATCGGCCAGGGAGATCGCGACAAAGGTTAGCGAAGCCAGCCTTACTCTCGGTCGGGTTGCCAACGATATTCAGGAAGGTGTCATGAAGCTCCGCATGCTGCCTGTAGGCCAGCTATTCAACAGGATGCCCCGCCTCATAAGGGATCTTTCGCGGCGAGTGGGCAAGGCGGTAAATCTTGAAGTCCACGGAGCGGATACCGAGGTAGACAAGAGAGTTATCGAGCAGATTTACAACCCATTGGTTCACCTGGTGAGAAACGCTGTAGATCATGGGATTGAGGACAAGGAAACTCGCAAGAAATTAGGCAAGAGCGAACAAGGTTTGATAACGCTGCGCGCATATTCTCAGGGCAGCCAGGTGGTCGTCGATGTGGAAGACGATGGGGCCGGCATAAGCACGTCTGCGGTGCTGGAAAGAGCTGTCGAAAATGGGCTGATAGATTTTCAGACCTCCACGGGCCTTTCTCGTCAAGAAATTTACAATTTTCTGTTTCTTCCAGGATTTTCTACAAGTCACATGGTGACTCGCACCTCCGGCCGCGGTGTGGGAATGGACGTGGTGAAAAAGGATGTGGAAAAGATCAACGGCCACGTTGAGATCGAATCATGGGAGAATCAGGGTACCCGAGTTTCGTTGAAGATACCTTTGACTTTGGCGATCATTCAGACATTGCTCGTCCGGACTGCGAATCATGTTTTTGCCATTCCCATGGCTGCTGTTCGAGAAATTGTTCGCATAACTCCCGAGGAAATAATGTCTCTCGAAGGCTTTAATGTCGTCAAATTCAGAGAAGAAACCATACCGGTCATCAGGATAAATGAAGTGTTTAAATTAAGGAATCATGAATCTCAGGTATTTCCGAGGTTCCTCGTCCTGAGTACTATAGGACCGACAAGCATCGGACTTCTGGTGGAAGATCTCATGGGCGAACAGGATGTGGTGATCAAGCCGCTGGGAGAGCACGTTTTTGAAAGTAGGGGATTAGCTGGTTCCACTATACTCGGAGATGGTACCATTGCATTGGTGCTTGATATTACGGAAATCATTGAGGATGTCATAGCGGCACATAGTCAGCTTGCCCCACAGGGCCCTTGGCAGACCCGGTCGGATCTCCGATCTGAAGACAGCCAAACCCGAAATCTCTAAAAGGAAGAAGATTCGATGGGCCAGCTTGTAGCTATCGTTAGCCAGAAGGGCGGAGTGGGCAAAACCTCGACAGCGGTAAATCTGGGTGCCTGTATTTCGGCAGCAAAAAAAAAGGTACTTTTGGTTGAGATTGATCCTCAGTGCGGGCTGGCCAAGTGTTTTGGCCTGGATGGCCCGGAAGTGCAAACGGGAATCTTGGATGTCATTAAGGACGGTGCTTCACCTGACGTGGTTACTTTCCAGAGCCATCCACGTCTGCCCCGCTTGGAGGTTATTCCCGCAAACATCAAGTCCTTGCCTGAAGAAAGGAAATACTTGGAATTGCTCCAAATGGACGTCAGTTGTTTGCGCAGATTCCTCGGTCAAATCAAGGCATCGTATGACTTTGTTTTTCTGGACTGTCCTCCCAGGCTGGATAGTCCCACCTATGCAGCTATGGTCGCGGCTGATTCTTATCTGATTCCGATTCAGTGTGAGTATGCGGCGATGGGCACGGTTGGCACGGTTTTGAAGGCCGCCCTGGAGGTGAAAAGGCTACATAATTCCAGGTTGGGGATCTTCGGGTTCCTCTTGACAATGGCGGACAAGCGGGCGGGTTTCACACTCAAAGTAGTTCAAGAAGTGAGGCAATACCTAAAGGACCACGTCTTCAGGACTATCATTCCAAGAGACCCGCGCTTGGCCGAGGTCCCCATGAGACGAGAACCCGTCATCGCTTACGACATGCAGTCCCCCGGTGCAAAAGCGTATATTCAATTGGCCAGGGAAGTGCTGACGAAATATTGAAGCAATGCGGCGGAACCGCATCTTGCTTAACTCAGTTCGCCGAATTAACATAATGGGAGATCTCAAACCCTCGATGCAATAGACACTGACTACATGTGTTTCGTAGTTCTTGAAAGCCATTTGTGTTCATTTTTGAAGCCGTTCCTAGAGCGGCATCGATAAACGCGGGCACGAGGCCACGGGTTTGCTGTATGAATGCTATGAATCTTGACAGCTCGAATAATAAAACAAGAGTTCTGGTTGTGGACGATTCCGCGCTGATGAGCCGCCAAATAACCAACATACTGAACTCGGCGTCGGACCTTACCGTCATAGGACGAGCGAAGGATGGCCTGGAAGCTTTGTCCATGGTCGATGAACTTAAGCCTGATGTGATAACCCTGGACGTGGAAATGCCGAACATGAACGGGATCACGGCCCTAAAACATATCATGGTGAAGCACTCGACCCCGACCGTAATGATCAGCGCGTTGACCACCGAGGGCGCAACGACTACTTTCGATGCACTCAAATATGGAGCGATCGATGTCATAGCCAAACCTTCACGCAGGGAAGACGAGAGCCTGGAAGCGCAGGAAGCGGACATAATCGCCAAAGTAAGACGTGCCGCCGCGATCAGGACCGGTCGACTCCGTTACGTTAAGATACGGAATAATGACTGGGTGTACACAAAACAGGGGCATGGAAAGCCTGAAGCGACGACCAGGTTTATTGGCATTGGGACAGGCACTGGTGGTTACTACTCGCTGCTTAAGATTGTTCCGGCCTTGCCGTCCGAATTCAATGATGTAATGATTGCGGTTGTTTTACTGGCTGCGCGCTACATCGAACCCTTTGCGAATTACCTGGACGCTCACAGTGCAGTGCCTGTCAAGACGGCCGAAGAGGTAACAGTGTTGGAAAGAGGTACATGCTACATCTGTTCCAACCAAAACAGGTTAATACTACATAGCGACGGCGACGGAGTCCCCCGGCTGGAAGCTGCGCTTTCGGCTCATACTGAAAACGGGGAAGCGGCGATTGACCAAATGTTCGGATCGTTGGCCAGGACTGTTGGCGACAAAGCGGTTGCCGTTGTATTGACCGGCCCTGGCTGTGCGGGTGCTCAGGGTTTGGCGGAAGTCCGCAAGGCCGGAGGCATAGGAATAGTTCAAGACATTAACAATTGTGTGGATCCGTCCATGCCTATCGCGGCGCTTGAGCTGGGGTCGGTGGAAAGAATACTGCCTGACTATCTCATGGCGGACTTTCTTCTGAACCTTACCCAACTAGGCGTTTGAACAATGATCTCATCCATTGAATAGATAAATCGAACCCGGATTTGGTTTTGTCGTTCGACATAATCAAGTTGTCGGGCGCTCGAAAGGCCCAAATTATGAATAATGATAAACTCGGACCCAATGACAACGTTGGAGAACCCGAGTCTTTTCAGCGTGGTGATCAACAGGCGTGGTCTGCTAAGCAAAATGGCTATGGCATGAACTATGGTTACGGATACGGAGCACATGAGGACCACGCGGACGAGGAAGATTCTTTCGGGCACTATTGGCATGCCGTCGTATACAGGAAACGGATTGTGGCTATAGTCTTGCTGGCAGGTCTGGCATTGGGCTACATATTCGCCCAGACCCGCATTCCCGTCTATCGTTCGACGGCGATGATTGAAATTGAAAAGGTCTTTCCTCACTCAGCGGTCATATCGGACCTTCTCACGTTGTTCGGTCAATCAGAGATCTTCTATCAAACCCAGATCGAGTTGCTGAGAAGCCAAAATGTCGTCCGCAGGTTTTTGGAGATGATGAACGAGATCCCACAGCATAATGCTGTGTTCAAGACCGCACGTTCGTCTGCTGAATCAAAAGCAGCGGGAGCGGAAGCAAAATCCGAGGAAGAAAAAAAGAAGGCCCAACTGCTTAGCGAAGCAGTTGAAAAAGTGCAGGCCACACCGGTAAGAGGGACGCAACTGATCGAAGTCCAGATGGAGGCCGAAGATCCACATCTTGCCCAACAGATGTTGGGGGCCTATGTTGGAGCGTTTATAGAGGAAACTCAGCGTAAGAGGAGCGAACTCGCGGACAAACTGAGAGGCTGGTTGCGTAAAGAATTGGAAGAGACGGAAAGGCAACTACGCGAATCCGAGCGGGACTTGCATGAGTTTACCGTCAAGCATGGAATCATTTTTCTGGATAACAACCCCAACCACAGCCTCACTTTCTTTAATCGGGCCGGCGAAAATTTGGCCCAATCCAAGGATAGTCGATTACAACTCGAAGCATTGGATCAGGAAAAAGACTCATTGCCTCCTCAGGCAAGCAATGAATATCTCAATTCCTTGAAGAGCCAGTTGACTGCGCTCAAGTCCGAGTACACTTCCATGAAGGCCATCTACGGCCCGGACTATTTCAAGATGGGGATAATAAGAAACAAGATCCAGTCGCTGGAAAACGCAATCGCGGAACTGGAAAAGAGCGCTCTTTCATCCGCACTGGAAACCGCAAAGAAAAAAGAGGAGCTTGCAGGACAGACGTACGAGAAGCAAAAAGAGGACGTGATGAAACTAAGTCCTCTGGCCGTGCAATATCAAATTCTGAAGAGAATGGTTGATGCTAACGGACAAGTCTATGTGACGCTTCTTCAAAAATATAAACAGGCGGCGGTTGATAATGAAGTGATGGGACACAACATTATCGTTTCCAGTGCGCCTACATTGCCGATGGCGGCGGTGTATCCGAATAAGACCAAAATCATGGGGATTGCGGCCCTGCTGGCGCTGCTTGGAGGAATAGCCTGCGCCATAGGTCTGGAGCAATTGGATCGGACCGTAAAGACGACAGGTGAAGTCGAAAAACACCTCAATATCCCCATCCTCGGTCTGGTTCCGAAAATAGGTCGTGAGAAGAGACATAGTATTAAGGACGCGAAAATTCGTAGCGCGGAATTCTTGCCGTATGGATTGCCGGTGTCACCCTTTGCGGATGCGATTAGAATCGTGCAGCATACGGTTGCAGGATTTGTCGGCGTAGATTCCGGCGTCGCCATTTGCGTTTCGAGTGCCCTTCCGCTTGAAGGAAAAACTTTCATAGCGATTTCTATGGCAACGGCGGTTGCGTCCGAGAACAGAAGATCAATCGTCATCGACGCTGACATGCGGCGGCCTCGAGTTCAAGAGGTGTTTCAAACAACTGACAACGGTGTAGGTCTTACGGATTTGCTTACCGGCAAGATCACGGACCTGAAGAGGGCTGTACAAAAATCTCATGTGCCTGGCCTGTTTTTCATGAGTGCTGGGACTCTTCCGAGGAACCCGGTGGCTCTCCTGAAGAGCAAGACTATGGAAGAGATAGTGGAAGCCTGCAAGAAAGCGTTCGACTTCGTCATTATCGATGCTCCTCCTGTGCTGGGACTTGCTGATGCGACCATTATCAGTCGCTATACTAACGGGCTTATACTTGTGGCAAAGCAGGGACACACTTCGGTGGACGTCCTCCGGCAAGCTCAGGATGCGGTGGTCAGAGCGCAAGGTCGCCCGCTGGGAGTTGTCCTTAACATGGCTGAGCCTAGAGCGGGCAAATATTACTACTACAATACAAAATATTACCAACGCTACTATCACAGAGAAAATGCCTGAAAGCGGCGTAGATAAATCCGTCATTGAGAAGTCGCAAGACCCGGAAGAGTGTGCCATATCGGGAACAACTAGGGTAGTCACCACGCGGAATCAGGTCTCGACCGACCTGGGAAAAGAGGTGGCGATACTCAACCTGGATAGCGGCATCTATTATGGATTGAACGAAGTGGGTGCAGACATTTGGAATTTTATTGATAAACCGCGATCGGTTCTCCAAATTCATGGTCATATTCGAACCCAATACGAGGTCGATCCGGACCGGTGCTACAGAGACTTGGTGGAGCTTCTCAAACAGCTTGCCGATGCCGGCTTGGTTGAATTACTGCATGAGAATTCTGTATAGATTTTTTGGGTTACCTATACGAGATCAGCGGCTTCTACTATACTCATTAGTGCTCTTGACTTTATTCAAATTTGCGCTCCGCTGGTTTTCTCTTAAGACTCTACTGTTCTTCTCCACGAAAGCTTCCTCAGCGAATGCCGACCCTAAGTCGGGGACAAAGGGCTCCCCGGATCGAGTGGCTTGGGCCGTTTCATCCGTTGCTCGACGCATTCCGACCCTGGGCAACTGCTTGGCCGTTGCCCTCGCCACGAAAATGCTTCTGAACACCGAGGGTTGTCCCGCCAATTTGAGGATAGGAGTCACCAAAGGAGATTTTGGGCAATTGGAAGCTCACGCATGGTTGGAGAGCAAGGGTAAAGTGCTGATCGGCTCGGCCGAAGGCGATCGCTATACTCCGTTGCCCCTCTTTGATGGAGAAAACAAGTGAGCGGGATTGCCGGCATATTCCTGCGTGACGGAAGCCCCGTACATGACTCGGTATTGGCTGGGATGCTTCAAATCATGAATTATCGCGGCCCGGACGGCTCTTCCATTTGGAACGAAGGAATGTTGGGGCTGGGCCATCTGATACTAAATAGTACGCCTGAATCGCTAAACGAGAACCTGCCAAAATCCAATGAGACCGGTCACCTGATTATCACCGCGGATGCCCGTATCGACAACCGAGATGAACTTATGGCCGAGTTGTCGATAACAAGCGAGCTGAGAAAAACAATTGATGACGACAAACTGATACTTCTTGCCCACGAGATGTGGGATGAGGCAGCTCCTGAGAAACTGGAGGGAGATTTCGCTTACTGCATCTGGGACCGTGTCGAAAAGAAACTCTTTTGCTGCCGAGATACTTTCGGGGTCCGGCCTCTTTATTACTATCTTGATGACAAGATCTTCGCCTTTGCAAGTGAAATAAGACCGTTACTGAAGCTGGATGGGATCCCCACGCGGCTCAACGAGGTCATGGTAGCAGATTACCTGATCGGGATGCAGGACGATCAGGCTATTACCTTTTACAAGGGTATTTTTCGGCTGCCACCCGCCCATTGTATTACTGTCGATCCTCACGGAGTGAGAATTCGCCGCTATTGGTCTCCCCAACTTTCGCGAAAATTAGAATTGAACTCCGACGAAGAATACGCAGAGGCGTTTCGGAATCTATTCGTGGAGGCAGTTCGTTGCCGATTGCGAAGCGTATATCCTGTTGCAACCACCTTGAGCGGTGGTCTCGATTCATCCAGCGTGACGTGTGTTGCAAGAGATCTTCTGAATAACGGAGAAAAGAGACCACTACGTACTTTGTCCATGATTTACGATCACGTTCCGGAGTGCGACGAGAGGGAGTTCATTAATACCGTTGTAGCTCAAGGCGGGGTGGAGCCCTTTTATTTACCTTCAGATGATGCGGTGCCTTTGCCTTATTTCGACCTGAACTGCCCTGAT
>Ga0335071_10001990_pt1 | contig 22055 bp, 19 predicted proteins | sample Lox_Sample_15_FD_206724 | JGI IMG/M metagenome (GOLD analysis project Ga0335071, IMG submission 206724) | Soil microbial communities from Loxahatchee National Wildlife Refuge, Florida, United States - Lox_Sample_1.5 | ecosystem: Environmental > Terrestrial > Soil > Wetlands | place: USA... | reverse complement strand
CGATCTTGCCGTAGGGCTTCTTGGGGAGTCCGTGCTCCTCAATTTCTTTCCATGTGGTTCCGCCATCATTGGAGCGATAAAGACCGCTTCCCGGTCCGCCGCTAGTCATGCTCCACGACGTGCGTCGCGCCTGCCACAAGGCGGCGAAGAGAATGTTGGGATTGCGAGGATCAAAGGCTACGTCGACTCCGCCGGTGTTTTCATCTTTGTACAGAACTTTCTCCCAGGTCTTGCCGCCGTCGATCGTGCGGAAAATGCCACGCTCGGTGTTGGGCCCGTAGGGATGCCCCAGAGCCGCGACGAAAACGATGTCGGGATTTGTGGGATTGATGATGACTTTGCCGACCGCACGGGAGTCCTTCAGGCCAACGTTCTTCCAGGTTTTGCCGCCGTCCAGCGATTTGTAAATCCCATCGCCGTGTGAAATGTTGCCGCGAATACAGGCTTCCCCAGTTCCCACGTACAAGATGCTGTGGTTCGAGTTGGAAACGGCGATGCTGCCGATGGCCGACGTCCCTTCATGATCGAACACTGACGACCAAGTCATGGCTCCGTCGGTCGACTTCCACACTCCGCCGCCAGTCGCGCCGAAATAGTACGTTGTGGGATCGCCGGGAACGCCGGCGGCTGTGAGGGATCGTCCGCCGCGGAAGGGACCGATCAGGCGGTAGTGCATGCCCTTGAATACCTTCTCCTCCGCCTTGTTCGATTCGGATTCGGCGGACTCTTTCTTATCGGCGGGCGAAACGGGTTGCGCCGCTTGCTTCGCGTCTTTTTGTTGGACCGCTTTGGATTGCCGCTCCGGCTTAGTTTGTGCCGAAAGGCCTGAGGTTAAAACGGCGACGACGATGAGAGAAACAGTCGAGCGAGCAGCAGACGAAGCAAAACCCCTGAGAGCAAGGCCCATATTCAAGTTTTCTCCGGAAGGATGGATAGTTTCACTATGTTAATCCTTCATGGCCATACTGCAAAGCCATTGTCGCCGACGACTAAGCCCAGGGGCCGCAAATCTTACCGGCACCGTCCCCTCGGACCTCACTTGTTTTCGAGAGCCTTCTTCGCTGCGTCCAGCTCCTTGTGCTTTGCATCGTCCACCTTCGGATAGCACAGCTTCAGCGATTCCAGCGTGTCGACCAGCACCGTCGAGATCACCAGTCGGGTGAACCACTTGTTGTCCGCGGGGACCACGTACCACGGAGCCTCCTCTGTCGCGGTGTGCCGGATCATGTCCTCGTAAGCATCCTGATAGTCGTCCCAATACTGGCGTTCATGGATGTCGTCAGCGGAGAACTTCCAGTTCTTTTCCGGTTCTTCGAGGCGGGCCAGGAAACGTTTCTTCTGCTCCTTTTTGGAAAGATGCAGGAAGAATTTGCGGATCACCGTCCCGCTGCGCGTCATGTGCCGCTCAAAACTGCAGATATCTTCGAACCGCTCTTTCCAAATCTTCTTGGTGACCAGCGAGTCTGGAGTCTTCTGCCCCTGCAGAATTTCGGGATGGATGCGCACCACAAGCACCTCTTCGTAGTACGAGCGGTTGAAAATACCGATATGACCGCGCTCGGGCAATGCCGTCGTGGTTCGCCATAGAAAGTCATGCTGCAATTCCTCGGTGGAGGGAGCCTTGAAGGAATGCACTTCGCAGCCCTGCGGATTCACTCCCGACATGACATGCTTGATCGCACCATCTTTGCCAGCCGCATCCATAGCCTGAAAAATCAGAAGCACAGACCAACGATCCTGCGCGTAGAGTTTGTCTTGCAGTTCTGCGGTACGGAGAACGCCTTGCTGCAAGGCCTGTTCGGCGTGTTCCTTGGAATGCCAATGGCCGGTATCGGCCGGATCAAAATCCTTCAAATGAAAATGCTTGCCGTTTTCGACGCGGAATTTGTGAGCTAACTTCTCATTCTTCATTGGGTCTCCGGGGTCAGATTCCAAAGCAACGCTTAGATGGCCGTCAACCCCTCCACGATACATCTCGCTGGAAATGTTGTCTCTGCATGTACCTTGTGCAAAACGATTTCCTCGCTTTCGGCGTCTAACCAAAAGGTCTGTTATGGAGCTCCACAGGCCGCGATTTCGAGATTCCGGCATCCCCGCGAATGGGTATAATGTGAAAGACTTACGAGTTTTCGGAGGAAAGTGAATTTATGGGCGCGATGTGGGTGCGCATGAAGGCCCATCGCTGGGCTTATATGCTGAGTATTCTGGCCACGCTGGCACTCGGCATTCTGATCGGTACGGTCGTTTCCTACGGCGTAAAGGGAAAAGAGGGGCAAAAGAACGAAGCCACACCGCTGAGCCTGCCCTCGCCGCAACAGATGTCCAACACCTTTTCCCAGATCGCCAAGCAGCTCGAGCCGAGCGTCGTCAACATCAACACTGAATCGACGATCAAAAATCCCCACCGCCGTCGCGGACAGAATCAGGGTGGAGATGACGACGATAGCGGCGGTATGGATGATTTCTTCAACCATTTCTTCGGTGGCCCGGGCGGTCAGATGACTCCCGATCAGGGCCCTATTCGCGAGCGCTCGCTGGGTTCCGGCGTGATCGTTGACACCAAGGGATTCATCGTCACCAACCGCCACGTCGTCGATAAAGCGGACCGCGTTCGGGTTCGTTTTCAGGACGATCCTCCAGGCGTGCAGCATGAGGCGAAGGTCATCGGTACTGATCAGGAAACCGATCTGGCCGTGATCAAAGTGGATGTAGACCGAGTGCTTCCCGCCGCCAAGATGGGCAATTCCGACAGCATGCAGGTCGGCGATTGGGTTCTCGCAGTCGGCAGTCCGTTTGGCTTGTCTGAAACCGTGACCGCCGGAATCGTTTCGGCGAAGGGACGCGACATCGTTCCCGGTCGCCAATTCCAAACGTTCATTCAAACGGATGCAGCCATCAATCCCGGCAACTCTGGTGGACCGCTCGTCAACATGAATGGCGAAGTGATCGGCATCAACACCGCCATTCTTAGCGAGACGAATGCCTATGCAGGCGTCGGCTTTGCACTTCCGTCCAAGACGGTCGTCGAGGTCTACAACCAACTCACCGGGCCCGAACACAAGGTATCGCGAGGCTCCATCGGCATCATGTTTGACGCCGTGGAGAATCCAGCGATTGCACGCGTATACGGCTCGGGGAGCGGCGTGCCGATTTCCAGCGTCGTCGCCGGAAGTCCCGCAGAGCAGTCTGGTCTGAAGGTCGGAGACACCATCACCAGTGTTGACGGCAAGAAGGTCAGCAAGGGTAGCGAACTTGTGGCCGACATTGCCTCGCGTAGGCCGGGATCGAAGGTCACACTTGGGTTCTTGCGCAATGGCAAGCCCCAGGACGCGACCGTAACCATCGCAGATCGCGCTAAGTTGTTCGCGGCGCGGTTGGGAGATCAGCAGGAAAACGAGGACGAAAGTTCTCCGAAGGAAAGCAAGTTTGGCGTCACTGTCCGCAAGCTTACGCCAGAGATGGCAGAACGTCTCGATATGCCTGCGGGCAAGGGTGTCATCGTGCAGGATGTGAAACCGGGTTCGTTCGCGGAAGACGTGAACTTGGGCCGCGGCGACGTCATCCTCGAGATCAACAAGCAACCGGTTAACAACGAAGACGATTTCGCTCGGATTGAATCGAGCCTGAAGAGTGGTCAGGACGTCGTGTTCCTCGTCCGCCCGCGCGGTTCAACCAGGCAAGACGGCACCATCTTCGACGCCGGTACACTTCCGTAACGTCATTGAGCCCAGCAGGAACTGGCATGCGAGCCTCGAATCGAGGATGATTAGCATGCCAGCTTCGCTGGGCTTTATTTTGTCGTGCTGAAGATTTTTCGAGCGTGATGGCACATTGCTTCTCCCAAATTCGCCTGACCTGCGCGATCACCGCGCTGATTGTGGCTTGCGCCATGGTCACGGCGACCGCACAGAGCTCGGATCAATCTGCAGAGACCAAAAAGCCCTCAACCACTTCCACCCACGCCAAGAGCACGACTTCGAGAACAACTCACAAGACTTCAGGCACTACCCATACGACATCTGGGAAACGGTCGTCGAAAAAGAAGAAGTCTTCGCGCACCAAGGGGCAACAGAAGATCGACTCCGAACGTGCCCGCTCGATTCAGGAAGCCCTGATTCGCCAACATTATCTCGAAGGTGAGCCTACTGGCACCTGGAACCAATCGAGCGAAGAGGCGATGCGGCGCTACCAGGCGGATCATGGATGGCAGTCGAAAACAGTTCCCGATTCTCGAGCTCTTATCAGCTTAGGATTAGGCCCGAGCAAAGATCATCTTTTGAACCCTGAGAGTGCGATGACCACCAGCCCGGAAGCGCCAAAAGCCGAAGCGCTGCCCGCCACCTCTCAGTCTCCCGCCCCAGTCAGTACTCCGACCCCCAGCAAGAGCGATTCGCCGAATCAGCAATAGATTTCGCCAAACCTAAGAAGCTGCAAGGGATGAATGCCGGGGACGGCTAATTTCCCTTCCGGTAACTACCCAGCACCGGACGCGGGAAATAGGGCAAGGGCTGGCTCTCAATCACGGCGCGCGGATTGCTTTCGACAAGGGCCTGCGCCACTTCTTCACCGCATATATCGGCAGCGGCATCGCGTGCGGTAGACAAGACCGGAACACGTTTCTGGAGGTCATGCGCGTCGGTGGCGAGGACGTGCGCGGCCTGGTGCTCAAGCAGCCACTCGGCGGCGCGGCGGGTTCGCTCACCCCAAAATCCGGTCAGCGCGGAACCCGTTATCTGAATCACGCATCCTTGTTCTGCCCATTCGAGAACTCGTTGCGGGCTCTCCCGCAAGATCGGATTCCGCTCCGGGTGCGTGATCACAGCCGTGATTCCCACATCCCCGAGTTTCAGGAAACAATCCGTGGTCTGTGACGGCACGCTGTAGTTGCTCAACTCCACCAGCATGTAGCGGGAGCCTTCGATCGCGTAGCGCGCTGGGTTCGACAGCACGTCCTGCATGTTGTCGTAAGAGAGATGAAAGTCACATCCCAGACTGAGCCTAGGAGAGTCCCCCACCAACGTTTGCAAATGAGCGAGCAATCCCTGCAAATACTCCCGGTCGTAGTGATAGCGGTCGTTGGCATGCGGGGTAGCGACCATGTGCGTGATGCCGTCGGCCGCCGCTGCGCGACACATGGCCACGGAAATGTCCCAGGTCTTTGGGCCGTCGTCTACCTCTGGAAGGATGTGCGAATGAATATCGACCACGATAGAGGAACCCGTGCACGCCGCTGTTGTTGCGCCTTCTTGATTTAAGCAGAATTTAAGGCGATTCGGGGGGAAATCGGAAGTTTGGATCTTCCGCGGAGGCAGAGGCGGCAGTTCGAACTTCTTTCCGCCTGGCCAAGTGCGGAAGCGTGACTGATAGCTACGCCCACAGCTCGCCTCTAGCATCACGTGCGACGGTGATGTAGGTCACTGCAGAATTACCGCTATTCTTGATCTTCTAGCACCGTCAACTGTTCTCGCCTGCCCTACTCCCAGGCCCTCATCACCGTAAATACGCCGGGCCCCATCCTGCGGGAACAGCACGAGGTGCACCTATGCAACGTCTTCCAGTCGTGTTCCTTGGTGGCTTGATAATTCTTGCTTCCCTGTCGGCGTTCGCCCAGCAAAACGACATCAGCCGTTATACCTTGTTCACAGGCTTCGATTACATGATCAGCCCGGCCCGCAATCTTACCGAACGCGGCCTTGAAGCCGACTTTGGCGTTACCCTAAAACCTTGGCTCGCCCTCGGCGGAGATTTCGGTGCCATGGGTGCAGATGTCATCAGTGGTGCAGGCACCATCAACGGCAGTGAGACCGTCTATGCTCCCTTGTTCAGTAGCATTGGCTTCGATCCATCCGCCATCCACGTGCCATTCAAATCGACAACCTATACATTCGCCGCGGGACCGCAATTTTACCTCCGCAAATGGGAGCACTTCACTCTGTTCGCCCGGCCCGGGTTCGGAGGTATCCACGAGAGCGCCAGTTTCACCCTGCCCCAGGGCATCGGAGTAATCCTCGGTCCGGCCGCACCCAGTCCTCATCAAACCGATACGGAATTGTTCTTCGGATTAGGCGGCGGCTTCGACGTGAAGGTGAATCGACATGTTGGTATGCGCTTCGCCACCGACTGGGTGAACACGCACCTGTTCTCCAATTTGCTGACGCCAAGGCAGAACTACATTCGGTTTTCAGTAGGTCCCGTCTGGCACTGGGGCAAATTCTAGGCTAAACCAGGTCAAAGCCGCGCCGAGCCCAGGACCGGTTGATTCAACTTGGTCAATTAGTGTGGTCAGTCGTGTCAGGTATTGCCGTACCGTTCGTGGATGAACTCGGCAATCCCCGCATACGCCTTGGTCAAAGTGCGTTCGTCCGGCAGGAATACGATGCGGAAGTGTTGCGTTCCCGGTTTCTGGCCAAAACCGGATCCGTGAACCACCATCACATGCTTTTGGCGGATCAATTCCTTTACGAAGACTTCGTCGCTCTCTGGAATATCGATGCGCGGATAGGCATAAAAAGCTCCCCGCGGCGCTACACAACTCACTCGCGGTGTCGCCTCGCACCACCGCTGCGTAAGATCGCGGCGTGAGCGCAGTTTCTGAACCACGGCCTTCAGATGATCCTGCGGCCCTTCCAGCGCTGGCTTGATCGCATACTGCTCAGGATGGTTGGCGCACAGACGGGCGCGTAGCAGGCGATGCACCCCTTCGGTATAAGCCTTAACCGCAGCCACGTCTCCCGAGATGATCCCCCAACCGATCCTCCATCCCGGTACGAGGTAGTTTTTCGACATGCCGCCAAATGTCACACACGGGACATCAGGCGCGACAGAAGCGAAGGAGATGTGCTCAGTGCCGTCGAGAATCAGTTTGTCGTAAATCTCGTCGGCGAAAACGAGCAGGTTATGCTGGCGCGCCAGTTCGGCAATCTGCTCCAGCATGGCACGCGTGCAAAGCGACCCCGTCGGATTGTTCGGATTGATCAGCACGATCCCGCGAGTCCGTGGCGTAATCTTGCGCTTGATGTCGGCCAACTCCGGTTGCCACGCGTCGTCCTCGTTCAGGTCGTAAGCGTTCAGCCGATTTCCAAGCTTGCATAGAACCGCAGAGTACAACGGATAGTCGGGACTGGGGGTAAGCACGTCCTCGCCCTCATTCACCAGAGCCGCGAGACAAAGATCTACCGTCTCGCTCACTCCCGACGTCACGAATACGTCTCTTACGGTCGTGATTCCCTTGCGAGTCGCCTCGCCGCGAATGGCCTCCAGCGCCTCAGGAACCCCCGGGGAAGGCGCGTAACCATTCTTCCCGTCACGCATCGCTTTGTACACAAATTCAATAAGATGCGAAGGAGTCTGAAAGTCAAAGTTGAGGGGGTCGCCGATATTCAAAGGCAGAATCGTGTGCCCCTGTTTTGCGACCTCGTCAGCGACACAGGCGAGGTCCCGGATCGCGTAGCGGACGTTTCCAAGGCGGGAGGCGGCAGCGATATCGTGTAATTGGCTGGTGGGAGTCATATAAGACCTCGCCGCAGCAGTGCTTCGGGGCCGCGGCCAAAAAGGAGATTCTAAATCCACAGACGACTGAGCGGGCGGAAATCTCATACCGGGTTGCGATTTGGCAGTGACCGAACTCCGGTCTTGGTCACCTTAGTAATTTGAATCCGTTTATGCCCTGGAAGATGATGGATCGACAATGTCCGAAGCAGATAAAACCCGCCGCTGGGAACGCCTGCCCGTCGATATCAACGTGCGGGTCGTAACCTCGAAGGGCTTCTCCTCGACGGTAGTGCAGGGCCGTGGCACCGAACTGAGCGAGGGCGGCATGTTGCTCTACGCCGGAATCCTGCTCAATCCCGGCGATCTACTTGAAATTGAATTCGATACGCCGATACATTCGAAAGTTCCCGCCATTGTCCGCTCGCGCAACGGCTACTGCTTCGGGCTGGAATTCATCAGCCCCCTGCCGGTCTAGTCTCGAACCGCACTCCCCATAGCCTTCCGACCCCGAGTTGTTCTAGCATCGTTAAGGTTTCTTGGCTCTTGGGGTGCCTATGTACTTCGAACAGTTCTACCTTGGGTGTCTTGCGCATGCGTCGTACATGCTGGCTTCCGAAGGCGAAGCCGTCGTGGTTGATCCGCAGCGGGATGTCGAGCTGTATCTGAAAGCGGCCGCCGACCACGGCTTAACCATTCGCCACATCTTTGAAACGCATTTGCACGCCGACTTTGTCTCCGGCCACAAAGAACTCGCAGCCCGCACCGGAGCGAAGATCTACATCGGCGCACAAGCAGACGCCGAGTTTTCGCATATACCAGTGAGCGATGGCTTCGAATTAAGCTTCGGCAAGGCCTCGATCCGCATATTGGAGACGCCCGGCCACACCTCAGAAAGCGTATGCCTGGTGGTAACGAACCGGGAAAAGTCGCCTTTGCCGTGGGCCGTGCTAACCGGAGACACGCTTTTCATCGGAGACGTCGGCCGTCCAGACTTGTCTCCGCGACATACGCCTCAGCAACTCGCAGGCCTGCTCTACGACAGCCTGCACAGCAAGCTCTTCACGCTGCCCGACAATGTACTGGTGTACCCGGCACACGGAGCGGGATCGCTCTGCGGAAAAAACATGCGGGCGGAACGATCATCCACAATCGGTATCGAGCGCCTCACGAACTATGCTCTGCAGATTCAGAGTAGAGAAGAATTCATCTCTCAGCTGACCAGCAATCTGCCAACGCGACCGGAATACTTCGCCAAAGATGCGGAGATCAATCGCACTGGGGCGCCGGCCTTATCTGATCTGCCGGGCCTGAAGCCAATAGATCCTCAGCAGTTGCAGGAACTGTTGGCTCACGGCGAACTGGCACTGGATGTACGGCCCTGCGATGAGTTTGCAGCAGGCCACGTTCCCGGCTCGGTCAACATCGCCCTCTCGGGCCAATTCGCCTCTTGGGCCGCCACAGTATTGGGACTGAATGCACACCTGGTGCTCATCGCCGCTACATCGGATCAGGTCGAAGAAGCGCGCGTACGGCTAGCACGAGTCGGCATTGAAGCAGTGGACGGCTACCTGGAAGGGAGTGTCAACGCTTGGAAAGGTTCCGGGCTCCCCGTCGCTACCATCAAAGAGATGACGGTGAACGAACTGCGCTCGCTGCAATCACGAATCCAAGTGCTCGACGTAAGACGTGCGCCGGAGTGGGAGGCGGCGCACATCGATGGCGCCACTTGGTGGCCGCTTGATAATTTCAAAGTTTCTCCGCCGGAAATGGATCACGAAGCGCACATCGCGGTGCACTGCAAGAGCGGCTATCGGAGCATGATCGCCTGCAGTTTGCTGCAACGGGCAGGATTCAAGCACATCACAAATGTAGTCGGCGGATTCGATGCGTGGAACGAAGCGAAGCTGCCGTCAATAAGCGCTAAGCCGGTTGGGGCTTAGGTTTAGCCGGACGATGCTTGATGGTCGGACTCGAGAGCTTCGCCTTCATCTACGATCATCCGGATCAATGTCGCGAAGTCTGACTCCGATGCCGTCGGATTCATGCAAGTAAACTTCAGCGCCTGGCGACCGCGAACTCGAGTGTGGCCAACCACCGCTGTTCCCTTCTCAAACAATCGCTGCCGCAGTAACGAATTCAGCCGATCGGGATCCCCATTTTTCGGCGTATAGCGGAAAACTACCGTGCTCAGTTGTGGCTCGCAGATGAGTTCAAGTTGCGGCGCGCTGCCGATGATCTCTGCCGCGCACGCTGCGAGCGCAATAGTGCGGTCGATCATCGCTGCCAGTTTGGTTCGTCCCAAACTTTGAAGCGACATCCAGAGCTTCAGGGCGTCAAACCGGCGACTTGTCAGTAGCGACTTCGTGACCAGGTCGGGGACGCCTTCTTCCTCATGTAATTCAGGATTTAGATAGTCCGCGTGCATCTTGATCAGATCGAATGTTTTCGCATCGCGCACCAGCACCACGCTGCACGGAATGGGCTGCCAGAATAACTTGTGGAAGTCGACGCTGATCGAGTCGGCTTCCTCGATGCCCTTCAACCGGTCCCTGTGCTCCGCCGAAAAGAGCAAAACGCCGCCATACGCAGCGTCCACGTGAAGCCATGCACCGGTTCTCCGCGCTTCGGCCGTGACTTCGGGCAGCGGATCGACCGAACCGAAGTCCGTAGTGCCTGCAGTTGCGACAATCGACATCGGCAGCAAATTTTGCTGGCGCAGCCCATCCAGCAGGTCTCTGAGTGCCCGCGGGATCATGCGGAACTGATCATCCACGGGAACTCGCACGACGGCGTCGGTTCCGAGACCCAACTGATGAGCTGATTTCTCCACCGTGAAGTGAGCGACGTCGGAACAGAGGATACGCAATTTACGAGCATCTGGTGGCAAGCCCGATTTTTGAGCCGACCAATTCCAGTCTCTCTGAAGAAAAGAATCGCGCGCGAGCAACAGCGCCATGTAGTTCGATTGCGATCCGCCGGTGGTGAATGTTCCATCGGCGGTTGTCGGCAAACCTACTTCTGAGCAAAGCCAGCGGATGACCTTCTGCTCGACGATAGTGGCGATGGGAGCCTGGTCGAAGGAATCCATCGATTGATTGAGCGCGGTGATCACAACCTCCGCAGCCAGCGAGGCGAGTAGCGGCGGACAATGCAAGTGCGCCGCTGTGTGCGGATGCGTAACGGAAATGGAATCGGACACGACGGCCTGAAGCGTGTTGCTGAGTTCTGCCGGCGAACGCGAGGCATCGGGCAGAAAGTTATCCGGTACGAGCTTTGCCAGGTCGGTTGGCGTTTTTCCTGAGTACGGCTGTCCTGGCCAGAATTTTGCAACGATCTCCGCTGCGTCAGCGATCAGTTGTTTATATCTCTGAGTGCCGTCGTCAGTGTTGGTGAGAAATTCGGAGTCGAACAAGAGGAGCCTCGACGGCAGCAGTTAACCGTGAACCATCAACGATCGACGGGAGTGTCCGTCCCACATACCAGCCAAGAACTACTTCGCTTCGTACACCGTCTTGCCGCCCACCACCGTGCGCAGAACTTTCGTGGTGAGAATCTTTTCCGGTGACGATGCAGTCACGTCTCGGTCTAAGACGATGAAGTCCGCCAACATCCCAGGCACGATCTTGCCCTTTTCTTTCTCGGCAAACTCCGCGTAGGCAGAACCCATGGTGTAAGCGGCAATTGCCTGATCCATGGTGAGGCGCTGCTCGGGAACATATTCTTTTTTACCGTCCTCGCTCTTGCGAGTCACGGCGGCGTACAACCCTCGAAACGGCGAGACGGGCTCAACCGGATAGTCCGTCCCGAACGCAAGCGTCACACCTTTGTTCACAAATGCCAGCCATGCATACGAAGTTGCGGCGCGCTTCGGCCCCAGCCGATCCTGCGCCCAACGCATGTCGTTGAGCAGATGGCTCGGTTGCATCGACGCAATGACCTTCAACTCTTTGAAGCGGGCGATCTCTGCCGGCGTGGTTACTTGGGCATGCTCGATCCGCAACCGAAATTCATCCGTGCCCATCGGACCTTTCACGTGTGCTTCGCGCGCCGCTTTCTCCGCCTCGGCAAAGGCATCGAGAGCCATTTGAACGCCCTCGTCGCCGATGGCATGGAATCCTACTTGGAACCCAGCCAACACGCGCTCTTTGGTCAGATCGTTGAGCTTACCCGCCTCGTACCGGGGAATGCCCGAGTTCTTGGGATCGTCCTCGTAAGGCTCGAGCATGGCGGCCGTGTGAGAACCGAGAGAACCGTCCATGAAGCCCTTGAGCATCCCGGTATGCAGCATGAGGTCTGACTGCGGATGGGAATCACGCTTCATTTTCAGATTTTCGACCGACTCGTCGAACGGGAGCCATTCCGAAATACGGGCCGTCAGCTTGCCTTCTTTTTCGAGTTCCTCGAAGATCTGAAAACTCTCCCACTCGGGGGAATAGTCCTGCGCAGAAGTCACGCCGTGCTCGGCAAGGTCTGCCAAAGCGAGTTCGAGTCCTTGACGCCGTAAAGCGTGGGTGGGCTTTGGAATCACGCTGGTGACAGCGTCCTGCGCGGTTTCCCGCAGAATGCCCGTGACCTCGCCATTCTCGTTGCGGTCGATGTGTCCGCCCTGCGGATCACGGCTGGCGAGAGTAATGCTCCCCAATTGCAGGGCGCGCGTATTCGCGATCGCGATGTGCCCATCAATGCGACCCAGAAAAACCGGGTGCCCGCTCGATACCTCGTCCAGATCCCAGCGCGTGGGCGTCACCTTTACAGGCCACAGAGTTTCATCCCAACCGGAACCTGTGATCCATTCGCCGGCCCTGGCCGTGGCGACTTTCTTGGCCACGCGATCGCGCAATTCGTCGAGCGACTTCACTCCCGTCAAATCCACACTGAGTTTCGTTGCCCCGGCGTCGTCGAGGTGTAGATGTGCGTCATTAAAACCGGGCATGACGAAGTGCCCACCAAGATCGATTACTTGCGTTTGCGGCCCTTTGAACTTCTGCAAATCGAGTGTCTTGCCGACAGCAAGAATGCGATCGCCTTGAACGGCAATGGCTTCTTCGCGATCAATGGAAGCAAATGGCGTGTTGGCCGGGACGCCGGTGTAAACGTTGGCGTGTTGGAAAATAATATCGGCCTTTGGTCCGGCAGCCGGAGCGGCCTGCGCCCCACTCGTAACTGAAAAGAGAATCACAAGAAAACACCCATAAAGACGCATACATCCTCGGTTCGTACCCATGACGAAGCTCATTCCCCTACTCCTGCCAGCGCCAGCATGGTCAGCAAAATTCGCTTGAGACCCAGCTCGCGCCCATTGGAATCGAACCATTCCTGCAGCGTATGTGCACCGCCGCCCGATCCGCCCCCGCCAATGGCGATGGCTTCTTGCCCTAACGATAAAGGGATGTTGGCGTCCGTCGATGCGCGCTGTACCTGAGCGGCATTACTGAGTTGCGCGTCGACCGCCCGGATTACCTGCAAAATGCGAGCCCCAGGAGACAATTCTCCGGCCGGCCGGCTACCAATCACCACGACTTCGCAACTCACCCCGGGCGGCCGCTTCTGCGACGGCGACCGCATCTCCGAAGCCAAGGTTTCGTCTTCCACGGCACGGTTCAAGGCGAGACGCAGCGACTGTTCCAACCGCTCCATCTCCGTCATCGAAGTCGAACGAATGTCCACCTTCATGCTGGCCGACTCCGGAATCGAATTGACCGAGGTACCCCCGCGAATCACTCCGATGTTAAATGTAGTTTTTGGCATCGTCGGCACGGGAGTGGCCGTGAACGTTTCAATCGCTTTGGACAGAATCACGATGGGATTGGGAGCGCCGAAATCGCTCCACGAGTGACCGCCCGGGCCGCGCACAATGACTTCAAAGCGGCGGCTACCCAGGGCTTCCGCGACAATGGTATCCGCACCTGCGCCATCCAGCACTAAGCTATAGGCAATCGAATCTTTCCAACGCGGCGTCGAGAAAATGTGCCGCATGCCGCGCAAGTCGCCCTCGCCCTCTTCCCCGACGTTGCCAATGAACACGAAAGGAAGCGAATGCCGGACACGGACAGCTCGAAACAGGGCTGCAATCCCAAGCATGGCAACCACTCCTGCACCGTTATCCGACACGCCCGGGCCGTAGATACGGCTTCCCTGCTGCCGGATATTGAGGGGAGTGTTTGCCGGAAAGACCGTGTCGATATGCGCACTGAGCGCGACATAACGGCGCCCGAAGCCCGGGTGAATGCCAAAGACATTGCCCACGTCGTCGATACGAACGTCGTCGAGCCCGATCTCGCGGAATCGCTCCGAGAGCCAGGCCGCCCGCGCAGACTCGCCAAAAGGCGGTGCGGGTATACGCGCCATCTCCATTTGCCAGTGCGCGAGTTGTGGCTCCTGCATGCGGAACCAGTTGAAGGCCGAACGGACCTCCGGCGAGGCTGCCAGGCGTGCGACCTCCTGCTGGACCGTTGGGACCAGGTCGGGCAAGTCGGCACGCGGGGGATTCGGGCTCATGCGTATTGGCTAAGTTTACAACGCCCACAAAGCAAAGGGGATTGGCTATCAAGGCGACGGGGCATTACGGAAGATACAGGGAAATTCGCGGAACGGCACGGGCGAAAACGGGTATCTAGCCCGCCTTAGGGACGGCCATTTTCGCTTCGATCGTGGCTGTCAATGCCCTTGTAACCGGTGCCTCGATCTTGTGCTGATCCGCCCCTCGCAGGATAGGCCCGGCAATCGCATCCAACTCCGGGGGCTTCCCTTGCGCGATATCTTTCTGCATGGAACTCCGCATGTCGGGCGGCATTTTCAGCATGGCGGCAAAGGTGGCATCGGCATTCACTTTTGCGCCTTCCGCAAGGCCAACGGCGCAGGCTTCGCGCACACACGATTCCAACCTTGATTTCCATTCGGGGTCTGCGATCACGGCTCCCGTCGTACGATTGGCCGCGCTCGTGGTGAGCGCGAATGGAGCAAGGAACACCAGCTTGCTCCACATCAACGTTGGCTCGTCGGCGACGAATCGGCATTCGAATCCAAGTCCTCGAAGGTCATCCAGCGTGCGCGCTAGCAACGGTTCGCCCGCTGTTAAAACATTCAGCCGTGCGAACGGTGTGCGATGCACAATGTGGGCGGGCGCGACGCGCTCGGATTCCACGGCAATCGTCGCGGGAATTACTTTGTCTGAGCCGTACTTCGAACGCAGCAGTGCAAGATGGTCGACGCCATTCAGCAATGGCACAATTGCCCGAACGGATGCCGGATTCTTCACGGACGTGAGAGCGCTGCCCAGTTCCGTCGCTTTGACCGTGACCCAGAGAACGTCGACTGGCGGAACTTCCGGGGCGCGATTGACAGGAACGCTGAAGTTGCCGAATGGACTCTCTAGGCGAAGTTCGTGTGGATACGAGGCGAGGGATTCTGGTCTTACCACAAGCGTGACATTGGATCTGCCACGCGCCAGGCAAGCGCCGATGAGTCCGCCGATGCCGCCTGCGCCGAGAATGGCATGTCGCAAGGAATCCGGCATCTCAGGCCTTGCTCGGAGAAACCGCACCGACACATTCCAGAATCTCGGCTTCGGACAGAGTATGGTCGCTCTTCTTGGCGCGCTGGTAGATGCGGTCCACAACCTCGTCGCTCGCCGGAATGCCATGTCGTTCCAGCCAGAACAGCACGTTCGACTTGCCGCTCATCGGGCCTATGTCGATGATTTGGTCCATCCCGAAGACGTGCGAGGGCACACCCGAATAGACGGTATTGGCCAGAACCACGTCGTTCTTGTGATAGGCCTTGATGATTGCGGCTGCGTGAACACCCGTGGCCGTGCGGAAAGCGTCGTCGCCGACGACCGGATAGTTTCGCGGGATCGGCACGCCAGTAGCGTTGGAGACGGCTACGCAATAATCCTTCAGTTTCGTCAGATCCTGTTGGTCCCATGGCGCAATGCCCATCAACTTCAGGTTAACCAGCATTTGATCGATCTGCGTGTTGCCGACCCGCTCGCCTAGTCCGATAGCACAACCGTGAATGCAGTTTGCTCCGGCAACAATTGCTGCCATCGAGTTCGCAATCGAAAGTCCACGGTCGCTGTGTCCGTGCCAGTCAACGCGAATTTTTTCACCCGACGGCTTCACGACTTGCTCAATCACGAAACGCATTAGTGCGAGCGCTCCCATCGGAGTCGCATGCCCTGCGGTGTCGCAGATGCAGATAGCGCGCGCGCCACAGTTGATGGCGGTGGCATAGAGACGCTTCACGGTTTCTGGATCGCAGCGGCTGGTGTCCTCGGTGACGTACATGACATCGAGCCCGAGTGAAACGGCATACTTGATCGCCTTCTCCGTCGTCTGCAGCAGAAAATCGTCCGTCCAACCTTCGGTGAAACGTCGGATCGGACTCGATCCGATGAAAGTTGCGGCTTCAATTTTAAGACCCGTTCTCTGAACGATCTCTGCAATCGGCCGAATGTCGTTCTCGTGCGTGCGCGCCGCACAGTTGGCCTGAATCTTCATGTTGTGCGCAACGATCTCCCGCGCCAGCGCCGTCACCGCTTCCACAGCACGCGGACCGGCGCCGGGCAGGCCAAGATCGAGCGCATTGATGCCCAGCGACTCCATCAAGTGAAGGATTTCGATCTTCTCGGGAATCGAGGGATCGCGAACCGAGGGCGATTGCAGGCCATCCCTCAGGCTCTCGTCGTTGAGCAGGATTGGGCCCGCCGGCTTGAGTCCCGGTGGATGATTCTTATTCCAGTCGTAGATGAGATCGGAAGTATTCACAGAAGGGTTCTCACTCCTGGCAAAAGGCGCATGAGTGCGCTACGAACGCAACTCACTTTTTGTGCGGGACTCCCCATCCCCACTAGTTCAATCTCAACTTCAACGCTGGCGAGAAACGACCAGCTCTATTTTTCTTTCGGCGGCAGAGTCAGACCGAAAATTGACTTGATTCCCTGGCCCGCCACATTCACCTTTATCTCGCCCGGATTCGGCAGGTACAGCGCTTTACAGTTCTCGCAGCGGTAGATCTCGGCATTGGGCCCGAGGGCTTTCTCGACATCTCCACACTCACGCTCAACCGAGTCGGTCATGTAAAACCACCGCTTTAAGTGTCCTCCACAAAACTTTCCCTTATCGTCCTTTTCGTTGCAGGCACGCTGCCCCTCTTTTTTGATTTTCAACTTGTGTTTGGGAAGCTGCGGAAGACTTGTAGGAACCGTTGCCACTTCGCCTGTCGCCAAAGACGTACCTCCTGAGCCCATGTGCCGCCGGAATCGGCTCAATGCGGCCATTGTAACCGAAACACGCGTGCCGGAAAATGCGGTGCGGAGTATGCAGGAAGAGTCTCTGCTAGTCTGTAGGATTAAATCGCTGGCGCGGGACCAACCGGCCCGGGGCTGCAAAGGAAGACATGATTACGATCGTTTCAGGATTGCCCCGCTCCGGGACGTCCCTGATGATGCAAATGCTGGTGGCTGGCGGCATGACAGCGCTCTCCGACGGGGAACGCCGCGCTGACGACGACAATCCGCGCGGATACCTGGAGTGGGAGCGGATCAAGCAATTGCCCAATGATCCGGGATGCATCGCCGAAGGCGAAGGCAAAGTGGTCAAGGTGATTTCGCGACTTTTGCTGTCCTTGCCCAGTACGCACGAATATCGCGTGATCTTCATGGAGCGGCCTCTCCCCGAAGTGCTGGCCTCTCAGGACGCAATGATGAAGCGTCGTGGAACGTTCAAGGAAGGGGCGAACCCGGCGATCATGGCAGCAGCGTTTGAGAAGCACCTCAAAGAGGTTTACGCATGGATGAACGGGAGACCTAACGTGAAAGCGATCCGTCTGCCCTATCACGAGGTGCTCAGCCAACCGAAAGACGTAACGCAGCGGATTGTTGAGCTTCTAGGAATTCAACTTGACGTGGACATGATGGCGCAGCAGGTGGATGCCTCGCTGTATCGAAATCGATCGAAATGACCCGCGAGGGCGACGTGATCACAATGGCTGCGGGAGACGAAACACATGCCAAGGAAGATGAATTCAGCGACCGGGACTGCAAAGAAGCCGTCCCCGAGTGCGGTCAGCCGCGAGAACGCCGAGCACTATCGCTGGGGAAATGACTGCGATGCGTGGTGGCTGGTGAAAGACCCGAACCTCAGCGTCATTGAAGAACTCATGCCCCCGGGCGCCGCGGAGGTTCGGCATTATCACGAGAAGGCGCAACAGTTCTTCTTCATCCTGCAGGGCGAAGTTCTCATGGAAATGGACGGCGAGACCGTCCTGATTCCAGCTGGGAGCGGGATTCGCGTCCTGCCGGGATGCCGTCATCAGGTGCGGAATCCTTCGTCTGGGCCGGTGCGTTTTCTGGTCATCTCGCAGCCACCCAGCCGCGGCGATCGCATCGATAATGACGGCAGCTAAAGCTGCTTTCTTCTGAATACTCCTGCGGCCTGTATGGCGCCTCCAAAGCGGCGTCCAACATTCCGCGCGAATTGCATATCCAGAAAGCCCTCCATCTGGCGACGGAAACTCTCTCCGTAACCGTGCCACCAGACTTTCTTCATGCCCGGCATTCGGTCCATGTCGAGATACTTCACGCGCACCATCTCGTCCAGGCCAAATCGTCCGTGGGTCCGTCCCACTCCGCTCGCCTTGACGCCGCCATGCGGAGCTTCGCTGATGCCGAAGCAAGAAATCACATCGTTGACCATGACCGTACCTGCATGAATGCGGCGGGCCAGGCGCTCGCCGCGCTTCGCATCGCGCGTCCAGACGCTGGCAGCCAGTCCATACTCTGAATCGTTCGCAAGGCGGATCGCTTCGTCGTCATCCGCACACGACATCACTGGCAGCACAGGACCGAACGTCTCCTCGCGCATGATCCGCATCTCCTGAGTGACGCCGGCAAGAACCGTGGGAGCGTAGAAATTGGGTCCAATCTCAGGCAGCCGCATTCCCCCGGCCAGTACGCGGGCGCCACAAGCCTTCGCATCTTCTACGTGCGCTTCGACAATCCGTACCTGACGTTCCTGGATCATCGGGCCCACATCGGTATGCGGGTCCATCCCATTGCCGATCCGTAATTGCCTCGTCTTTTCCGCGCATGCTTGGGCGAATTCGTCGTAAAGACTGTGGTGCACGTAACAGCGTTCGACCGACAGGCAGGCTTGCCCGGCATTGACGAAGGCTCCCCAGACCGCAGCGCTGGATGCGACATCGATGTCAGCATCGTCCAGAACTAGCATCGGATCTTTCCCACCCAGCTCCAGGACAACGGGCAATAGCCGTTCCGCAGCCGCTGCCGCGATCCGCTTTCCGGTTGTCACGCTCCCCGTAAACACCAACTTGTCGATGGAAGAACGTAGAAGCGCAGCGCCGGCAGGACCTTCTCCAACAACTACTTGAAACACGTCATCCGGAACACCCGATTCATGCAGCAGCGCCGCCAACTCGAGGGCGATCAGCGGCGTGAGTTCTGAAGGTTTCAATACGACTGCATTTCCAGCCACGAGAGCCGCCAGGGTCTCAGTCGCGGGAATCGAGAATGGATAGTTCCAGGGAGAGATAATTCCGATAACGCCATGGGGCTCTCGAACCAGAGAGCCCGTCTTCAACTTCGTGACCAGATTTCCGTGGGGAACCGGTTCGTCGCGAAGGAGTGTCCACGCATTGTCAATCAGGAATCGAGCCGCATCCAGCACAACCAGTACTTCGGTGACCAATGCCTCTGCAACCGGCTTCCCTGCCTCACGGGTAATCGCCGCTGCGATCTCTGATTTCTTGCCGTAGAGTAGCGCCTGAAACTTACGAATCACTTCAATGCGGCGCTTCAGGCCGCACTCGGCCCAAGTGAGCTGAGCCGCCCGCGCCCGCTGAACCGCTGCCTGAACTTCGACTTCTCCCGCACAATCCAACTCGCGCAGAATTTCGCCTGTTGCCGGATTGACCGAGGCAATCTTGCGCGCCACGATTTGTAGATCCGTCGCCATGAGGAAATCTTAGTCCCACAAGAAAGCCGTTGCTACTTCATTCCCGGATACTTTCCAAGGTAGATCAGGATGAAATCAAGGGTGTCGGTGGTGGCGTGAGCAATGATTGGCACGGCGAGATTACGCCCACACGCGAGGTAGAGCGCACCCAACAGCAATCCGTTCCAGACGTTTTCCGCCATGCCAGTTGCGCCCTGGTCCAGGTGGCCGCAACCAAACACGACGCTGACTACCAGCAGGCTGAGCACCCATGCCGTCTTCGAGTCACGAAGGACCCCCGCGACGCGATTCATGAGATAGCCGCGATACACGAGTTCCTCGCCTAAGGCGCCCAGCGTCCAAACCAGAACCAGATAGATCAGGAAGATTTTCATGTTGCCGACCATGTCGTTAAAGTCCGACAAGTCGGGCATCTTGCCGAACCATTTCGCCAGCAGGGGCTGGCTGACGAAGAGTTCGAACAGTTCCATGGCCACCCCAACCGCAACTCCAATCAGCAGCCCCTTACTCCAACGATTCGGGCGCGCAAAGCCAACGTCTTTCCATCGCATTCCGCGAAGGCGGAGCGATACCCATCCCAGCAAAAACAGATACGGAGTCTTGCTTACATAGATGTGATGATGAATATCGGCATAGAACAAAACGGCAACGATTGCGAACTCGGCCAATGGCAGCCAGCGACTGTCGCGCGCCCGTTGATGAAATGTGGTCATACGGCGTACTCCACGTTCACGAGATATAGCCCACTCGCCGGAGCCGTCGCACCCGCGGCGGAGCGGCTGCGAGCCTCTAAGATTCTCGTGACGTAGTCAATCTGTAGCGTACCTTTTCCTACCAGGATGAATGTGCCAACCAAGTTGCGAACCATGTGGTGCAGGAACCCGTTGCCCCGAACCTCGTAAAGCAACTCTCCCCCGCTTCTGTGCCAGGTCGAGGAAAAAATCCGGCGCACGTTCGAGACGGGATGATCGTCCTTGCCGCGCTCCGGGTCAACGGCGGCAAACGAAGTAAAGTCATGCTCTCCCGCCACCACCCCGGCTGCCCGAGCCATCGCTTCCTCATCAAGTGGATAGGGATAGTGCCACACATACCGTGCCAAAAACGGCGGACAGATCGGACCACGGTAGATTCGATACCGATACGTTTTCGCATGCGCAGAATGCCTCGCGTGAAAATCCGTCGGCGCTTCCGTGACCTCCAGAACGCGAATGGCCGCCGGTAGGATGTCGTTCATCGCCTTGAGGAAATTCTCGGTCGGTACAGAAGACTCCGTGACAAATGTCATAACCTGAGCCAGGGCATGCACTCCCGCGTCGGTTCGTCCTGATCCCTGGGGCAATACCTTTTCGCCGGTAATTCGTCCAATCACCGAGGCCACAGTGCCTTGTACGGTTATGGCGTGCGGCTGTATCTGCCAGCCTGAGAATTCCGCCCCATCGTAGGAGAGAGTGATTTTTAGATTACGCATCAACGATCTTTCGAGTCTTATCGCAATTAGGGATCATCCAAGCCATTTCAAGGCAGGCTCGGAGTCGGCGACAATTCGCTTTGCCCAGCACGATATCAGTTTGCGTCACAGGTTTCGGGTTTGCGGTCAGATATACTAAACCGTTTCCGCTAAATCCTGCGCTCCATCGCCGCCGGGCCTGGCTACTGTGAATCGCCTGCGGAATTTAGGATGAGTCCAGAGACGCGAAAACATCAAGTGGTTGCAAGGATGTTTACTTTCCCTAACTTTCAGGAACCTTCGGCACGTCCGTTGCGTATCACTAGCTTGAGCAGGTTCATTTTTTGACGGGCGATTCAACCCGTAGGGTCCCAGGCTCTTTGCTGCTGAGTCTTCATCAATCTGGTTTTAACGAACTGGTGTAACAAACGGAGAAGAGTAGATGCCATTCGCACGTGTTAATTCGACCATCCGCCAGAGTGCGGCTGCTGCCTTATTCGCGACGCTGAGCATGGCGTGTTGGGCGCAACAGGCGCCGCCGGCCCCCACGCCGCAGAATACTCCTGAGGCCCGGCCCGTACCGACTTTGGATTTTGCTAAGCCGGTCTCGCACTTCCCCAATCCGATCGGACCGTACTCGCCGCGGCACGTGGCCCCACCTAATCTGGCGAATACGCCCCGCATTGATTCCTTGATGCACGAAGGCAAGCTCTACCTGTCGCTGAATGACGCGATCGCTCTGGCTCTGGAGAACAATCTCGATATCGCCATCGCGCGCTACAACCTGAATATCGCTGACACGGACGTATTGCGCGCCAAGGCAGGCGCTGCCACCCTCGGCGTTAACACAGGTATTATTCAGAACACTCCGGGCGGAGGAGTTGGCGGACTCGGTGCACAAGTGGGGTCTGGTACAGGCGGCACCACCCTGGGCGCTGGCGGCGCAGGCGCCGGTGCGGGTGGATTGGTCGGCTCCACGCTCGGCTTTGGACCTCCGATCACCAGCTTCGACCCTGTGCTGACCGGGACGCTGCAGGAAGATCATCTCGGGCAACAAGTCAGTAGCATCTTTCAAGGCGGACTTCCTGGTACCAGCTTGAACCAGAACACAGGCACCGTGAACTTCGCTTACCAGCAGGGGT
>Ga0335071_10001989_pt1 | contig 22062 bp, 20 predicted proteins | sample Lox_Sample_15_FD_206724 | JGI IMG/M metagenome (GOLD analysis project Ga0335071, IMG submission 206724) | Soil microbial communities from Loxahatchee National Wildlife Refuge, Florida, United States - Lox_Sample_1.5 | ecosystem: Environmental > Terrestrial > Soil > Wetlands | place: USA... | reverse complement strand
TTGAAGGCGGGCGCGATAGAGTTCCTGCGATCAAGGCGATTATCTCGGCGGGCATCCCGGTGATGGGGCACATTGGCTTGACACCGCAAAGTGTGCACCAGCTGGGCGGCTGGAAAGTGCAGGGCAAGTCGGCGCAGGCTGCACGCATTCTCATTGAGGATGCGCTCATATTGGAAGACTGCGGCTGCTACGCGATCGTATTGGAATCGATCCCGGCGGAAGTTGCGCGCCTGATCTCTAACCGCTTGTCCATTCCGGTGATCGGGATCGGCGCGGGCGTGGGTTGCGACGGCCAGGTGTTGGTGACGCACGATGTGCTGGGGCTTTTCGATCGTTTCACGCCGAGTTTCGTAAAAAAATACGCCGACCTCTTTTCCGAGATGGAACGCGCTTTCAAGGAATACATCCGCGACGTGAAAGAGCGGAGATTCCCCGCAACTGAACACTCAACGACGATGGATCCCCAGGCTCTGCGAGATCTCATACGGGAAATTGAGATGCAGGGATTCGAGTTTGAGGCGGACGAAAGCCAGTCACCACGCTTGCACTGATTTTACTTCACTGGTTTTATCTGCCTCGGATCCCCAAAATGGGAGAAGTGCGGTAATGCGGGTATTGATTTTCGGTGCGGGGGCCATGTCCTGTTTATTCGGGGCGCGGTTAGCCCCATGCGCGGATGTCACCCTCGTCGACACATGGCGGGAGGGCATCGACGCCATCCGTGAACGCGGAATCCTTCTCGAAGAGCAGAATGGACTGCGCGTTGCCGCGGTTGACGCTGCGTACCTCGGCGCTCCCCTGGCGTCCTGCGAATTGGCGTTCGTCCTGGTGAAATCGTGGCAGACCGGGTTGATATCCAAATACCTTTCGGGTTATCTGGCAGCCGGAGGCATAGCGATTTCGCTTCAAAACGGACTGGGCAATGTGGAGAAACTCGGGCATAGCGCATATCCCGGCTCGACGTCCGAAGGCGCGACGCTGCTCGGACCGGGACACGTGAGGGCCGGCGGACCCGGACCGACGTATGTCGTGGCTCCTGACTGGGTCGTGGAATTATTGAAAAGCGCGGGATTCGAGGCGTATGCCTGCGATTCGCCGAAAGCCGCGAGTCTTCTCTGGGGCAAGCTCTCAGTCAGTTGCGGCATTAACGCGCTGACGGCTCTTCTGCGCGTATCCAACGGCGAGCTTTTAAGAATACCGGCAGCAATTGGACTGATGGAACGAGCCGTATTGGAGTGTTCGAGCGTGGCCCAGGCGGCGGGGATCGAGCTCCCGTTTGCAGACCCGGTACTGCACACAAAACAAATCGCAGAGCGCACCGCAGCAAACAAATCCTCGATGCTTCAGGACGTGCTGCGGGGCGCACCCACGGAATGCGACGCGATTAACGGTGCCGTGGTCCGTGAAGGAACGCGCTTGGGAATACCAACGCCGGTCAACGAAAATCTCTGGCAGCTTGTGCTGGCAGCAGGTCCATAGGACAGGGGCGGATCATGCGGATAGCTTACACTCTTTCGGAATTACGAGCCATACGCGCCACGATGCAGGGAAGCTGCGGTTTGATCCCGACCATGGGTGCGCTGCACGCGGGCCACGGATCGCTCGTCCAGAGGGCGCGGCAGGAATGCGATTGTGTCGGAGCCAGCATTTTCGTGAATCCCGCGCAGTTCGGCGCCGGGGAGGATTTCGGCAAATACCCGCGCACACTGGAGAGGGATCTGGATTTATTTGAAAAGCTGGGTGCCGATTTCGTTTTCACTCCCAGTGTGGATGTCATGTATCCGCCGGGATTTCAAACATGGGTCGAAGTTGCGGACGTTACAACGCGTCTGGAAGGCCAGTGCAGGCCGGGACACTTCCGAGGCGTTACGACGGTCGTTGCGAAGCTGCTGAACGCCTTCACTCCGACGAGGGCGTATTTCGGACAGAAGGATGCGCAACAGGTCGTCGTGCTCCAACGCATGGTCCGCGATCTGAATCTTCCCGTGGAGTTGGTTGTGTGCCCCACCGTGCGCGAAGCGGATGGCTTGGCATTGAGTAGCCGCAATGCGTATCTGAATCCCGCGGAAAGAAAGGCGGCGACGGTGCTGTACCGCGCTTTGTGCGCCGCCAGAAGTAAATATGATGCCGGGGAACGAAATGCGGATGCGCTGCGGGCGACAATGAAATCGGTTTTGGAGGGCGAACCGCTGGCCAACGCACAATACGTCTCCGCAGCGGATCCGGAAACGTTGGAGGAGCTCGCGAGCGTCGAGAATGGCGTTTTGCTTTCGCTTGCAGTGCGGATCGGCCAAACCCGTCTCATCGACAATTTTCTTCTTTGACGATTCCTGGGAGTGCGGCATCCGGCCGAATGCCGCATGGTTTTTTGGAGGCGCTTTATGCTGCTTGCTATCGATGTAGGAAACACCAGCATCACTATCGGTCTCTATCAGACGGACACACTTGGGCCGCGATGGAGACTGGCGTCGGACAATGACCGCACGCCGGATGAATATGGCATCCTTCTGGTTCAGCTCATCGAAAGGGCAGGCGTCCGGCTCGGCGACGTTCGTGAAATTGCAATCGCCTCCGTCGTGCCCCCCCTGACGGGAACCATCGAGCGCGCGTGCCGCGATTACCTCGATGCAATACCGCTGATCGTGGATGCCGGGACGCGGACCGGCATCGCGCTTCGCTATGAAGATCCCAAGCAGGTGGGCGCCGACCGAGTTGTGAACGCGGCCGCCGTGCGGCGATTGTATCAGGGGCCGGCATGCATCGTGGATTTCGGCACCGCAACCATTTTCGATGCGATTTCCGCAGAAGGAGAGTACCTGGGAGGGGCCATCGCTCCGGGCATCGGCATCGCATCGGATGCGCTCTTCCGCCGCGCGGCAAAACTGCCGCGTGTCGAACTTCTGCGTCCCCCATCGGCCATCGGACGAAATACGGTGCACTCGCTGCAATCGGGATTGCTTTACGGCTACGTGGGACTTGTGGACGGGATGGTTGCTCGCTTCCGCGCCGAGCTTGGCCCTGCAATGAAAACCATAGGAACAGGCTCGCTGGTGGAACTCATCGCGAAGGAAACGCGGAGTATCGACATCATCGAGCCGTGGTTGGCGCTCCAGGGCTTGAAAATTATCTACGACTTGAACCGCAACACAAGGTCCTGACGGATTTATTTGCGAAGCCTCTTGGGGCTGATGCGCGTCAGCTCGTCCAGGAAAATCTTGGCATCCTTTGGCACGGACTGGGCCGGCTTGAACAGGATGTCCTTCGGCTCGATCGCTTTGTCATACAGAACATGATTGGCATCACGGTCGGGACGGATGACTCCTCCCTTGATGATCAGGCCCGCAAACAGTCCACGCGTACGCGAATAGGCGAGAATCTCGGCAGACATCAGGGCATCGGTTTCTGCCGACGCCGTTCTGCCGACCGGGCCGGCGGCAACAGAAGCGTCTCCTCCAAGCGTGAACTTCGTGTTGAGCATGCTTTCCAGTCCGGAGAGATTCATAATCACCAAAACCAAGTCTACCGATTGGCCCCCGATCTGCAGCCCGAAGCTTCCACCCTCGAGGAGCAGCATCGAAGGCGCGCTCCATGGACCATCCCCGTTATCGGTGCGGCAGGAAACCAGGCCTTTGCCGTAATTGGCGCCGAAAATGAATCCGCCCTTCTTCATGCCGGGAATAACCGCCACGCAAGAGCTTTTATCCAGGAGGTCTTGAGGGATGCTTTTGTCCGGTGTTTGTGTGATTTCCTTTAGCACAATGGCTGCGCGGACGACACGGTCATTCACTTCGCTGCCTGCGATCAGAGAAGTCGCGCCGATCAAGCCGAATAAGATGGGAAACAATAGTCTCTTCATGGCTCCTCCTGAATGTCAACAATAATCGCTGCTGCTCGAAATCAAGAGTACCACACGCAGCAATCACGGAATAGAGGGCGAACGCTTGGGAGTGCAGATTGCCGTCACTTTGAATCCCGTTCCGAAGTTGAAAGGGGAGTGTATCGCACGCGTGCCGCACCTGCGGAACTTGTCGATATACGGCTAACCTTTTCCGACCTGGCGGTCGGGCCTACTTTGTGACAAGCCTTCGGCTCAGTCGCTGACGCTTTGAGTTAGTGTTTTTTGGAGGCTCGGAGAGCCGATAGAGAATCGCCGCGGCCGTAAGGCCGTGGTTGGAAGGGATCGGATAAAAGGAGCTCCGAAGGTGCGGCACAAGATCCACCTTGGAAACCTTCTAGACGCGCGATTTGAATGAGAAAAACTCGCCGACGTTCTCGCGCAGCAACTGAGGAAAGGTTTTGTCCAGGTAGGATCGGATTGAAACGTAGCACTCGTCGCAGGTATTGCTTTGTGTAAATTCGCGGACCATTCGCGACTGTTCGTGGAGCCCGTAGCGCTTGAACTGCATCGAGCAGGGCTGCAGGGCCCCGTCACTCGTCACGACCAGCCAGCGGAGACCGGCCTTGCAGGACGGCACGCCGCCCTGATAGAAGTATTGTCGCGTTGCCTCCAGCGTCGAGATATTGTTGGTGATCCAGTTGGAATCGTCCATGCGCCGCTTCAGTTGATCCAGGCCGCGGTCCAGGGTTGCACGCTGGGCATCGGTGTTCAGGAAGTAGTCGCGGCATCCGGTGCGTCGGGGCGAATAAGCGCTGTAATTGATGTTGACGCCCCATTCCTTCGCCTTGTCGGCAACCGCATTAATTTCTTCGACATTCGCGGCGGTGATACAGTTGTTCAACACGACATCGTCGTAGCCGAGCGCCGAGACTTCCGGCATGATCTCGCTCAAATGACGGTACAGCCCCGGAAGCCCCCGGAAGTCATCGTGCCGCTCGTCGGGGAAATCCAGGCTGACGCAGAACTCGTCGACTCCCGCTTCGCGAAGCGCAAGGTATCGCTCCCTGGTCATGTGAGACCAGTTTGAAACCAGGATAATGAAGGGAAGCCCGGAATCCGATTTGATGTTGCGAACGATTTCGGTCAAATCTTCGCGCATCAACGGTTCGCCGCCCGAAACCTGGACAACGCAGGGGCGGAGCACGTCCATGTATTTTCTATAGTCGGCAGGTTTCATTTCCCTGGATGTGTCCTTCGGGCCGCCGTGGTCGCAATGCTTGCAGTAGCAGGTGCACGAGTTCGTCACCTCAAAGGAAACGACGACTGGGCGCTGCGATAGCCAGTTCAAGGATCCTTGCGCTATGATTCGCAACGATTCTGACATGGGCACTCTGCGCATAGTATTCTCCTCCAAGGCTTTCGCCGATTTATTGAAGCAGTGATGTTAACAGAATGGGCTCGCCGAATGCAAGACCTGTTGCGGATCTAATCCATTGTGTTTCTTCTTTTTAGCCAAATGCTCAATGCACGGGGCGGCTTGGAGTCGCAGGCCAACTATAAGCCCGGATCCCGAAATAATCGAAGCATAGCTGGCGGAGCGCTATCCAAAATTTCCCTTTCAAGCACCATGCGGCATTCGCCGGGTCAGCGGCGCTGCTGGGAGGGTCACTTTACGTTTTCGCGGATGCTGGTTAGGACGGATTCAAGCGATTCCTTGGGAGTAGATCGAATGTAGTGGCTGACGCCTGGCATAAACTTGATCAACGCCGGAATGTCGCGGCTCAAACTGGCCGATTCCAGTTCTATGACGGTATCCGGGCCTCGCTGCTCGAATCGCCACCAGCTAGCCAGCCGCCAGAGGAAGCCTCGATCATTCCCCGGTTGTTTTTCCTTCTCCGACGGGGTGTCGGCGTCTTCCAACTCGGCGATTTTCACGGCTTCGCTCTGGCTGGAGATACGATTCGCTCCGTGGTAGGTGTAGGTGCATTCCTGCTCGGTATTGTAGTAAGCGGTGACAAAGGCTTTCGATCTCCTGAGCCGAAAGTAAAACCGGTATTGGTCGCCATTTTTTGAAATCAGGCGCGATCGTTCGACATCGGAGAATTTGCCTGCATGATGGTCATAATCCTGAAGAAAGTGCATCACGTGTTCCAGGGTGACGTTGCGAAGAAGAATCGCCCCCCACCAATGGTGGATCTCCCCCGAAGGGACCTCGAAAGGAATCCCCTGGGGTACAACGGAAGGCATTTGCTCCACAAAAACTTCGCCCCGCGTGAGCTTCTGCCAAATTTCGGATCTCTCCTTGGGCAGAAGGGTGTTTTGTATCAGAAAAACGTTAGGGTTCGAAAGCTCTCGCGTGACTTTCTGTTGCGCCCATTGCAGGTACCTGTCCCAGGCCAGGACGGTCCCTTTTTGCAGCTCGGCCGCAGGCAAGATTCGAACCGTTGCGGTGAGGAGGAGGACCAGAATGACGGACCTTCCGGCTATCTGAGCTCCGGCGCCATCGCGCTGTCGCATTTCAATCCCTGGCCCCTTTCTGCAAACGGGATCCGGAGGGTGCACGAACCTTGGCGGTGCGGTCTTTGCGTTCGCAGTAATCCTTCAATTCCAGGAGAACCGAATTCCAACCCTGGTCGAGAAGCTGATAAGTCTCCTCATCGGAGGGCGAATCGTCTTGGTCCAGCATCACAAGTTCGGTCATGCCTGATTTTGAGCGGATCTCATAACTGAGGATGTGCTTCGAGCCTTCAGGCCGAAGTCCGTTGCCGTCATCGATCCACAGGAGTTCGAGGGCGGATCCTGGAACAATGCGTGTGAAGAGGGCGCGGCCCTGCTGGCTCGATTTGCCGCTTCTCCAGCAGGCGACCAGCTCTTTGCCTTCGCGAGGATCGCAGGATGCACGATCGCAAAACCAGCGCACCAGTTCCTTGGATTCCGTCAGGGCACTGTACACCGTTTCAGGGGCGGCCTTGATCCAGACCTTTTTTGAAATCCTGCTCCCTCGCGCTGCGGCCGGCTTCTTAGGAACTTCCATCTTGGTGCCTATCACGGGTGTGGTCCTCTTTTGGGTGATGAATCGATCGCGCGGCCTTCATCTAATAATCGGGAAGGTATTTCCCAGCCAAAATCGACAGAATGGACAAACAAAACCGCGGAGCGGCCCGATTCAAAATTCAGATCGAAGCTACATGCTATCAGAACTGGCGAATCCGGGGGAGATAAATTCTGTGACGGAATTGGCGGCTCAGGGTCGAAGGAAATTCGTGCCCGTCGAGGGCGCAAGTCTCCGGAGGGTAAATCCATCGAGCCCCATGGATCCCTTCAACTGGTTGTCGAACTTCAGGGAGTAGTGAGATTATCGGTGCGGAGATAAAAATCCAGTTGGTACTCTCCCGGCTCCGGAACCGGAACAATCTGATAAAGGAAACTGGAGGCCAGGTTCACATCGCCAAAGGTCACGCGAAGACTCTTCAGCTTATCCATCCGCTCGGCAACGTCGATGCCGACCCGAACCGCCGGGGAATTCTGAAAGCGCCAGTCGAAGCCCCCGTTTGCAATTTCATTTTCAAAAGATGCATTACCGGCAGGCCAGCTTGAAGCATTCGCACATTTTGGGCCGATTCTGTTGGCGCAGATAGAAATTGCCTGCCTGCCACCGGATTAAGGGCGAATAAGGCTGAACGGCAAAGGCCTTTTCCAATGCGGCCTCGGCTTCGTTTCTTCTGCCCATATGGTCGAGACAATCGGAAAGGCCGATCCATGCCTGGCCAAGCCTCGGATTGAGCCTCAGAGCCCGCGTATAATCGTTAGCCGCCTTCCGGAAGTCGGGTGAATCGACGGACAAATGTTGCAGTCGGCCTCGAAGCCACCAGATCCTCGCAATGAATAGATCATCCGAATATCGGGCCAGAAGGTGCCGGAAATCCTGTCGGAAGATATTGTTTCAGGCCGGCGAGGACACTGTTTTTGTAGAGTGAAAAGCCGCTGCCACTTTTTCGCGCCAAGGCAAGACTATTGTTGTGCAAACGGACCAGGAGTTGCTCAGGTTTAATTTCAAGCAGGGTTTGAGTGTTCAGATCAACGCAGGAAAGTTCCGATTCACGGGTGGCACCGATTCCGAACGCATTGGTGAATTGGGCGTGAATCAAAGCGGCCAGCTCGTCATGACCATGACGAAAGGCAGCTTCAAAGCCTTGAATGCGGAAACCGGCGAAAGTTTGGACGTAACTCCAGCCGCCTTGATGACTGTTCCCGGCGCAGGGCCAAAAGCGGCAACGGCAGGCGCCGGCAAGACGGCGATGACCGCGGCGCTGGTTGCAGGCGTGGCTGGCGGAGTCGGGCTCGCGTTCGGCGTTAAGGACTCCCTTACCAAATCTCCGAGCAAATAATAGCGATCTCTGAAAATGACCTTAGCGCAGAACAAAGCCGCCATTTATAGGCGGCTTTGCTTTTTTTAGGGTATAGTGTTCCCATCGGCGTTTTTTGAAATGGGGGAATCATGCGCAAGAGAATCGCATTAACTGTGGTTATCGTGGCACTTTTGGTCTTGCTCGGTGGATTTTCTGTTGTAGGGATGTATTTCGATTACCTGTGGTTCTTGGAACTTGGCAAATCTGTAGTTTTCACGACCGCTCTCTATGCCAAGAGCATGCTCGGATCCACGATTCTGCTGGTCAGTTTTCTCTTCCTCTATTTCAATCTTTTATTTGCGAATCGCGGGCCGGGGCTTATCCAGATCGGCATCCCCACGCCTACCGGGCAGATAACCGCCTATACGATTCAACCGGACACTGTGCGGCGAGTGTCCGGGCTTCTGGCTTTCCTTGTCTCATTGTTTTTCGGCATTGCGGGCGCGAACAGCTGGGAAAACGTCTGGCAATTCACGCATCAGGTCGCCTTCGGTGCGAAGGACCCGGTTTTTTCAAAAGATATATCGTATTACTTTTTCACGCTGCCGCTCATGCAACAAATCGTGAGGTACGGGCTGACGCTGAGTTTCATTGCGCTGGTGGCAGTCGTGATCCTCTATTATTTCAAAGGCGCCCTGTCTCTGCGCAAGCTCCGTGAGGGGACGGGAAGAAGCCGCAGCAGCATCCACATTTCGCTGCTGGCGGCAATCATATTTCTCTTCTTTTCGTACAGCGCCTATCTGGATCGCTATGATGTCCTGTTCGGCAGCCACGATGTGTTTTCCGGGGCCACCTATTCCGACCTACACGCCAGCGTTCCCATGCTGACCGTGCTGGCCATCGCGGCTCTCATCGGAGCGCTCCTCTGGATATACAATGCATTTGCCTCCCGAAACCGCGCGGCCGTTGTGGCCGTGCTTCTATATTTCGTGGTGATGTTCGGAGGCAACATCTATCCCGCCATCATTCAGAAATTCATCGTTTCGCCGAATGAGCTCGACAAGGAAAGCCCTCAGATCAAATACAACATCCAGGCCACTTTGAATGCATACGGACTGTCGAAGGTGGAGGAGCGGAACCTGTCGGGCGACAAGGCGCTGACGCCCCAGGATATCGCGAACAACGCCGCCACGATTCACAGCATTCGTCTCTGGGACCATGAGCCTCTGCTGGATGCGCTGAAGCAGATTCAGGAAATACGCACCTACTATGATTTCGTCTCAGTGGACAACGATCGATATCTCCTGAACGGCGAGCTTCAACAATTCATGCTCTCATTGCGCGAGTTGAACTCGTCCAGCCTTCCGGAACGGAACTGGATCAACGAGCGATTAAGCTACACGCATGGTTACGGCATCGCCATTGGACCGGTAAACCGCATGACGTCGGAAGGACTTCCGGTTCTGATGGTACAGAATATCCCGCCGCATTCCGCTTACCCCGTTTTCAAAGTTGACCGTCCCGAGATCTATTTCGGCGAGCTTACCGATGGGTATGCAGTGGTCAAGACCGGTCAAAAGGAATTCGATTACCCGTCGGGTGAAGCCAATGTCTATACAACTTACCAGGGGACGGGTGGAGTGCCAGTAAATTCCTTCTTCCGAAAACTCCTGTTCGCCCTTTATTTCAAGGACGTAAATATTGTTCTTTCGCCTCTGATCAATAACGACAGCCGGTTTTTATATTATCGCGAAGTAAAAGATAGGATAGGGCGCCTGGCGCCATTTATTAAGCTGGACCAGAATCCTTACGTGGTTGTGTCGGGAGGCCGGCTCGTATGGATCCAGGACGGGTATACGACTTCCGATCAATATCCCTATTCCACCGAAACCAGGGGCGTCGGCAATTACATCCGGAATTCCGTGAAAATGGTACTGGATGCCTATAACGGCAAAGTGGATATGTATGTTTCGGATCCGCAGGACCCGATCATCCAGGTCTATCAGAGAATTTTCCCCGGCGTTTTCCGTCCTCTTTCCGAAATACCGCCGGATCTGCGGAACCATTTGAGATATCCGGAAGACATCTATCGCGTTCAGACTTACATCTACTCGGTCTACCACATGACGTCGCCGCAGGCGTTCTATAACAAAGAAGATTTGTGGCAGATTCCGGTCATAGAGGGAGCCGGGGATAAAAATCAGATGGCTCCTTATTACACAATCATGCGGCTGCCCCAGGAGAAGCAGGAGGAATTCATTCTGATGCTTCCTTTCACTCCCGGGCGGAAGGACAACCTTTCCGCGTGGATGGTGGCAAGGAACGATGGCGATCACTATGGGCAACTGGTGGTCTATCGATTTCCGAAACAGAAGCTGGTTTATGGCCCGCCGCAGATCGTGGCGCGAATCAACCAGGATGCGGAGATTTCAAGACAGGTCTCCCTGTGGGATCAGCATGGATCGAAGGTGATCCAGGGAAACCTATTGGTCATTCCGATAGAAGAGGGATTGCTTTATGTGCGGCCTTTGTACCTGCATTCGGAAAGCGGCAAGATACCGGAGCTAAAGCGTGTGGTCGTGGCCTATGAAAACAAAATTGCAATGGAAGAAACGCTGGAGGGAGCCCTAAGCCGCATTTTCGGCGGAGAAATTCCCGGCGGCGCTGAAGAGGCGGCTGTCGCTCAAGCCACCGCCAAACAATCGCCTTCCGCACCCGGCGGGTCCAATCTGGCTCAGCAAGCGGGAGAAGCCTACGAACAGGCGATCCAGGCGCAAAGGCAAGGGGATTGGGCAAAGTATGGCGAAGAGATCCGGAAACTGGGCAGCATCATCGACGAGCTTCGACGCAATTCAAAATCTGCAAAATAAATCCGTGGGAACGCCGGCGTCTCGCCGGCGCTCCCAGCCGGATACAAGGAGAGTCTTCTATGGCGAGTACGCAGTCATTCGATATCACCACCGGGTGTGAGCTGCAGGAAGTCGATAACGCCGTCAATCAGGCGATGAAGGAAATCCGGCAGCGCTACGATTTTAAGGGTCTCGACGTGAATATCGATTTCCGGCGTGCGGATAACAAGCTCGTGCTGCGCGCTCCCGACGAATTCAAGCTTCGGGCGATGTGGGACGTCGTGCAGGAGAAAATGGTGCGACGGCAAGTTCCGCTGAAAAACCTGCAGCACGATAAGGCTCTTCCGGCGGCGGGTGGGACAATGACACAGGATGTGAACCTGCAGCAGGGAATTCCCATCGAAACGGCGAGGGCAATCGTAAAGTTCATCAAGGAGCTTCGCATAAAGAAGATGCAGGTCGAGATCCGGGCGGATCAGGTAAGAGTGACTTCTCCGTCTCGCGATGATCTTCAGGTCGTCATGCACAAGATCAAGGAGCAGGATTTTGGCGTCGAGCTGAAATTCGGCAATTACCGCACAAATTAGCCTCCTTCATGGCGGCTTACACCTTTACCGCATCAAGAGCCTGATGAAAGTCGTGCAGAAGATCGCGCCAATCCTCGATGCCGACTGAAACGCGCACGAGAGAATCGGTAACCCCGGAACTGCGCTTGTCTTCGTCGCTCATCTCCGAATGCGTCGTCGTTGCCGGATGGCAGACAAGCGTTTCCACGCCTCCCAGGCTGACCGCGTCCCGCCCTATTTGAAGATTGCGCAGGAAATCGAATGCCGCCGTTTTCCCGCCGTTTAATTCGAATGAGAAGATCGCCCCGGGAAACCGGCATTGCGCGTTGCGGATTCGAATCTGCTCCGGATCCTCGAAAAGTGATGGATAATGCACCCTCGAAATTTTGGGATGCGCGGCCAGCGTTTCGGCAATACGCTGCGCATTCTTGCTCTGGCGATTCATGCGCAACGTTACCGTGGGCAGCCGGCCGTCGAGCATCCAGCATTCATCCGGCTGAAGGATGTTTCCAAGGATTGCGCGAATTCCGTGCAGTTGAACGATCAATTCGGTATCCTGCGCGAGAATGATGCCCCCCAAAAGGTCGCTGAAACCGGAAAGATATTTCGTCGCGGAGTACACCACCAGGCTTGCACCGAGCTGCAGAGGATGCTGAAAGGTCGGGCCTAGAAACGTATTGTCGACGACGACCATCGGTGACTGGGAATGCTTCCTTGCGGCAGCTGCAGCGGCGGCAATATCCGTCATGGTCAGAACCGGATTGGCAGGCGTTTCGATAAACACGATGCGCAAATTGGATGCCGACTCGATGGCTTTAAGCATACCGGCCGTGTCGCCGGCCTTTACAGGAATACCCCGCATGCCGAGCGGGGCCAGCAGATGATGCATCAGATGGTACGTGCCGCCGTACAAGGGCGTTGTATAGACGAAGGAGCTCCCGGGAGGGCAGAAGGCAAAGAACAGGGTCGATATCGCGGCCATGCCGGAATTGAAAACGGCCGAGGCGCGCGCGCCGGGTTCCAGCGGTACAACCTGGTCTTCGAGGATTTCGGCATTCGGGTGAGAGAGGCGCGCATAGATCAGGTCAACGCTTTCGCCCTCTGCCGGTTCTTTCATTCCGAGCGCTATCGCAAACGACCGCTCCGCGGATTCCGGGGAATTGAAGACGTAGGTGGAGGAGCGGAAGACTGCGGGCCGCGCCGACCCGACCGAGAGTCGCGGATCGAACCCTCGAGTTAAAACGGCTGTAGGCGGCCGAACGACATACGGTGGTTTTTTCGTTTCCATGATGAATCCTCCATGCTTTTTCAGTGTGGCGGCTTGCAGCCGCTTTAATCGCTTCCGAAAGCCTAGATCTTGGTTTTATCCAGTCCGAAATAATTAATCCATTCCTCAACATCCACCGGCTTCTCCTGCACATTCTTCTTGAAACCGATCGCGGGCCTTGACTCCATCTTCGAAGCAAATTCCTGCCACGACAGTGTTTTCGCACTCGCTGCGCGGCAGCGCTGCATCAGGTGCCGATCATTGGTGACGACAATAACTTCTTCCGGGTGCTGAATTTCCTTCAACCGCTGCAAGATGGCGTCATCTGCTGAATACGGCGCACTAAAGCGAACGGTGATGCCCGGGGGCAAAGACGCCCGGTCGGGATCCTCTCCGTCAAAATAGACCAGGAACCGGCCGCCCCCTGATCGGTGCAGGGAACACAGCTTGGACAAAAATGCCCTGCGAACTCCGGAATCCGATTTTGCCGCAGAGGCCGGGCGGCCGATGAGATTGTTTCCATCAAACCAATAGGGCATTATCTTTGAGCCTTTGCATCATCCGTTCTTAGGGTTAATTTAACTCAAAGGGTTCCATATGTATTCAAATTTTATAGAGGTCCAAATCTCCACTAGCGTGGATTCCGGCGAGCTTCTCGCCATGCTGCATGACGGTGAGTCGCTCGGCAGCTGGGAGAAGGACGGCACTCTTCATATCTTCTGGCCAGAAGACCAATGGAATGACGGGACACTTGAGGATTTGAAGAAAATCCTGGCTCGTATGGGAGTGACTGTGCGTGATGAAGATCTGACGATCCGTGCGGTTCCCGATCAGGACTGGAACGCGACCTGGGCCGCATCGCTGGAGCCCATACATCTAGGGCGCCGAGTGCGGATCCGTCAGAGCTGGCATGCGCCGGACCCGGCATTCAAAGGCATCGAGCTCGTGATCGATCCCAAACGGGCATTTGGAACGGGATACCACGCGACCACGCAGCTCGTCGTCGAGTGGCTGGATGAGCACATCCGTGGAGGAGAAAGAATTCTGGACGTGGGCACCGGAAGCGGAATCCTTGCCATGACGGCAATCCGTTTTGGGGCAGCTTCGGCTTTGGGAATCGACAACGATCCCGTGGCGATAGAATGCGCGCGGGAGTATGCGGAGTTGAACGGCTTTGGGCCGGAGCTTGATCTGCGCGTTGCGTCCTTCGATGGCCTGGAAGCTGGGAAGTTTGACGTGATTGTCGCTAATCTGGATATCCGGACGCTGCCGCGCCTTTGCGAATCTTTGCGGCGGTTAATGAGCGACCACGCATTCGCATGCCTTTCCGGTCTGCAGGAACAGGATTATGAGGAAATTTCAGCAGTTCTGAATCGCCAGGGATTCGAAATCTCGGCCCGGTGCCGGCGTGAAGATTGGCTCGCGTTATCGATAGGAAACTAACTTTCGGAGTGCGGCAGATTGCTGCCGCTTTATGAGTTCAGAGTTGCCAGTTCAAAGTTCCCAGTTATTGAAAAACTGGGAACTGGAAACTCTAAACCGGGAACTCCCAGAGCGGCAGCAAGCTGACGAAATATTACTTGTTCGCGGCGGCGTTAATTCTCTCGGCCGTCAAGGGCATTTGAAATACCCGAACGCCGATCGCATCGAATACAGCATTTGCAATCGCAGCGCCGACCGGCACGATCGCCGGTTCCCCGCCTCCCTGCGGATCCAGTTCATCATTCTTTACGATGATCGCCTCGATTTCCGGCATCCAGGAAAACCGCGGCAGGCTGTAATTATGGAAATTCTTGGTTAATAGCTGCCCGCCCCTGAAATGGATGTCTTCCGATAACGCATACCCCAGACCCATCATAATGCATCCTTCAATTTGCATCTTGGACCCTTCAGGGTTGACCGAAATCCCCATATCCTGGACGGCGACGAATCTCTTGACGCGGACCCTGCCCTTGTCAACCTTGACCTCGGCAATTTCCGCGACGAGGCTCCCCGCGTCGAGTCCACAGGCGATACCGAACCCGCGGCCGCTCGGACCAGCAGCGCCCGTATAGCCGAAGCTTTTTGCCGCCAATTCGAGGACGCGGCGCAGGCGCGCGTTGGATGTATTTTTCAGACGGAACTCCAGCGGATCCATCTTCAGCTTTGCCGCCATGATATCGATCTGCGACTCGCGCGCAAAGACGTTAATGTTGGCGCCGGGCGCGCGCCACGCCCCGATGTTAAAGGGATGAATTTTGGGCACATCCATCATCCATCCGCCGTAGGAACTTGTCAGATTATTTGGCACATCGTAGAGCTGTTCGGCGCTTCTCGTTCCTGCAAAATAAATTTGGTTGTCAAAGAGGCAGATGTTTCCTGCACTGTCCAGGCCCGACTTGATCTTTACGACGGCGGCCGGGCGGAACGAATCGTAGAAGAACTCCTCCTCGCGCGTAAATGAGACCTGGACCGGCTTGCCGGTGATTTTTGCCAATCGGACGGCTTCCGCGCCTTGAGGGAAGGGACTCTTGCCTCCAAATCCTCCACCGATATACGGTGCGATGATTCTGACTTTTTCGTTGGGGATCTTAAGCTGTCTGGCGATTTCCTGTTGAGCGGGGAATGGAGTCTGGGTGCCAAGCCAGACCGTCATTTTATCGCCGTCCATTTTCGCGCACGCCGAATGCGTTTCCATGGTGGCGTGCGCCCCATATCCGTTCAAATAGGTATGTTCAAAGACAGTCGCCGCGGCCTTTTCACCGACAGCAAGATCGCCCTTGCGCTCACTCAGTTGCGGTTTCGGGGCTTTCGGGAGCAAGTAGTCAAAAATGTTGCTTTCATCGATGTTTATAGGCGAAACGTCATATTCTGCTTTAATAGCTGTGCGTGCCTTTTCAGCGATTTCGGGATCCGGATGAAGCACGGCTACCATACCTTCTTCCCTGACCACAAGGACTCCCGGGATCTTTTCGGCCTCGGACGTATCGACGTTTTTCAGGGTAGCGCCATGAGCTGGGGGCCGCAGAAGTTTGGCATAGAGCAGGTCGGGGAAACGGATATCGCAGGCATATTTTGCCTGCCCGGTGACCTTGGCTCGGCCATCGATGCGCACGGGAGACTTGCCGATTATGGTAAATTCAGAAACGCGCTTGACTGCCGGTTTCGGATCCAGTTTACGGGTTATTTTCTGGCCTTTGGTTAATTGTGCGAATGTGACCTTATTTTTTTGGTCGGCAGTGGCGAATATGACGCCATTTTCGCAAGTCAATTGGTCTTTGGGAGTTTTTAGCTGCTCTGATGCCATATCCATCAGGATCGCCTTTGCTTCGGCGGCGGCGGAGCGAAGCGCGGCGCCGAAGATGCGGACTGACATGGAGCCGAACGTCCCCATATCCCATGGGCACAGGTCGGTGTCGCCCAGGATCATGGTGATGGAATCGTGCGGTACGCCCAGTTCTTCAGCGGCCATCTGGGCGAGGGCCGTGGTATTGGCCTGCCCTTGCTCGATTTTGCCGGAAAAACAGGTGATTTTGCCGTCTTCCCCAATTTTAAGATAGGCGTTCAGGTCGGTAGCGCCACCTCCCATGCCGAATCCGCCAAAGCCCTGGGGACGCCCGGGCCCGCCTGCAGGAGGTTTCTGCTGGGCGGAGAGCGGAGATGCGGCGCTGAAAAGAATGATGACCCCGCCGCCAAGGAGCTTTATGAAGTCGCGCCGTTCGAATATGTCCGCGCGTGAGTTCTCGAAGGTTTTTGGCTTTTTGTTTTGCATGAACCCCCTCATCTCTTCGCCACACTTTCGATTGCCTGAACGATCCTTTTATGAGAACCGCAGCGGCAGAGGTTGTTTTCCATGCCCGCGATGATCTGGTCGCGAGTAAGTTTGGGATTCTTGAGCAGCATGGCATAGGCATTCATCAGCATGCCCGGCGTGCAATACCCGCACTGGACGGCGCCCTTGTCGATGAACGCCTGCTGCAGCGGGTGCAGTTTGTCTCCCTGCGCGAGGCCTTCGATTGTAAGGACTTCCTTGCCCTGGACGTTGCGAACAGGCAGCATACAGGAGCGCACGGCCTCCTTATTAATGACGACTGTGCAGGCGCCGCAAAGACTCATGCCGCATCCGTACTTGGTGCCGGTAAGACCCAGGTCGGTGCGTAGCACCCATAGCAATTTCCTGTCGCCATCGACGTCCAGCTCTGTTTGCTTCCCGTTTAACTTAAATCGGATCTTGTCATTCATAGTGCGACTCTCTGGATGAGGGTTGGTAATCTGAGTGATTTTACCAAAGAATGCCCGGAGATGCCTATAAAAACGGGCTTGGGTCGAAGACAGGCTGCAGAGATTTGCGGCGGCACATTTTTTTGTGGCAAATAGGAGAAGAAATTTATCCGCGGTGCCGATTACTACTTTGACGCTCGGATTCTGAATAATGGCCAACAATAGGATCCAGCTTGAGCTATTGCAGAGAGGCCGGACTTGCACAGCGTATTGTTTACAAAGTTTGACGGTCAGTTGACAATCGGAGAAAAGCTTTTTGCTATATTTCCATCGCCCCTGCCCGCTCGGAAGTTTGAATGTCAACTGCCGAGATTAGAGTGTCGACAGAACCATAAACCAAAGGAGAGATAAAATGCTAGCACTGTATAGCCGCTATCTAAGCGCCAAAGATGCACTGAAGGGATGGATGAAGAGCGAAGAAGAGGGCCAGACCATCGTCGAGTACGTCCTCCTGATCGTCCTCATCGCTTTAGTCGTTTTTGCCACACAGCCGGGTCTCACCGGAGCGCTCATTAATGCATTCAACAGAATCGGCGCGTCCGTGACCGGCGCAAGCTAAAAATATTCACAATCGTGGATCCGGGGATGATCACCAACAACCGGGTTTTGTGATAATCCCCGGACGCGATTTCTGGAATTGTCGAGGAACGAAAATTGCCGCAAGTTTAGTGTTTTTCGGGAAATTTATTGGGGCATGGCCGCCTATCCGGGGACTGAGCTTATTAAGAGGCATCACAGCCGGGAGATGGTTTAGCCAATTGTTTTAGTCCAATAACACTGATTGGTACGAGCGGTTTGCATTTGAAAAACGAACAAATGAATCGTGCGCCCTTAAGCAGGGATAGGATGTAAAAATGAACAGAAATCGATTCCTGGTTCTAGCAATCATTGCCTTGATCCTGAGTGGCGGCTTAACGTACATGGTCTACCGAGTGCTGCAGGGCCGGCTTCAATCGGCGGAATCAAATTCAAAAGTAGTAGTTGCCGCCAGAAAGATGGAATTTGGCTATCGCATCACAAAAGATGACGTCAGGCTGGTCGAATGGCCGAAAGGTACTCCGCTTCAAGGCAGCTTCGAAGATGTGAATCTGGTTGTGGATCGAGCGACTGTAGCGCCGCTGCAGATCAATGAACCGATTCTTGATTCCAAGCTGGCCTCCAAGGAAGCGGGCGCGGGACTCATGACGGTCATTCCCGATGGCATGCGTGCTCTCTCGATCCAGGTCAATAGCGTGATCGGCGTGTCCGGATTTGTATTGCCTGGATCTCGCGTCGATTTGATACTGACAGCCATTCCCCCTAAGGATGTCAAAGGCGCCAAGCAGGATGAGATGGGATCCAAGATTATTCTGGAAAACCTGGAGGTGTTGGCGGCAGGACAGAATGTGCAGCGGGACGTAGAAGGAAAACCGCAAACGGTTCAGGACGTGACGCTGCTGGTTACGCCAGACCAGGCGCAAAGGGTTGCCCTAGCCACGGGAGACGGCAGAATTCAGCTGGCACTCCGCAACCCGCTGGACAAGAAGGCTGCCGACCCCTTATTGGTCATACGATCGTCTCTCTACGAAGGCCCAACGATGGAAAAGTCGGAGAGCGGATCGGCGGCAAAGGCTGCGCCCGATAAGCCGGAGGCGAATGGTCGCGCAGGTTCAAAACGTCCGCTAAGGTCTGCCGCTGCAAAGCCTGTGCAGCCCAAGAAGCAGGAACCTCTAGTCAAAGCACCCCCGTCGCCCTCCCCGCAGCATGTTGTCGTGGTCGAGCTCATTCAGGGAGTGAAGCGAACCAAAGACACTTTTGAAGAAACAAAGCCCGAATCAAACGAAACTTCAACGAATTCAGACGGGACAAAACAATGAAGAGCAAAGCAGCTTTTATAATTAAGATCCTGATGCTGATCCCTTTGGGAATTTCGCTGTCTGCGTTCCAGGCACAGGGTGGCAACGGGCCTGAGAATCCGCAGGCGAATGCGACGCAGGCCTCCGCGCCGCCCGGTGCTCAGGAAATCCTGCGCGTATCTGAAGGGAAATCGTTCGTCCTCAACACCAGCGAGACTATTAAGCGCGTATCGGTTACCAATTCAGATATTGCCCAGGCGATGGTGGTTTCTCCAAATCAGGTCCTGGTCCATGGTGTAAAGCCGGGGACCGTTTCGTTTCTGATATGGAATGAAGAAGAACAGGTGCGCACGTTCGACCTGCAGGTATTGGCTGTCCCGATCAGCCTGGAGCCGGTTCGCGAATCGCTTGCCGAGGCGTTGCCCGATCAGGATATTCGTGTGAGCCAATCCGGATCTTCGATTGTGCTGACGGGCACGGTCGCATCCAAAGACGTGGCAGAGCAGGCTGCCGCGATAGCCAAAACCGCGAATGACAAGGTCGTCAATCTTCTCGCCGTTGCCCCGATGAATCAGGCCGTCATGCTGGAGGTTAAATTCGCCGAAGTGAACCGCAACGCACTGCGTCAACTCGGTCTGACGATCCTCAGCACAGGAGCCGCGAATACCCCGGGGGTCATTTCAACGCAGCAGTTTTCAGGCGTGGGGAATAACGTGGATCTCACCTCGAGCATCGGAGGCAGCGTTCGTGGGTTTACCACGCAATACAACCTCACGGATCTCCTGAATATTTTCGTATTCCGGCCAGATTTAAATCTTGGGCTCTTGGTAAAAGCTCTGCAGCAGAAAAGCATGCTGCAAACCCTGGCCGAACCGAATCTCATCGCGATGGAAGGCAAGGAAGCTTCCTTCCTGGCAGGCGGCGAGTTTCCGGTGCCGGTCGTGCAGGGTACGGGAACCGGCAATAATTCCAGCGTCAGCATTCAATTCAAGGAGTTCGGCGTTCGGCTCAGATTTATTGCCAATCCGAATCCGGACGGATCCATCAATTTGCATGTGGCGCCGGAAGTCAGTGCCCTGGATTATACAAACGCGGTCACGCTTTCCGGATTTTTGATTCCGGCACTTTCGACACGGAAGGCTGAAACCGATGTGCAGTTAAAAGACGGTCAGAGTTTTGCCGTTGCAGGACTACTGGACAATCGTGTGACCAAGATCAGCGGCAAAGTTCCGTGGCTGGGGGATGTGCCCATACTGGGGAATTTGTTTAAGAGTTCCAATTTCGTTCAGGCAAAGACGGAGCTTCTCGTAATGGTAACGCCTCACATGGTGAAGCCGCTTGAGCCTGGACAGCGAAATCCTTTGCCCAAATTCCCCGTTCCGTTCATGGATAACGACAAGTTTGACAACAAAGCAGGAAAAGCATCAGAACCGAAGAGCCTGCGCCCGGGCGGCTAGCTTTGAGAGGATAAACTGATGGATTTGAGGGCCTCCCCCGGGCCTGGTTCCGACGAATTAATCCATCGGGTTTGCTTATAAAGGATTGCACCATGAATGCTCAAAAGCTTGCCGTAGGTCTCCTGGCCGTGTCGCCGGAGATTCGCGAGGCACTGGCCGGCAGTGTAGAAGGCACACAGCTCGGTTCCGTGAAAATTGTGGTGGATGAATACTGCACTGCGGAGGATGACTACTCTACGCAGCGGCTTATTGAAGCCCATCCCGATGTCCTACTTGTGGATATGCAAGACCAGAGAGCGGGTATCAAGACGCTCTTTGTGCTGCATTCAGTTCTTCCGGAAACATGGCTCTATGCCTATGGCGCTCCCAACGATCCTCAGTTGATCATCGAAACCATGCAGGCGGGAGCTCGCGAATTTCTATCCAAACCGGTAAACGCGCACAGCATCACGATGGCTTTTAACCGGTTTATCGATGAAAGAGATCGCCAGCGGATTGTGGCGAAAACGCGCGGCAAGGTGTTTGCAGTTACTTCCGCGAAGGGGGGGGCCGGTGCCACGTCGGTCGCCGTCAACCTGGCGACAACACTGGCAAGCACGATAAAGTATCGGGTTGCCATTTTGGACCTGAACAGCCCGGTGGGCGATGCTGCGTCCTATCTGAACTTGAAGCCCCAGTTCTCTCTGTCCGACGCCCTGGTTTCTGCGCCACGGCTCGACTCGGTACTGCTGGAAACATTCATGACCAAGAGCGAAAATGTTTCGCTGCTCCCTGGTCCCAAGCAGCTTAAATCGTGCGGATCGCCGGCTGCGTTGGGAAAATTGCTGCGAGTTGTTTCCGCATCCTACGGTCACGTATTCATCGATCTTCCGTCGTCACTGGAGCCGGACCTTCTGCAGATTGTAGCGGAGGCAAGTGAAGCTGTTCTCGTGGTTATGACGCCGGAATTGCCGGCCGTATGGCGCACGCATCGCCTTATTTCCACATTGGCTGGATTCGGGTGTGCGGATCGGATCCGCCTGATACTCAATCGAGACAACAGCCGGGATGAAATTACGGAAAAAGAAATAGCCAGAGCTCTCAATCACCCGGTTTATTTCAGGCTTCCGAACAACTATTCAGCGGCGATCCAGGCAATTAACAGAGGGAAACCGATCGTTGAAATGAATCACTCAAACCTGGCAACCGGCTATCGTCAGCTGATGCAGGAACTGACAGGGGTTGCCGCCAATAAGCCGCGGAAACCCTATTCCAGGCTCTTCTTTCTGGGGTAATTTGAATGCATGATCAAACGTATCTCGATCTCAAAAGCAGCCTCCATTCCAAGGTAATCAACGAGATCGACCTGGAAAATCTTAATCGCCTGCAAGAGGAGACCGCGCGGGAGCAGCTCAGACAGGTCATTCTTGAGATCTTGCAACGGGAAAAGACGCCACTGACTCTCACAGAACGGGAGCAGCTGGTAACGGAGATTCTCGATGAAGTATTTGGCCTGGGTCCTCTCCAACCGCTCCTGGCCGACCCGACCATCTCCGACATCCTTGTGAACGGTGCCTACAACGTTTACATCGAGCGGCGAGGCAAGCTGGAGCGCGTTGCCGTCCGCTTCAACGATAATGAGCACCTGATGCGCATTATCGA
>Ga0335071_10001988_pt1 | contig 22064 bp, 17 predicted proteins | sample Lox_Sample_15_FD_206724 | JGI IMG/M metagenome (GOLD analysis project Ga0335071, IMG submission 206724) | Soil microbial communities from Loxahatchee National Wildlife Refuge, Florida, United States - Lox_Sample_1.5 | ecosystem: Environmental > Terrestrial > Soil > Wetlands | place: USA... | reverse complement strand
CTGGCTTTTCGTATTCAAACAGCGAAGTCTTCAGGCAGAACCTGACAATTATTCACATTAGCATTACAATCGAATGCATGGCTACCGATCTCTAAGACGCGCGCATTTACGGCACGGAGCTTCCCTGGCGTTTGGTTGTATAGAGTCATCAAATGTCCCAGAACTTCTAAAATGACTCGTGTTGCCTTTATTGATGGCCATAGTTTTGCGACCAATTTTTGCAAGAAAAATGAAACAACCATAAGACGTTAAGCCAAGGCTTCACACATGTTCAGTCCTCGTTGTCGAAACTTCCGTAATAATTTTCTAACTAAGGGTTACAGAACCCTCTCTTAGGAAAACAATTCTTTGACACATTCGTTTCCTGTAAAGACACACAATTGACCTTCAACCCCTATAGGACCTCGAGCAGAACTTCTGAAAACAAAACAACTCATGAACCTTTAAGCATGAGCGTTTCCATTCAAGTACCATATGAGACCACGGGTCGCAGTCGCCACTGTTCAAGGCAAAGCCTACTTTCTTATTGTTAACGAGCTTAAGCAGCACCATATCCCATTCTTGAGTCTCATGCCCGGCGACTCTGTCCGCGCCGAAATCCGCGTTGTCATTACAACACAACAAGAAACACACCTCATTAACCACTCAAAAATTGTTGTTTTCAGTCCAGAAACTGACCCTGAAATCCTTGGCATCGAAGTCCTGAGGATACTGCAGGGCAAAGAGACATACGAAACCTTTGTAATCGGCGTAGATCCCGGAGAAGTCTTCGGAATCGCAGTCGTAGCCGACGAGTTCGTTGTCGACACAGAGAACTGTGACAGCGTAAGAGCAACCGCCAACAAAATACGAAATACCTTACGCACAATAGACCCTTCAAGAACAGAAACGACAGTAAAAATTGGGAATGGAGTACCTGTGCATAAAGATCTACTCGAAACTCTCGACGCAGAGCTCCAACCGGAAATCAAATTGGAAATCGTGGGCGAAGCAGGAACAAATCGCTTTACCCGCGAAGACAAACATCGTCGAGGCTTCCGTCATATGGCTTCTGCAATCCAAATTGCTCGCAGAACAGGATACATTTACCAACGGAGGAGAACCGACGAACAAGACGATTAAAAAAGATATGACATTGCTCATAGACGGACCCGCCTCCGTGAAACTCATCTCAGGAAGAGCCGAAACCTTCGGGTTCCAAATAGTTGACGCCCACAAAATTGTCATCCGCGAAGGAAAACGCCTCCCATTCACCATCCTAGAAAACGCCATGTTTGAGATATCCTTAGGCAAGGGCGCCACCATATCTGAAGTAGAAGGCACCACGATTCCCCATACCTGGCAAACCGCCATCACTGTACTTCAGGAAATCAAAACTAAACCGGCCCTGGTTATGGTCGTTGGCGGCGTTGATTTAGGAAAATCGAGTTTCTGCACGTACCTAGCTAATCGCCTCGTCGCTGAACATTGCCGGGTCGCAGTATTGGATGAGGACCTGGGACAATCGGACATCGGTCCACCCTGCACCGTAGCCTACACAACTATCGCCAAACCCATTACTGACCTGTTCAACCTAGCGCCCGAAAACGTGTTTTTTGTTGGCGTTACCTCTCCATGTGACGCCCCCGATAAAACCGTCGAAGCCGCATCGAAACTGGCAGCAAACGCTCGAGAAAATACCGACTTTGTTATTGTTAACACCGATGGTTGGATTCTTGGAGAAGACGCAATTGCGTTCAAAAAACACTTAACAAACGCATTAAAGCCCGACGTGGTTTTCCATATTCAACATCGCGGTAATTCTCATCAACTTTTTCCTGCATTTGCAGAGCCCAATGACGCCTTCAAAGTTGAATTGGTGCATGCGCCACCCGCAATTAGAGAGCGCAACCAAGAGGAACGTAGATCTTTTCGGGATCAAGGATTCGGTAGGTACTTAGAAAATGCACGCACGAAAGTTTTTCCACTAGGTCATGTTATTGTTGATAGAGAACGAGGGGTCGCGTTTTTTCAGGGGCAAGAAGCTAAAGACTTGCTCGTCGGTTTGCTCGACTCGCAAAGACGATTTCTAGGCATAGGAGTCATACGGGGATTCGATCACGTCCACAAAGCCTTAAAGGTCTATACTCGAGTTGAAGAGAAACCCGCCATAATAGTCCTGGGCAAGACACAGTTGGATGAAAACCTGCACGAATTCACAATAGATTAGCGGGTAAAGAACTCTCGGATTTCTTTCGATAGAATGCCGTCTATTGCGGGAAGAATTTTCAGGTCTCTAAGCACCCAGTTTGGGAGGAAGCGTTTGCAGTAGCCACCGGCAAAACGATAATCCATGAAAACTATGGCCCCTCGATCTTCCAGAGTTCTAACTGGGCGACCAGCGCATTGTGAAGCTTTTTTCATGGCAGGTAAGACGTAACCGTATTCACGTCCTAGAGTCGGGAACTTTTTTTCGTAGTAATCGATTTGCGCCTTAACGCGAGGAGTTGGAGTTGCGTAGGGCAGGCCAATGATGATTACGCTATTCATTTGGTTTCCTGGGAAGTCCACGCCTTCCGAGGTGCGTCCTCCTTGTACACCCAAAAAGACTGCGCCTCCTGTTAATGCATGTTCTTTGAATTCTGCGACGAGTTTCTCGTTTGTTTTGCTGGTCATGCCGCTTTGCTCTTGAAAGAGAGGTCTCTCCAAGGCGTCCTCTAATCCTTCTGCTATGAGGCTTCGGGAAACGTCAAAAGAAGCCGTGAATATGCCAGTGTTCACAGGCGTGTTGCGCACAACCTCTTGGATTCGTTTAATATAGGTCTGGTACATGGCGCTGGTACGACTTTCTAGTGCTGTGGTGACGCCCAAGCAAACCAGAGAACAAATATGCTCCCTTGGGAAGGGCGAAGGTGCAATGTGCTGTACCGTGTTTTCCGGAAGCCTTGTTATTCTTGCATAAGCATCCAGAGGTTGCAGTGTTCCAGACATGACAACATTTGCATAGGTGGCATCAAAGACTGGTTGCGTCGTCTTAGCTGGGTCCAATGCGACGATTTCGAGTTTTGCAGTCTGTGCTTTTTCCCGTGTGAAGTACCTGCTTATGACGTTAATGTAAGCCTCATCTCCCACTGTTTCAGTCCATTTCAACAAAAACTCGCTCATGCTGTTTATGTAGCTGCGCGGGTGTTTGCCCTCTGACAACAGTGTTTTTTTAACTTGATTGCCAATTTCTCCCAGATGCAAATAGAAGCTGCGAGGCGCTAGGATGCCTGCTTTATCCTGAACTGACTGTAGAAATGCGGGGTCAATAATTTCTTCTTTGTTGACTGTTGCCGCCTTCTTCTCAGTTTCCTGGTAAAGCAGTTTCGCGAAAGCTTCAACGTCTTCATATCCGAACCGTTTGGCTTCTTGCTCAGCTTGTCTAATGACAAAAAGGGAAAGGTTGCTGCTCGAGATGTCTACTGCTGTTTCAGGCAAGTTGTGAGCTTCGTCTACAATGAGTATTATCTTCGCCAACTGCGTTTCTAAGTTCTTAAGAAAAGCCGTGCGTATGTCTGGATCAAAGACGTAGAGATAACTCAATGCAATGACGTTCACGTCTGATAAGGCAGATTTAACAAGTTCGTATGGACAAATGTTCTTTCTGCGACATATGCGCATGATTTCAGATGCTTTATAACTTCGAGTGCCGATCTGCTGTTGCAGCGAAAGGTAATCGTAACTTTGTTGGTCTGCGCTTTTGTAGTATGGGCAAGTTCCCTTGGCTTTGAGCATATCGCAGACTTCCATTAGAGATTTCGCGTCATAATGCTGCCTTTGATCAAATTTATAGAGGCACATTTCGTTGCGCCCACGAAGAGAAACCCCAGCGACACCACTATACTTTTTGCTGATTGCTTTGAGTTCTTCAATAACACGTTCGTGCTGCCTATGCGTTCTTGCAACATACAAAATCTTCATTTTCTTTTCGATGGCAGTCGGAAGAACAGCAGACAGCGCCGAAATGGTTTTTCCTAACCCGTTGCTCCCTTCAACTAGAACGCTGCGCCGCTCTTTAACTGCATTGTAAACAACACTTATGAATTCATCTTGATAGGGTCGAACACTTTCATAAGGAAAAAATGATGCAACTTCACTAGGCAATGCGATCGTAGTCATGATTTATCCCATAGTCCGTTCGATGGGCAATACACGTTCAATGAACATACCCTGCAAAGCGGATTTTGAGCCTTGCAGGTTTTTCGTCCATGAGCAATAAAGAGCAAGTGAACCGCTAAATAATCTGCTGGGTCAAAAAGTGATTGCAGGCTCAGACGCATAGTTTCGTAATCGCTTTTATCGGGCGCAAAGCCTAACCGCTTCGATACCCGATTCACATGAGTGTCCACGGGAATTGTTGGTTTCTTAGCTGAGAAAAGGAGAACTACGTCAGCTGTTTTTGGGCCTACTCCTGGAAACTGTATTAGTGATTTTCTTGCTTCCTCGAGTGGAAGAGACAATATAGGATCAAGTGAACCTCGGTAATTTTTTTGGATCGTAATTGCGGCCATTTTTATGCTCTTAGCTTTGCTCTTGTAAAGCCCTCCAATTTTGATTGCCGCCTCAATTTCGCTTAATTTGGCTTTGGCAAGAGCTTCAGGACTGATTTCGAAGCGCTTCGACAAAGCTTCGAAAGCTCTTTCAGTATTGCGGTCTGCAGTGTTCTGAGAAATAATCGTGGTTATGAGGGTTTTAAACGGATCCCGCTTCTTCTTGGTCCAACTAGGTAAGGCTATCGATTGCTTCAGTATTTGCAAAATCGTTGTCCCCCGATTTTTCTCAGCCACTGCGTTTTCTCGCCTCGTGAAAATGATTTAGATACTCACTCTATAATGCTATAAATAGCATCTGGACAAGATCATGTTACATTCCAACAATTCATAATAAGAAACGATTTTTCTTTCAAAAGCTTTCAGCATAAGTGTCAACTAGACTTTTTAAGCAATTACATGAATCAACTATAACAAAACAAGTGTGGGCATAGAAAAATGGAGCGCGCTAACGTAGTTAAAGAGGAACTCATTGAAAAAGACACTCACTTTCTAGCAGTCTATGTGGAGGCTAAGAATAGTTGCCTTGTACTGTTAAGCGAGAGAGAAGACAAAATGGGGACTCTTGCTATTGCTGTACCCAAAGCCAAAGATATTCTAGGGCCAGTTTCTTCTTCTGTGTTAGTTGGGGAACGGAATATGATTTCTGCTAGGCTTTTCGCAGAACACGTTGCAGCAAAAAAACACAAAATTGCTTTGGTTTCTGTATATCTTGAAACGCTTACCGAGATGGAGGCGCAGGTATATTTCATGCGGTTAATCGAAAAAGTTTTGAATGCAGAAAGCGAAAAGACCCTCAAGATGGAACACGAAAAAACCTAGCTATCAATTCCAATGCAGAGTAGAAGTAGGAGATGCATACTGGTAATCGCAAATGGGTCGGCAGAGTAATCGATGATTCTTCGATTGAACTGAAAAATGAATAGGGTAGCATTTTAGCCTGTTTTTCCTTGTAGCTTTAAACCAATTAGGCGCCGCTAAGTTTTAAGAGTCGCTCGCACTTATCGAATTCGGGCTTACGCGTGAAGCAAACTGTCGTCTTTAAGGTTAACCCAGAATCTCCCGAATCAGACTATATTATTGCAGCTGCAGCCTTTATAAAATCTGGCGGCTTGGTTGCTTTTCCGACAGAGACCGTTTACGGGTTAGGTGCCGATGCTCTTAACGCTAATGCGGTTCTGGCACTTTTTGCTGCGAAGAATCGTCCATTAGATAATCCACCCATAGTTCACGTTGAAAACATGTCTCAAGTCTATATGCTTACGGCGAATGTGCCACCCAAGGCGGAACTACTGATGAAGCAGTTCTGGCCTGGGCCCCTCACAATGGTTTTTGAGCGTTCCAACGCTACCCCCGACGTAACCACAGCGGGATTAGAAACCATTGCCGTGCGCATGCCCATGAACAAAGTTGCCTTAGCACTAATCAAGGAAAGTGCATGTCCAATCGCAGCGCCCAGCGCCAATCTTGCAGGTAAACCCAGCCCCACAAACGCTAAGCATGTACTGGATGACTTGAGCGGAAGAATAGACGCAATCTTAGACGGAGGACAAACACGAATTGGCGTAGAGTCCACGGTTTTAGATGTTAGTGTTGATCCACCAATGTTGCTACGCCCAGGAGGAGCTTCTCTTGAGGCTCTTAGGAAGACGATTGGCGAAATTGGGCTTCATCCCTTTGTAATGTCCTTGACGGAATTGCCTGTTGAGAAATCGCGTTCACCCGGAATGAAGCACAGGCACTACGCTCCGAAGGCGCAAGTCATTCTTGTGGAAGGCATTGTTCCAGCTATCATGGGCAAAGTAAAGGAGCTAATTGCAGCATGTTGGATGCAGGACAAACGCATCGGAGTATTAGCAACTGACGAAACATCTTGGGCGTACGAAGCAGACGTCGTTAAATCGATGGGCAGCCGACGCAACTTGGACGCGATTGCAGCGAACTTGTTTAGGCTTCTACGTGAGTTTGACGAGGAGAAAGTGGATGTCATCGTCGCCGAAGGTGTCGCCAACGAAGGGATAGGCTTGGCGGTCATGAACCGACTGCGCAAGGCGTCTGGCTACAATATAGTTAAAGCTCCTTAGAAACCAATTTCTCTAATGGAGTCTTTTTATAAGCAAAGCGAATCATCAGTAAGCGTTCGAAAGTCGTGGAAAAATTTATATGTCAAAGTTTTATTGTTCCGTTTAGCATCTAACAATTATGAGTACTGAAAAACTGGTGAATATGATATGTCTCAAAGTGGATCAGTTCCAGTTCTAGTCTTAAAAGAAGGCACCGGAAGATCAACCGGGCGCGAAGCACTAAAGAACAACATAACTGCTGCGAAAATCGTAGCTGAAACCGTCAAAAGCACTCTTGGCCCCTGCGGCATGGACAAAATGCTCGTTACCAGCATGGGAGACGTGGCCATAACTAACGACGGCGCAACCATCATGAAAGAGCTTGATGTGCAGCACCCCGCAGCAAAAATGCTGGTTGAAGTTGCCAAGGCGCAGGACAATGAAGTTGGCGACGGAACAACCACAGCTGTTGTTTTAGCCGGAGAACTGCTCTCCAAAGCTGAAAGTTTAGTTGATAAAAACGTTCATCCAACAGTCATTATCGACGGTTTTAGGAAAGCAAGTGAAAAAGCCTTGGAAATCTTGGACAAACTAGCGATCCCTGTAAAGTTAACAGATGAAAAAACTCTACGAGATGTAGCGTTTACATCATTAGCAAGTAAAGGCATCTCCAATGCCAAGGATCTATTTTCCCAATTGGCTGTTGACGCAGTTAAACAAGTGTCCGAAGAAACCAATGGCAAAACTAAAGCTGACATAGATCTAATCAAAATAGTCAAGAAACACGGCAAAAGTCTCGAAGAAACTGAACTTGTTAAGGGAATGGTTATCGACAAAGAAATCGCCAGCTCACAAATGCCAAAATTCATCGACAACGCCAAAATCGCTCTGCTTAACGCTAAGTTGGAGATTGAGAAAACCGAGTTCGATGCAAAGATTAACATTGAAAGTCCTGACCAAATGAAATCTTTCCTTGATGAAGAAGAGCGAATGCTAAAAGGCATGGTTGATTCAGTCAAGAAATCGGGGGCAAACGTGGTCTTTTGCGAAAAAGGAATAGATGACATGGCACTACACTTTCTGGGCAAAGCCGGAATTCTGGCAGTTAAGAGCGTGAGCAGCAGCGACATAGAAAAACTCGCACGCGCCACAGGCGGCAAAATAGTCTCAAGTATCAAAGACCTCTCGGCCGACGCACTTGGTGCAGCCAAGAAAGTTGAAGAAGTCAAGATCGGCGACGACAAACTACTTTACATCCGCGACTGCAAGAACCCAAAGGCAGTTACCATTGTCATTCGAGGCGGTAGCGACCACGTCATAGACGAAGCCGAACGCAGTCTGCACGACGCATTATGCGTAATCCGAAACGTAGTGGAAGACGGTAAAATCGTGGCTGGAGGAGGCGCACCCGAAGCAGAGCTCGCAAAGGAACTGCGCAAATTCGCCGTCAAAGTAGGAGGCCGCGAACAACTAGCCGTTGAAGCATTCGCAGAAGCGGTCGAAGCCATTCCGCTGACCCTGGCAGAGAACGCAGGATTAGACCCCATAGATATCATGGTGGCCCTAAGATCAAAACATGAAACCCAAGAAGGTAAATACTTCGGCATCGATGTTAATACCGGCAAAATCGTCAGCATGTGCGATATGCTCGTTCTAGAGCCTTTGCGCGTTAAGTTGCAAGTAATTAAATCAGCTACTGAAGCCGCTAACATGATCTTGAAAATCGATGACCTTATCAGCATCAAAGGCACGGGCGGAAAAATGCCTCCAATGCCACCAGGCGGTATGGGTGGTATGGGAGGAATGGGTGGTATGGGCGGTATGGGCGGAATGCCCTACTAGATCAACCAAAATTTCTTTTATTTTTTGTAAACCAAACCTTCAGGACACTTCTGGAACAGTTTTATATCTTTGCAGACTCAGAGTAGACGATGCTATTCCGTGGTCCGAGAGGAACATAATGAATCACGTTAAGATTTCTGCGTTTGACTTGCCAGATGCCTGGTTCAAGACCCTTAGCCGCATTTGGAACGAAGGCGATGTTTTCAAGGTAGGTTTCGGCTCGGAGGAAACAGAAACCAAGAAGCTGAACCTCTCAATCGTAATCGAGCACCCCGAGAATAGACCATTAGTGAGTGACAAAGCGTCTTGTGACATCCAATACGTACAAGGTTACGCATTAGAGTATTTATGGTGCGGAGAAAAGAAGGACGAAACCTACACTTATGGCAGTAGACTCAATAATCCATATGGCGACACTCGTTTCCCAATTAACCAAATTGAGGAGGCAATAAAGCGCTACGTAGAAGAGCAGAATGACCGCCAAGTCACCATGGTTATCAGGCTACCTGAGGACATAATGAAATTTGACAAACAAGGAAAAAAGTCAGAGCCGCCTTGCTTGAGCTTAATAGACACCGAAATCCTCAACGGTAAAATGCACTTGACCTGTTACTTTCGCAGTTGGGACGCCTACGCTGGTTTGCCAGCCAACATAGCTGGACTGCAACTTTTCAACGAGGCCTTCGTATCAGAGATTAATAATCGTGGCAACCTCAACTTGCAAACAGGCAAGTTGGTTTTCCATAGCAAAAACTGCCATATCTATCAACGTCAATACAAGCTCGTAGAGGAGTTACTCTCGCCAAAAACAAGCAATAAGAAACCAAGGCTGGCACAAACCTTAAGAAACAAAGATTAACATCCTTGACTTTTTGTTCGCACAAAAAGGTTAAAAGCGGATCTCGGTCGCCGACTCCACGCGGAGGAGAAAAATGTATTACTGGGGATGAGGGGACACTTTTCCGCTTCTCGTCAGCGCCTGACCCGCCAAACCTCGATGCAACGTTTGATGGCTTCAGGACACTGACTACTCTATCAGTTTGGAAAACTTATAACAATTTGTGACTGTATTAACACAATAACAGCAACAACATCAAAGGTCCATGAAATCGCATTTCTTCCCTTTAAATTAGACACTCTCCCGCAGAAGAAGATTAGAACCGCTTTTTTCAAATGAAAAATCAAACGAAAAGAAGAAAACGAAGAAAGAAAAATGAACGAACTCTCATCGCAGAAAATCGTCGAAAGTCCAGTAGTGATCTTCTTCTTGACTGACAATGTCTTCAAACATACGCCGCGTCTTATTGTCACCACGTTTCATGGCTTCATCAATAATTTTGCGGTAAAGTATGATCGCGTAGTTTTCAGCCTCATGATCCAGTTTTAGAAAATCATCAGCGTTTTCGCCAACCCGCGGCAATGGGTCTGGGTTATAAGTTGCCTCGCCCTCCAGCAGATAAATGCGTTCACTTATCTTCTCCAAGTGGTCCATTTCCATCATGAAAATGGGTTTGAGCAAGTCGCTTACTACTTTGGCTTTGTTGCTATCCTGAATCGCTTCTAGTGCCGTGTTCTTCGCTCGCAACTTTAAGTAGCTGGCTTTTTCATGCTGGTTAGTGTATTGAACTATTGCTGAGATCTCTGCAGCAACTGCCTTGTTTAGCAAATCGAAATAATCTTGTGTAAAGATTTTGCGCCATTCTGAAAGAGGTACTGCAAGCGAGCTTGGTTCCTCAGTTTCGTCTTGGAAGTTCACGTATTCTTGGAACTTAAAGAGGTGTTGCTCTTCTTCTCCGTAAATTTTCTCGAATAATTCTCGGGTTTCCCAATCGCCCATTTCTCCAGCAATCTCTATGATTTTACGGTACATGCTCAGGGCTTCTTCCTCAGCCTTCTGGTCATTTTTTGCGAATTCGCTTATACTATTGCCAATGTAGGGTTTGTCTGCTTTAGTTGTTGCTTGCCCACCCAAGTAATAGATACGTTCCATTATGGCTGCGGCGTGCTTCATTTCTTGGATAGCGATTTCTCTAAGGAACTTACCTACAGCATCGTAAGTGGTCTTATCTAGGAGGATATTTTCAGGTATAGTTTTGCGGATAAGCTTCTCCATCTTCCCGTGTTGGAGGATGTATTGAACGCTTACTTGGATCTCACGTGACACCGCTTGATTTAGAAGAGTTAGATACTCTGGTGTAGTCTTAGCTGCCATAATAAATCACAACTCTGCTAGCAGATTGTGACAACCAAAATATAAAAGACTTTTTGTCTCCTCAATCGCGCCAGAGATATAAACGGCAATCTCTCTAAAAAGTGGTCTTACAACAAACCATGGTTGCCAAAAGATGGAAGAGGAAATTTTCTCGTAGGGTAAAAGAAAAAAAATGAGAGACGAAAATGCCTTAGTTATATGGACTTACTTTTTCTTAGCTGGTGCTGCTTTCTCTTCTTTCTTTGCTGGTTTCTTAGCTGGCACGAGATTAACCTCGAGAATTTCTATTTGTACGGAATTTGTATATAAGACTTGCTAAATCCCCAATTCGTGACTTAAGCACATAAATGGATGCAGGAAGAGCCCAATTTGCAAGAAAGAAGAGTAATTATCCATCAAATAGTCGTGAAAAGCCTGAAATTTGTCAGTTCAGTAAATGTTTGTAGGTTTATATGCTTTGTTCTTGTTAATTATGACGTTTTGAAATTCCTGACTTAGGCATCGAAGCAACAAGTTGGGCACTTGTAACTAAACGTTTTTGCTATTTTTTATCTCGGCTTTCATCCTTCACGCTATTTAGAAAAACTTTTATATCTTGTGTAATAATTTACACTGCAATGCAAGAATTTACATAGGAGTGCCCGTAGAAAAATGCGATTGGTTACTACCAAACAGCTCGCTGTCATGGTCATTTTTGCCGCCCTGTACTTTGTCCTCAACTTTATTGCTCCCATTAATATCCCCACCACGGTCGGTACGCTTCAAATAAGCTTCGCCGCGCTGATAGCGACAATTTTTGGTATAATACTGGGCCCTTATCTTGGAGCGGGCGCTGCCTTGTTAGGGGCAACTGTTAGTTGGTCTTTAACGGGCATGAGTCCTTATGGTTTGCCGTTTATTTTCGCGCCGGTTCTCAACGCCCTCGTTTCAGGATTTGTCTTCTACAGAAAATGGAAATGGGGTTTTCTCGCATTCGCAGCCATGATGATCGTTTTTCTGCTTACGCCACCGGTCACGCCGCTATCCGACAATTGGTACATCGCGTTAGCCGTATTATTTGACAAAGTTATAACTCTCGCATTGATCCTTCCAGTAGCTTTGTTTGGAAAGAAAATATCAGTTGTTCATGGCGCTGCATTCTTCTTCCTTCTTGGATTCATAGGTAATCAGGCCGATAACATGTGGGGCTCGATGGTTTATGCATTGCCGGGCGTTTACACTAATATTTTTGGCTTTGACCTTGCGGCTGTTCGACTTCAGTTTTTGGCAACTCCATTTCTCTATCCGGCAATCAGGCTGGTCGAGGCAATAATTGTTATGGTAATCGCTGTCCCACTTTGGCAGACACTAAAAAATACGCCTTGGATCTGGAATAGAGACAACATTCTTTCAGACGAGAGAAAACTCAAAAAGGAAACTGATCCTGATCAACTTGCTTCAGCCAAAGCATAATTTTCTCTTCGCTTTCTTTGTTGGAAAGTTTTAAAGCAAGAGCGATAGATGTTATTAGTAGAAAGAGGTTTTTTCGTGCCTTCAACACTGAATAGGGCATTCTTAACATTATACATTTCCGTTTTCTTTGGAGGGCAACGATAGATGGCAAAAGTTGTGTTGGTCTACCCATTTTTTCAACCTAGCAGAGATAACTCCATCTTCAGATTCCCCCCTCTCGGACTAGGTTACTTAGCTTCAGCTCTGCAGAGCCACGGCGTAGAGGTCGAATTGGTAGATTGTACATTCATGACTAAACATCAGATGCTAGATAGAATCACAAGATCGAAACCTCAAATCGTTGGCGTTTACAGTATGTTCTCCATGAAAAAAACTTCCCTGGAAATTGCAATGCTACTGCGCGGAAAGTGTGATCTTTTGGTTGTGGGCGGTCCCTTGCCCACTTTAGATCCGACGGATTTTTTGGACGCTTTTGACGTGGTGGCAATAGGCGAAGGCGAGGAAACATTAGTTGATATCGTCAACTGCGTTGAGACTGGCGAATCGCTCTCAAAAGTAAAGGGCATTGTGTACAAGGAAAAGGGCTTAATTAAGTACACTTCGCAAAGAGCTCTTGTTGCAGATTTGGATTCGCTAGGGTTTCCTTCGCGAGAACTTTTTGATAATGACGCCTATCAGCAATACTACCTCAACAGATTTGGTTATTCGACTACTCCACTGATAAGCAGTCGCGGGTGCCCGTTTAGTTGCGACTTTTGCAGTCGTCCAGTTTTTGGGACCTCCTTTAGGTCGCGGTCTCCAGAAAACATTGTTGCTGAGGCTGAAGAAATCGCCACGATGGGTTATGAGCGGATTTGGTTCGCAGATGACTGCTTTACGCTCAAGCCACAAAACGTTAAGCGATTGTCCGATTTGATGTTGCAACGAGGAGTGGACATTGAATGGGAATGCCTGTCGCGCGTAGATACGTTAAACGTGGAAGTTGCCCGAAGTATGAAGCGAGCAGGTTGCGTGCGTGTGTTCTTTGGAATTGAGTCAGGCAACGACGGGGTACTAAGCATCATGAACAAACACATAACAACCGCACAGGCAAGGCACGCCGTTCTTGCTGCTAAGGAAGCAGGCTTGCAGGTGGGAGCATTTTTCATCGTGGGCTACCCCGGAGAAACTGACAAAACGGTGCTTGATACAGTGCGGTTTGCATCGAGACTACCGCTTGACTATCTATCTTTTACTCTCCCATACCCAATTCCTGGCACTGCGTTGCATGAAAGGGTTAAGGACAACGGCGGCGTTTCAGTTGATGATTGGGAGGAGCCAAAAAACTGGAGTCTAATTCGACATAAACTACTTTACGGATCAAGCTTCAGCGAAACCAAACTTAAGTTCGCAATAGCGAAAGCACAGGTACAGTTCCGCAGTAGGCGATTCCTTGGAGACGGCGCTTATAATGTGTTGGGCTCCCCATTTGAAGGTTTGACAGACCAGACTTTCAAACTACTAAAGTAAAAAATCAAGCTGATTTAAGGCAAAAAAATCCCGCTGGAATACGGTTCTCCCAGCATTTAGACCCTAATTTTTTGCAATCAAATTCGTCAATAACATTGATCAGGGTATTTGCTTGCAAGCAGTCTATCCGCCTTTTAGCTTCTTATAGACGTGAAGAAATACTTTTTCGCCTTCGAGCACTGGTTCTTTGAAATTGACCAACACTTCACCTGATGAAAGCGAAGCTCTGATTTCTCCTCTAGCTCCTGATGCAGTAACAACTTGTTTTTCCAGGAATTTGGAAGCCGCCTCTGAGTTGCTGAAAAGACTTCTCACCAAATACTCATTGGCTTCATTTCGTTGTCTCACAGTTCCTTCTTTTGTCTTCTTTGAAAAGAATTCTAGTTTGGTGTCTGTTTCGATGATTCTTCCTCCACCGATCACTCGGAATTCACGGGCTTGCAGTCCAGGATTCATCAAGAGAATGTGATCTCCTCTTTCCACCACGACTTGTTGTCTGAGTTCAATGTAAACTGCGCATTTTTCCGAGGCCTTGACAGAGGTCTTCACAACGAATCTGTTGTCCTCCAAAACTCCAGCAACGACGTTTCCTAAAACTTCATAGCCCCCGACAAAAACGTCGACATCGCTAAATGGTGTCAAAGTGCGTTGGTAGAATTTTTCCATTTGTAATTCCGCTGTCAAACGACGGGTTGAATTGATTGAGCCTGGAGATATTGCTACATAACCCCTGTGAGCATCATCAGGTTTTATGTCCTTTACAGCTACACCCACTCTGTCTCCGGCGATAGCCTCCTCCTTGTCCTCGCCGAATGATCGCAAAGAACGTACTTGGCCTTTTTTTTCGATGGGCTTGATTTCAATGATATCTTTCACTTTAACTTTCCCACGGTGGATCGTACCGGTTAGCACTGTTCCTACTCCAGCAATTGTGAACGCATGGTCTATTGGCATCTTGAAGGGACCAACCCATTGACGAATTGGTGGACTCAGAGAATCGTGCAATGTGCTCTTGAGTTCATCAATTCCTTTACCGGTTAATCCTGAGACCTCAACAATCTTTGCATTCTCATATTGAGTTCCTTTCAAAAGAAGCACAATTTTCTTTTTGACTTCCTCAATTCTCTCTTGAGAAGCCAAGTCAACTTTGTTCAGAGCAACTACAAGGTCTCTTATTCCGATATTTTTAATTATAGAAAAATGCTCCACAGTTTGAACCTGGAGGCCGAGATCCGCAGCAACAACTAGGACTGCTTCATCAATTATGTTAGCCCCCGCTACTGTGTGCCTAACTAAACTGAAGTGTCCCGGCAAGTCAACGAGTGTGACCAGATATTGATCTAAGGTAAAAGCGGAGAAGCCCATGTCTATTGTCATTCCTCGCCTCGCGGAATCTGGAGCTTTATCAAGCGCAGCTGTCGAAGGTTTTTCGGTTAGCCGCCTAGCAAGCATTGTCTTACCATGGTCAACGTGCCCGAAGAGCCCGACGTGAACAGGGATTAAGCCTTTGCTCTCAGCCAAAGTGTAGGATTTTGCGACGGCATTAGCTTCTCTTAGGAATAATTCAACTGCATCCATTGGCTTCAAACAGTCTGCCAGTGCCTTCTTCACAACTTCTCTTCTGATGGTTGACAGAGAAATGCCCAAATCAGGATTCTTGTACCGCGTCATTACTTCCATCATTGATTTTCTGGTTTCCCTTTCGACGCCTCTCGCCCTCAGAGACTTCTCATCTTCTACAAGTTTTTTTGGCTTGGACCTGATTGGTTTTTCAAGTCTTTTAAGAACTGAGGTTACAATCGTGTTAGCAATCTCTTCGATGCTCTGTTTGCTTGGATCGACAATCGCAAGGGGAGTGTCCCACTTATAATCGCCCTTCGGCGGGTCAAGTTTCTGATTAATTTCCTCAATTAGGGACGATGGTATTGGTGATCCTCGTTCTTGGTTCCATTTAACGGCTTGTTCAACGGGTGTATCAACAAAGACCATGTCGTAGTCAGAGCCCGATCGTATGGCAATCTGCCTCAGGTCGCTTCTCATTGACTTGTAATAGTTTAGGTCATCGCTGATGACGAGAAAACCATTCTCCAAACCTGCTGCAACTGCCTTCTCATAAAAAATCTTCACCGATGTTTCTCTTTCGGGTTTAAACCCTTTGGAAGAGTACGAGAGCATATCCCGAAAATGGTCCGAGCTGATAATCATTGTTGATATCCCATTTTTGTCCTCAAGCAACGAAGCGACCTTTTTGCTTATGGTTGTTTTTCCTGAAGACGGTAGTCCACACAGAATAAGTAAGTAAGGATAACTCTGCGACACCAATTTTCCCCTATTGTTTATCCTGCCCTCGGTTTATAATTGTGCCGAGCATCAGACTTTGATGATTTCAACTGGCATATTCACTTTGATAGTCTATATAATATTTCCGAGCAATTTGAGCGGTTTCAAGTTGGTACGTTGTCAAATTCAATCTACCTGCCAGTTGCTGCGAATTTCTGGAATAGTTACAACGACAGAATAAATATCCGAAGGCAATTCGAATTTAAACATGACGCTCTTCATTGAGTACAAGAGCGATGGAGGTATGTCTCATGTTACCGATTGATAAGTTGAAGGACACGATCCCCAAGAGCATACTCGATAGAGGCTTGACTGTGTTAAGGACAGAATCCCGTCCGATGAAACTATTATTTGAGCAAAGAAGAATGCCTGAAGAAGGGTGGAAAGATAGTCAAATTGAAGAATTGCTGAATTTACTATCTGCAATGGATACTGACAAGGATAGCAAAGCAGCTCGTTTAGGCGAAAGAGAAGGCAGGGTCGCGTCTCCTGCAGTTTCAAGGCTGGCTTATGGATTTCACCAAGGGGTTGGGCGGTCAGGTGATCTGACCGAAGCCCAACCTAAAGCAGCGGGTGGATCTCTCATGTATTTCCTCGCCAACAAGTTGTCGAGTGACGCTTTGGCAAGGCTCGGAGTTCCAAATATCAAGGGTGCAGTGGTCTTACCTTTGGCAACAGGAATGACACTTGCTCTTGCCTTATGCGTTGCAAGAAACCTCACTAAAGGAAAAGAGGTTGTATACCCCCAGATTGACCATAAGACCCCTTTGAAGGCGATTCGTTTGGCCGGTCTTCAAGAAAGAATAGTTGAAGGCAAAATTTATGAGGATGCTGTAAACGTGCCTAAAGAAGAGATAGAAAAAACAGTAAATGAAAATACTGCTGCGATTCTGTCAACAACCACGTTCTTTCCACCTAGAGAACCGGACCACATCAAAGACATTGCAAAGATCGCAGAAGAGAAAAAGATACCGCATATCATAAACAATGCATACGGAGTTCAAAGCCGCGAGATCATGAAACTTGTAAGAGGCGCAATCGACGCTGGACGAGTCGACGCAATAATCCAGAGCACAGACAAGAATTTCCTTGCCCCTGTCGGAGGCGCAATAATTGCTTCACCTAACGAAGAGTTCCTTGATGAAGTGTCTGAAATGTATGCAGGCAGGGCGACAGCTGCTCCCATCGTTCAATTCCTAGCAGCCATACTGTCGATAGGATTAGACGGTTATGAGACGCTGAGAATCCAACAAGAAGAAAATCGGAAATTCCTTGAGTCATCCTTGAAGGAGGTTGCGGAAAGACATTCGCAACGAATACTGAATGTTTACAGTCCAATATCTGTTGCTATGACACTGGATGGTAGGAACGCTAAGAAGATAGGCAAAGCTTTGTTCACCGCAAGGGTCAGTGGAGCAAGAGCTTTGGAGAAAAATGATTTCGGAGTGTGCTGCCCACAGTATGTCACATCTTATATAAACTTCGACGCTGGTATAGGCATACAAAAGAACGAAATCATTTTGGCAATGAAAAGATTAGACGATATCTTGAAAACGGTGGGATAGTGGCGGCGTCCAAGGGGAATCGGACCCCGAGCCCTTTCGGGCTCAACGGATTTGAAGTCCGGTGCCAGGACCACCTAGCTGTAGGACGCCTCCAACTGATGTTTTTCTGATGTTGAAAGATATATTACTTGTCGGTTCATTAATGATGTTTTTGTGTTTATTGGACGCCAGAAACATTTTCTACCTGAACCGTTGTGGACTTGCCCAGCTATTCCAATGTCCTTTTAGCGCATCTTTGCGAGCCTTTGTTCTAATCGTTGCTTTCATTGAATTACATTTGCGGGGAAAGAGGATAGTGCCAAACAACACTGTTCACGAGCGTGGCCTATGTTTCAATCACGAATTAATTGTCTACTTTGTCGCTGCTTGATCAACTGGTTTAGGTGGTGGGGCTGAGGCACCTGCTTTGCGTTTTAACATATTTTCTAGGGTTGGATAAAGTTTCGCGTTTTCTGCCTTTATTTTTTCTTTTCCAAGTGTATTCAATTGGTCGGTCATTTCCTTGACTATGGCAACGAATTTCGGTCCCTCAGCTGAGGATACGTAATCAACTCTGAGTCTTTCGGGGCTAAGTCCGAGTTTTTGAAGCATAACCGCCAAGGCATCCATCCGCGTCTTCATTTTTACGTTCCCAGAGATGTAGTGGCAGTCGCTGGGTAGATGGCAGGCGGTAATCAGTACCCCTCCTGCGCCAAGTCTAAATGCCTCCATAACAAAGTCCCGGTCAATTCGCCCAGTGCACATTACCCGTATCGGTCGTGTCGTCGTCGGGTATTGAAGCCGGCTCGTCCCCGCAAGGTCCGCGCCGGCGTAACCTCACCAATTACACATAAACGTCAGTATCTTATCATTCGGGTCCTTTTCTAAAGCAGCTCTGATTTGGGAGACTATCTGTTCATCGGTAAAGTGCATCTGAGTCATAGCGTCTGCCGGACATTCAGCAACACATGTTCCACAACCATGGCATTGTGCGGGATTAACCTGGGCTGGTTGCCCCTCAGTAGCAGTTATAGCTCCATACGGACAACTTTTCGCGCATACACCGCACTTTGCTTTCACGTTTCTGCATTTGGCCACGTCAACTATTGCGACTATTGGTTCTATCTTCCAATTCGGTTGAGAAAGAATGGTTGCTGCTCTTGCTGCTGCCCCGGCTCCTTGGGCTACGCTATATGGAATGTCCTTTGGACTTTGACAGGCACCTGCTATGAATATTCCGTCCATCGGTGTGTCCATTGGTTTGAGTTTCGGGTGGCTTTCCATAAAGAACCCGTCTGCCCCTCGGGTTATGTGGAGAATACTGGCTAATTCTGCGGCTCCCTTACTGGGTATGGCAGCTGTACTTAGCACAACAAGTTCCGTTTCTAGTTCGATTGGTAATCCTAGCTCGCTGTCTTCTGCTCGTACAAACAAGTTTTTGGTCTTTGGGTCTTCAATTATGTTGCCCGCTTTCCCTCTGATGAAGTTGATTCCCATTTCGCGGGCTCTTCGATAAAATTCTTCATAGCCTTTGGAGGGGGTGCGCATGTCTATGTAGAAAATGTAGACTTCAACATTATCGTGGTAGTGTTCTTTCAAAAGTATGGCTTCTTTTAGCGCATACATACAGCAGAAACCTGAACAATACTCGTACTTGTTTACATCCCTTGAACCAATGCATTGAAGGAAAGCAACGCTTTTTGGTGTCTTTCCATCAGATTTGCGAAGCACGTGTCCAGCTGTTGGGCCGCTTGCAGTGATTAGTCTTTCAAACTCCAAAGCAGTAATTACATTATCGTATTTTCCATAACCATATCTAGCGTCGTCGTAAGGTTGATAAAAATCGCATCCACTTGTTACTATGATTGCACCAACATCCAATTCTACTTCTTCTGGCTTCTGATCAAAGTTAATGGCTTTTCGTGAGCCACAAGCATCTACACATTTGAAGCACTCTATGCAATAGTCCCTATCTATCGAATAGACAAGAGGCACAGCTTGTTCAAACGGAATGGAGATGGCTTTTCTTACACCTAAATTCAAGTCCCACTCATTTGGATATTCAATTGGGCAGACATCCTTGCATTCACCGCAGCCGGTGCAGTTTTTAGCGACAACGTACCGTGGATTCTTGCGAACTTTCACTCTGAAATTGCCTACGAATCCTTCTACTTGAAGGACTTCTGCGTTAGATATTACTTGGACCTGAGGATGGCGATTTACGTCCACCATCCTAGGTCCTTCTATTCATATGCTGCAGTCTAAGGTTGGAAAAGTCTTGTCGAGTTGTGCCATGTGACCTCCAATGCTCGTGTTCTTCTCGACAAGGTATACTTTGAAACCCATATTCGCCAAATCTAAAGCGGAATTGATTCCAGTAATTCCACCGCCGATAACCAATGCACTTTTGGTAACAGGTACTTCCATTGTCTTGAGAGGTTTAAGCAGCCTAGCTTTTGCCACTGCAATCCTTACGATATCTTCTGCTTTTGCTGTGGCTTCTTTTGGAGTATTGGCGTGGCACCACGAAGAAAACTCGCGAATGTTTGCCATTTCCAAAACAAATGGATTTAGACCTGCTTCGCTTACGGTTCTTCGAAACGTCGGTTCATGCATTCTCGGGCTGCAAGCGGCTACAACTACACGGTTCAGATTGTGTTCTTTTATTGCTTTTCTGATTTCTTCTTGTCCAGGATCAGCGCATGTGTAACGGTTCTCTTTTACAAGAACTACGTCAGGTATTGTTTTTGCGTATTCAACTACCTGTTTAACGTCTACTGTTCCGGCGATATTCATACCGCAATGGCAGACGAAGACACCTACTCGCGGGGGTTCGGCTTGTTTGGGAGTTTCAACTGTTTTTTGTGTTTCCGGATTGCTCATGCTTTAACCTTCTCAATAGCCATTTTTGTTTTTACCGTTTCTCCCTATTTTCTGGGCAACAACGGCTTTTGTGTGCGCTCTATAAAAGCGTTGCTTGAAAACAATGCAAGTTTGACTTCGTTTGGGGTATTCTGCTTTTTTACTCATCTTATTACCTCTTCACTAACGAACCGTTTTTCCACGATTTTCTTAGCGTGCATGCCGCTCATAGCTTTTAGCTCTTTAACTGAACCAATCGGGGAGGTGATACGTTCCAGAGCCTTGTTCCAGGTTCCTGAGTGAACAGGTGTATGTAGCACCTTGGTTCGTTTTAGCTTCAACGCTGCTTCCTCGGGGCAAACGACTTTGCAGGCTCCACAGTACGTGCATGTTGCCTCGTTGACGTGAACTTTGCCGTTCACAACTGTGAGCGTTCCCGTAATCGGGCAGACGTCGACGCAGTCGTGACATCCTTCGGGGCACTTTGCTTGGTCTATGCTAATATTGCCTTCGAAGGTCTTACGCATCTTTATTGCACCTGGAGAACATTTGAGCTCGCATGCTCGACAGGTGGGACATTTGTCCTTTGGAATGTTAACCGTAACTTGGACGTGTTTTCGTTGACTGGGGCTTAGGATGTTGACGTCTTCGACGGGGTTGCCATCGTAGGTGACTTTTTCAACTGTTATTTGTTTCAGCGGACAGGCTTGGACGCACGCGTCGCAGTCTTTGGGGCACATCTTGGTGTCGATTTGGATGTCACGAGTAAGTTTAGGAAAACATTCTTTGTCGATGACGTTGAGATTGTCGCTTCCTGACGTCACTTTGACGGCTCCGTATGGACAGGTTATGTCGCAGATTCCACAAAAGTTGCATTTTTCGAGGTCAACATCGACTTTAGCTTTCTTAGTGGTTTCGCTCTGTGCCTTAGGCTGTTTGGTTAGAGTTATTGCTTCTTTTGGGCAAGCTAAACTGCAAATTTGGCACCCGACGCATTTGGCTTTGTCGAGGGTTAACTTGTAGTTCTTAACGTGCAAAATCCATTGTAAAGTTAAGGCTTGTGCCGTGTCAGTTTTTTGGGTTTTTAACGGCATGTGTCTTATTCCACCATCAATTGGAATGGCATAGAGTGGCTTGAAACGATCTGTTTTGCCTCTCTACAATTGCCTGTTGGAAGTTTGATGGGTTTCTGGCGATATAAGTGTTGCTTGATTAATGCAGCTTATCAGACGTAGTATTGTAACATTAGCTGGCTGCAAGCATAAGCCAAAAGTACTCAATTTTGGCTCTGGACTGCCACGGCGATATAACATTTGATCGCTTCGTCATCTCGAATTGAAACAGTCTTCAAACCAGCCTTCCGTAGAATCCAGTTAAACTTCTCCAGTGAAATCGCTGCTCTTAAGCCGGTAATGACGAAACTAGCATTAGGTGAGGCAGAAACTTGGAGTTCCTTAATTGTTTCCACAGGACTGGGCATGTTTTGTAGAACTGTAAAAGCAAAAAAATAGTTAAAAACCCCAGTTTTAAATGGCAAATGATCTGCGTCCGCCAGAACCAGAAACGCGTTTCTAAGTTTTTTGGCGCGATCCTTTGCAAGCGACAATAACTCTCGTGACACGTCCAAACCCACTACTATCCTTGCCCTGTCAGCTACTTGGTCAAAGAA
>Ga0335071_10001987_pt1 | contig 22065 bp, 20 predicted proteins | sample Lox_Sample_15_FD_206724 | JGI IMG/M metagenome (GOLD analysis project Ga0335071, IMG submission 206724) | Soil microbial communities from Loxahatchee National Wildlife Refuge, Florida, United States - Lox_Sample_1.5 | ecosystem: Environmental > Terrestrial > Soil > Wetlands | place: USA... | reverse complement strand
GAGGTGCTCGAGGGCGCTGCCTCCGCCGCGCAGGCCGGCGGCGTTGTCGTTGGCGGTGGTGTGGTCCGCGGTCTGGAGGCTTGAGGCGCCGATGGGGGCGGAATCCGCACCCTGGGGGTGCAGAAAGAGATCGAGCTGCGCGCGCAGGTCGCGGATTCTGGCGGCCGAGGCTACGGCTGCGATGCGGCGCGACAATTCGTCGGATTGGGCAACTGTCTCATCGATGCCGAGGGCTTTGAGCAATTCGCCAAACAGGAAGGATGCCACTGATCGCCATTCCTGCGTGCGGTTGCGCAATTCGTCTTCACTGATCTTGCGGTAGGTCTCGAATTCGCGGAGTACGGAGCGAATCTGCGCCAGTTTCTCTTCTTCAGAGAGGCGGTCGGGCAGTTCGAGCGCCAGCCTGGCTACGTTGCTGCGGAACTGCTTGTAGATATCGCTGTCGATCTCCGGGACGGTTCGCGCCGCTCCCTCGAAGGCGAGGGTCAAGAAGCGTTCCGGGTTAGGAAGCTCGATGACCTTCGCCCCCGAGGGATCCTGGCCCCAGGCGGCCATTTGCCGCAGGTTCATGCTGACGCGCTCCTGCTGGTCTCATCGGCGGAATCGGCTGTAACGTGAAGACCCGCTCCCTCATTTGGCCAGCAAGGGAAGTTGACCCTCTTGTAGAATGGGGAGTTACAGCCATGAAGAACAAATATCCCGTCGGAATTCTTGGGGCCACCGGAATGGTAGGCCAGCGGTATATCCAATTGCTCGAAGACCATCCCTGGTTCGAGGTGGCCTGGCTTGCCGCCAGCGACCGCTCGAGCGGCAAGGCTTATGGTGAAGCGGCCAAGTGGCGGCTGGAGACACCGTTGCCGGAGCGGATTGCGAGGATGGTGGTTTCGCCTGCCGAGCCTGAGGGGGCGCCCAGGATCATCTTTGCCAGTGTCGATGCAGGCATTGCGCGCGAGCTGGAGCCGAAATTTGCCGCGGCCGGATGCGCGGTGATCTCCAACTCAAGCGCGTTTCGCATGGCTCCCAATGTGCCGCTTGTCCTGCCCGAGGTGAATGCCGATCATCTCGAGATGATCGAGGAGCAATCGTGGCGGAAGGTGTCGGGTGGATTTATCGTCACGAACTCGAACTGCTCGGCGATGGGGCTGGTGCTCGCGCTGAAGCCGATCGAGGTGCGCTTCGGGATCGAGCAGATTTTTGTGACCACGATGCAGGCGGTGAGCGGCGCAGGTTATCCCGGTGTGGCATCGATGGACATTCTCGACAACGTGATTCCGTTTATCGGCGGCGAAGAAGAGAAGATGGAGGCGGAGACGGTAAAGCTTCTGGGTAGGCTGGAGGGACGGGCCGTAACGCCGCTCGACGCCAAGGTGACGGCGCATTGCAACCGGGTTGCGGTCGTCGACGGGCACACGGAGTGTGTGTCGATGAAGCTGGGCAACAAACTGGGCCGGGCGCCAACTCGCGACGATATTCTAGCTGCGTGGGAGGAGTTCAAGCCGCTTACCGGGAAGGACTTGCCGTTTGCTCCGCAGCAGCCGATCGAATGGCGCGACGAGAATGATCGGCCGCAGCCGAGGCTGGACCGAAATCGCGGCAGAGGCATGACGGTGACCGTGGGGCGTTTGCGGCCCTGTAATGTTCTCGATTGGAAGTTTGTACTGCTCTCGCACAACACGGTGCGCGGCGCGGCAGGGGCGACGATTCTGAACGCGGAGATGCTGGCAAGCCTGGGGAAGCTGGAGTTCAGCTCTCAGCTTTCAGCGGTCAGCCTTTAGCTTGTTGTGCGGGCGGTGGGTCGAATTGGCCAGCATTGCTTTTTGTAGACGTAGTGGGGTGAGGGGCCCGTATGTTGCGTGCCCCGTGCGCCGGTGACGGGAACGATCGAGCTGGAGGCCGGGAGCTGACAGCTGAAAGCTGATTTGAGTTGGGCATGAAGATTGTAGTGATGAAATTTGGCGGCACATCGGTGGAGGATGCCGCCGCTATCGGCCGCACCGCGGCCATCGTAGCCGGCCGCTCGGCCATGGGCAAAAGCCCTGTGGTAGTGGTAAGCGCCATGGCCAAGGTGACCGACCAGTTGCTGCGCGCGGCGTCTGCGGCTGCCGGCGGCGATCGCACCGGGGCACTTTCAATCAGCTCGAGGCTGCGCTCGCGACACCGCGATACGGCTTGCGAACTGGTGAAGGAAGGTGAGGCGCGTAGAGAGATCGTCTGCCTGATCGATGAAAAGTTCGACGCGCTTGACGAGATCCTGCGCGGTCTTTCGGCGATTCGCGAGCTCACTCCGCGCATCTCCGACCTGATCGTGAGCCACGGCGAGCGTCTTTCGAGCCGGATCGTCACAGCGGCCTTTCGCGAGCGCGGGGTGAACGCGGTGCACGCAGATGCACGCGAATTCATCATCACAGATTCCGAGTTCCAAAAGGCTGCGCCGCTCCATCATCTGATCGAAAAGAAGACGCCGGAGAAGCTGCTGCCGCATTTGCAGGCCAACCTGGTTCCAGTAATCGGGGGTTTCATTGCGTCGAACGAAGGAGGCTTGACGACCACCCTAGGCCGAGGAGGGTCGGACTACACGGGGGCGCTAGTGGGCGGCGCGCTGGACGCGGAGACCATCGAGATCTGGACCGACGTCGACGGCATTATGACCGCTGATCCGCGTGTCTGCCTCGATGCGTTGCGCGTGAAGGTGATCAGCTTTGAGGAGGCGGCGGAACTGGCTTACTTCGGCGCCAAGGTGCTGCACCCGGCGACGATCCTGCCTGCGGTGAAGAAGAACATTCCCGTGCTGGTGCTGAACAGTCGTAACGCAACCTGCGAAGGAACGCGCATTGTATCGCTCTCTCCGCACTGCAAGAGCCCATTCAAGTCGATCGCGGTGAAGAAGAAGCTGAGCATCATCGATATTGTGGCCAGCCGCATGTTGATGTCGCATGGGTACATGAGCCAGATGTTCGCGATCTTCGACAAGCACAAATGCCCCGTCGATATGGTTTCGACCAGCGAGGTCTCCATTTCGCTGACCGTGGATTCGAATGCGAGCCTGCCGGCGATCGCCGCCGACCTAAGTCAAATGGCCGACGTGAAGTACGAAGGCAAGAAGGCGCTGGTATGCATGGTGGGCGAGGATATTCGAGGCCAGAGCGGGATTGCGGCGCAAGTTTTCTCGGCGATCCGCCACATCAATGTGCGCATGATTTCGCAGGGAGCGAGCGAGATCAACATGAGCTTCATGATCGATGAGGACGACGCGGATGAGGCGGTGCGCTCGCTGCACGCGGCGTTTTTCCAGAGCCCGGACCCGGCAGTGTTCGACGTGGAAGCGAGGAAGCAGCTGTCGGTGATCAGTGGTCATTGATCAGAAGTTGGCTGACGCGCAGGGCTTGGCCATTTTTCACTGAACACTGACGGCATTTGCGAAGGATCCCATGCTGATTCTGGTTCTCGGCAAAGGTAAGACGGGTACGCTGGTGGCTGAAGCGGCACGCGAACGCGGCCACGGCGTGCGCGCCCTCGATATCGACGAAAATGCGCATGCGTCGGCGCTGACGGCGGCGAGCCTGGCCGGTGTGGACGTGGTGGTGGATTTTACCGCACCAGCAGCTGCCGTGGAGAACATGCGTGCGGTGCTCGCAGTGGGCGGGCGGATCGTGGTAGGCACCACGGGCTGGTATGACAAGTTGGCGGAAATGAAAGCGCTGGCCATCCAGCGCGGCGGCGGCCTTCTCTACGGGACCAATTTCTCGATCGGCGTACAAAAGCTGTTCTTGCTCACGGCTGAGCTGGCAAAGCTGGATGGTTACAGGTTCTCGATCGATGAGACGCACCATGTGACCAAGCTCGATGCGCCTTCAGGCACGGCGCTCACGCTCAAGGAGATTATTCTTGCAGCGCAGCCGGGGATCGACGTTCCTATCGAGTCGCATCGAGTGGGCGATGCGAAGGGTGAGCACCTGGTGCGGGCGGTGAGCGACTACGATGTGCTGGAGTTGCGGCACGATGCGCACTCGCGCCGTGGATTCGCGCTGGGCGCAGTGCGGGGCGCGGAGTGGCTGATGGGAAAGTCGGGTGCGTGGGAGTTCAGAGAAATCTTCGATCAGCTATAGCGCAGAAGGCAATCGCAGATCCTTCGAGTACGTTCGCCTGGGGCGGATTGCGCTTGGGATGACAGGAATCGGATTGAGGTTTGTGCCATCCCAGGTCTCAAAAGCGAGACCTGGGGCGGCCATTTCATCCTGAAAACCTGGTCCAGATTTCTTACTGTGCTCCTGCGCGGGGCTTGATCAGGTCGCCGAGGTAGTCGGGTTTGGAGTCGTCGCGGACCAAGTGCGGGTAACGCTCGCCGCCGTGGTAGTCGACGTTGGCAGTGCGGTAGTAATCGTCGTCTATCACAAGCAGTGTGATCGGTAGCGAAGAATCTTTCGCAGCCTTGATGGCGTCTTCGAGCAAGTCGCGCGTGTAGACGCGGCCATTCACGCCAACCACCTTCATTCCGGACGAAACGCCGGCTGCGAATGCGGGACCGCCGACCACTGAATCGCTAACCGTGCCATCGCCGCCGAGGTCGAGGCCGATGGAGTACATGTCGCCGGTGTTTCCACGGCGGCCCGGAAGATCGAGAGGCTTGTCGGTGAATTGTACTTTCCAGCCGGCATTTTCGAGGCCGCCCGAGGGCATATCGGGTGAGGTCGAGTCGAGATGTTTGCGAAGGAAGGCAGCCCAATCGTAGGGCGCGATCTGATTGAGGGCGTCGACGAGCGATTGGAAGGTGTAAGGCTTCACCTCGGGACCGTTGTTAGCGCCACCGTGAAACAGGCGGCAGAAGTCGTCAATGGATTTCTCGCCCTTGGTTACGTTGTGAATGATGGTGGCAACTTCAAGCCACAGCAGGTTGCCTTCGTCGTAGTAGTCGGCGGTGCGACGCCAGTTCACCCAGCCCCGGTCTCCGTAGCCGAATCCGGCGACGGCGGTGGCTGTATCCTGAAGCGGACGCCAGGTGCGGCCGGGGCGGCCGGGGCCAAGCATGGCGGCAGCGTTGGCGAGTAACTCCCGGTATTGCTCGGGAGTGAAGAGGCCGCTGCGCGCGGCAAGCAGTGGACCGAGGTATTCGGTGAGGCCTTCGTAGCCCCAGAGCAGATCGTCCTGCATAGGCTTTTCAAAGTCTGGCGTGTTCAGGTCGGCAGGGCGGCGGAACTTTCCATTCCACGAATGCACGAACTCATGCGGCAGGAGCGAGCCCACGAGCACGCCTGCGCCGGGGCCGATGAGCACGCGTTCGGGCAGGCGACTGTCGTTGGATTCGTGATGCTCCAGGCCGAAGTGCATGACGTGATCGCTGAGGGTAAGCAGAAAATGATAGTCGCGATAGTGGCGGGTGCCGAACAGTTTGCCGGATTCGGCCACGAGGTTCGTCAGGCCTTTTTGGATTTCTGGACTCATGGCAAGCGCGGCGTCGCTGTCGGCGACCATGTCGATCTCGTGGTGGATGGGCTCGCCGGGCGGGGTGATATCGATGGCGCGATAGTATTCACCGGCGATGACAGGCGAGTCGACGAGGAGTTCGAGCGAGATGGGCTTGAAGGAGATCTCGTTGTCCGATTCGGCGGCCACGGGCAGCGCGGTCCCGTATTTCCAGCCCTTGGGGAGGATGAGTTTGGCCTCGAAGGTCAGCTGCGCGCTGGTTGCTCCCGCCGGATACAGCAGAGCTTCATTCCATTCGAGGTCCATCAGCTTGTCGGTGGCGGAGAAGCCGTCGGGCTCGATCACGTCGTAGTCGGCGTTGAGCTGGGTGGCGCCGGCAGGAATGTTGAGATGGAAGGTGAAGACGTCGAGGGTGTCGCGCCGCCAGGGGACGGTTTTGCCGCCGGCCTCGAATTTCAACCCGGTGAGTCCCGTGATAGGACCCATTGGACCGTGGCCGCCGGGGACCCACTTGGGGAAGTACAGGGTGAACGGGCCGGACTGGACGGGAATCACGAGACGGCCGTGGAGCAACTTGCGGGGCGACTGCGTGGCGTCGACGGTGAGCGAGATGGTGTGGCGGGCTTGGGCGAACGCAGACGGAACAGCCGCAGAGACGGCGAGAAGAAATGCCAGGACAAGGCGGAAGGGCTTCATGGAAATGCTCCCTACGGATGGGAAAATTGGGGCGTGAGGCTCACCCGCGCATCATACCAGTCCACCTGAAAGGAGAGGTATCGAGGCGCATCATTTTCCTGGTGAAGCCTGGCAACTCTTGCACGGGATGAACGTCGCCGAGCGGTTTACACTTGAGTGGTTATGCAAATTCAAGGTTGTGGCACGGCAATTGTGACGCCTTTTCGGGCGGATGGATCGGTGGACGAAGCAGCGCTGTGGTCGCTGGTCAACTGGCAGATCGAATCGGGGATCGATTTCATCGTGGCCTGCGGATCGACGGGCGAAGCGGCGACGCTGGACGAAGAAGAGTGGCTGCAAACAATCAGGGTTGTCATCGAGTCAGCGGCGGGACGCGTTCCCGTGTGGGGCGGTTGCACGCACAACTCCACGCGGGTGCTGGTGCGGCTGGCCGCGAAGTTGCGGAGGGTGCAAGGGCTTTCGGCGGTGCTTTCGGCCAACCCCTATTACAACAAGCCTATGCAGGAAGGTCAGTTCCAGCACTTTTTAGCACTGGCGCGAGAAGTAGAGCCGTTGCCGGTGTGTGTTTACAACGTCCCGGGACGAACCGCTGCGAATCTTGAACCGGAGACGGTGGCGCGTTTGGCGGGGGCGGCAAGAAATATCGAGGCCATCAAGGAGGCGAGCGGCAAGCTGACGCAGTTTGCCGAACTGGCGCACATTCTGCCGCGCGGCTTCAAGATTTTCTCGGGCGACGACAACCTGGCACTGGCCGCGATTGCGGTGGGCGCGCATGGACTGATCAGTGTGGCGTCGAACGAGGCTCCCACTGAGGTGACGCGCATGATTCATGGGGCGATGCTCAACAACTGGGACGAGGCGCGTGAGTTGGAGCGGCGTTATTCGCGACTTTTCGAGGCTAATTTCTGGGAATCGAACCCGGCGCCGGTGAAGACCGTGCTGAGCCTGATGGGAAAATGCGGCGACACATTACGACTGCCGCTGGTGCCTCCCACCGCAGCTACGCGGACGAGGCTTGAGCGCCTTGCCGGCGAGATGGGTTTGCTGAAACACGTGCCGATTCCTGCGGGAGTGCGGTCGGAAGTTTATTGATGCGGGGTATTCGGGGGCTCACAAAATACAAGGGACCGGGCACCCGTGCCGCGAGGGTAACTTCTGACTTGAAGATTACCCAGTCGCCGATTCGGGGCGAAAACAGGTACGACGGTAACCTAAGTTCTCGAACCAAAATCTTCAAAATCGCCGCAACTTTGATGAATCCTTTCGTGTTTTACTTTATCGAAGGCCGAAGTGACTCTTGACAGCGCTTTGGCACATCGAAAGTGAACTCAAAGCGATTGCTCCGTGCGCGAGCGCGGCCTGGAACGATTGACCCCTGCGTTGCCTACTGAGGAGAGAGTTGGCGGGATGGCAGGGAGTATTGTTCCCGTGTGCAGCTCATCCAAAGAGGCGTTCAGGGTAACGTTCTCAGGTGAGTGGCTTTGCGAACGCAAATTCCGCTCGGCGCCGACGTCGTATAGATAGCACGCAGTTTCGCAGAAAGAGACCATTCCATGATGTCTCCAAAGACCTTCGGAAACTCCTGCAGGCTCGCGTTTCTAACACTCTTTTCATTTGTGGCGGCTGGTTGCGGAAGCGGCTCGTTGATGTCGACAACTCAACCTTCGGGGCCGACGGGCTCTTCCTTTGTAATTGGAACCGATGCTCCGCTAGCCAGCGTCGTTTCGTTCGCCGCCACGATTTCAGTGACCGCAACGCCGGTCGGCGACACGCCTGGCGGCAGCTCTGATGTGACCCTGGTCAGTTCGCAGAACGTCGACTTTGCCCGCTACGACGGGCTGCAAACTCTGCTGAACGAGAACAGCGTGACCGCGGGATCTTACGGAACCATCACGATCACGCTGACCGGCGGGACGATCAGTTATCTGGATACGAGCGGCGGAGGCGCGCCGACGCTCTCGGCGCCGATGACGGTGACGTACGCCTCGGGTTCAAATCCTGTGGCGATCACATTGGCGGATCCTTTCGTTGTCCCGACTTCGGGAGCGCCCAGCGGCATACGCATTGACCTGGATTTGGCGAAGTCGATCGGGGTAGACTCGACCGGCGCCATTACCGGTACGGTGACGCCGACATTTGATGTGAAGACGGTAAGGAATAGCGACAGCAGCGCTCACATCGACGAACTGATCGGGGCAGTTGTGACTGCGCCGACCGGCACGACCGAACCGAGTTCGTTTGTGATCCAGGGACCGCACGGGGAGAACTTCACCATCAACACCAGCTCCACGACGGACTGGGATGGTGGGGCCAGCCTGAGCGCGCTGAACACTTCCAGCGTGGTAGAAGTTGCCGGGCAGCTGGATAAGGCGAACCAGACACTCGACGCGGACGAAGTGTCGATTCTGACCGACACCAAGTTCTACGCCACCGGGCTCGTCACTTATGTGACGCCGAGCTCGGGGCAGGCGAACATGATGGACTTTTACGTGCGGTCGGTTTTGCCGTCGGAACTCCCGGATGTTCCTCTAGGCGGGATTGCGCAGGTGAACATCAGCGGCAACGAAAAGTACAGCATCTTCTGGATGCACAATGCGCTGACGAAGATGCTATTCAACGCTTCCGCATTGACGCCCGGCCAAGAGATTGTGGTGGGTGGAACACAAGCCGAGGCCACTCCGTCGAGCGGCACGGCGATCACAGTGAATCGCATCCATCTGCAGAACTGGGGCTACCACGGCACCGTGGTTAGCGGCAGCCAGAACCAGGGGCAGGGGAGCTTCACGATGACGATTAATGGCTTTGCCGGTGTGGTGGTTCCGACAAATGTCACCGTACTCGCGGGCCCATCCTGCGACTTCCGCTATGGCTTTGGAGCGTTCAACGATCTGAGTAATGGCGCCAGCGTTCGCGTGGTGGGGATCCTTCTGAACGTGAATGGAAACCTGGTGCTGGTAGCGCGTCACATTGACGGAGCAAACTTCAGCGATTTTTCAACGTTTGCATTTTGATTCAGCGAATGTGCTGAACACTCATACGCCGGGGCTGTCGACGAAGCGGCTCCGGCGTCTTTTTGTCTGCTGATATTCCTGGCTGACAGAGGCTCAAGGATTCGCGTCGCGTGCCGCTGGGAGTTCTCGCGCTGACCCTACAGCCGAAGGATCAAGTTCGAAGGCGAGGCTTCCGCGGTGAGGCTAGGGCGTTGCGTACTGATGTTGAGGAATCTTACGCCTCGGGTGAAGGAACTGTTGCGCATCACGAATCTGCTGCAGATGTTTTCGTCGTAGAACGGCGGCCGACTCACCTGACACAAATGGGAGCCTGGACAAGAACGGGTTGCGTAGACCCCCTGGCAACGGTGAATCCGTCCGGGCATTGATGAGGTTTTTCGCTGCACTCATAAACAGAGTGAAAGAGGCGTGGGATCCCTATTCCCCAGGTGCGAGGAGCCAAGGGCATCGGGCGCGAACTTGTCGTTATTCCTACCTATCTAACTTAGGTTCAGCGAGACGATCTCAGCTTCCAACTTTCCATGTGCGGGAACGGTCAGCAACCCAACTGTGACCGGCAGGTCGAATCGCCGTGGGCCGCATGAGCCTGGGTTGAGGTAGAGCACGCCTTTCTTAGCGTAGAAGTTGGGCACGTGGGTGTGGCCGTGGAGGACGGCGGCGAATTTTCCGGCTGCGGGATCGAGGTGGAGGGTCTTGAGATCATGGAGCATATAGATGTAGCGGCCCTCGCCGAGGAAGACTTCAGTTTCGGGCAGCCCGGCGCAGGGGCCATCGCGATCGACATTGCCGCGGATAGCGGTGACGGGCGCGATTTTGGCCAGCTCATCGAGGATGGAGATTTTGCCGACGTCGCCAATGTGGAGGATGCGATCGACGCCGCGCAGTGCGGGAGCGACCTGAGGGCGGAGGAGACCGTGGGTGTCGGAGACGATGCCGAGGAGCATGGCTTCAGGATAAGCGGAAGCGGCATTGGCGGAGTTAGCAGCACGGCGCGGTCGGGGGACGCCTGTACGACAGCCGGCGAGGCGCAACAGGGCGACGTGGAACCCCGGCCCCGGAGCGAGAAGGGGGGCACCCCGCTACACTAATGAAAATTGAGATGAGCGAGAACGCCGAGATCAACGCAGAACAAGGTGGAACAAACTGGCGAGAAGCGGTCAGAGCTTACCTTGGGCTGCGCATGCTGCAGGTGCTGGCGCTTGGGTTCTCAAGCGGCTTGCCGCTGCTGCTGACTTACTCGACTCTTTCGGCGTGGCTGGCGACAGCCGGGGTGCGACGGGCAGCGATCGGCACCTTCGCGCTGGTTGGCACACCTTACGCATTCAAGTTTCTGTGGGCGCCGTTGATGGATCGCGTGCCGCCGCCGCTGCCATTGGGACGGCGACGCGGCTGGGGCATTACCATCCAGATTCTTCTGATGGGCGCAATACTCGGTCTAGGGTTGTGCAATCCCAAGCATAATTTGCCCCTGATGGCGGGCCTCGCGCTGCTGGTTGCATTTCTATCTGCGAGCCAGGATATTGTGATCGATGCCTGGCGGGTGGAGAGCCTGAGTGCGGATCAGCAGGCTCCCGGAGCGGCCATGATTCAGTCGGGCTACCGGATCGCCATGCTGGTCTCCGGGGCCGGCGGCCTATTGATCGCAGCGTACGTTGGATGGTTTGCGGCCTATGCCACGATGGCAGCGCTGGTGGGTGTGGGATTACTGGTGTTCCTGCTGGGGCCCGAGCCGAAGGTTTCGGCCGAGTTTTCGCCTGCGGCGGGATCAGGATGGCATACGATTCGACAGGCAATGACTGTCGCGGTGATCGGTCCTTTTCGAGATTTCATGCGCAGGCCACTTTGGGCGGTGATCCTGATCGCCATTTTCGGATACAAGTTGGGCGAGGCGATGGCGGGAGTGATGTCAACGCCACTATATATATCGCTGGGATTCTCTCTGCCGGAGATCGCCGCAGTCTCAAAGGTGTTTGGATTTTTTTCGATTGTAGCGGGGGTTTTGCTGGGTGGTGTGGTGACGACAAGGTTTGGAATCCGGCGCTCGCTGATTGTTTGCGGCATTTTGCAGTCGATCGGGAACTTGTTTTTTGTTCTACAGGCTGTGGGCGGTCATCGAATCGGTTACTTGGCATTATGCGTCACGGCCGAGAACATCACGGGTGGAATGGCGGGGACCGCGCTGGTGACCTACCTATCGAGCCTGTGCTCGCCGGCTTTTACGGCAACTCAGTACGCGCTGCTGTCGTCGCTTACGCTGCTTGGCCGCACCGTGGTGGCGTCATCAGGAGGAGTGCTGTCTGAGAAGATCGGCTGGGTCCGATTCTTCCTACTTACCTGCGTCGTGACCTTGCCAGCGATCATCCTGTTTATCTGGGTCGGACCGCGGGAGGAGCGGGCAATAGGCAATAGGCAATAGGCAATAGGGAACAGCGGCCGGAGTTTCGCGCAGATTGGTCACAAAAGTCACAAAGATGCACGCCGAGAGAGCAACAGACGGCGAAGGGCCGGGGTTTAATCAGTTTATGAAGTCAATGAGATGGCTCTCTCTCTTGCTGCTTGGCGCTTTGACTGAATTTCCCGTATTGGTGCAGGCGCAATCGTACTCGCAGCCGAGCGGCAGCTCACAAGCGAACCTGCAGGCTGACGCGGAGCAGATTCTCGCGTTGGCGAACCAGGCGCGCGCGCGGGTTGGGGCGAGACCGTTGCAATGGGATCCGGCACTGGCAGCGGCGGCGCTGAAGCACTGCCTGAGGATGGTCGCCGAAGGGCCCATTTCGCACCGCTACGGCGGCGAGGAAGACTTGAGTGTGCGCGCGGCTGAGGCGGGGGCGCACTTCAGCGTCATCGAGGAGAACGTGGCGATTGCGCCTACGGCGGCAGAGATTCACGAGGAGTGGATGGAATCGCCGGGCCACCGCGAAAATCTGCTGAACCCGGAAGTGGATCACGTGGGCATTGCGGTGGTGCAGGGCCGCAGAACGAAGTGTGCGGTGGCCGACTACAGCCGCGTCGTGGAAAAGAAGAACGCGGCTGAAGTAGAGACCCAGATTGCGACGCTGGTGGCGGCGAGCGGTGTATCGATTTTGCGGGATCCGAGTGCGGCGCGTGCGACGTGCGTGGAGGACGGGGGAATGCCGCCTGCCACGCCCGGATTGCAGCCACACTTTGTGATGCGGTGGCAGGATGCGCAGCTTGACCGGCTGCCGCAGGAGCTGGCGGCACGCCTGCAGTCGGGCAGGTTTCGTATGGCGGATGTGGGAAGTTGCCCAGCGCGAGAGGTCGAAGGCTCGTTCACGTCATACCGGATCGCAGTGATTCTGTATTAACCGAGCGGCGGGGATGGGCAGGTGGGGGAGATCAGCCGAAGTCCTGATGCTCGGAAAAAAAGGCAGGCCACGGTATGCGGGCAGGGCCGCAGACGAAGATCCAGGGGTGGCTGTCGCTTTCCTCATTGTGGACGCCTTCAGAGTTGCCGTTGTGGCCGGCGATGCGACAGCCTGTGAAGATTTGATCGGCTTGTTCCGGAGTGAGGCCAAGAACAATAAAGGTGGTGGGTGATGGAGCCGGGTAGCCGCCGCGCAGCCATTCGGAGTTGGTGGTACCGATGGGAACGGGAAGTGAATAGGCGGGGCCGAGAACGTCGATGGCTCCGTACTCGCCGTAATTGGCGGTGGTGATTCCCAGGTGGGCCTGTTGATCGGGCAGGAGCGAATCGCGGATCTGCGCGACGGCGTGAACCAGTTCGTCCCAACCGATCTCCTCGCGAAGATCGCCGTTGTGGCTGAGGGCAAAGGTCCGGAGTGGGCCGCTCGATGCTATGGGAAGAACCACGGCGCAGACATAGCCAGAGAGAAAGGCGAAGGCGGCGAAATAGAGCGCTTCGGCGGTGCGACGTCCCCAGCGGGGCAGGAAAGCCAGCCAGCGCTCGGCCACGACCGCACCCATGGCGAGCAGCATGGGATAGGCGCCGGCAGTATAGTAGTCGCGGCCCTTAGCGATGGCGAAGAGCGCGAGGGGGAGCAGGTACATGAAGGCCAGCATGCGGTAGCGGCGGTCACGCAGGTAGCCGAAGATGCCGGCGAGCCAGATGGGCGCGGCTGCAAGGTTGGCGCAGATGAAGAACTGGCCTTTCCAGAATCCTTGGGCGCGCCCCTCGCCCACGTCACGCGCGTGAATGTGCTGGAGGAATGTGTAAGAGATGAAGTTATGGTGCACGAGCCAGACGAGGTTGGGCAGAAAGATGAGGAACGCGAGGGTGGTGCCAACCCAGAACCAGACGCTCAAGAAGTAGCGGCGTGCGGGCGTGAGAATGAGTCCGGCGAGAATACCCGCGACATAGAAGGCGATGGCATATTTTGTGAGCAGGCCGAGGCCGACGGCGGCGCCGATAGCGAGGCACCAGCGCGGATTTTCTGACTTGAGAAGGCGGACGGCGAAGTACGCGATCAGCACCCACCAGAGGAATTCGAAGGAGGTGTACTGGAATTCGGTGCCCTCAAAGAGTGGAAGCGGCGAGAAGGTGACGGCGAGGGCGGTGGTGACCTGCGCCAAGCGCGAGCCGCCCAGCTCGCGTGCCATGAAGCCGGAAACGAAGACGGCGACGGACTGGGCGAGAACAGAGAACAGGCGAAGTCCGACCATGGAGAGGCCGAAGAGACTGAGGCCGATGCGTTCGATGAAGGGATCGAGCGGCGGATAAGAGACGAATCCCCAGTCGAGATGGTGGGCATCGCTGAGGAACTGAAGTTCGTCGCGATGGAAACCGTAGCGGCTGTTTGTACAGATATGAATGAGGGCGATCGCCGCGGCGATGGCCAAGAGGATGATGAGATCGGCAGTCGAGGATGCGTGGCCCGGCTGAACGCTCGAGGCGGGAGGAGCGCCGGGTTGGATTGTGGCTGCAGTCATCTCAACTAATGGCGTTACGATTTCGGAGCCGAGGCGGTTCCGTTGCGGCGTTCGAGCGGAGAAGGTACGCGGACCGAGGCCATGCCGGCGGCGGTAGCGGCCTGAATACCGATATCAGTGTCTTCGAAGACAAGGCAGTTACTGGGTGTGATGCCGAGGCGCTGCGCGGCGATGAGATAGGCATCGGGAGCGGGCTTGCTGCGGGTGTAGTCTTCGGCTCCGACGAGGAGATCGAAACGGTCGAGGAGATGAAGAGCCGTCAGCGATTTGATGATGGACTCTCGTGTACTGCCTGAGACGACGGCGAAGGGGATCTGTCGGTGCATCGCATCGATGTGTTCGACGACTTCGAGGATCGGCTGGAGCTCGGGAAGAAGCTCGAAGTAAAGGTGCTCTTTGCGCTCGGCCACAGCGGCCAGGGGCATCTTGAGGTCGTGCATCTGGTCGAGCCTGGCGACGATTTCAAGGGGAGGCACGCCTCCCCAGGCGTAGAAGAGCGATTCGTCGAAGGAACAGTTCCACTCGGCAAGAGCCTTGGTCCAGGCGACGTAGTGGAGCGGCATCGAGTCGGCGACCGTTCCGTCGCAGTCGAAGAGATAGGCGCGAAAATCGCCGGCGGGAATGGGAAGTCTCATTGGGTACCGATCGATTTGAATAGAATGATTGAGTTTTGGAGATCTCCGGGTCCGAAAGTCGTGACCCGGTTGCAGAGGGCGTTCCTGTCAGCGCGCTGTGGCTTCCACTTGCGGCGCGGCGTGTCCACGCTCGCTGTCGGGCAATTTCTGGCCGCTGGGATGACGACCGCCCTCGCCGGGCCTGGTGGGTTCCATCCGGAGTGCGTTGTTGAAGCGGTTGAAGTAGTTGAAGAGACCGATGGCGCAGAGGAGTTCGACGATTTCGCCTTCGGAATAGAAGCTGCGCAGCTCATCGAACTGCTGGTCGCTGACGCCGTTGGCATCGCGCGTGACAGTCTCTGCGAGGCGGAGAGCGGCCTTTTCAGCGGGCGTGAAGTCGGATCGCGCGGGCCAGTCGGCGAGGTGAGAGAGCTGCTCGTCACTCCAGCCCAGATTGCGGGCCAGGATAGTGTGGCTGGCGAGGCAGTACGGCGTCTGATTGACCTGGCTGGTGCGGACGATGATGAGCTCTTTGAGTTTGGTGGAAACGGTGCCGGTGTTGAGGACGGCGGCAAAATGCGCTTGCATAGTGGAGAAGATCTCGGGGCGGTGGGCCATCACGCGAAACATGTTGGGCACGTTGCCGCGGACGGCGAAGATCTTGTCGTATAGCGATGCGATTTCAGGGGCGACTTCACTGCATTCGAGCCGGGAGATACGGGACATCGGGCCTCCTGTGAGGTCTAGCTCCATGGTATCGTTTCTGAGCATGTGGGCGTGGGATCGGGCAAGCAACGGTGGCACTGAAGGCCGGAAGCGCCATTTTTGACGCACTTTGGCTGCTCTGCTAACGTAAGAGGTGGACAACCCAACGCCACTCACTCCTCAGTAGCTCAATGGCAGAGCATTCGGCTGTTAACCGAAGGGTTGTAGGTTCGAGTCCTACCTGAGGAGCCAAGTAGTTTCTTAGACTTACGAATCCGGTATACTCCCCGATGACCCTCAAAAATACCCGATTGTGGGGATTTTTGTGGGTAACCTCCTTCAAAACCCTGCGTAAGTACAGGCAATTCTGAGCACCCGTTTTTCGCATTTTCGGACGAAATCGGGCTCTCGGTCGTCGTCGGTGCGAGACCGTTTTTGGGCCTTTCGCTGCTGCTTTGCGCCCACTGTGGGGACTTTTGTGGGGACTCCTGCTCGGACTCGTTCGCGCCATTCGGTTTCCGCACAATCGCCTCGAGCGCCGTGCGCTTGGCCTGCATCCGGATGTGGCTATAGTGTTCGAGCATTCGCTTGGAGACATGACCGGCGATATCCATGATGGTCTGGTCCCCGGCTCCGCTTTCGGCGAGCTCGGTGATGAGCGTGTGACGGTTGTCGTGCCACCGTCCTTTGACGCCTGCCTTTTCGCGGATTGTGTTCCATACTGTCTTGAGCGTTGTCACGTGGCGGGTGGGGTCGGTCGGCTGCGGCGACCCGAAAGGGAAGACATACCATTCCGGTTGGATCTTCCCATACTTGAGCTCGTACCACTCGATGTAATCCGCGAAAACGGCATAGAGGTCCGAATTCAAGGGAATCGTCCTGCCTTCACCGGCTTCCGTTTTCGAGCGGCCTACAGCCAAAAACCTCTTCTTAAAGTCGATCTGCTCCCAAGACAGGCTCCGGATTTCGGAATCGCGCATTCCGGCGTTGAGCGCAAGCGTCAGCGCCAGGTAGATGTGCGGCGACCGCGCTTTCGCAGCCTCTTCGAGCATCCGCCTCTTCTCGTCCTCCGTGTACGCCTTTCCGACGGACTTGCGGACTCGCAGCTTGAGCATTTTCTTCTTGCGCAGCCGGGCGCGGATCAGTTCGCCCGGCTCTTCCAGGATGCGCAGCAGAAATCCGACCTCTTCATTGATGGTTTTCGGCGCAGTTCCTTCTGAAAGGCGGTCATTCTGATATTTCGTGACGACTGCTTCGTTGAAGTCCACTAGCATCTTGGTTCCAAGCAGCCGCTTCAGATGGCCTATCGCGTATTCCGCGAAGGTGGCCGAGTCGGGCAACCGGACCTTGTAGCCGCTATAGAAGTCATCCGCCATGTCTCGAAAAGTGCGAACTCTTTCCTGCCGCTGGTCGGTGATGTTGTTGAAGCCATGTTCGAGTTCGCGTTTACGATTCTTTTCGGCATCTCTCGCGACAGTCTTCGACGCAGACTTTGAAGACTCGCGGATGCGTTGCCCAGCAAACCAGAACTCGTACCACCAGATGTCTCCACGCTGGAAGAGGCTCATGCTTCCTCCTTCATCGCCCGCATCAGGGAGGGGGCCGGCTCCGCAGGCCGGGACGAGATCAACCGGGCGAGGCTCACAAGCTCGCGCTTGGTCCATGAGATTGGGACGTGTGGAATATCTTTCTCGCGAGCAAGCGTTCGATTCATTGGATAGCTCCCCGGTTCCTGCCTTTGCTGCACCATCATTCCATTATTCCAGCGGCAGAGAATATTCGCGACACTCAATTTCTTTGCCGCTGTACTCGACCTCGACGACTGTATTCACCAACTCTCGGGAGCCTATGGCGCGAAGAGCCGCCCGGAACAATTCCTGCTGGAGAGTCGGCTTGACGTTCGGCACGATGATGATCAGGCCGGCATGCAACGGCGCCCGCCGATAGAGTGCCAGGAAGTCGGTCCTGTTGTTCGTGACGAATGTGTAATCCGCCTCCAGAATAAGTTTCATCAGCTCCCAGTCTTTGGAACTGCCCACACCGAGATAATTGACATGCTCGGCTGCGTGACCCGCTGCGTGTGCCAGATCGAGCAGCGAAGTGTGCAGGCATTCGTCGATGAGCAGTTTCGCCACTACGCATTCGCAACACGCGGGGAGCGAGTGACCCGGATTGGCTTCTGATCGGCCCAGGAGCGGCGAACCGGCCTTCCGCGCCGCGGGAAAGCGGCAACGAAGAGATTTGCCAGCTCCACTTGCTCCCGGTTCAGTGCCGGATAGCCGCTGAGTATCTCTTCCACCTTGGCGCCCTGCGACAGCATCTCCGCCACGAGTTCAACTGGAATTCGAGTTCCATGATAGACGGGCGTACCATTCATGATTTCGGGATCGGACACCGCCATGTTCTCTGCCTTTTCGAGCCGCTTTAACTCCCGCTCGACCTCTTTCCGTGCCGCCTTGACCTGAACGATCAACGCCGAACCTCCGGAGACCGCTACTATATCTGCCTGGGGCGAGGACTCAACGGCACGAGCCACTTCGCGGCGCGAGGCCATCGGAAGGAGCCGCAGTCCCACTGCTTCCAGCCGCAGATAGACGAGCTGTTCGGGTGAAAGCAACCGTTGAACCTGATTACCATGGCGGCTCCGGCGGGGCCGAATGATGCGACCCTCGATGATCTTATGGACCGCCTTGAGAGGCAGCTTCACGATCGCCGACGCTTCCGCGGGGGTAAAAGACTTCTCTGACATGTCATAAGTCTACCCTATTCGGGGAAGCATTACCACCGCGGCCCTTTACACCGCTCTCCGCAGCCGAGTGCCGTTACGTTCGGGCTTAACGTCGAACCGTCGGGTTGGGTCATCCCCGCCGTGTGGCTGTGCCTGTTCCCATTGGATAAGCTCGTCTTCTCCATACCGCACGAGAGAGCCAAACTTGCTATACGCCGGGCCGCGTCTCTCAAGGCGCCATCGGCGCAATGTCGCAAGACTAATGTGAGTGCGCGCGGAAACTTCAGATTCGGTCAGATATCGGGTACTCATCGTGATGCACACCTCGGTTCAATGACTAGAAAGCGGTGCGGAGCAGTTTCGGACGGAATATGCAATTTCCCGCTCGCAACCTTGCTCGCAATGACTCTTTTCTGCTCGTAAGACTTCCGGCTTTCCCATGCTCCTCACCTTGCAGTGTGCTCTCGAATTTGTCCAATACTTCTGATAAATGGGGCCATCGGTCTGGAATATAGGGCCATGCGCGCCAGCGATGGTTGCTTTTTTTATACCGACAATGGAAAATTTGGTTATGGTGTGAGTGCGTTTTCCCCCATTCATACTTTGCAAGCGGTCGCCGTCCCTCGAAGCCTCGGAGGTCCGCATGAGCGCAGAGCACCTGGAGTTTCGTCTTCTTAAATACATCGTGGCCGTGGCGGACGCCGGCAGTTTTACCGCAGCCGCTGCAATGGTGCATGTATCGCAATCCACTCTCAGCACACAGATAGGTGCGCTTGAAGATGTGCTTGGGATTAAGATATTTGACCGGGATCATGGAACGGCACTTACGCCCGAGGGCAGGGTGTTGCTGCGCTATGCGCGAGAAGGATTAAGGACAAGGGACCGAATCGTTCAGACTGTGCAGGCGATCCACGCGGGCAGAATGACGCCTTTGCGTCTGGGATTCACACCTTTCGTGCAGAGGACTTTGCTCAAATCAATCACTGATCTCTATAAAGATTTGTTACCTGAGTGCGATCTCGTTCCAGAGAGCGACGATACCGACGAATTGGCCCGACGCATTCGCGACGGCGCAGTCGATATCGGAATCTTGACGCTACCGATTAGCGGTAGCGGCGCGGAAATCACGGTTCTCGAAAGAGAACGGATGGTCGTTTGCATGAGAGCCGACGATCCATTGGCTGAGAGCGAATTTGTTCCCCCAAATGCGCTGGATCAAAAGATAAGCATCTTCACCTATCAGCGCGATCACCCTGCGGCCTATTCACGGCTGATCGAGATGTTCAAGGGGCTCGGCATCGCTCTGCGTCCTTCAAAGCCCACCATGAATATCGACCACATTCAGTGGATGGTTAAAGAAGGAATCTGCTACTCGCTACTGCGGGCCAGCCAGCCGCTCATTAGTGGACTTGCAACCAGACCAATCGCAGGCGTGGATTGGACCATTGACACCGCCGCCGTCATCAGGAAAGGCATCGACAATCCGGCGTTGTTATGGTTCGTTGAAGAACTCAAGAAGCATTTTCGCGTTGCTGCGGAGACGCCTGAAAAGAAGCCCGTAGTTTCGGTCCAAATCCGTGAGTTGAAGAAGAACATCAAGAATGCCGGAAAGAATCAATTGGTGCTTTTTGAAGGCTCGGCGGTTGAAGGCAAAGACCGACATCTGCGCAAGCTATCCCCCCATCGCAAAGAAGTATTGGACGAATAGAACTATCGGCACTAAGCTCCGGCATATTCACGACTGAAGTCCGGTCGATGGAGGTGCCGATGTCCAGTAGCAGCCGTATTGTCCTTCCGCTCAACAGATTCCCCAAACCCCACCGCTTCGCACGTCGTACTCGACGTCGATCCCAACCTCTTTTCCAGCAAAAACTTCTCCATGCAACGCGCGTGATGGGGCCGACCCTTCTGGCTCTTGCATTCGCGGGCGTTGCCAACGTCGCCCATGCCCAGGGAACAATCGATTTCTCCGGCGCAAACACGCTGATGAACAGTTTCAAGACCTTCGCAATCTATGCCGGAGCCGTCATCTGCTTCGGCGGCTTGATCTTCGCCGGAATCCGCATGCTGTCGGGGCGGTTTCAAGACGCCATTCCCGGCCTCTTCGGTGCGCTTTTTGGCGCCGCCGTCCTGGGCTGGGGGGCTGGCTGGATTGGCTCACTTACCGGTCAGACGATGCAGTAGGTGGAGGCCATGGCCAGGCGGGGAGAACCGTTACCGATCAATCAAGCGCTGAACCGGCCGAGGGACAAACTGGGTCTCGACCTCACAGCTTGGATGACGATCGTATTCGTCTGCGTAACGGTTTTTCTCGCCGGGTTCCGAATGATCGCAGTGATCAGTTTCCCGGCGCTTCTATTGGCCGCATGGCTGATCGTTCGCAAACATCCAAAGATGTTCCAACTGTGGAGCCTCAGCCTCAACCAGAAGTCCTACTATGACCCGCGCAAATACTGAGCAACTTAAAACTACACCATGGTTCGCCAGGGCCGGAGCGGCTTCGAGCATTGTCCCGATTGCGCGCTTTGTTGGCCCCAGCATCTTCGCGCTCAAGGGCGGCGGATACGGCTGCCTATTCGCGCTCGTTGGCATCGACGAAGAAGGTTTGACCGACCAGGAGCTTGATGCGCGGATGCGTTCGATTGAAGGTGCATTGCGCGGGCTGCCAGAAGGCTCTTGCCTTTATCAGTACACCCGCGTCATGTCGGGGTTCCATCTTCCGAGCCAAAAGAGGTACGTCAATCCCGTCACGCAGGTTTTTGCAGATGACCGCCAAGCGTTCCTTGAGCGGACCGCGGGCTTCCGGCGGATCGACCTCCATTGGTGCCTCACCCTGGAGCCATCGCAGATCAAGGCATTCGAGCGCAAGCCAAAGGAGAACGCTGCCGCAAATTCGCGGATGCTGTCCGACCTTCAGAGGGCGGCTACGATTCTCGAAGGGCATCTTGGCAGCCTGCTAGGGCTGCGGCTGCTCGATAAACTCAGCACATTTCAGTTCTTCAGCTATCTATTCAACCTTGAGGAATGGGCCGCTGCCGATTGGCTCCGCGACGATGCCGGAGTGGATCGGCAGATCGTGAAGAGTCCCGTTGCATGGCACAGCGACCATATCCAGGTCGGCAAGCGCCATGTTCAGATGTTTTCTCTCAAGACGACGCCGGAGGCATCCCGGCCGTGCCTATTCTCCGGTCTATCGACGCTCGACTGCGACAGCATCCTTTGCTCCACATGGCGCGTGAAGTCCACCGCGTCAGCCCGGAGCGAAATAGACGCTCAAGAGAAATTCATCAGCTTCTTCAAGGTCGGTGTTTTCACCCGTGTGATGAGCGGGCGTGACACCGCTTCCCTCGAAACGGGCGCAGGAGCGAAGGCGGCCAACAGAAAGGTTGACGATCTCAGCGATGTCATCCGTGAGCTGGACAAGAAGGCCCAGGGCGAATACTCCCTCCGGCTTCTGCTTTCCGCCCGCAGCCCGGAAGAACTACGCGACACCGCGCCGGCAGTGCACCGCGTCTTTGTCGATGCGCGCGCGCAAGTGATGGAAGAGACGCTTGGCAATCTCTCAGCGTTTTACGCCATGTTTCCGGGGAATGGCAGATTCAACGTCTTCCCGCTGTGGCTGAGTGAAGAACATCATGCGCGTCTTTCATCCGTGTTCGCGCCGCATCTCGGACACCCGCACTCGGATGACCTGGACGCGGAATACCTCAACATTCTGGAGACGCGCACGCGGACGCCTTTCTTTCAGGACGTGTACGTGGACGGTGTGCGCGTCATGCTCATCATCGGGCCTACCGGCTCCGGCAAGTCCGTGTTTGCTAACCAGACCATCGCGCTTGAGCAGAAGTATGGCGGATTCACTTACGTCTTTGACATCGGCGGCAGCTACGAAAGCGTTGTCGAGCTATACGGCGGGCGTGTTGACCGCGTGGGTAAGGATGGCCCGCGCGTGGCCCCGTTTGCACTGGAGCCGACCGAAAGC
>Ga0335071_10001985_pt1 | contig 22071 bp, 27 predicted proteins | sample Lox_Sample_15_FD_206724 | JGI IMG/M metagenome (GOLD analysis project Ga0335071, IMG submission 206724) | Soil microbial communities from Loxahatchee National Wildlife Refuge, Florida, United States - Lox_Sample_1.5 | ecosystem: Environmental > Terrestrial > Soil > Wetlands | place: USA... | reverse complement strand
CCGCTTCCAGGATCTCTTCGGCCGCTACACGTACAACGGGAGCCCGGTCTACGGGTTCGGGACGACGCGCTACGGGGCGCCGACCGACGGCTTCGGCGCGCTCATCTACCTCGACACGTTCAACTCGATCTACGGCCCGGGCTGGCACCGCGAGAACTCGTTCGTCTCGCACAACCCGACGGGCGCGTTCTGCTACGGCTTCTATCCGTTCGACCCGACGAAGGGCGGCTACGCGCACCCGCCGGGGCAGACCGCCGTGCGTGGGCCCGGCGTCGGGGAGAAGTACCGCCTGTTCGCCGAGGGGCCGGGCGTGACGCCCGACGTCGCGGTGATCGTGCCGGGGCTCCACGCGTTCGACCCGCGCAACTCGACGGACGTCGAGCTCGAGCGGAACGCGTCGGCCGTGCTCGCCGGGTACGGCGACAAGTCCTGCCGCGCCGGGCAGTAGCTCAGGCGAGCAGCTCGAGCAGCCGCCGCGCGTACGCGGGCGCCGTCGGCTCGTCCTCGTGGCGGAAGTAGACGTACACCGGCTCGGCCAGCGGGCGGATGCGGTCGGCGAGCTCGACGAGCGCCGCATCGTCGTACGGCGGCTCGCGCATCCGGACGTAGCGGAACGGCGCCTCGCCGTCGAGGTCGTTGACGCGCACCGCGCCGGCCTCCGCGAGGCGCGGCTCGACGCCGTCCCACGACGGATGCTCGAGGTCGAACGCGACGCGGAGCGACGGGTCGAGCGAGCCGAGCATCAGCTCGAGCACGCCGTCGTCGCGCGCGTTCTTCAGCGACACGCGCACCGGCCCGAGTCTCTCGCCGAGCACGCGGACGCGCGACGCGAACTCGCCGATCGCGCGCAGGCGGTGGCCCGGGAGCTTCGGCGCGAACTCGAACCCGGGCGGCGCCTGCTCGGCCCAGCGGCGGAACTGCTCCTCGGCCGGGAGCCGGTACCCGGTCGTGTTCAGCTCGACCGTCGCGAACCGCTCGGCGTAGAAGCGCAGGAACTCCTTCGGGTCGAGCCCGGCCGGGTAGAAGCCGGGCCGCCAGGTCGGGTACGACCACCCGGAGGTGCCGACCGAGACGCGGTTTACTCTGGCTGTCCCCGTGGCCACCATTGAGAGCGTGACAGTTCCGGCCGAGCAGTTCACGGACGAGGAGCGGGAGCGGCTCGCGCCGCACTTCACGAACCTCGACCGGCCCGTGTTCGGGCTCGTGAACCTGCCGGAGACGGTGAAGGGCGCGCTCTTCGCGCGCTACTCGCGCTACGCGGGGACGCTTCGCCGGCTCTTCCTCGAGGAGTTCGCGGACTCCGTCCCGGAGGTGCCCGCGATCGAGGGCGCGGAGGGCGAGCGCGCGGCCGCGCTCTACGAGCGCATCTTCATCGGCTACGGCGACGACTCGGTCGCGCAGCTCGGCGGCGCGCATCTCGCGTGCGAGTGGACGTCGAACCTCCTCACGAAGATCCTCCAGCGCCCGCGGCTCGCGGCGTACCTCGAGCAGTCGACGCGCTACATCGCGTACGACGACGTGCTCGACGGCTTCGGCTACCGCTACCACCGCGACGCCCGCTTCGGCCCCGAGTACGAGCGCGCGCTCGACGAGCTCTTCGAGACGTACGCGCGGCTCCTCGACGGCGTGACGGCGTGGACGGCGGAGCGCTTCCCCGCGGCCGAGGGTGAGTCGCCGGCGGCGCACCGCCGTGCGGTCCGCGCGAAGGCGCTCGACCTCGTGCGCGGGCTGCTTCCCGCGGCGTCGCTCTCGCACGTCGGCATCTACGCGAGCGGCCAGACGTACGAGCAGCTCGTCCTGCATCTCCTTGCGCATCCGCTCGCCGAGGCGCGCGCGTACGGCGCGATGATGCTCGAGGAGCTGCAGCGGATCATCCCGAGCTTCGTCGCGCGCATCCCGCGCGAGGATCGCGGCGGCCGCTGGGTCGAGTACCTCCGCGCGCGCGGCGACGCGGCCGCGGCGGCGGCGGCGCGCCTCGGGATCGAGGCCGAGGCGGAGACCGCGCCGTCGGTCCGGCTGGTCCGCGCCCACGGGACGGAGGACGAGCTCCTCGCCGCGCTCCTCTACGAGGCGACGGCGGCCGGCGAGGCCGCGACGCTCCGCGCGGTCGGCGCGCTCCCGGCCGGCGAGCGCGCCGCGCTCATCCGCGAGCTCGTCGGCGAGCGCGAGAACCGCCGCCATCGTCCGGGCCGCGGCTTCGAGACGCTCCGCTACCGGTTCGAGATCGTCTCCGACTACGGCGCCTTCCGCGACCTCCAGCGCCACCGCCTGCTCACGTGCCAGTGGCAGACGCTCTCGCCGGGGCTCGGCGCGGACGTCCCGGACGAGGTCGTCGCGGCCGGCTTCGGCCCCGACTACGAGCGCGCGCTCGACGTGTCGCGCGGCGAGTACGAGCGTCTGCGCGCCGGCGGCCTGGCCGACGAGGCCCCGTACGCGCTCTGCCTCGCCTACCGCATCCGCTACGTCCTCGAGCTCGACGCGCGGGAGGCGATGCACCTGATCGAGCTGCGCTCCGGACGCGAGGGCCATCCGTCGTACCGCGCCGTCGCGCACGAGATGCGCCGGCAGATCGCCGAGGTGCACCCGGCCGTCGCCGCGGCGATGACGTTCGTCGACGACTCGACGGAGGAGCGCCTCGAGCGGCTCCTCAGCGAGATACGCAACGAATCGCGCTGACGCGCCGTTCCGACGACGCTACGTGCTCGGAGCGAGCACCGCCGTGCCGGGCTCGCGCGTGTTCGGCAGCTGCTCCATCACTTCCCACGTGTCGCCCTTCTTCAGCTCGTACGGCGCGTTCAGCCGCACCGTCGTCCCGCGCTTCTCGCCGGCGACGTTGAACGCGCCGCACGGCGCCCACGGCTTGCCGTCCCGCACGAGGAAGACGACGTAGTACGCGTGCGCCGGGAGCTTCGGCAGCCCGGTGACCGTGAGGAGCATCGGCCAGTTGCCCGCCGGGTCGGCGTGCTCGATCTGGAGCGAGGCGAGCGCGTTCGGCGCCTGCTTCGTCCCCGTCAGCTCCATCGTCTTCGCGGGAGCGTTGCCGCCGGTCCGCGAGTTCCCGACGATGTAGCCGCCGAGGAAGACGACCGCGACCGCCGCGATGCACGCCGCGACGAGCAACACCCGGCGCTGCACGTGACGCTCGCGCTTCTCCTTCCCGAGCGTCATCGCGAGCGTCGGCCCGGCCTCCATCTCCGGCGTGAGCTCCGGCGGCGGGCCCGCCTCGACGAGCAGCTCGTGGACGCGCAGCAGCCGCTCGCGCTCCGCGGGCGGGAGGTCGCGGCCGACGAGCTCGTCGAAGTCCGGGACGCGGGTCACCGGAACTCTCCCTCGAGCAGGTCGGCGAGCCGCGAGAGTCCGCTGCGCGTCCGGGTCTTGACCGTTCCGAGCGGGATGTTGAGGTAGTCGGCGACCTCGCTCTGCGACATCTCGCTCCAGTACGCGAGCTCGAGCACCTCGCGCTCGCGCTCCGGCAGCTCCTCCATCGCGCGCTGCACGCGCCACGAGACGTACGACGACTCGGCGCGCTCCGCCGGCCCCGGCTCGGCCGACGCCGTCTCGGGCAGCTCGCCCGGCGGGTCGGTGCGCGCGCGGAGCCGGTCGACGATCGCGTTCCGCGCAACGGCGTAGAGCCACGGCGCCGCGGGCCCGCGCTCGGGCCTGTAGCTCCCGGCCGAGCGCCACACCGCCGTGAACGTCTCCTGCACCGCGTCCTCCGCGCGCTGCCGGTCGCGGAGGCGGCGCAGCGCGAGGCCGAACACCGAGCGGACGTAGCGCTGGTAGAGCTGCTCGAACGCCTCGCGGTCGTGGCCGGCGACGCGGACGAGCAGCTCCGAGTCGGTCTCGCCGTTCTCGGAAGCCGGCGGCGCCGCGTCGCCCGTGGCGGGCAGCGGTCGCAGCCGCGCGGGCGGGTTCAGCGCGAGCTCCATGTCCTGATCGTCTCTACGCATCGCCGTCCGCCGTGGATTGCGGCCCCGACCGGGTATGCCCCGTTCGGGCTACCCGGTCTGCGCCTCCGCGAAGCGGCGCTCGATCTCGGGCCAGTTGACGACGTTCCACCAGGCCTCGAGGTACGCGGGCCGCTTGTTCTGGTACTTGAGGTAGTAGGCGTGCTCCCAGACGTCGATGCCGAGCAGCGGCACGTGCGACTGGAGGTACGGCGAGTCCTGGTTCGGCGTCGAGTAGACCGCGAGGCCGGTGCCGTCCCAGACGAGCCAGCTCCAGCCGGAGCCGAACCGCTTCACGCCGCCGTCGATGAGCGACGCCTTCAGCGCGTCGAAGCCGCCGAACGCCGAGTCGATCGCGGCCGCGAGCGCGCCGCCGGGGAGGCCGCCGCCGTCCGGGCTCATGATCTGCCAGAAGAGCGAGTGGTTCGCGTGGCCGCCGGCGTTGTTGCGGACGGGCATCTGCTTGTCCTCGGGGAGGATCGAGAGGTCGGCCAGGATCTGGTCGACGGGGCGGTCGGCCCACTCGGTCCCGTCGAGCGCGGCGTTCGCGTTGTCGACGTACGCCTTGTGGTGGAGGTCGTGGTGGATGCGCATCGTCTCCGCGTCGATGTGCGGCTCGAGCGCGTCGTACGCATAGGGCAGGTCGGGCAGTTCGAACGCCATCCGTGGGCTCCTTTTCGCGACTCTTCTTCCGGGGTGGAGGATATGCTCCGGCCGCCCGACCAGGTCGAACCGAGGAGAGACGAATGCCGGAGCTTGCCTTCAATTTCGAGGAGATCGCGCCGCGGGAGCTGCGTCCCGAGGTGTACGACCTCCACGGGATCTCGCGCGCGGCGGTGGAGGCGCACTACAAGCTCTACCAGGGCTACGTCGCGAAGCGGAACGAGATCCTCGGCAAGCTCGCCGGCGTCGACCTCGCCTCGGCGAACCAGACGTTCTCCGACCTCCGCGAGCTGAAGGTCGAGCTGACGTTCGCGATCGGCGGGATCAAGAACCACGAGCTCTACTTCGGCCACCTCGGCGGCGGCGGCGGCGACCCGACGGGCGCGTTCGCCGACCTCGTGAAGCGCGACTTCGGCACGATCGCCGACTGGCGTGCCGACCTGAAGGCGACCGGGATGGCGGCCCGCGGCTGGGCCTGGACCGCGTACGACTGGGACGAGAAGCGCCTCTTCAACTACGTCGGCGACGCCCAGAACACATTCCCGGTCTGGAACGCGACGCCGCTCGTCGCGCTCGACGTCTACGAGCACGCGTACTTCCTCGACTACCAGACCGACCGCGCCTCGTACATCGACGCGTTCTTCGACAACCTGGACTGGGACGTCGTCAACGGGCTCGTGGCGCACTATCGGATCTCGTAGGCACAGTTAGGGCGAGTGCCGTGACCGACACGCTCGTCCTCATCGCCGTCGGGTATCTCGTGGGGTCGATGCCATGGGGCTACTGGCTCGTGCGCATCTTCCGCGGCGAGGACATCCGCAAGCAGGGAAGCGGCAACATCGGCGCGTCGAACGTCTGGCGGGTGTACGGCAGCAAGCTCGGCATCCCGGTGCTGCTGCTCGACGTCGCGAAGGGCTTCGTGCCCGCGCTGGTCGCGGTGCACGCGGTCGGCTATCTCGCCGCCGCGCTCGCGGGCGGCGCCGCGATGCTCGGCCACTACCGCCCGCTGTTCCTCGGCTTCCAGCGCGGCGGGAAGGTGGTCGCGACCGGAGGCGGCGCGTTCCTCGGCATGGCGCCGCTCGCCGCGCTCGCCGGGCTCGGGGTCTGGATCGTCGTCTTCCTCGTGACGCGCTACCCGTCCGTCGCGTCGATGGTGACCGCGGTCTCGCTCGTCGCGTGGTCGCTGCTGTTCGGCTACCCGTGGCCGGTCACGACGTTCGCCGCGCTGACCGCCGTCGCCGTGATCCTGCTCCACCGCGCGAACATCCGCCGGCTCATGCACGGCGAGGAGAACCGCTCGACGTTGTGGCGGCGCTGGTGGCGGAAGGGCGGAGCTAGGCCCTCAGCCAGTCTCTGAGCTCGGTGTGGCGCCGCGGCCCGTGGCCGCCGTCGCGGAGCTCGGCGCGCAGCTCGCCGACCGTCCCGTATCGCTCCGCCTGCACCTCGTGCGCGTGGATCGTCTCGAAGTTCACCTGACGCGAGAGGACGAAGTCGCCGTCGTCGAGCGACGGCAGCTCGTCGACGACGCTCTTCAGCGCGACGCGCACGGAGTCTTCGACGAAGCGCGGCTGGAGGTGCGCGTGCTCGACGACGAAGAGCTCGTCCGGCCGCTTCAGCAGCTCGTAGATCGGCGAGCTCATCGAGCCCTCGACGAGCTCGACGAGCCGCTCGGCGTCGACGCGCTGCGCGGTGCCGACGTAGAGCGTTCCCTTGCCGCGCTGGTTGTGCGTCGCGATCGGGACGAGCTCGAGGATCCGGTCGACGTCGTCCGCGTCGAAGCCCGCGTCGAGCAGCCGCTCCGACGCGCGGCCGCGGACGAGGCCCTGCGCGCACGGGCACGCGTTGATGCCGACCGCCTCGACGCCGACGACGCGGCGCGATGCCCCCTCGCGCGACGCCGACGCGATCCCGATCAGCGACACCATCTCCTGCGTCGAGAGCCGCGTCACCGGCGTCTCGCGCTCGTACGGGTAGCGCGCGGCGATCGTCACCTCCGCGAGCAGCGCGTCCTGGCGCTCGACGATGCGGCGCGCGACGTGCTCCGCGAGGTCCTCGACGAGGAACGCCTCGTCGTCGACGGCGCCCTCGATCGCGTCCTCGAACAGCTCCGGGAAGCGCGACATGTGGACGCCCTTCTGCGACGGGTCGAGGTCGACCGCGCAGTCGATCGTCGCGAGGATCAGCTTCTCGCGCGCGCCGCGGCCGATCCGGACCGCCTTCTGGACGCCGGTCACGCCGGCGCGGGACAGCCCGAGCTGGATCTCCGGCGGCGAGGCCTGGAGGTCGTCGAGGACGGGGCGCGGGGCCTCGGTCATGCCGATACTGTGCCACGGCCGTGCAGAACGACACGTCCTTCGCCCGCCTCGTCTCGCTCGCCTGCCACGACGTCCGGACGCCGCTCGCCACGGTGCACGGCTTCGCGCGGACGCTCTCGCGCACGGCCGAGCTCGAGCCGCCGGCCGACCGGTACCTCGAGATGATCGAGGCGGCGTCGTCCCAGATCGCCGAGCTCCTCGACGAGCTCTCGCTCGCGGCGCGGCTCGAGAGCGGCCGCTACGAGCCGGCGGTCTCGGAGACGGACACGCTCGAGCTCGCCCACGCCGCGGCAGAGCGGCTCGGCGCCGAGCGCGTGCGCGTGTCCGGCGAGGGCGCGACGGTCGAGACCGACCACGACGCGGTCGACCGCGGCGTCTCGGCCCTCGTGCAGGCGGCGCTCCGGCACGGCGGCCTCGACGAGGTCGCGCTCGTGGTGCGCGGACGGGAGCTCGAGGTGTCGCCGATCACGGAGTCGTCGGCGCGCGTCGTCCTCGGCGACGAGCTGCGCGACCTCGGCGCCGCGGTCGCGGTGCGCGTGATCGAGTCGCTCGACGGCGCCGTCGGCGTGGCGGACGGCACGCTTACGATCCGGCTGTGACGCGCCCGACGCTCTACGAGTTCGCCGGCGGCGACGACGCATTCCTCACGCTCGCGCACGCGCACCACGCGCGCTGCCTCGCCGACCCGGAGCTGAACCACCCGTTCTCGAAGGAGGACCAGCACCCGCAGCACGTCGAGCGGCTCGCGGCGTACTGGGCCGAGGTGCTCGGCGGCCCGGACGCGTACACGCGCGCATACGGCGGCGACGAGACCGGCGTCCTCCGCATGCACGCGGGGAACGGCGACATGACGGATCTCGGCAACCGGTTCGTCTCGTGCTTCGCCGGCGCGATGGACGACGCGGCGCTGCCGGACGACCCGGAGTTCCGCGACGCGATGCGCGGCTACATGCGCTGGGCCGTCGACAACGTCCTCTCGTATCCCGAGTCGGAGGACGTCGCGGACGCCGCCTCGATGCCGCGCTGGGGCTGGGACGGGCTCGAGCGGTGAGCGGTGCGTACGTCGTCGTGCTCGTGCGGACGCGCTACGCGTCGATGGAGGACGCGATGCAGCGCTCGCCGGGCGAGCTCGCCGCGCACATCGCGCGCTCGAAGGAGTGGCACGCCGACGGGAGGCTCGTGATGGCGGGCGCGTTCCTCGACAAGCCGGAGGAGCCTGTGACGACGATGGCCGTGCTGCACACGCGCGAGGACGCGGAGGAGTACATGGCGGGCGACCCGTTCGCCGTCGCGGGCATGGTGGAGAGCTTCGAGCTCCGCCCCTGGGCGAGCATCGTCTAGCGGCGCGCGACGAACACGTACTCGCGGGAGTCGTCGGCGAACGGCTCGCCGGCGAAGCCGCCGTGCAGCGACTCGAGCTCGAGGCCGGCGACGTCGATCAGCCCGAGCCACTCGTTCTTCGTCGCCCACCAGAGCGAGCTGCGCGCGCCGTTGTCGAGCTCGAGGTCGACGCGGTTGTCGCCGACCGCGTAGTGGACGGTGTGCGGCACGGGCTCCTCCGCCCGCGCGCCGTCGAGGCGGGCGGCGATCGTGTGGTCGAACGCGAACGCGTTCCAGGCGAACCGGCCGCCGGGCCGGAGCGACGCGGCGACGCGCTCGAACGTCCGGCGGCGGTCGGCCCACGTCGGCAGATGGAGGAGCGCCCGGAACGGGCAGTAGACGAGCGCCGCCGGCTCGTCGAGCTCGAGGTCGCGCATGTCGCCCTCGCGGAGGTCGAGCTCGACACCCGCCTCCGCCGAGCGGCGGCGCGCCTGCGCGAGCATCGCCGGCGAGAAGTCGATGCCGATCACGGTGCGTCCGGTCGCGAGGGCGACCGGGATCGCGACGCGCCCGTTCCCGACCGCGAGCTCGACGAGCGGCCCGTTCGCCGCGCGCGCGAGCCCGACGTAGAAGTCGACGTCGGCGGTCATGACCGACGACCATTCCTCGTAGCGCTCGGCGAACGCCTCGTCCCAGCTCACCGGCCGGATGCTACGACGAGCGGCGCTAGACCGCGGCGCGCGCCGGCTCGGCGAGCTCGTGGCAGGCGCGGCAGCGCGCCTCGTACGAGTCGAGCGCGCCCACGACGATCGTCGCTCCGTCCGCCGGCGCCGGCCTCCCGTCGACGAGCCGCTGCGTCATCGTCGCGGGCCCGCCGCAGCGGTGGCACACCGCCTGCAGCTTGTCGACGAGCTCCGCGCGGCAGAGCAGCTCGGGCATCGAGCCGAACGGCAGCCCGCGGAAGTCCTGGTCGAGCCCTGCCGCGACGACGCGCGTGCCGCGCTCGACGAGCATGTCGATCACGAGCACGATCTCCGGGTCGAAGAACTGCACCTCGTCGATCCCGATCGCGTCGTACCCCTCGCAGAGCCCGAGCACCTCCTCCGGCCGCGCGACCGCGACGGCGCGCATCTTCGCGCCGGCGTGGCTCACGACGTGGCCGATGTCGAAGCGGTCGTCGATCCGCGGCTTCAGGATCAGCGCGCGCTGGCCGGCGATCTCGGCGCGCCGCAGGCGGCGGATCAGCTCCTCGCTCTTGCCGCTGAACATCGGCCCGCAGACGACCTCGAGCCAGCCGCCGCGCTCTGGGAACAACCGGATCACGGCGGCGACTCTACGGGCTCCGGCGGACGAACTAACCCGACTGGTCGAACTGCCAGCGCGCGAGCAACCGGAGGCTCACGATCCCGAGGTTCCGGCCGTCCTGCACGACCGGGAGATGCCGGAAGTTGTGCTCGAACATGATCTTCGCCGCGTCCTCGATCGACGTCTCGGGCCCGATCGTGAACGGGTCCGGCGTCATCCACTGGCGGACGCGGGCCTCGGCCGCGCGGGCCCGCGACGCGACGGCGCGGAGCAGGTCGCGCTCGGTGACGATGCCGATGATCCGGACGAAGTCCTCGACGACGACGATCGCGCCGACGCCGGCCGCGTCCATCTTCTCGGCCGCCTCGCCGATCGACGCCGTCGGGTCGACCGTCAGGACGTCCTTCACCATCACGTCTGCAACGGTTGTCACGAGCCGAGGATATCGCTATCGAAGCAGCCTGGACATGCGGCGATCCTTCAGGACGCGGCCGCCGGTCTGGCACTCCGGGCAGTAGTAGATCGTGTGCTCCTCGAAGTCGATCTGCGCGATCGGCGTCCCGCAGGCGAAGCAGGGCTCGCCGACGCGGTTGTGGATCCGGTACGTCTTCTCGTCGGAGGCGCCGCGCTCGCGGAGCTCGAGGCCGCGCGCGAGCTCCGCGTTCATCGCCGCCGCGAGCCGCTCGACCTCCTCGTCGGAGAGCTCGGTCGAGAGCGCGTACGGCGAGAGCTTCGCGGTGTGGAGGATCTCGTTCGCCCAGGCGCGGCCGATCCCGGCGATCGCGCGCTGGTCGCGGAGGAGCGGATGGAGCCGGTGGTTCGCGCGGCGGAGGATCTCGCCGAGCGCCGCCGCGTCGAGGCCGAGCGCCTCCGGGCCGAGGTGCGCGACCTCTGCACGGGCCGCGTCCGGCGTCAGCAGCCACACGCCGGCGCGCTTCTTCCGCGCGTTCTCGGTCAGGACGAGCTTCGAGCCGCTCTCGAACGCAAGCGCGAACGCCGGCGTCTTCGGGCCGTTCTCGCCGGCGCCGAGCAGCTTCAGCCGGCCGGCCGTCATCAGGTGGATCAGCAGCACGAGCTCGCCGTCGCCGGTGGGGAAGAGCAGCCGCTTGCCGCGGCGCTCGGCGCCGCGCAGGCGCCGTCCCTCGAGCTGCGCGAGCGGCGGGTCGAACGTCTTCAGCGTCGCGATGTGCGCGGGCCCGGCCTTCGCGATCGGGAACGCCGAGACCGGGTCGTTCAACGCGCGCCGCCACGCCTCCATCTCCGGAAGCTCGGGCATGCGCCGAACGGTAGCGGGCTAGTCGGTGCCGGGGAGCGCCGCGGGCTCGAGCAGGCCGCCGGCGAGGTTCGCCTCGGCCGGCGTCGGCTCCTCGACCTGCTTCGGCATCTCGCCGATCTTCGCCACGGACGTGAGCAGCACGGGCAGGAACGTGAAGGCGCCGCCGATCGCTCCGACCCAGAGCGCCGTCTTGACGCTGTAGCTCGTCGCGATCGCGCCGCCGACGAGCGAGCCGATCGGCATCGTCCCCCAGACGATCCAGCGCATCGACGCGTTCATCCGGCCCTGCATCCGCTCGGGCGTGATCGCCTGCCGCAGGCTGACCTGCGTGATGTTGTACGCCATCCCGCCGATCCCGAAGAGCAGCGTCCCTGCGAGGAGCACCGGCACCGGGAAGCTCTGCGGCGCGAGCGGGAAGGCGAAGCCTGCGACCGAGAACATCACGGCGGGGATCCAGATCGCGCGACCGACACCGACCGCCTTCTGGAAGCGCGGCGTCGCGAGCGCGCCGACGAGCGCGCCGACCCCGAACCCGGCCATCACGACGCCGGCGGCGAGCGACGACATGTCCAGCACGCGTGCCATGTAGAGCACGCCGACCGCGAACGCGATGCTCCCGAAGAAGTTCGAGCTGCCGGTGCAGAGCGCGATCCACTTCAGATACCGGTGATGGACGACGTAGCGGACGCCCTCCTTCAGCTCCGGCAGCATCTTCGGCTTCGGCTCGTGCTCGCTGCGCTCGGCGAGCGCCTCGCGGCGCTTGATCGGGATCATGAACAGCGTCGAGACGACGAAGCTCGCGGCGTCGACCAGGATCGCGTACGGCGCGGTGAGCGCCGCGATGAGCCCGCCGGCGAGCCCGGGGCCTGCGATCCCCGCCGCGGACGCCGTCGCCTGGAGCTTCGAGTTCCCGTCCGTGAGCTGCTCGCGCTCGACGAGCGACGGAAGGTACGACTGGTACGCGACGTCGAAGAAGACCGTGAAGATCCCGACGACGAACGTCACGACGAAGAGCTGCCAGATCGTGAGGATGCCGAGCGCCCACGCGAGCGGGATCCAGGCGAGCAGCACGGCGCGGCTCGCGTCGCCGACGATGAGGATCGGGCGGCGGCGCAGCCGGTCGACCCAGACGCCGGCGGGCAGCGCGAAGAGGATGAACGGCAGGAAGCCGAGCACGGTCAGGAGCGAGAACTCGAACGGGCTCGCGTGCAGCTCCTTCGCCGCGAGCCACGGGATCGCGAGCGCGGAGACCGACGAACCGAACTCGCTGACCGTCTGGCCGGTCCAGAGCTTGACGAAGTCGGGGTTCGCCCAGAGCCCGCCGTGCGGGATGCGCGGCCTACGCACCGACGGCCCTCCGGTACTGCGCGGCGGCGAGCCCGTACTCCTCGCCCTCGGGGGACTCGGCGGCGCGGAAGTCGTCCATGACCTTCTTCAGCCGGCGGCTGAGACGGCGGGCATCCGCGTCCGTGAGGCGGGCGCGGACGACGCCGAAGGTCGTGCCGTCGTCGTCGCCGGCGGGGAGCATCTCCTCCGCGGCGCGGCGTAGGCCGGCGGCGACGAGGTTCCGGACGTCCTCGGCGTCGGCGTCGGCGCTCTCGAAGAGGAAGAGCCGCGCGACGCGCCCGTAGAACTTCTCGGTCACGGCTCGCACCTTCCGCGTCCGGACGACGCGGATCAGGTCGGCGCTCTCGAGGACCTTGAGGTGGTGCGCGACGGTCCCCTTCGGGAGCCCGAGCTTCTCGGCGAGCTCGGTCGTCGAGTAGGCGCGGTCCCGCAGGAGCGAGACGATGGTCGAGCGGCGGTCGTCCCCGAGCGCCCGAAGCCGCTCGGGCTCGCGCACGACGAGCACGTCCTCGGCCTCGTAGTCCGGCTGCGGCAGCTGGGGCGAACGAGCCACTATTCCCGAATGTACGGGTTTTCCCGACCATTCGCAAGCGCGCGTAGGCTCCGCGGGTGGACGCGATCGTCGTCGAGGTGCGGCGGGACGGGATCGTCGAGGCGCGGCACCGCGTGCACGCGGTCGCCGTTCGCGGCGGGGCGGTGGTCGCCGAGGCGGGGGACGGCGGGCTGATCTGTTTCATGCGCTCGGCGTCGAAGCCGATCCAGGCGCTCCCGCTCGCCCGCGCGCGCGACGACCTCGACGGGCGCGACCTTGCGATCGCCTCCGCCTCGCACCGGGCGACGCCGGACCAGATCGCCGCCGTCCGCGCCCTCCTCGCCAAGGCGCCGGCGACCGAGGACGAGCTCGAGCTCGGCCTCCAGGAGGGTCGCCCGCCCGACCCGGTCTTCCACAACTGCTCCGGCAAGCACGCCGGGATGCTCGCCCTCTGCCGCGCCCGTGGCTGGGACGCGACCGGCTACCGCCTCCCGGACCACCCGGTGCAGCGCGGCTGCGCGGCCGCGCACGCGGAAGCCGCCGACGCCGACGAGGCAGAGTTGCCGACCGCGACGGACGGCTGCGGCGTCGTCACCTTCGCGCTCCCGCTCGAGCGGATGGCCTACGCGTACTCCCGCTTCGAGAGCCTCCCCGCGGGCGCCCGCGTCGCCGACGCGATGCGCGCCCACCCGGACCTCGTCGGCGGCCCCGACGGCTCCGACCTCGCCCTGATGCGGGCCGCGCCCGGCTGGTTCGCGAAGGGGGGCGCCGAAGGGCTCCTCTGCGCCGGCGGCCCGGGCGGGATCGGCGTCGCGCTGAAGACGGAGGACGGCGAGAGCCGCGCCCACCGCCCCGCGCTCGCCGCCTTCCTCGGGCCGCTCGGGGTCGAGCTCCCGGCCCTCGCGAATGTCACTCTGCGGAACAGCCGGGGCGATCTCGTCGGAGAGATTGCGGCGTCAATCTCGTGAACGACGAAATTGTCTTTACGAATCTGTAACTCGTCACTATGATCCGCCCACTTTGAGGGTGAGGCCGGGGTGGGGTCGTACCGGCTCTCTGTGATCGGGTCGTGGCAGGTCTTTCGTAACGACGAACAGCCGGAGGTCGCCACTTGCTCACCGTCGACATCTCGCTTCCTGACGTCGAGGAACTCCACAAGCTCGTCGCGGAGGGTCAGGAAAAAGGATTTCTCACCTACGACGAGATCGTCAACGGGCTTGACGACGTCGAGCTCACGAAGGAGCAAGTCGAAGACTTCTACACGTACCTGATCGACCACGGCGTCGAGCTCGTCGAGGGCGAGCAGCACAAGACGCCGCCGCACGAGCAGCCGCAGCCGGAGGACGAGAAGGCGGTTGCGGCGCCGAAGCTCGACCTCACCGTCGAGCCGTCGCTCGACTCGCTGCGCCTCTACCTCCGCGAGATCGGCAAGGTGCCGCTCCTGACCGCCGACCAGGAGGTCTCGCTCGCGAAGCGGATCGAGCGCGGCGACATGACCGCGAAGACGCAGATGACGGAGGCGAACCTGCGCCTCGTCGTCTCGATCGCGAAGGGCTATCTGGGCCGCGGGCTGAGCTTCCTCGACCTGATCCAGGAGGGCTCGCTCGGTCTCATCCGCGCGGTGGAGAAGTTCGACTACCGCAAGGGCTACAAGTTCTCGACGTACGCGACCTGGTGGATCCGGCAGGCCGTGACGCGGGCGATCGCCGACAAGGCGCGCACGATCCGCATCCCGGTGCACATGGTCGAGAAGCTCAACAAGGTCGTGCACATCGAGCGCCAGCTCGTGCAGCGCCTCGGCCGCGAGCCGAACGCGGAGGAGATCGCCGCCGAGCTCGAGATGGAGCCGGGCGAGGTGCGCGAGATCCTGCGCATGGCGCAGCTCCCCGTCTCGCTCGAGAAGCCGATCGGCGAGGAGGAGGAGTCGGCACTCGGCGACTTCGTCGAGGACGAGACCGCCGAGTCTCCGTTCGACACCGCGCAGCTGTCGCTGCGGCGCGAGGACATCGAGAACGCGCTCGGCGCGCTGCCGGAGCGCGAGCGCCAGGTGATCGAGCTCCGCTTCGGGCTGCACGGCGGGCCGCCGCGCACGCTCGAGGAGGTCGGCCGCGCATTCGGCGTCACGCGCGAGCGGATCCGGCAGATCGAGAACAACACGCTGAAGAAGCTCGAGCACCTGCCCGAGGCGCAGGCGCTCCGCGACGCCGTGTCGTAGGGCGCGCGGGTCCGTCCGACCTCGCGCCTAGCCTCCGCGGGGATGGACGGCAACACGTTGCGCGTCGCGGTCGCCGAGTTCGTCGGCACGTTCACGCTGATCTTCCTCGGCGGCGGCGCCGGGATCATCAGCGGACAGGACATCGTCGCGGTCGCGCTCGCGAACGGCCTCGCGATCGGGATCATGGTCTCGAACCTCGGCCACATCTCCGGCGGGCACTTCAACCCGGCGATCACGCTCGGGTTCCTCTCGACGCGACGGATCGCGCCGGTGACGGCCGTCGTCTACTGGGTCGCGCAGTTCGCGGGCGCGACGGTCGCGGCGCTGCTGCTGCGCTGGTTCTTCAAGCTGCCGGCGATGGCCGCGTCGGTGCCGACGCTGAAGCACGGGTTCGGCGCCGGTCAGGGCATGGTGCTCGAGCTGATCCTGACGATCTTCCTCGTCGGCACGGTGTTCGCGACCGCGGTCGACCCGGGCGGCGCGTTCAAGGCCGTCGCCGGGCTCACGATCGGGCTCATCATCACGATCGACGTCTTCACCGGCGGCCCGATCACCGGCGCGGCGATGAACCCGGCGCGCGCGTTCGGGCCGGAGCTCGTGTCGGGGCACTGGTCGAACGCGTGGATCTACTACGTCGGCCCGGGGCTCGGCGGGCTCGTCGCGGCGCTCGGGTACGAGTACCTGTACCTCAGGCGCCCGCAGGCAGCGACGACCGGCTAGATCAGGCGGCGCTGCGCGGCCCAGCGCGTCAGCTCGTTGCGGTTCGAGAGCTGGAGCTTGCGGAGCACCGCGGAGACGTGCGACTCGACGGTGCGCGTCGAGAGATGCAGCTTCGCGGCGACCTCCTTGTAGCGGTAGCCGCGCGCTATCAGCTGCAGCACCTCGCGCTCGCGCGACGTGAGCTGGTCGAGCTCCGGGTCGGCCGCCGCCTCGCCGGTGCGGAACGCGTCGAGCACGAAGCCCGCGAGCCGCGGCGAGAAGACGGCGTCGCCGTCCGCGGTGCGGTGGATCGCCTCGGTCAGCTCCTCGCCGGAGATCGTCTTCGTCACGTAGCCGCGCGCGCCGGCGCGGATCACGCCGATCACGTCTTCGGCCGCATCCGAGACGGACAGCGCGAGGAACTTCACGCCGGGCCGCTCCGGCGCGACCTCGAGCACGACGGCCTGGCCGCCGCCGTCCGGAAGGTGGACGTCGAGGAGCACGACGTCGGGGTCGAGCTCCTTGATCAGCGGGACGGCGTCGGCGACGGAGCCGGCCTCGCCGACGACCTCGACGGTCGGGCCGAGCTCGCTCCGTACGCCGGCGCGGAAGAGGTCGTGGTCGTCGACGAGGACGACGCGGCGGAGCGGCACGCTCTTGCTCATGTCTCCGCCTCCGGCAGCTCGAGCTCGACCTCGGTGCCCTTGCCGGGCGCGGAGACGATGCGGACGGTTCCTCCCACGCGCTCCATCCTGCCGCGGATCGACTCCGCGATGCCGCGCCGGTCGGCCGCGACGGCGTCCGGGTCGAAGCCGGCGCCCCGGTCGCGGACGAACAGCGCGACGTGCGTCGTGTCCGCGTCGAGGAAGACGGAGACCTCGTCGACGCCGGAGTGCTTCGACGCGTTCGCCATCGCCTCGCGGGCGGCGAGCACGAGCGCCTGCGTCCGCTCGTCGAGCGGCGCGTCGCCGGTGCGGACGACCTCGACGCGGACGCCGTGCAGCTCCTCGATCTCGGCCGCGGCCGCGTCGACGGCGCCGGCGAGCGTCCCGTCCCCGGCCGGCTCGCTGCTCGGGTAGAGCCACGCGCGCAGCTCGCGCTCCTGCCGGCGCGCGAGCGTCGCGACGCGGCGCGGGTCGTTCGGCTCGCGCTGGATCAGGGCGAGCGTCTGCAGCACCGAGTCGTGGACGCGCGCCGCGAGCTCCTCGCGCTCCTGCGTCCGGATCCGCTCCGCGCGCTCGGCGTCGCGCTCGCGCGCGAGCCGGTACGCCCACGGGCCGAGCACGAGCAGGAGCGCGATCGCGACGGCCCCGGGCGCGAGCAGCGCGGTCGCGCTGCCGCGCGTGTTCTCGCCGAGGAACACGACGATGCCCGCGACGACGAGGATCGCCGCGACGGCGCGGGCCGTGCGCGGGCGAAGCCCGAACGAGACGGCGCCGAGCGCGAGCGCGGCGCCGGCCGCGACGAGCGCGAGCGGGAAGACGAACGAGTTGTCGAGCCCGAGCCCGTGCAGCGCGAGGACCGCGGCTCCGATCAGCAGGACGACGCCGCCGATGCGCCGCGCGCCGGACGTCGACGGCGCGCCCGGCGCGGGGAGGAGCATCCACGCGCCGAGGTACGCGACGATCCCCGCGCCCGACGCGAACGCGAGGAGCGCGAAGACGAGCCGGACGAGCGTCGGGTCGACTCCGAGCCGATCCGCGAGGCCGGCGCAGACGCCGGCGAGCACGCGACCGCGATCCGACCGCGAGACGGTCGGAAGCGCGACGCGGAGCGGCCCGCTGCTCACCCGCGGATCACCTTCAGCGCGCCGAGGCCGACGCGCGCGTCGAGCACGAGGACGCGCAGCGGATGCGTCCCCGCCTCGACGACGTGCGAGTGGACGTCGGTGCCGCTGTCCTCGTGTCCGAGCAGCCGCACGTCGCCGGCGCTGGCGCGGCCGTTCACGTCGACGGTGACGTCCTCGTGAACGCGGACGGTGAGGTTGCCGATCCCGAGCGTCGTCTTCACCTTCGTGCGGCCGACCGGGAACGCGACCTCCTGCAGGTTCACGTGGACGTTTCCGATTCCGTGCTCGTACGTCGAATGGACGGCCGCGATGGTCGACGGGCTCTCGACCTCGTTGCCGACGCCGGAGAAGAGCGGGACCCGGACGGCGAACGCGAGCGCGAGCGCGGCGAGCACGCCGACCGCGAGCACGACGACGCCGCCGACCGCTCGGCCCGTGAGCGCGCCGACCGCGATGATCACGCCGAGCCCGATCGCGCCGATCGCGAGCGCGACGCGCCAGTCGACATCCGTCACGCCGGTCGCGTCGAGGAGCCCGACGACGCCGAGGCCGAGGATCAGGAGGCCGGCGGCGACGGGGAGCAGCGAGCGCTTGCGCGGCTTCGGCTCCTTGGCGATCGCCGCGGGCGCCGCGGCGGAAGCGACGGGCGCGGACGACTCGTGGCGGCGCGCGTTCACCTGCCACCAGACGATCGCGGCGCCGCCGATCGCGGCCGCGAGCCAGAGGTTCCCCGGGCTCGGCCACACGTGCGCCTCGGACAGCGCGAGCAGCCCGCCCGCCGCGAGCAGCGCGACGCCGACGACGAGCCACGGCCGGTCGCGGTTGCGCTTCAGGTGCTCCGCGGCGATCGAGTCCTCGACGCCCTCGTCGGGGATCACGAGCCACGCCGCGACGTAGAGCAGGATCCCCGTGCCGCCCGCGAGCGCGAGCGCGGCGAACGCGATCCGGTAGACCACGGGGTTGAGGTCGAAGTAGCGGCCGAGGCCGCCGCAGACGCCGCCGAGCCAGCGGTCGTCTCGGTCGCGCGTGAGCCGCCGGGGCTCGGCGGCGGGGATGGTCTCCGTCGGTGCGTTCATCGGTTCCTCTCCGGTGTGAATGATCGACCAGAGCATCGCCGCGCGCCGCCGCCGCGGCCATCCGGGGAACCCCGGGACGACCCCGGAGCCCGGCACCCTTCCGCCGGGTCGCTGCGAGCCTTCCGCGAGCCGTGTCTGACACCAGGGCGTGTCCTGCAGGGACGCGCCCTGCGGCCGGAACGCTCGTTTCTCCGCGTGATCGGGAGTCGTGTCCGACACCGAGCCGCGTCCCGCAGGGACGCGGCTACGCGAGGAACTGGACGAACGCGTCGACCGGCTCGCGCTCGCGCGGGGACGGCTCGCGCGCGGGCGGGCCGAGGTGGAGGAGGCCGAGGACGCGCTCGCCGTGCGGGATGCCGACCGCCTCGCGGCCGGGCACCGTCCGCAGGACGGCCGGCGTGCGCCAGTAGGACGCGAGCCCGCGCTCGGTCGCGGCCAGGAGCACGATCGTCACCGCGGCCGCCGTCGCGCACACGTCCTCCTCGTCTTCGACCAGGTCGCCGCCGAGCGCGGCCGAGACGACGACGAGCGTCGGTGCACGGTCGAGCTTCCCCGCCTCCTTCTCGCCGCCGACCTCCTTCAGCTTCGCGAGCGCGTCCGGGCCGAGGACGCGGAAGCGCCACGGCTGCGTGAGGTGGTGGTTCGGCGCGAGCCGCGCGAGGTCGAACAGCTCGAGCAGCGTCTCGCGCGGCACCGGCTCCGACCCGAACTCCTTGTGCGTCCGCCGCGCGCGGACGAGCTCGGCGAAGCTCACGCGAGCCGAGCGGTGACGACGACCTCGCAGCCGGCGCGCTTCAGGAGCGCCGAGAACGGGCAGCTCTCGTCCGCCTTCGCGAGCGCGGCCTGGAGCGACGCGTCGTCCGCGCCGTCCGCCGCCGCGACGAGCTCGACGTGCGACGCGACGATCTGGTGCCCCTGGCCCTCGACCTCGTCCATGACGATGAGGCACGTCACGTCGAGGCGACCGGGCGGCGTGCCCGCCTGCGTCAGCTCCGAGGCGAGCGACATCGTGATGCAGCCGCCGTGCGCCGCGGCGAGGAGCTCCTCCGGGCTCGTCTTCCCCTCCGGCGCGCCGATCCGCGTCGCGAGCGAGAAGCCGAGGTCGGCGAACGCGCCGCTCGAGGCGGCGGTGATCGTCCCCGCGCCGCGCGCGACGTTGCCCTCCCACGTGACGGTTGCCGTCCGCTCGATGCGTGGCACTAGTCCTCCTCGGTCGGGACGGCGGCGGCGGTGCCGTCGGGGTAGTAGGCGGCGGCCGGGGAGCCGGCCGGGCGGAAGACGCCGAGCACGGACATCTGCCCCGGCCCGAGATTCTCGAGCGAGTGGACGAGCCGCGCCGGCAGGTGGACGCACGTTCCGGCGTGCAGCGGGCGGCTCTCGCCGCCGATGTGCAGCTCGCCCGAGCCCTCGAGCACGTAGACGACCTCGTCGTACTCGTGGTAGTGGTCGGGCGCGCGGCCGACGGGGATGTAGCCGACGAACTGCGTCACCGACGCGCAGCCGGTCTCCGGCGTCGAGAGGAGCCGGAACTCGCGCCCCGCCGTCGCGCCGCCGCGCTCGCCCTCGACGCTGACGAGCGCGTGCGTGGGCCCGTCCCCCGGCAGCGGGTCGTGCACGAGGACCGACAGCACGTCGAGGCCCGCCGCGTCGTCGACCCGCCACGCGGTGCCCCGCCGCACGTACGCCGCGACGCCGGGCTCGAGGTCGTGCGGCTCGCCGCCGATCGTCGCGACGCCGTGCCCGGCGAGGACGAACAGCACCTCGTCGGACGCCGCGTCGCGCCGTTCCGCCGACGGCCCGCCGAACCGGAGCGCCCGCTGCCCGAACTCGGCGCAGCCCCGCTCCGGGCCGAAGAACGTCGCGGTCTCGACGCCGTCCGCGCCCGTCTCCGTCGGCATTGCCGCTCTGTCGAGCCAAAACTGCATCGCGGCGTGAGCGTACCTCCGCCGCTTCCCTTCCCGGCCCGTTGACCCGAATGGGCTACAGTCCGCACCCTCGGAAATGGCACCGCTCCAAACCAGAGCGGCCCGGCGAGCGTCTTTACCGAGGCAATCCACAAGGAGGGATTTGGATGTTCAGGAGGGTTGGACTGATCGCTGCTGCCGCCGCTCTCGCGGCGCTCGCGGTCGTGACCGCCGCATCGGCGCGGCCCGCCGCCCTGTCGGGCAGCGCGAGCTCTGCGGCGTCGTGCGGCACTGTCCAGATCGGCATGCTCGCGCCCATCACGGGCCCGGCGGGCTCGATCGGCAGCGACCAGCTGCATTGGGCGCAGTTCTTCGTCGGCCAGTGGAACAAGGCCGGCAGCAAGCCGAAGCTGAAGCTCGTCCAGGGCGACACGCAGCTCGATCCGTCGAAGGCCTCGACGGTCGCGCAGTCGTTCGCCTCCAACGCGGCGATCATGGGCGTGATCGGCCCGGCCGGCTCGGACGAGGTCCAGGCCGTCGCGCCGATCCTCAGCAAGGCCGGCCTCGCCTTCGCTTCCGGCTCGGCCACGCGCGTCTCGCTGACGAACGGCCAGTACAAGGGCTACTTCTTCCGTGACGTGCCGAACGACGGCGTCCAGGGCCCGACCGACGCGAACTACATGTCCAAGACGCTCGGCGTGAAGTCGGGCGACACGGTCATGATCGTCGACGACCAGGAGTCCTACTCGACCGGCCTCGCCGACATCGTCGGCGCCGCGCTGGCCGCGAAGGGCATCAAGGTCGACCGCGAGTCGATCAGCCAGTCCGCGACCGACTTCTCGTCGCTCGTCGCCAAGGCCGGCTCGGCGAAGGTCGTCTTCCTGCCGTTCCAGCTCGCCTCGCAGGCCCAGCTCTTCTCGCAGCAGCTGAAGGCGCAGGGCAAGTCGGCGGTCGTGTTCGGCAGCGACGGCACCTTCGACTCGTCGAAGTTCAACACGCCGGGCGCGTACGTCTCGTTCTTCGCCCCCGACGTGACGACGATCGCGGCGAACACCAAGCTCGTGGCGCTCTACAAGAAGCTCTACGGCGCCGCCACGACGCCGTTCGGCGCCCCGAACTACGTCCTCGCCCAGATGTACGCCACGGCGGCCCAGGCTGCGTGCAAGGACGGCAAGATCACGCGTGCCGAGATGCGGGCGCAGCTCGCGAAGGTGCGCCTGAAGAGCACGATCTTCGGCGGCCCGGTCTCGTTCACCGCCAGCGGTGACGTCGCCGGCGCGAAGTTCTACATCTTCAAGATCCAGAGCGACGGCAGCTACAAGACCGTCGGCTAGATCGATCGGTTCGTCGGACGGGGCGCGGTTGCAATGCAGCCGCGCCCCGTTCAGCATCTGAGGCCCCGATGAACTGGAATCTCTTCGTCACCGAGCTCGTCGTCGGCATCACCCAGGGCAGCGTGTACGCCCTGATCGCCCTCGGCTACTCGATGGTCTACGGGATCCTCAAGCTCCTCAACTTCGCGCACGGCGACGTCTTCATGGTCGGCGCGTTCATCGGCTTCGGCCTGATCACCGTCTTCGGCGGGGCCACCGCGCTCTCGATCAACATCGCGCTCCTGCTCGTGCTGATGTTCGTGTGCTCGATGCTCGGCGGCGGGATGCTCGGCGTGATGATCGAGCGGTT